>Ga0265336_10000728_pt1 | contig 17442 bp, 16 predicted proteins | sample 42119metaG_FD_193583 | JGI IMG/M metagenome (GOLD analysis project Ga0265336, IMG submission 193583) | Rhizosphere microbial communities from Carex aquatilis grown in University of Washington, Seatle, WA, United States - 4-21-19 metaG | ecosystem: Host-associated > Plants > Roots > Rhizosphere...
AATTATCCCCCCAGCCAACCACAGTGCCATCGTTCTTGAGTGCCAGGCTGTATTGATAACCGGCAGAAATGGCCACTACATTTCTCAGCCCCGCTGGAACGTTGGTCTGACCTAAACTGTTATTCCCCCAAGCCACAACGGTTCCATCATTTCTAAGCGCCAAATCATGATCCCAACCCGCAGCAATCGTGATTACATTTGTCAGGTTAAAGGGGACACTCGTCTGGCCAGTAGTGTTATCGCCCCAAGCAATGACTTTGCCGCCAGCGGTAAGGGCTAGACTGTGCATTCCGGCACCAGCAATCCCAATCACATTCGTCAAATTTGCAGGAACATTGGTCTGACCGTATTGATTGTAACCCCAGCTCACCACGGTTCCATTGCTCTTGAGCGCTAAAGTATGTCCCCACCCTGAGGCAATCGAAATAACATTCGTTAAATTAGCAGGAACATTGGTTTCGCCAAAAATATTGTCACCCCAGGCAACTACACTTCCATCATTTTTTAATGCCGAACAAAACCAGCCCCCGGCACCAATTGAAGTTACGCCGGTTAGGTTAGCCGGAATGTTGAGTTGTCCATAACTATTATCGCCCCATGCTGTTATTGAGCCGTTGTTTCGTAGCGCATAACTTTGTTGTTGCCCTGCTGCGACCGCAATCGCATCTGATAGGCCATACGGGGAATTAAGCTGACCACTATTGTTGGTTCCATAGGCGACAATTTCAGAAGGCAAACCTACCAAAACTCGCAAGAACGCGTTGGAGCTGGTTGCAGCACCCGCATCATTAGTGACTGTAACTGCGTACACCCCGGAATTCCAAGGCATGAGGTTAACCAAAGCCAGATTTGAGGAAGCGGCTCCAGAAATATTGGCACTGTTGGTCAAAACGGTCCCATTCATGCGCCACTGATAATTCAAGGCTCCTCCAGCGGCTGTCACCGCAAATGTCACGCTGCTGCCCGATGGGGTCGTCTGGCTCAAGGGCTGAGTGATTATAGAAGGGAGCAACTCAATTGTCAGAATCGCGTTTGAGCTGGTCACGCTGCCTGCAATATTAGTTACGATGACGGAATAGGCCCCACCACTGGCAGACTGGACATTTGTAAGTGGATAGGCATTTCCTGTGGCCAAAGAGATGTTTGTCCCGTTAAATTTCCATTGATAAGCAAGAGGAAGTGCGTTTGTGGCGACAATAACTACAAAAGTGACATTGCTTCCAAACCGAACATTTTGACTCAATGGTTGAGAACTGATAACCGGACTCGCATTGAGGGTTGGGTCCAATCCCAATTGATACTTTCGGTAAGTTGTCAGGAGATCGCCGCCAGGGGTGCCGTTTGAATCAACGCCCAGTCGGTTAAAATAAAGCATCTGCCACCAGTCTGGAAGACCATTTGTGCCAGTGGACCAGACAAGCTTGGTTCGCAAAAACAGGTTGCTGGGGCCGATGCTCATCGGGGCCGTCCATGTCAGCAAATTCGTGGCCACCAGGTTTTGCACACTCCCCCAATTTGTCGTGGTAAGGTCGCCGTTGGTAGATATCTGGTATGTAAGCAGGGGGAGGGCGTTTTGGATGCCAACAAAAAGCTGTGAGGCAGTATTGGAAGTGGTTATCCAAAAACCGTTATAGTTGGAATAATTTGTTGTAGTAAATACTGGATAGGAGGGGCTTGTCCAACCATTGCCACCCCCGGAAGAGCCACCGCCGCTTCCGTTGGTTCCACTCCCCGCCCCTCCGCCAGGCAGCGGAGGAACCTGCGCCATCATGGTGCCGACCAGAAACGAAAAACAGATGATCTTAAACGTGAGGCAAAATGATTTTCGCAGACAAATAAAAATAAACGGCCTATCAAAAATTGGTTGCATATTCGGTCCCGATTGTTGGCTGCTAGTCTTTTGACACTCCAACAGTGCAAAGATTCCCCACAAATTGTCAACAAGGAAATGAAAATATTTATCTGTATTCTTTTGTCTATGAAAGACTTATAAGCCCTTCGAAGGCACAGTAAGAAGCCTTGTTGAGTACGCTAAAGAGGCGCGAACTCAACACACCCATCAGAGGTACCGCTAAGCACCCTATCAAGAAGCGTGCCAAGCCGCGCCCGATTGGGCGCGCTTGACGGTTTCTTGATAAAGGGCACTAAAAAATTAGCGGTTTTCTGATGGCCCGCAGCAAAAGCTGCGCAAATTAGATTGTAATCTTCGTTTTCACATAGATCTTCAAAAAATTAAGACGGATAATCCTTTCCCGGCAATCGTGGTTTTGTCGAGCCGATATTTGAGTCCACTCCCTCTTGCATCATACGCAAACGATTGTTTATCAGTGGAGCGAGTGAACTTGAGGCTGAGTCAGAAAGACGCATTTTTAGCCTGACGGGTGGGTTTATCCGGCGCAAAGAGCCTTTCATTAAAAGAAACAGCGTTTTCCAATCCTTGTGGGAAGCATTCGATGGTTGGTCGAAAAAGGTAACAGTTTATTTCCAATCAGCGTCACCCGTAAAAAAACGACTTCGTCAGCCAGCCGAAAACACCGCAATGCCGCGCCTTTGCCGCCGGAGCCGGATGCCCATTAGAGGGCGATTAAGGCGCTTGGCTAAATCCTGATCGGGCATGGTTCCCAACAACAGATCCTCCTCGGGCGTCCAAAAACGCACCTTTGGATTTGGCCGGCTCAGGCCCAATTTGATTCGACGGTGAATCACGGAATCCAAGCTGCGATTCAATTGGCGGGCCACCTCTTCATCCGAAAAATGCCCCAGAAGGCCGTCCTCTTCGGGCGTCCAAATGCGATAATCTGGATTGCCCGCTTTGATTTTTAAACGTTGCCGTCGCATGAACACGGCAGTAACAGTGCGTTTTAGCCGAAGCGCAATTTCCCGGTCCGACGCAGTTCCCAGCAATTGGTCTTCCTCTTTGGCCCAAGGCTGTAAAAGCGTCATTGTATTGGCAATGCCTAATTGTGTGCGCATTCCATAGACCGTTTTGTAGTTTCGTCCGATTTTGCGCGCAATTTCCTTGTCTGGCAGTTTGCCAAGCAACTCAATTTCCTGAGGCGTCCACGACCGTTTCAGGGAGACGCAAGCAAGGCCAAGCTTGAGGCGCTGTTTTACAACACCTGAGCGAGGGCGCCCAATTCGCAGCGCAACCTCGCTATCCGGCAAGGTTCCCAGCAAATCCAGTTCCCATTTCTCCCAACGGTTGGAAGCGCGGCAACGCTTCCCCTTGCGCCGTTGTTTTGAGACAACCTGCCGCCCCAAAAGACGCTCAATCTAACGGGGAGACTTCCCAGCCAGGAAGTTCCCGGCAGCCTCGCTTAGCGGTTGCTCAGCATCGTCATTCATAGCAAAGCCAGCTAATACATTTCTCGCGAATGTATCAATCTCGAAATTGAAACGCCAAAGAGGAGGGGGTAGGGTGATGGAAAAACAATCCCCCTTGAAAAATCAAAACGGGGCCAATTGTTTTAATCCAAATCATTGGACAATCCGTCCAGCGCATAATGCATCTGCGATCATCGCGATTGAACGATAAAAAATCATTTCCGGGCAACACCAGTCAATCGTCGTGTTCAGCGCCTCAGTCTGATTCGCTTTGCATCAACAAGCGCTTTTTGCCGATTTCCCGGCAAATCGCGGGAACGCGGAGCGCCAATAAGCTGTCGGCGCTCATGGACTGCGGAAAGAGAACGGCCTGTCAGTTTAGCTACAACTTTATTCTTATAGCGCCACAACAAGCGATCTTCACGTTTGGTCCATGAGACGTCCTGTTTGGTTGGCGCAATCCCCAGAAACCGGCGCTGTCGGCGCAGAGTCAAAGCACTGCATTGCCACAGGCGAGCCAGTTCGCGATCTGAGTGCTTTAAAAGCATCTTGTTTTTCTTGGGCGTCCACTCAAAAACGCGTTGGCGTGGCACAACGGCAATTCCCATTTTGCGTCGTTTGACTTCCACCGAACGATAAGTTCGTCCCAATTTCTTCGCCAGTTCCTTGTCCGGCATCGTTCCAAGCAACTGAATGTCGGTTGGTGTCCAACGCGGCGGAGCAGGTTTGCGCGAAGGATAATTCTCGGGAAATAACTTGCGCTTGCGTTGTTGAACGGCGCGGATTGAGCGGCCAGTCCGCTTGGATATAATCTTGTCTGAGATAATGCCAATCCAGCCATCTTCCTCTTTTGACCAGTTGGCAAACTGACGATTAGCGCTAACGATTTTTAAGGCCAAACGCCTGCCCTGAACAGACCCATAGGTGCGATTCAAACGCAGAGCCACTTCGCTGTCTGGAAACTTTCCCAAAAGAGCGTCTTCTTGCGCTGTCCAATCACGGCGAACACGATGTTCGAGCACAAGCCCCAGCCGAATACGCCGATTTCGCACCGACATTCTGGTTCGGCCAAGTATTTTGGCCAGTTCTCCATCTGGCATGGTCCCCATCAGTGCATCCTCCTCCGGCGAATAAAGCTGTCGCGGGTCGGGCTTGCCGCTCAGTGGAAACTTTTGATTAACACAATGGCTGCGGCGCAATAACCGCATGACCGAAACATCGTCAAACTTTTCAAGTTTTTCCTTAAGATCAGTCGATTCGGATTTTCCGCTCATATAGTATATAGGCTCAGAGATTACACCAAACGCCAGATGATTCAACACTTGAGTCAACAGATTATCGAGGATATTTGAGGCAATTTCACGGTTCGCACCGCCCCAACACCATCCATTGCACAGCGTCTCACACAGAAAAGTTAGCTCGCAAAGCTCGATAGAGAAGTTAGTTCACCTCCGCTAACGCTGCGGCTCATGCAAATTGGAAGGCCCGCCCACAGCGACGCGCGTTTCGTTCCACGCCTTCCTCTTGCTGGCCATGCCCGCGCGGTCACGCCAGGACGCATTCAACGTCGCAGTCGCGCGGGCCTCTTGTCCTACATCAGGACGCCCCCACATCTGGCCACGTTCAACGCCTTCCCGCGCGCGTGTGCTGTCGCTCGTGCCCCTGCTTCGGGCTGACGCCCTCAGCGACGGGGCACCGGGCCGCCATCACTCGCAGTGGGTGAGCCAGGGTCGGCGGCCCTCTCGCTGCCCGCGCGCGCGTTATTACGTCTTTTCTTATTCCACGTCAGCACGTCAGGGCTGGCTTTAATTCTTGTCCTATCATTTGCGCGGGCCAGCACAGAAGAAAAGTCAGAGGGCCGCTTAGGGCGGCCCTGAGAATTATTGAAGGGCTCGCCGCTTGAGGCGGCGAGCAGCCGGCCTTGGGCCGCCCCCGCTAAAGCGGGGAGTCAGTGCTCCACGGCGGGCCTCGTATGCACAGCGGCCCTTGTTCGCAACACATCGGCCTAGTTCCACGTCGGCCTCCGTCAGTTACTCTTGCTGGCGCTTCGCTTATGCGGCTAGGACGCCGCCCGCTATCGCGGATTTCAGATACAGGGCGTCGCAGGCTCCTTCTTCCAGAGGTGAGAACAAACGCTCGTTGGCACGTCGCTGCTTGGGCTTGGGCTCGCTTCGCTCACGCTTGGGGCTACACAGCGGTCGCTCCGCTCCCTCGTTCGCCGCTTGAGCTGCACGGCGCTTCGCTTGTTCCGCGCACATCGGCCTTGTTTACCGGAGGCGCTTCGCTTATGCGGCTCAGAGCCGCGCAAGGCTTTGCCTTGACATCAGGCGCCGACGCTCAAAAGCAGCGTCGGCGCAGGGGCCGTGCGCAAGCAGCCGAAGAGTCGCGGCTAATTCTGCGGTGCGCGTCAAAGCACTGTGCTCCTCGTTTTCCCGCGACCCATCGGCTGTGGGGCAAGCACCCTGACTCCGTTGAATCGGAAACCCTGCGCTCCGATCCATTCCAGCAGCCGCCAGAGAACCGCACCACTGGCGACCACTTCCATTCCTCTCCGCTACGGGCCTCCGATTCAGCGGAGATAGGGCAGAAAAGACAGCAACAGTGCCGCGATCATTTCGCTACGGTTCGCCGAAGCGTTGCGAGCCTGAGCAAATGCTTTGCGGCAAGTCGCGCCTCCCACGCGAGCCCGAGGACCGCCCAAAGAGTCCTTCCAGGTATTCAGGACACTTGGGCTGTTTTCTTTGGGTTTATCAGCCTGTCCTATCGCGTCAAGCTGCCAGACCGGAAGAAGACATGGCCGGTCTGTCATCTTGACGTGAAAAGACAGGATAGCGCGTCCCCGCGATCCCATTGGAACGCCCGCATAAGCGCCGTGCGCAAGCACCCACCGCCGCCAACTGGCACTAGGACCGGGTTTTGCAGCCGTCCGCCCCTGTTTCCCCTGTGGCCGTCTGCAAAGACCCTTGCTGCCCTTCCTAAGCACAAGTGGATGTTATATGCAATTGACTCCCCGTCGCTTGCCGCAGGCGCAACACAAGTCGACGGGGCCCCGCCTTCACAAAGCTGAAGGCCCGTCAATCGAATATAACACCGTCTTGTGCCACGGAAGGCTCGGGACGTTTGTCACGAGAACTGCCAGCGACCCTGCGCCCCGCAGTTCTCGCGCCAATCACCCTCGGCATCCCTCGTGCCAGTCGGCGGCTCAAGGCATTGAGATGTTAGGCGGGCTATTTTGGCCACTACGCTTCGCTTCGTTTTAGGCAATTTGACTGCAACCCCATTCGCCCCATTGCACTCAAAATGCCATAGGCGGACCGCATAGGCCGATACGCCAGTATCCAGTCGTTTTGTTGTCTCTACTGGTTGCGCTCTCAGCGCCTCGCCCTCACTGGGCCGCTTCAGAGGGGGGCTAACTCCATGCGGTGCCCTCTGAAGACTACTCCCGCAAGCCGCCCCTCCTACACGGCCTTTATCAGTGAAGGGCGAGGCTCCGAGAGCGCACAACACCAGCAGAGACAATTAAAAAAAACGACATGAATACAAATAAAAAGAATTCAGAGCTCAGCAACCGGATCGCACACACCAGCGGAAGCAAAACTACAATGGCCCCGGCATTACTGCCAACCGAACGAAGCGTCATTGAACGCCTGCTCATGTTTTCGCAGCAGCAAGCCGACTTGGCAGCCGCTCCAAGCAACAGCTTGGCTGCCTTTTATTCCGGCGTCTCCTTTGGTTATTGGGCCAGTGCCCGCGCCATTTGCGAGCAGCGGCAAATCTCCCTTGCGGAGACAGAACGGCTCTGCGGAGCCGAGCCACCCACCGCGACCAAGAAAGGAAATTAGCACCATGAACACCAAGACTCAGAATCACTCAACTCTCATCATTCAACCCTCAACCGTTGCGGAGCCTCGCGCCATCTTCTTTGACGGCCCATTCCCCAAGGCGGACCCAAGAGGCGAGCGCGACGAATCGCCATACTGGACGGTCTATTTGGGCCGCAATTGGGGCGAACCCATCCGCACCGTTTACGAAGTCAACAGTTTCAAACGTGCCGAAGCATTGGCGCAAGCCATGTCAAAAGATCGCAAATTAGAACTCGTTGCCGAAGCCATGCCAGCTTGATTGTTCCGCACTGGCTCCGGCAGCGTGGAGCCAGAGCGGAGCAATCAAGCTCCAATTAACAAAAGGAAATTCATATGTTCACATTTACAAGCCGTTCCCGTGGTCACGATCAATTCAGAAGCTCTGGCGCAATCCGCCCTTTGGAAAATGACGCGCTCCGCGCTTACGCGCCGTCCATTTTCGCCGTTCAGCCCATTGCCGGAGTCAGCCAGAACTATTCGTTTCTGCCCACCGTTCACGCCGTTGACGCCATGCGTCAAGCGGGTTGGGTTCCAGTTTGGGCCAGTGAGCAGCGTGTCAGACTGGAAACCCGCGAAGGTTTCCAAAAACACATGATCCGCTTTCAACGTGCCAACCAAGTCGGTAAATCCGTTGAATATCTGCCCGAAATTTGCCTTGTCAATTCGCACGACCGCAGCAGCGCCTATCAGTTGCACGCCGGAATTTTCCGCCTGATTTGCGGCAATGGCTTGATTGTGGCCGATACCACCTTTGAGCGCGTGAGCATTCGCCATACTGGTTTTGACCCTGGCCAAATCGTTGACGCCAGCTTGCAAGTCTTGGATTCACTGCCGCAATTGACCGACAGTGTCGAAGGTTTCCGCGCACGGCAATTGACCCCAGCCGAATCAAAAGCATTCGCCGAGTCGGCAATTTTGCTGCGTTATGATGATTTGCAAGCCGCCCCCGTTGGCCCGACAAAATTGCTTGAGTGCCGCCGCTCTGAGGATGCAGGGCCAGACCTTTGGAGCACTTACAACCGGGTTCAAGAAAACATGATTCAGGGTGGATTGAAGGATTATTCCCGCCGCAAGACAAACGGCCAACGCTTCCCGCGCACCCGCGCCGTTGGCGGTCTTGACGAAAACGTGCGGTTGAATAAAGCCCTCTGGCATTTGGCCGAGGCGTTGAAGTCTCAGACCTTCGCGGCCTGAGAAAAAGTAATCGGGCCGGGTGAAATTCCCGGCCTGCTTTCTGCGCGGCAGGGACTTCTCGCCCCTGCACTCCCGCCAGGGATTGTCACCCCTGGACCCCGCTTTTTTTTCTGATTGGGGCTCGCGTCGCCCCACACCCCGCGCCAAAGGTTGAACCTCTGGACTTCCCACATCGCTCCGGCGCTGGCCACACCGCAAGCGCCCCTTCCAAGGCTGGAAGGGAGGTACAATCCCAGCGACTTCCTCTGTCCCCGTCCTGATCGTACGATGCACCAAATACCGGCAGTAACTGGCGGCGTCATCGCCACCGATCTGGTCTTCTTCGGTATCGACTTTCAAAACCCTCCGGCCTGTTCGGTGGCCACACAAATTAAGACATCAATGCCAAAGGCGGATGATTTTTCACCGCTCCAGCCGCTGGCCTCACAGGCTTCGCGCCTATCAGACAAGGGATAGGAAGTCACCAGCGCTGGAAAAAAGGCGAGCGCCCATTTTTCTTCCAACAGAGGTCAACGTGAGTTATCATCGACAGCATGAGCACCGCGCAGCCCCAACACACCGGCCTGCCGATGCTATTGGGGGTCGCCTCTGTCATCTGTGGATTGATCTATGGGGGACTTTGCTGTGTTGCACTTGCTTGGTCACATTGGGGGGACGGCTCTATGCCTGGCCCAAGCAATCTTGATTATATCGAAGCATCTCTACCTTCCACCTATTGTTTCTTAGTTGCATTATCCTGTCTTCCATTCATGCGCGGCAAATGGCTCATTTTTTTCGGCGCTCTGATTTATGTTTTACTTGCCGTGTTTATCGTGGCGTTCTTCATGCACACTGCGAAATATGGGGCAGTTGACTGGTTTTTGAATTCACTTTTCGGTTTGTTGCCATTATCGCTCTTAGCTTACGGATGGACGATCCTGTGCCGAAGAAGACTAAAGAAACGCGACTCATAAAAAGCCCTTCTCACAATCTCAGCAACTTCCTTTGTCCGCCGCCTCGGATCGAGCGATGCACCAAATACCGGCAGCAATCGGCGGCGTCATCGCCGCCGATCCGGTCTTCGTCGGTATCGACCTTCAAAACATGCTCCGGCCTGTTCGGATCGTGTTGCAGTGAGGACAGGCATTGCGTAACCACTGGCAGCGGTAACAATTCAGACTCCATAATTAATGTCCGCCGGTTGGCACTTTGATTTGCCTAAAACCTCGCTACAGCTCTTTTCTTCTCAAACCCATGTTGCTATACCCCAAAACTGGCCAGGGCGTTTTACGCCTGTCAAACCCGCCCATAGTCATTTACATTACCGGCGCGTTTCTGTATAAAGACACGTATGCCAATCCAAATTGCATTTGAACGGTCTACAGCCGGTCCAGTCGTCATTTGCGACCATTGCGGCAAACGAATCGACACGGCAAATAATGGCAATGCCCTCTTCCTTGAAGAACATTGCAATGGACAGAGCCGCATAATCGGCCCGATTGTTTTCACCCATAAAGTCTGCAACGGTGACTTTGAGACAGCCCATAAACCGGCTAAGGACCAAATTTGGGCCTTTAACGACCTTGACGTTTTTCTGGTTTACCTCACCCGCAACCTCAAAGTCGACTTTCCGAACGCCACGCGTAGAGCCGACCTTCTTTCAAACATTCTCTGACGCTGAGTCTTTATATGAGATCCCTTTATGAAGAAGTGGTTGCCAAGATCATCATCCAAGAAGATCACAAAGGAAAAGACCACTGGTTTGAAGCAAGTTGCCCCATTTGCCAGAAATCCGAGCAGAGCACCGTTCTTGGCAGCCCGGAAATAGCCAAAATTGCCACAAGAGGCAAAGTGCTCACGCATTTAGCCATGGCGCACGGGATCAGGAACGAAGAGACGCAAAATTCATAAGCTCGCGGGTTTTTCCCGCTTCGGTGGAAAAGGACGTCAAAAAATCGAGCTTTGAAAGCATAGGGGGCAAAATTTGGATAGTGAGACATAATGGCGCACAAAATCATAAGCAAGACAAACAATTTATAGAGCCAGTATGTCTCTATAATTCAAGAGTCACAGCGACCCCTTTTTAAAAACAGTGCCCTTTTGTCCCACTTTTGCGCTACCATCCCCGTCTTGCCCCACTTTCACCCAAGTACCAATACGGCAGCTATTTCCAACCTAAAACGCCTCTAACCATGGTCATCTCCGCAACTTGCAGATGATTTTCATCTCGCTCTCATATTTTCTAAGTTGATGGCAGAATCGGACATTTTAAAACGTCACGGAAGCCGGTCAGACTCCCGTTTAAAAACCTGTAAAAGGGTCCTACAAGCCAGTTTGGCGACCTACGGCACGTCGGAAAGCACGGCAGGAATCCGAACAGCATCCAAGGAATGGAAGCGTCCCAGTCGGCTGAAACACGAAGACAAGGAATCGACGGCCTGACAACGGAACCGCCAACGGCATTTCCACGCCACATGCCACCTGTTTTCCGCAGCTACGCAGCCACCGCAGTAACACCTATAAACATCTGAAAAATGCTATACTTTTTCAGTAGATTTCCTCCGTTACTGCGGTGGCTGCGTAACTGCGGAAATGGTCAAAAAGAGCCAGATGGAACTTCAGCGGAAGGAAGAAGTGTGGTGGGGGGGCCTTTGGTTGGCAATCCATTCCCACGCGGCAGCTGCGTGACTGCGTTGTTGGTAAAGCGCGGGGGGTTGGTCAGCGTTTTCTTACCGTGTAGGTCTTGGACATAAAACCTCCGCCCTCGGCAATATCGTCACGCGCAAGGTATTTTTCCTCGCGCGTCACAGTAAACGCGTCCACGTCTAGCGTTGGCTGTTCACGGAATAACTTGGCCATAACCGTCCCGATAACTTTTTTGCCCTTGCCCTCGTCCGCTCCCGACCGCAGTCCAGGAATAGGGATGCTGGCCGTGTCGCAAATCTCCTGCAAGTCCGTCGCCGTCAGGGCCTCGTCCAGTTCGCCCTCCTCGTTGATGGCCAGCACCAAGCTGCGCAGCCAAACCAGGGCCGGATTGCTCACCCGCTCTTGCGCCTGCTGATGCCCGGCCATGACAGGAACCGTCTTGAAAATGTTTTGGCCGATCCAATCCAACACCTGAACCCATTCCCGGAAATCATGCCGCGTCTCGTCGGTTCGAGGCATGCCTTGGCGATGCCACTCCCGAATGACCGCGAATATGCACCCCAGGTAATAGTCCTGCCGCTGGCGGACATGGTCCAGCAAATCGCCTTCGGCATAGGATTGAAAAACGAACCCCGGCGCTTTCTTGCTGATTCGGATAATGTTGCTGCGATTGGCAAAATCCCGCGTTGTATCAACGCCATTGGAGCTCAAAAATACAAAATAATTCTCCGGTGGCACGTTCACTTGCCCGCCATAGGGCACCCGGCAGGGAAAGGACCATTCCGCCGTCATGAAAGCCTCCAGATGAGCACTTTCAAAGCGTCCCCGAAAGTTGTCAAACTGGATGAAAGGCCGACCCGCCACCAACTGCTGATTCAAACTCTCGTCAATCGAGCCCACGCCTCCCTCGTGGCTGGTCACGAGCGACACCCGCTCATTATATACTGCGGCCACGAGCTTTTGCCGGTAAGTCTTGCCCGATTGCGACACGTCGGCCTCCGCCACATCGGCTGGCACTCGCCGTTTGAGAAAACCGCCCATGCGCAAGGCCGGAGTGATCAGGCTGGCCACCGCTCGCGCCCGGTCCCCCTCGCTCTGAAAATCAAACTCTGCAAAGAGCCCCAGCAAACTGCTAACCGCTTCTTCCAGCTCTACGGTCGGCGGCATCCTGCCGCCGGTAATGAGCAACTGCGTTTTCTCGTCATACCCCGGCCCGGCGACTTCCAGTTTTCCGTCGCCCTCGCGAATCACCGGGCAGTTGATAAGCCCCTGCACGCGTGGCAGCAACGTGCTGGCCTCCTGACTTTGGAGCAGGGCGTCCGCCATCTCCTGAGGACAAATCATCGGCTTCAAGACCATCACTCCCTTTGGGCCTACGCGCCAGGCATAGAGCTGGGCAAACTTCTCGAAGCACGACCGCGCTGCCGCTGGCCGCAGAATCGCCAGCGCCAGCAGACCATCGTCGCGGGCGGTCAGCTTCATTACTACGCCCCCGCGCACAAAGAGCCGCTTGGTTAAGCCGATCACCTTGAACAATTGCGCGGCGCACTGCGAAATTGTCACCTCATCGCTTGGCAGCGTCACCATGGGCAATTCCTTGCCGCCAATATCGTTGTCAGTCGTCCACTTCTCAAACTGCGCCAATTGGGGATCGTCCCCGCTTGTCGTGGGAGTGGTTAGATTTAATTGCATAACAGTTCCTTCTCAGAAAGGGCGGGGATTGCCGCTAAGAGTTCTTGTTGAATCGGTTTGCGGGCTGGCCTTTGACAAATCGGCTGGCCCGAGGGATTGGGGTCCAGATAAAGCAACTCCTGCAATTTGCCGCCCGTCCAGGGAGAGACAAGGGGCGACTGCGGCGCAGGCGTCCATATTGGATCGCCCAGCTCATCAAATTCCAACGGCTCATCCACCAGCCGCTTGCGAACCGGCATGCCTTTCGGCGCGGGTGGTCCCTCTTCGCCCCGATAACAGCCGGGCAGGCGCGTCAGTTGCACCCCTGTCATGGTTTGCTCATCGGCTCCCAGCACCGCGAGCGCCGGTTTCAACTTTGATACCTTGGCGTCCCAATCGGCTTTGCTGGCCGCATTAATCCGCACCAAGGCGTGAATGCTCTTGCCCGCCGATGTGTACACTGCCGCGATCCGCAGCGGGACTTGGGCCAGAAACCCCAGCCAGGGCAATGGCTCCGCCTTGTCTGACTCCAGCAACAAAAAACGCCATGATGTGACAGACTCCCGGCTTCGCCGCGAAAGCTCTCCCCCCTTCCTCGGATTGGGGTGAAATTGTCCATCCACCGGATTGCACAGGAACCAAACCCCATCCTTGCAGCCATGCACAAGATGATCGAGCAACCCGGCATCGTAAGGCAAGACGCCGTCAAACTCACACAAATGGCGACCTTGGGATTTGAACACATCAAAGACAATGACCTTTTCCCCCGGCAAATAGAGACGGTGCAGAAAGCTCGCCGGAGTCTGCGTCTCGGGGTAGACCGGCGAGCGATCCTTGAAATAGGAACCGTCCGCAACCACCCCCAGCCGGTCCGCCACCCGCCTGAGTGTTTCGGCAACAAAAGCGGGCTTGGCGGGCTTCGCCGCCGCGCTGAACGAGGCGGTCTGCGTTGCCGGGCATCGCACCGGCCCCGTTCCTTGCCCACCCACCAAATACCCTCGCGGATGGCGCGGGGACGCAGCCATGGCCGAAAGGATCTTATGCCGCAATTCGCTATCCGACCACGGCGGCAGGCATTGCCGATTCCACCCCCGCAAAGCCGACAGCGCTTGGTCAGCCCCCAAGCCAAATCCATGCACCAGAGCGCAGGCCACGCGAAAGGTTGTGTTATGCCCACCTTGACCGCTAACCGCTGGCCGGCAGCGGCGCAGATAGAGAATCGCCCGATCTATTACGGAAAACGAAGTTGAAGGGGCTGTCATAACGCCGTTCCTCACCGGTGGGGTAAACCGCGCTGGTGATTTGCGTTGTAAAACTCCTTTGCCTTCCGGGTCCAGGCATAACCCGGGTAGGTCTGCTCACCCTCAAACAGCGGCCACCCAAGGATAACTCCCGCTTCGCCCATTGCTGAACAGAACGCAAACAGCGGTTCTCCTAACTCCTCGGTGATTTCGCTTTCATGAAAGGTTAACTCGAAGTGGCGCGTTTCTGGAAAAGGCAACGGCCAGACATGCTTGGGAATGGAAGGCTCCACGTCATTGCGAAGGCGAATAAGCCCAAGACTGTATTCGGTGACAGTTACCCATCGAACCGAAGTCCAACCCCCCTGGACTGCACGCCAGTAAATGGTTTCATGCGTTAGCCCGCCTTGTGCCACCTTTGGACGACTAAACAACCGCATCCCGCAAGTCAGGATTTTGGCGGTCTCCCGAGGTTTCAAATGTTTCAACCACTCAAGAGGCGGATAAGTCTGACTATTGTTTTCACTGTTCATAAGCCGATTGCCTTTCTTGGTAATTATTATTGACTAAGTGTGAAAAGACTGTCAGTTAAGCGAGCAATCCGGCGTCCCCGCTTTGCCCATCGGCGGAGGGGGCAACCGGCAGGGAAGGGTGCGGCTTTGCAGATATTTTTCCACGTCAGCCACCGAATAATAGACAGACCCGCCGCCCCGTTTGGCCATCGGGTTGCACTTGAAGCGCCGAACACGCGCCGCATCAAACCAGTCTCGAAGCGTCTCGCGGCAAGGCATTGGGTCAAGGAAGGCTGGAATAACAGTTTGCATGAGCCCGTCCAGCGACGCGAGCCGTGCATTTGTGATTTGTTTTTGCATGTCCATACCTTACCAGTTTTGGGAAAAGAACCCCTTTGGTGACAGACATGCGAAAAACGACGGCAGCAATGCTAAATGCGACGTTCTGAATGCAAAACACGACCAAGAAAAAACGCCGCGCTGCAAAATGCGGCGCGACGTATGCGATTGACGTTCTTTTTGACCTCTGCTCCCGTCAAGCCCCTTTTTTCGATTTTCTTAAAATTTCCTTCAATTGGGCCAAATTGGGCCGGGGCCCCGTCTTGGCGGTCCTTGATTTCCGGCGCTTCTCCCAACCGCGCTTCGCGTTGGACGCTTTGGCTTCGCTATTCCTGATGTCAGTCCAACTTCGATGCCACTTCAAAAAAGAAGCGGCAAAACTGACATACGTTCCAGCGTCATAGAAGCGTCTCTGAGTGGTTGCCAACTCCTCGGCCACTCGCTCTTGAGCCGCTTCCCTTAGTTCGTCTAATTCTGGCGGTGTATAATCCCAATAGGAAAAATCGCAATCCCCGTCCATGGAAGAAGTCTGTCGATTAACCAACTCCGCGAAAAAGTATTCGCGAAAGAGGGCCGCTCGCTCCGCCGTGCGTCCCTTGAGCTTGGGCAAAAGCAAAAACTCCACGTTCTGAAAAGAAACCGGATAACTCTCGGGACGGGGTATCAGTTTCGCCTCAGCCGCCCGCGCTGCCGCCTCCTGCAAAATACACTGAGCATCGAGGTAGTCGCCCTTAATTTTCCGGCAGCTTGCCAAGTAGAGTTGCCACGCCTCGTCTACCAGTTGCGATGGGTCTATCTTCTTTCCGCGCGCCAGCCGCGCCGCCAAATGGGCAAGCTCCATTTCTGTCGGCCTTGGCCACTGCTCCAAAGCCTCAGCGCGGTAATCACTCTTGACTGGCAGCCCGTTCTTCCCCGTGCTCTCCGGTAACTCGGATGTGTCCTTCGAAACCTTGGCTAACTTGGTCTTTTTGCTTTTCACTTTTCTCTCTTTCCTTTGGCCTCAACGCATAGAACTTCTTGGTTTCCTCGCTGCTTACGCGGCTCTGATAATGCTTCTTGATAATGGCTTCCGAATTGCCAAATTGCTCCGCAGAGCGCCCATAACTGCCAGTCAGACGAAAATAATGGGAAATCGCAGTATGCCGCAAGGTATCCGGCACCCAGGGCTTCAAGCTGGAATCCCCCGTCTTTTTTTGTGCTTTCCCATCTGGCGCGTCCTCTTGCGATCCGCCATAACCAATACTGGCCCGCACTTCGCATAATTCCAAGTCAAAGCTTGGACGGTAAATTTCATCCCGCCCCTTGTAGGCTTTCAGCCAAACTTTCAAGGCGGGCTGAATTTCCAAAGTGCGCCCCTTGCCGGTTTTTGTCTGATCGGGCCGCAACCGAAGTTCCCCATCCACCAAATTGACCTGGTCCCAGCCCACCCGCGCCGCCTCAGAAGGTCGCAGACCGCCGAACATGCAAAGAGCCACATACGGGACCAAAACCCCATTCTTGTGCCCCTCAGCCGCCCGCAGAAGCTTTTCGCAGTCCTCAAGGGGCAACAGCACCGGCTCGTGCTCCCCGCGACCAGCCCCATCCACTTCCACGGCATAACAGGGATTATTGACCGCCCAATGCCGCTTGCCCTTGATGCACCAGGAAAAAAAGCACGAAATTGCCCGACGATCTCCATCCTTTGTAGTAGGAGAGACGTTCCTTGTGGCCAGATACTTTTCAATGTGATCGGGCAACACATCCGTGACCCGCATGTTTTGAACCCCATTAACAAAACAAGTTACCCGGTTGCGCAGATTGCGCTTGGATTCCAAACGCAAATCCTGCGTCGTTTCCAGCCACGCCAAATAAGTTTTAAGCGCCTCCTCCAACCGGGGCGACTCCACAATTACAGAAGGCTTGCCGGTTCGCAGCCAATGATCGACCGCCGTAATCAAATCCTGGTCGCGCTCCAGCCGCTTAAAAGCGGCCTCCGCGATGCCGATCTGTTCATCACTCAACCGGGTGGCACGCAAAGCCGACACCCCATTGGTGGCGAGATATTCGGCCTCCAATGCCGCATGCCGAATGTTGGCCTCGTCCGGGTCAGCGAAATTTTCCCTGATGCGTTCCCCATTGCGTTTAATGCCTGAAACCCGCCAACTGATGGTGTCGGTTCGTGGGTTGACAAACCTAAGAATATTGAACCTGGACTTTGGAGTTTTCATTGATTGCCAAAGTCTCCCATTAAAACGCCAAAATGTCAACCTTAGGGCAACTTATTTTTGAATTTTGCAAAATGCTCAATGTTTTGAATTATCTATACCGTCCTCGCGATACGCTATGAAAATGAGTTGTCAATCATTGTTAAATCTCTCAAAAACCCAATAAAACCAGCTAAAATCAAGGCATCCATGCGTTTTCTTGAGTCCGAATTCAATCGTGCAAAAAACGAAAGAATAGGGTGCAAAAGTTTATTTCTGGCAACCTCTGGCAACTGACAATTTGTGTTCAACTGCCTTTCAAAGTATAAAATCATATGGTTCTGATTTAAAGTGAAAGCAAAACCATTCCAACGAGTCGCAACAATGTCCGGTTGCTCAAAGGGGGGCGATGGTGCTTCGGAAATTGTTTAGCGAATAAATTTTGGAGCTAATTGTTTGGTTTCTGCTGGATCATAGGAATGGATTTTAT
>Ga0265336_10000731_pt1 | contig 17419 bp, 40 predicted proteins | sample 42119metaG_FD_193583 | JGI IMG/M metagenome (GOLD analysis project Ga0265336, IMG submission 193583) | Rhizosphere microbial communities from Carex aquatilis grown in University of Washington, Seatle, WA, United States - 4-21-19 metaG | ecosystem: Host-associated > Plants > Roots > Rhizosphere...
GGACGATGCACAGCCAGTGGCGGACACAAGAATACACGCAACAATGATGGTCTTCATTTGATTTTGGTCTTTCGTTGAGAGTTTATCGTTTAGAGTGTTTGTGATGTTTCTTATCACTGTAAGGTGCTGGCGGTAATGGTTTATCACCAGCGAATAAGTATCCAATGACAGCGAATATCCCGAAGAAAAATCCGAGAACTCCTGCAAGTAGTGGGCTTCGTCCTTCTGTATTGGCAATGTGCCAACATGTGCAGACGCAAAAGACTGTGTATAGTAATCCGAATACATGATATAAGTGCATTGTTGCTCCTATACATATACTGGATTGTGTATATTAGGTTGAATAACTACTACCAGACATTATCTTCTTTGCTTGATCTTGTGATTGAATAGAGCAGGTGTATTGGTTTAGTAACCCTCTTGCATATTTACGTTCGTGAAGGACGTCCTGAACAATTTCTTCAACCGTATTACCGTCATCTAACGGGAATAGGACTCGATCTCCGGGCGAAGGAGGACTCTTAGAAAAGACAAGAACTCCGTATCCGCCAGTCTTCAAATCAATATACCCGTTGTCTTTATGCTTATGGAGCTTAAATGACATCTTCTCAATATCCAATCTGAACTTGTTGGCTTTGGCTAATAGGTTTGACATACGATTATGTTCAATTATTAGTCGATGAACTCTACTTCAATACCAATCTCAGCAAACAACTTCGTCAAGGCTTTTTCACGATGCGACTCATCCATCTCTACTACAATGTCGTTCGTTTCCATTAGTTGTTCGCAAACAACACTGTTGTCTTTTACGTATTCTCTGAACAATCCCTCTGCTTCGGGCACGGTCTTTGACCATTCTTTTCTCGCCGTTTCACCACTGGATACTGGAATACCATTAGGTGAATCAATGTTTGTGATACGTTCAGGATCAAGTCCACAAGCAAGTCCCAAGAACCCAAGGCAGCACATTTTACCATCAGTGGAACGAAGTAAGAAAGAATGTTCACTTCCAATACCGCGAAGCCACTTACTACGTTCAACAGTGAATTTCATTGTTAGCCTCCAATGTCAGAGTGAAAATCTTCACGATAGTTATCCCCGCCATCTTCAACTGCTTCGAATGGTTCGTTGCAGTTCGGGCAGTCATCAGGATAGTCGCACAACTCATCCTCGTCTAATGTAGCATAGACTTCGTGATCGCATTCAATACATGTCAGTGTCATTGTCTTTGTGATCTCCTTTTGAAGCTCGGTGCCGCGCGGCGTCCCCGTCCCCGTGTTTCCATCCAATTCCTAATGTAATCCAATCGAATAACCCACTCATGTCGAATGCGGTCAAGGTTCCAGTTGACATAGGCGTTCACATAGATATGATCCCACCAGTCAATAACCTCTTCGATAGATTTGAATTTCCCGAATGGCAGTGCTTTGACCACTGCATCTTTCCATACTGGATTATATTTGACCATATTGAAGTGATTGTCGCTAACGCCACGATTGGCGTGAACGCCATCCATGATATCTTGGATCCCTCGCACCCGTGCTTCTCTTGCGAGCGCTTGGAATGTTCCTTTGTGGTTTGCGCCACCACGCATTGCTTTCGAGTATGTTTTGATGTCTTGGAAGCCCCAATCCAACTTCACAAGACGATTGCCATATGACATTTCCACCATATGTGCAATCTCGTGTTCGATTCCTGGGAATCCGTATGGCAGATAGAGAGCAGACTTCGTCGGGATATATCCACGATCTTCAACGAAGTCGCCAATCATATCATACAATCGAAAACGCGGTTCCATTGACAAGAGAGAATGGGCGAATGGTGATAGGTCTTTGACTGTATCAACCGTATATAGTTTGGTTTTTGACATTGACATATCCATTGTTGAATAACTCTTGTGTTCGTTCTTCATTCCAGCGATGCCCGCATGCACAACGCTTTACCAATCTGTCTTTGAGCACGAGTGTGAGTGTGATTGATTGTGTTGAGTTGCAGTTAGGACAGCCTTCGGGATTGTTCATCGGAGTGCAAGCCCATTCAATAGATTGGTTTCATACCAAGCAATCAATAGACACCCGTATATTAGATTGAATGACACGATGAAAGTGAGAATTGATTGAAGGATCATTCTTTGCTCCAACGTTTGATTGCTTCTTCGGTCGTTAGATTGAAGTGCTTTCTCCAATGCTCCCATATAGGGCTTCCAATATACCAGTATGATGTATTCCATATCAGCATTTTGTGTTTCCTTTCAAGAGTTGCTCTCTATGTCTCCGAACCCTCAAGGCGAGTTCGTTATCTCTCCTTAGACCAGCATAGAGAGCCAGTTTAGTTTTGCATTTTCCTAATGCTTTGACTTCCCCACCACTACCCACGCGCGAACGTAGGTAGTAGTAGAAACTTCAACCAACTACTAAATACAACTAAATTGCTTCATAAGTGTTGTTTGCATGACGAATGAACAACGGAGCTCTGGCACCAGAAAATCTAGTTCCAAGCACATGTCTATTTAGCGTAGCAAGTAGGGTACCCATGAAGTCCACACTATTATGTGTATATCCTGCTGCCAACACAGCACGCTCTATATCAATAGCAGTAAGGTGCTTTCCTGCTACCGTAATAGCTCTGTGAGCCCACATAGCAAGCGAATTCTTCCTGACAGGGCGAGCATGAGCAACAACGGGCACGGGTGGAAGTGGCGCGGGAGCTGGCATTAAGGTAGTTAGCGCCATACGTACTTCTTCAATTTGTTTGTTTATGATGGCTAGATTCTCAATTATTTGTACTAGTGTCATTGTCATCCTCTCCTTATGTCGGACTGAATTGCCCGCCACATCCCACACCAAACTGCGAGTGGGATGTAGCAGATCATTCAACGATTATCACACACACCCTTATGACTAGAACAGCATCCACTAGGTCCACCACTAGTGGGGGTACAACCAGGAGATCGTGTTCCATCACAACACAGTAAATGTGTTGTATTCTGTTTTGGAGGCTGCCTTTCTCCCGATAGTATAGTTGGCAATGGCTGGCTACTTTGCTCATTCTCACTTTGTGGAGTAATGTTGTCATTGACGCCAGGAACCGTACAACCAGTAGGTGGACTTTCCTTACAGGTATACTTTCCTGTTTCACTGTGTTGAACCTCATTCCAACAGGAAAACTTACCGTCCCGCCAACCACACTCTTTGGTGGTAGTGCTGGTGGTAATTGGAGTACATCGATACTTGATGAAGTCATTGCAGTTTTTCAGGTTCTTCTGTGCGTCGTCTTGTGCAACTTCTTTTTGCACTTGTAATTGCCGTTCCTCTTCAAGAGCTGTTTGCCTTTCGCGTTGGCTCTTGAAGGCAGCAAACTTCGCTGGAACGGAACAATCTTCTTCCCCCAATGCTTCCACACATACAGAGAATTGTGTGTCTTGGTGGATCTGCTGTTGCTCAACAAGCAACCTTTGTTCTTCTGCCTCTTTGCGAGAACGCTCTGCTTCTTTGCGCGAGAGTTCTGCCCGCTCTTCCGCCTGTTTTTGCAGACGAACTTTCTCTGCTCTCTCCGCTGCCTCAGCCTGCTTTCTGAATTCCTGTTTAATTGCTTCCGTTCTGGCTGTTTCCATCTGAGCAGCTTTGATATCAATACACTTTGAACTCACGTGATATCCATGAGCAGCCGAAACTCCGTAAACAATACTTCCAATTCCAGTTACCACCGCACTGGTAACCAACATTGTTCCTTGTGCAGTTAGTTGTGACTGATTTTGTGTGGGCTGCACAAACTGACTTGAATCTTGCGAAGATGTAAAACATCCCGAACATGGTGATGCTAACATTGCCACGGTAGCGGCTGCCAATCCAATCGCAGCAGCCGTATCTGCAATTGGTGCAACAACACTATCAGTGCAATGCACTTCATTGTTTTCTCCAATAACGTATGATGGAGCCGAAGGGGGCGTCATAAACGTAGAACATCCGGAGGAAAACAATAACGCAGTCATGATGAATGGTTTCATATGAAACGAACTCCCTTATTGATTTGTTGTGATTTAGAGGCTTTGACTTCCCCACCCTTACATTCGTTCGCACGAACGCAAGAGTAGAAACTTCAATTAGTAATTAGAGATGCATACCACAATATCCCGTGGTATCCGTATTGATCCATAATTCTTGCAGAAGAAAGTATCTTGTTCCAAGATAGATGTTAGCTGTTCCACCATTAGTAGCAGGGTAAGTTGAACCGAATTGCCAGGCACACTTATCTCCTACCTCTCCGGTAGGACCATTATTCCATCCCGATGGGGACGGGTCAGTAATTGACTCAGAGATCTCGTGAGCAAAAATATTGGCAATAGCATCTGCCCATAGGTTGCTGTTTGGAGTTATTGTTTGTCCCAGGTTAATCGCCTGACTACAAGAACCATAATTAGAAGAATTACTAGAATTACATATGTTTGTAGAATTAGGATTAATGAACGCAAACTCTATGGTATTGATATATTGATTATTACTATTGTATAGCGGAAGTGGATTATGATATCCACAATATGCAGTGCATCCTGATCCACCATCCTGAATCTGAGTTTCTTGAACATCAGAAGATGCCAGCACTACGTAAATACCATTGTTATCGATTGGGAAACCATTGTTCAGCGCGTGAATGACGGCGTTCGCCGCTCCAATACCAGCAGCCATAGTGGTCCCCTGTGAATACGAATCGTATGTAGTGCCAGCTAAAACTATGGAATTAGTAATGTGGCTGTATACGCCTGCGTCTGACACATCGTAATACGATGAATTGATACCATAGTATGACGATCCGTTTAGTCCAGAAATGAGATCTGGTATGATCGTGGTGGTAGTATTGTTGCTCCAATTACCATACCAAATCAAGTAGATGTTAGTGGTGCCAGTCATTACTGGTCCACCATTATACTGGATAGATACACCGGCATCAGGTGCAACTGCATTAGCGCCTGCGGGTCCGACGGGTCCTTGAATACCTTGAATACCTTGAATACCTTGTGGACCTTGCAATCCCATAGCACCCATAGGACCAACAGGTCCTTGAATACCTTGTGGTCCCTGTGCGCCTGCATCACCCATCGGACCAACGGGTCCTTGTGGACCAACCGCCCCCATAGCGCCAGTTGCACCTACTGGTCCTTGCTGTCCATTCATTCCAGCAGGACCAGCCGAACCCTGCTCTCCCTGAATACCTTGCTCACCTTGTGGTCCAGCAGGACCCTCAGGTCCGGGCGAGCCACCACAAGCAACAACCATCGACAACAATGCAGAAAACAACAATGACTTGTTCATTGTATTGATCTATCCCTATGTCGGACTGAATTGTCCGCCACCACACCCATACACATATGCACGGATGCGGTAGCAGAAACTTCAATTACGGATTGTCGTGATGCGATCCGTACGATTCGTAATGCTGATCGTAATGAGAATCGTAATGCAGGTTTTCGTTTTCAATTTCAATACGAGATTTACCAGAACACTTAATAATCATCTCGCCCTTATACACTTCACCGGAATGCGCGGAGGCGACATCACCGAATACACGTTCATCACTTTGAGTGCTCCAATGTCCGTCTTTGTCCTGAACCACATAGCCATTAGGACATTCATAACCAGCGGTCTGCATACACAAGATATGCGAATTGCAGGTAATGCCAATCCAGTTCTCTTTACCATCAGGAGAACGAATACTAATACTTCCTGAACTCCAAGCACTTGCACCACAACCAGCAAGCATACCCAAAATACCAACCATCATTAGCATCTTCATTATCATTACCTCTCAGTTGCAACACCAAGTGTCCCATTCCACACCCTTCACGACAACCGTCGGACTCGGATGCACACATCCCGATTGAGGAGCAACACCACCATCCACAGGACTACTGCATAGATACAATCCCTTCGCACACACATAAATCTGATCACTCGTCGGCTGACCTTGATCCAATGTGCAACTGATATGAGAACTACCAGCGTCGGGAGTTTTTGCTTCTTGCACAACCATATCAACCGATTCACTAACAGTATCAACCGGGCTCGAACAAGCAACAACCGAACCAAACAACACACTCATCACAATGAACTTCATTTCGCTCTCCTTCAATTCACAAAACAGTAAATACAAAACAACATAAGCCCAAGCAAAAACGATACAATCATATCCTCCTTCAACGCAGGAGGAATTAGTGTATCATGCTCAGACTCATCCATCAATCTCTCAAACACAGCCGTATCCGTATTGGCTGGAATGCTAACAGCTTCCGTCAATGTCGCTGGGGGTAGAATTAGATTGCTCATTATCATTGTCCTTTCATACGTGTGCATAATTGAATTACATGCCATGACACCCAGTGAAGGATGCCATAGCATATACGTCAATCAATCTTGCTAAGATCAATAATCTCAGTCGAGAACCCAACCATCTCATAATCGTCGGCTTGACTTTGTGCCAATTCAAGATAGTGCCATACGTAAGCCTTCTTGATGTCAAGAGTCCAAGTTATTTCACAACTGTCATTTCTTTCGTACTTATTACCATGCTTGATGACAAAACCCTTCATGAGTATCTCCTAATCAGTTGTCATCCAAGTTGATTACAACCGCGTCCGTCTTCTCTTTCTTCGTTCGCTTACCTTTGACAGTAGCAGGCTTGTTATATTCCTCTTCCGTCATGCTCTTGCACCGCGTCAATACCGTTTGCTTGACGCCAGTCTTCTCATATACCTTGTGCTCTTTCACGGTTCCCATAAGATACACAACTTCATTCACCTTGAAGACTTCACCAGACGACTTCCAAACGAATGAGTTATTTAGATCGTCTTTCATGATATGAATGCTAACAGTTCCATATGCACCGTCAATAGCAATCACCTTATTCACATTCAACTTGAACTTACTTCTCTCACCGACAACACCAACATACTCGCTGGGATTGCTCTTCTGATACTCCCGTCGCTTCAAGTCTCCAAGCATCTTCTGATACGTAGAAACAATCGAAGCACTATATCCGAACTGCTTGCTTCCAATGATACCACGCTTTGCAATCACACGAATGTTATGCATGTAATCGTTGTCCGCTTGCTCGTCCGTCAATGCCTCGCACCAAGCGATTGCGTCCTTTGCAACTTGCACGCTCTCTGCACTTGGATACTTGAACATAAGGTTCTTGTCAAACGGACTTGGATCCATATGTAGCATTGCAACGTTTGCCGTGCTATCTCCTCCGTGCTCACGTGCAGTTGTAGCAGACCGCCATCCCTCTAACTTGATGCACTCTGCTACGTAGCCAAGGAAGCGATCAAGATACTCAAATTTTGATCCTCCACCCCAACCTTCACCACCAGACTCTTCACTTGCCGAAGACAAGTCATAGAATTCAGAATACAATTCAGCAATCTTGGCATACGTTTCGCCATTGCGTCCGCCAATAAAATCGCTTAGACATTGGCGACCGACTTGCTTGTATTCATTACTATCAATATGGCGAAGGATGAATGTCTCCTTACGCCTACGATCCAAGTTGCAATGATCACAATTCGGATCAGCATCACGATACTTCTTTGGAACAGACTTGTCTTTGAGAGTGTGAAGAACATTACCCTCGGCGAAATGTTCCATGCTTGCAGAAAATTCATATCCTGCAATCTCAACGGTCGGTGCATTCACAACAACACTATACACAACAATCAACCGCTTGACATAATCCGATTCACCGTTGCCGTCCTCATCGACAACCGTCCGACTTACAGCAATCTCTTTCGGCTCTTCCTTGATGATCGTGTATGTTGGAACAACACAACCAAGTTTGACTGCACGTCGAGTAAGTTTCTCGAATCGCTCAACGAAGGTATTCCAATTGGGCGAAGGGATTTTGAAGAGACGAACAACATTCTCTCCAACCTTATCCGTGCAATCCTCACACACAGCCACTTCGGTATTGCCACATAGGTATGGGTTAGTCCGAACATTCTCCGCTGAACATACACTGCAATTCATTTGATTTACTCCCTCGCTTTATCATGTCTCGGATGATGCGGATTGGCAAGTTCAAGCATATCTTGAATGCTCGCCTTCGCTTCAATCAATGCCTCTTGCTTGCCATACACCAAGCCAGCGTAATAGGCTTGTGCGTATGCAGGAATAAGCACCATTGCGATATTGACTTCGGCATTGGTCAATCGCTTCTTGCCATTGTATTCAGCGTGAATGGCATGCTCGTCATATGTGCTGTCTTGAAAATCAGCGGAAAACATACGAACCGCGTAGTCAGTGAATCGTTTACATACCGCATGTGCAACCGCACTCGCGTCTTTCTTATTGCGAATTGTAATTAGGTGCATTATCTTTACTCCTATTTAGAAAGCAACTCAATCGCCTCATCCAACTTCATCCCATCAATCATAGCAGGATGAGGCTCATTCTCACCATTCATCCAGCGCTCCACAGTTTTCTTACTGACACCGAACTTATGTGTGATGTACGTAATACCACATAGGTCAACAAGCAGATTGATCTTGTCTTTGAAACTCATTGTCTTATCCCTCTTGTCGAGCTTGAATACGACCTTCAATCAATCCCGTATAGAACGCATATGCGAACTCGGCGAATACAACCGTGTTCAAGTTCACTTGCGAATTGGTCTCACGCTTCCGTGCAGTCGTATCAACAAGACGATCATGATTCGTGTTATGAATGACAGGCGGGCTAATATATTCAGCAGTAAGTTTGTATCCTTTTACGAAGGACATCTCTTCGAGCTGACTAATATGAACAGTGTAGTTCCTGAACCTATTGACGAAGGCATTCGCAATTGCATCCGCATCAGACTTGTTTTCAACTGTGATTAGAAAATATGCCATGTTGCAATCTCCTATACTAAATTGTTATCCCATACAAGCACACGCTTACACGCATGCTTGTCATCGAACATCAATTCATTTAGCTAGCGCGAATATAATACGTGTTCCCTTCGTATTCGACTTCATTATAATCGCACTCGCACTCTTCACTGATATTTGCCCAGTCAATGTTATTCTTGATGACTTCGGGTAGATGAGAAAGATCAGGATACAGTTCCTCCATCTCGTTCTGAATATGCTCTTCAAAATCGCTTTCATCAATCAAGCAGTCATTAATGTTGCGACTATACAAGTGAAGATCGCCAAGAGCATTCTCCATGGCAATCAACTCGTTATACTTATCTTGCTCGTCATTATCAAGAGGTGGTTCGCTCTCATCTTTCTCATAACAACCACTGCGTTCCCTAAGGTCGTCCAATTCATTCGCCAAGTCTTTGAGTGATAGATAGTTCATTGTCTTTCTCCATTATCGTCTAACGAATGCGTGTTTGTCTTTCGGATTGAGCCATTGTGCTTCGTGCGAATAATGAAACTTCCCACACTTGGCACACTCTTCGTATGGATCGGGAACTTCCGTGTCTGATTTTCTCTTAGGCTTATCCACTGTGTTTCAAGCCTTCGGCATATCGATCAATGCCAGCAACTTTCCTTCGTTCAACTTCTTAATCTCATCCACAATGTGTCCAGCGAACTTATCTACCAACTGCTCTTCTCTGCCAGACTGAGAATGGAAGTATGCAACCTCGTTCGCACGCTTACGTAGATACCAGTATAGACTATCAACTTGCATGTTAGAATTCCTTTCGAGCATAGTGTGCAATCAACTTGCCATTGTTCGTTAGCATACAAGTAGTATCGCTACCAACATATGCTTCGTATGTCTTACGAGCATCATTCTCATCATCATAACTTTCTACGAAACCTTCATGTCGTGATGATACGAACACTTCCCACTTATCCATGTCATTATCCTTTGTTGTATTGACTTTCCCACCATCCCGCCCAACAATGAAGTCAGACGGGATAGCAGAACTTTCAATCAACCACAATCATCTCTTCAACAACGTATCCACCGAAATGCCCGTAGTTATGCATGCTGTTAACATCCTCGCGGGTGCCAACGTAAGTGTAGTTATTCCTCTTGTTCATGTTTTTATGAACAAGCCGCTGAACCGATGAAAGCGGGTTATGCGTTGCATCCAAAATTTTGCTTGAATAACCAACCTTGTCTTCAAGGTTAGCAATCATCTTCTTAGCACCAGCCAAACTAAAACTCAGACCTTCCAAGCCAAACCTGGAATAGCTGTCGCCATCACCAAAAACACTAAACACTGCATAAGCTTTATTCATTGTATGATCTCCTTAGATCGGACTGAATTGTCCGCCATCACACCCAACAATCAAGTCAGATGTGATAGCAGAAACTTCAACCTACTTACATCACCCACTCCACTTTACAATCCTCACACCGATATGTCTTACATGGAATACTCGTACCATCTAAGTATGCTTCATCCGGTATGCCATGACACTCCGGGCAACGATGAGGCTTGTCAGTATTAGAATCTACCTTCTTGTATTCCACTGCATGGAATAGTCTGTTGCTCCACTGGAAGTCAAGTGATCCGTCTTCCAGCATATCATCCCACAAAACCATTACACTAAGCCCGTTGTCTTCCACAACTTTGATGGTGCCATATCGGAATGGCTCCTTATCGTGCGCTACTCTGTCGTTTACCTTCCAGCCTTCAAGCCCCGTTGCTACATTACCACGCATTGTTATCTCCTACATAGGTAGAAACACACGCCCAGCCATGCACTCCAAACCACAATAAGCGCTGTAAGGAATGCAATCGTCTTTCCTGCTATGCTATCACACATAGTGTGATAGTTCCTTACCAACAATTGCTTTGATTAGTTGCAAGCGCTCAACCTCGTAGATATTCTCATAGTCTGGTTCAAATATACCTTCACCATTGCAGTTATCGCACTTGATCTCGTCGCCTTCGTCATTGACAATCATGCCAGACTTATCGCACACCGGGCACTCTTCATAATGTGGCTCATAATCAGAATAGTTTTCACACATAATGTCAATATACAACTTATGCGGGACATCTTCAAGTGCTTCTTTGATCAACTTGCAGGCTTTCTCAAAACTAAACCCGCTCCACTCATTCTCATTGCCATACTCATCGGTCGCAGGCTCATTGCAATCACTCGCAAGCGCCGGTCCGAAGTGCAAGTCATAGTTCGCAAGTCTAATAAGTTTGAGTGTTGGTTGATCAATGTGCTCTTTGATGTACTCGTTTGCATACGCTTCGAGCACGCGATCATATGCTGACTTGTTCTGCTTCATTGTTATTCTCCACGCTTTATAGTAATGGCTGCTCTTTCCACTTCATAGTTAATAGAAGGGGATTCATTAGTGGTACATTCCAACTCAGCAATGCCATCATTGGCATCATTCATCAAGTGAATATGTCGCTTCATACAAGCAAGCGCGCTCTCAACAATCTTCTCGTCTTTGCTTGTCATTGCAACTGCATTATGATACAATGCGAATGATTGAAAAACTTGGAATTGTCGTTTGGCAAATTCAATCTGTTGTTCTCGTGTCATTGTCTAAAACCTCCAATCCAGCACACACGTGTGTATGTGCTGGCGCAGAGACGTTAGACTTCCGTATTCAATGCAATATCAAAACTCTCGTAGATGTAATCCTTGATGTCGTTCTTATTACTTCCATTAATCGTCATTCGTATACCATCGAATGTCGGATACACTCGAACACAATGATACATCCAACCATCGTATGATCCGTTCTCATCCATATGATGATATGCCGTACAAAAGACAAGCCTGTTATTATTACTAACCTCTAAATCAATTTTAGTACCACTATCAAAACCCGACCCCGAGGGAAGATGATTACGAACAAGTTCTTCAATCTTTTCCTCGTGCTTCAACTTCCACTCGGAATTGAACCCATCAATGCAATTCAATCTCGCCTGAACCAACATTGCAAGTTTAGCGTATAGTTTCATCATTACTTCCTTTCCGGCTTGCATGCTTTGCGGAAACGATCCTCATCGAAGTTAGGATTGTCCGATTGAAAGAATAGAACGAATGCATTCTCAACGGCAATGGGCGCTCGACAATCATACACCGTTTCACCATCCTGATGCCTTATCGCGAATACATCAGTCATGTAGAGATCTTGCACCATCTTCGCTGCCTTATTGTAATTCTTCTTCGTCATCATGATACTTTCTCCTTTGCCAACATAACGCTGCCACTAATAATGCTGATTATAACAATACCAACCCAGAACCCAGCGAATCCATATGAATGTTCACTAATATCCAAGCCGGTACTGATGCAGCCAATTAGAATCAATGCCATATTGACCGTGGCGAATAGATGTTTCATTGTTTGTTCCTATTGATGATTGTAATACTATACGCCGCTGGTCTCTTTGCCTTCTTGTATCTTACATTCAAGTAAAATGCAACTGATGCAACCTTGTCTCTACACATGTAGAGTGCGAACTTGCTTCTGTATTCTGGAAGAATCGTATATGTGTTCATAGCTCTTTCCTCGTTTTAGAATGCTCATTACCGCCCATGCATATACACGGGCGGTGTATGAACACACTACGTCCATTCGGCAGATACTTCTGCAATCTTCTCTTCCACTTCGACCATGTATTCTCGTAGAAGCTCACGCAATCCAAGCAAGTATTCTTCCGTAGGATTGGCAAGACTACCAATTCTCAAATTCATTACACGATCATATGCATCACCACGAGTTTTATTACTCATTGTCATTCCTTTTGTTATTCACAATAGATCAACCCGTTATCCCCAACACAAGGATAGACTTCACCATACGCTTGTGCGTTAGTATGTAGGCGATCCCTAACATCTTCATCAATGAAGATTCTATCTTGGAAGCCTACTCCGTGCCTGTTTCTCGTCAAAAACAAGTCGTGCCCACACTGCTCTTCCCCAGACCAATCACCATCATTCGTATATCTATGCGGAATCGTTGCAATATCAGACGCATTCTCCTCTTGGAACTTCTTGCAGTCCGCAACGATCTTTTCCATTGCGCTCTCTGCAATGTCATCAATCGAATAGTTCTTATCAAGAGGTTCGCCCCCTTGATCATTGCTATTATCGGAAGTCGCCCATAGCATCGCGTCCACGTATGCTTGCGTGAACGCATCAATCTCATTCCAGACACTCATTGAAATCTCCTTACGTTGTTAGAATGCTTATTCCTGCACACATAGATATGCATGCAGGGTATAAGAATGCTAACGGGTATTACTTCCCCATCCATAGTCTTTATCAAGACCAAACGAACACTCGGCTTCGCTAACTGCACCATGCGCGATGCCAGCAATCTCCCTATAACTATATCCAAGTGCAGAATACTTCTTGATGACAGCGAGAACGGCATTGAATACTTCGCCAGAAACATTCAATGCGTCTTGTTCATACTTGTCATTCTTATTAAATAATGACTTACGTTCACTCATCTTCGTTCTCCTCATATTCATCTACGTTAACACCGCATTCAATACAGCATGTACCGTTCGGCGTATCCTGTAAGTCTTTCGATCCGCAGTGAGGACAACTGCTACTATCTTCCTCTTGTTCGCCATTGAAAATTGGCATCTCCTCTTTCGCAATGAAGACACTCCACGTAGAATAGAACTGGCTATTCTCATCGAGATTGAATAGGAATCTCGTGATACCTTTCTTCTCCAATTCCGCTGCAATCTTCTTTGGATCCGCAGTCATTCCTTCGTGCCAGCCGCTTTCCAACTTCTCTTGCACGCACACATAACCGTGGTCAGTGGGATCGATATCAGCAATCGTATTACAACGATTCGGATCCCCTTCAAGACTTTCCAAGTGTGCAACTGGATCATTCTCTACGCATTCATGACATAGAATCTCACCATCACCCATAACGAATGACGGTTGCCAATGGTATGAATCTCCCGAAGTCCTAAACAACTTACCACATTCCGAACAATTAGACCATTCATCCGACCACTCAATATCTACACCCATCTTCTCGAAGATCTCACACAAACGTTTAGGTAGATTGCTAATCGTTTGCGAACCCATGACTCGGTCATACTTGGTAATAGTATTCCAATTACCAAGAATGATTACACCATTCGCACTGTCATAGCCCGGTTCGCAGTATTCATGATACATTCTCATATCGTCAATACTATCGCTAACTTGGTATGTGCCAAGTTCCTTGTCCTTCTTCTCTGCCATCACACGGGCAATCTCCAAGATACGTTTCACACGTGCAAACAACTTCTTGGTATCAGTCATTGTAGATCTCCTTCTTTCGTCTTGCGTCTTTCATACGTCGCTCGCGCCTATCACGAAAGACTTGCTTCTTGCCGGTATTAGCAAGAATCATTCCACGTGCTACATTTACTTATTCCTGCACACACTTGCAATTCGTTTCTCTCGCACCGGCACCCTGCTATCTGCCCATACAAGAAACCGAAAGAACAATGCAAGTACCATTAACATACCAATGAACACCTGTATCTTCTCATCCCAATGGCGCATAGAGAAACCCGTTCTGTCGTGCGTTCCACTTGCACAACACGTCGTAAAACTCCTTAGTAGTAAGTTTCGATTGCACCGTTCGCATATCACTCTTGCCAGTAGCAATATGCAACCACTTGTATGTGTATGAGTTCATTGTAGTTTTCCTTCTCTTGATTAGTTGTTATAGGCTTACTGCGACACACACTTGCGTATGTGTCGGATGTAAAACTACAACTACCCGTGAAAAACCTTCAACATATACGCGAAGACAATCATGCACAATAGCATACTGCCATTCACATACATGAATGAAGTTTGGAAGCCAATCCTATTGATGATTGGAAAGAACATTCCAACGAAACATGTCAGTCCAATTGCAATCACACATGCAAGAATGAACTTCATTGTCTTTCATCCAAGTTTTCTGCCGATACAATAAGTGCAATCGCAAGTTTCCTTGCTTGATCCGCAGTCATGTGCGTGTGTGCTACGTTCTGTAAGTAGTCTTCCGACGTAAGCGTAAGAACGACATTGTTCGTTTCACGGCTAATTGAAACTAGACTATGTCCATTATTGATCGTCATCTCTCCGAATGTAATGATTCGCATGTTAGTCTTCTCCCATAATGCTTTCGGCAATCTCAATGCACACTTCCGGTATCTCGTAGTCTCCCACCCAGATCTTCAAGTCATAAGTGCAATCAACTGCAAGATCGAATGCACTCCCGTATATACCTTCCTGCCCTTCGTATGCTTTCGTCATCCATTGCCGAATGATTTCTTTCTTATTCTTATCTGACATATCAGTGCTCCAAGTTCCTTAGTTCATTGAGCACTTCAATGCAATTCGTCAATCGTTCCATTCCCACGCCATCGGCAGATGTGCGTCTTTGATGGCATGAAGTCGTCTTCTCCGCACGAGAAACCATCATAGCAGCAGTTGTAAGTGCCGTTCTCACCAATCTTACCCTCGGGGTCGGGACGATGACAACGATGCCAATTCGTGATATATCCGGTGTTGGTATGATTGGCACACGGAATCTCCGGCGCTTCCTCATGATCTCCGGTATCTTGAAACACCGGAGCTTGATGCGCACATGCGAGCATGAACATCGGAATCATCGCAGCAATAACAGTCTTGAATACTTTCATTGTATTATCCTTTGTGTGTTAGTGAGATAGTTTCATTAGTTCGTCAAGCAAGTCATATCCAAACAACTTGCGCAATCCAATCAACGCATCTTGACAACGTAGGTACATGTCAAGATCTTTCCGGCTGTCAACGTTTCCGCCCATGTTGGAGCAGAAGTCTACAAACGTCTCCTGCCCACTGCTTGCATCACACATTAGGCAACTAACAACATCAGCGATATCCGGTTGAACCACCTTCAACCACCCACGCCTACATGCGAATGCTTCACTCTTTGGGCTTTCCGTAAGTGTGGCATACCCTCCGCGTTCTTTCTTTACACCAGGCTTCACCTTACGATGACCAATGCCAGTGCGATACGTACTACCATACTCTTTGCCATTGTATGATAGCGTAATGTGCCATTCATCGGCAAGATACTTAAGTTCAGCCCAATCTGTCAAACCAACATGCACACTCGTGAGGGTCAATCCTTGAATCTGAGCCAAACGATCTGATAGATCAGACATTGTGTTTCTCCTCAGAAATTGGAATATCCAAACAGATCTTCACCGTACCAGAGAGCGCTTGTGCATACGTTCGCATTATCATCTCCGTTGATACGCTCCTCCGTAAACAATCGTGCTGCAATGTGTTTCAACATCTGCAATTGTCCTTCATCAATCACATAGAGCTTCATTGTCTTGCCTTTCGTTTATTGAAAGAAGTCTGCATACGACATAGCATCTAAGGCTACCGATTACCATTATGTCGTATGCAGGTATTCAGCCAGTAAACAATCTCAATCAATCATTACATACAAACATACATTATGATATTGTCTCACCTAATTGGTGTCATACCTTTCCGCCACAACTACATGGTGGGATATGAACGACTCATTTGATTGCTCCTTTCGCCACCACAACCCACATATGTACACATATGGGCTGGGATAGGAACCGGAACCTTACTTACTCGGGCGTTTCCATACTTGTAAGTTCATCCATCACATTCCACTCACCCACACGGTTCCCATTGTCATCATGGATACCACGTGTAATACATTCTCCCAGCTCGTCTTCACACGTCTCCACATACTCGTTGTCTTGAATACGTTGTGCGACTTTGCGCAATGCGGAAGCAAGATCATCACTTCCACACATATCAGAGTTCCCCAATTCGATTGTCAGTTTGAATATCATGTTATCCTACCTCTGCGTGGACTTCCTCACATTCACTCTTCGGCTCTCGCTTTGGCTTTGGCGACCATTCCTCATAGACAACACGTTTCGTCATAAGAACCATATCCTCATCGCATCTATTACAATGCATGACATGGTCTTTATTGTATATGAATGAGTAGTCTGCCTTATTGGCAGTAAAATCCCCACATGCACACACAAGCATCGGTTCCGGGAAGATACTCATACCTGAAAGGTCAGGTAAGTCTTTAACTTTCACTTGTTTGCTCATCTTAGTATCCTTTCACATACTCGACCATATCTTGATCGGTTTTAGCGTTGTATGTACTGCCATTCGGAAGCATCACACACCATCCAATGGCTTGTGAGTTTTTGCGTACAGTCAAGTCTTTCGTGCGCGCTTGAATGATTGCAACCTTAATCCTTTTAGGATCCATTGTCTTACATACTCCTCGTCTCGCCCAATGCATGAGACATAACTGCTTGTGCATACATGTTCGCAAGCAATGGCTCCAAGTACATACCAAGCGCAACACCACACACAAAAACGAGAAACGTCTTCATTGTCTTACACCAATCCTTTCGCCTTGGCATACACATACGCACTAATCAAT
>Ga0265336_10000736_pt1 | contig 17357 bp, 11 predicted proteins | sample 42119metaG_FD_193583 | JGI IMG/M metagenome (GOLD analysis project Ga0265336, IMG submission 193583) | Rhizosphere microbial communities from Carex aquatilis grown in University of Washington, Seatle, WA, United States - 4-21-19 metaG | ecosystem: Host-associated > Plants > Roots > Rhizosphere...
CAACATTTGAGAGCCGCGCGGCAGGACGGTCCATCGTGGTTCCTCGTTCAGCAGTGCTTGATACGGGCACGCGCAAGATCGTATATCTGGCACATGGCAACGGTGTCTTTGAAGCGCGCGAAGTGCAGGTGGGCGCGCCTTCTGAAGATCTCTTCCCGGTGGTGAGCGGACTGAAACTCGGCGAAAAAGTTGTACTCAACGGCAACTTCCTTATCGACTCGCAGGCTCATCTCAGCTCTGGAATGTCAGGGCTTTACGGCGGCTCGAAGGAGTTTGCCGCCGGTCAGGAAGCAGCCACTGCCGCGCCGAGCAAGAGCAAAGAGACCTCTGCGGCAAAGATTAATCTTCACGCAGTGCCTGACCCATTGAAAGCCGGTGCAGACAATCAGTTTCAAGTAACGCTTACCGATGCGGACGGCAAGCCCATCAATGATGCCCGCGTGACAGTCACGTTGATTATGCCCGCGATGCCTTCCATGGGAATGCCAGAGATGAAGAGTTCCTGCGAGTTAGCGTGGCAGGCTGGCGGCCAGATGTACGTTGGCAAAGGCCAGGCACCGATGGCTGGAACATGGAACATATTAGTTGATGCGCGCAAGAACGGCGGCGTGATCGCATCCTTACACACACACCTTAGCGCGAAGTAGGAGAGATCATGATTAACCGCATTCTTGAATTTTCGATGAAGAACCGCTGGCTGATTCTGGCCGTCTATGCCGCGTTTGCAGTGTGGGGCTATTGGGCGCTGCTGCATACGCCCATCGACGCGATTCCCGATCTGAGTGAGAACCAGGTGATTGTTTTCACTGAGTGGCAGGGGCGCAGTCCGCAGGAGGTTGAAGACCAGATCACCTATCCGTTGACCGTGAACCTGCAAGGGTTGCCGCATGTGCGCACGGTTCGGTCTGCCTCGGCCTTCGGCTTCTCCATGGTGAATGTGATTTTCGAGGATTCGGTGGACATCTACTTTGCGCGCACCCGCGTGCTGGAGCGGCTCAGCCTTGCGGGCAGCTTTCTGCCTGCGGGCGTAACGCCGATGATGGGCCCGGATGCAACTGGCGTGGGTCAGGTTTTTTGGTACACGGTCGAGGGTCCGTACGACAGCGGCACGCTTCACTCAATTCAGGATTGGTTCATCAAGTATCAACTCAATTCCGTGCCTGGAGTTGCCGAGGTAGCGAGCGTTGGCGGATTCGTCAAGCAGTATCAAATCGATCTCGATCCTATCAAGCTGCGTGCTTACAACGTTGCATTGAAGGATGTTGTGAGCGCGGTTGAGCGCAGCAATAACAACGTTGGCGCCAAGGTCATTGAGACCGGCGACACCGAAGAGATGGTGCGCGGCATCGGCTTGATAGGCGGACTTAAAGACATCGAGAAGATCTCGCTAGGCGCATACAACGGAACGCCTGTCACGGTGGGCAACGTCGCAAGTGTGCAACTCGGTCCTGAGTTCAGGCGCGGAGTTCTTGACAAGGACGGTAAAGAAGCCGTCGGCGGGGTCGTTGTGATCCGCTATGGCGCCAATGCACGCGAAGTGATCGAAGCTGTAAAAAAGAAGATCAGCGAGATTCAGCCGGGACTTCCTGCGGGCGTGAAAATTGTTCCGTTTTATGACCGCAGTATTCTCATCGACCATGCCGTAGACACGCTGCGCCACGCGCTGATTGAGGAAATCATTCTCGTCACGCTTGCGCACGTACTATTTCTCTGGCACTTCCGCAGCATTCTCGTCGTCACCATTCCACTGCCGCTCGCAGTGCTAGGCGCATTTCTGTTCATGAAGGGCGCAGGCATCTCATCGAACATCATGTCGCTGGGCGGAATCGCCATCGCTATCGGTGTGCTGGTCGATGCGGGAATTGTAATGACCGAAAATGTGATTCGCCAGGCGGAACAATACGAGCACGAGCACGGCAACTATCGCGAACACATTTGGGAGATCACTCTGAACGCTGCGCGGCTCGTCGGCAGGCCGATCTCGTTCGCCATGATCATCATCATTCTTGCTTTCATTCCTGTCTTCGCGCTCACTGGGATGGAAGGCAAAATGTTTCATCCCTTGGCCTTCACCAAGACCTTTGCCATGGTCTGTTCCACCATTATGGCCATTACGCTGGTGCCGGTTCTGTGCACCTTTCTGATTCGCGGCAAGCTCCATCGCGAGAATGAAAATCCGGTAATGCGCCTGTTGCAAGCCATTTATAAGCCGGTGCTGTCGTGGGCACTGCGCCATAGGGTTATCACGCTGGGCGCGGCGCTGGTTCTGTTTGCCGCGGCTATCTACACCGCAACCACCATCGGCTCCGAGTTCATGCCGCCGCTGGACGAAGAGACGGCGCTCTTTATGCCCATCTCCGATCCGCGCATCTCGCTGACAGAGGCGACCAGGATTCTTCGCCAGCAGGATGCGATTATCTCTGCTGATCCAGCCGTCGCCATGGTAGTGGGCAAAGTGGGCCGCGCGGAAACTTCCACTGATCCAGCGCCTGTCAACATGAGCGAAACAACGATTACTTTCAAGCCCAAAAACCAGTGGCCCAAAGAATTGACTAAAGATGCAATTTTGGCTCGGCTCGACGAAAAGTTGCAGATACCGGGAGTCACTAACATCTGGACGCAGCCTATTCGCAATCGTATCGACATGCTCTCCACCGGCATCCGCACGCAGATCGGAATCAAAGTTTTCGGTCCTGATCTGAACGTGATCGAGCAGAAGTCGGCAGAGATTAAGCAAGTAGTAAGTCAGGTGCCCGGCTCGACTGATCTCTATGCCGAGCGCACTACGGGCTCTCCGTACCTGGAGATGACCGTGGACCGGCCAGCAGCGGACCGTTACGGCTTGAATGTGGCCGACGTTGAAGATGCAATCGAAACTGCCGTGGGAGGAAAAAATCTCACCACCACTATCGAAGGCAGGCAGCGCTTTCCCGTGCGCGTGCGTTATGCGCGCGACTTTCGTGAGAATCCGCAACAGCTTGGTGAAGTGCTGGTATCCGGCAGCAATGGAGCGCAGGTGCCGCTCGACAAGGTGGTCTCAATCAAGACAACCATGGGCCCATCGATGATTTCGAGCGAGAACGGGCTCTTGCGCGGCTCCGTACTTCTCAATGTGCGAGGCCGCGATGTGGGCGGATTCGTCGAGCAGGCGCAACGAGCCGTGTCTCAGCAGGTGAAGATGCCTTCGGGATACTACATTGAATGGAGCGGTCAGTATGAAAATCAGATCAGCGCCCGCAAGCGGCTTGAAATGGTCATTCCCATTGTTCTCGTTGTGATATTTATCCTGCTCTATCGAACCTACGGCTCAGCCAAAGAAGCTGCGCACGTTCTGCTTGCCGTGCCGTTTGCGCTTACCGGCGGCGTGTTTATGGTCAAGGCGCTTGGGTTGAATTTTTCAGTCGCGGTGTGGGTAGGCTTCATCGCGCTTTTTGGAACCGCAGTTCAGACCGGCGTGGTGATGGTGATCTATCTCGAAGAGGCTGTTGCCCGGCGCATGGCAGCGGACGGACGGCTCACCCGAGTTGGCCTGCGCGAGGCCGTGATGGAAGGCGCGCTGCTGCGACTGCGACCCAAGGTGATGACCGTGGCTACCGTGGTTGCTGGTTTGCTGCCGCTACTCTGGTCCACGCGCACCGGTGCTGAATTTATGAAGCCGCTGGCCGCTCCGGTACTGGGCGGAATGGTCAGCTCCCTCATCCACGTGTTGATTGTGACTCCTGTGATCTTCACCTGGCTGCGCGAGAGGGAACTGAATCGAGAGTAGCCGTGAAGCTCGGGCAAAGTATCTCTTCTTTGCTCGCATCTTCAACTGCCTTCAAAACGGCGGTCAGAATTGTGGCGGCAATTGGGGAAGGTTATTGGTATTGATGCCTTCGCAGAGCGAATTATTGGCTGTCAGGTTTCCGCTTCCATCCAGCTCGATCGTCCAGATGGAGTCGTAATCGAATGTGTTCCATTGCAAAGCCTGCGGTAATGTGGCGGAAGATGTTGGAATTGGCAGTGACATCGATGGAGTGCTGACAAGATTGGTGTAACTGCCATTGAGCAAAGCGGCCAATATCTGCGGGATGTTGTTGTGCTCCCAGGTTACAAGAATGGTTTTACCGCTGAATTGTCCGCCATGAAAGAAATAGTCGCTGGCCTCCTGGGGGCCATTTGCGTCCGTCAACAAAAAGTTCGACACGAGTGAATATGGCAGACCACTGCCGATAGCAAAGGGTTCAACGGTCAAGGCGAGAGTGTTGTGCGAAAAAGATGTTGGCCCTGACGCAGTAAGTCCTGCATTGGGAGTTACCTGGGCCGGATCGAGCGAGTAAATATGCGTGGGTTGCGGCAGCCCTTGCAGCGCGCGGGGAATTGCAGTGTTCAGATAGAGTGCACGCCATTGCCCCTGGGCAACATAGTTCCCGTTCGAGAAATCGGCCGACGGGTGCGCGTTCGCGTGGCGAATGAAATAAAGGGTCTCATTCTTGTTGAGCGTTATTGATGCTGCGGTCGCGGACAGCGTGAAGGATGCATACTGGCACGCAGAGAGAGCGACCGGCGCGGGGTCGAGAGCCGGGTAGGTTGTCGGCGGGGTCAGCTTGCTGTCGTAAGTTGTCAGGCTTGCGCTTCCTGCCGGTGTAATGGAGATTGCATAAATGTGGTTGGGGTCGTGATAGCTAGAGGGAAGATTCAAGTGATATTTTTTAAAGGTATTGAAGTTATCCAACAGACTGTGTGCTGTCTCCCACGGTGCGGAAAAAACATAGAACCCTGGCGCTTTTGCGTTAACAATGCCGGCCAGCAGCGTTTCGTTGTCGCTATCGAGATCGTTATAGTCAATCCCCTGGCAATTCGCGCAGGGATAGAGCGGCGACGGCATATCAACCCCACTCGGCACCGACCCCAGCGCGTAGGAAACATTGATTGGAAAACTGTTGCCAACGGTCGGCGCGATGGTTTTATTCGCATCGACCATGGTGAATTGATTGATCAATGCAAACTGCTGAACCATCTCGAGCGCAGCCATGTCGGGATATCCGCTGGTGGTCTGCAGGTGGGTCATTGGCTCCAGCGCATAAATGCTGGTTACATTGTTGTTTCCGAGAACATTCTGTTGCAGGAAAGGCGCCATCAGTAGCGTCCTTTGCAATCCCTGGGCGGTGAGGTTCGCAGTAATAGGGTCGACATCGCCTTCAGCCTGATATTCCAGATCGTCGCTGACCACGAATATCAGGTTGATATTGGTCGAGGCAAGCGCAGAAGGAATCGGCGCGTCGGGAGTGGGGGACACCATCGGGCCGACGCACCCCGCGAGAGGCGACAGCGCAAGAGCCAGAAGAAGTGCGCGAATATTTACTGTAGTCATTGGAGACCTCGTGAGAGGCGGAACTGCTTGATAGCGAACTTCATCGGCAGTTTTGACCTACGCATGAGCTGCTGTCTTTCACTGATTTCCATCATGGTCCAAACTGGATTTGCACCCCGGATCTACTCTTATTTTGTTCTTCGCAGAATCCCAAAATGGCATTGTGTTCCATCTCCCAATAGCGCTCAAAGACAATTCTGCATTTTTTCTCAGGATCGAGAATCAGGGGTGGGATTCTGGTGATGCAACCTCTTTGATACAGGTTTGGCCTGCGCACGATCCGGCAGGAATTCTGGTGATGAGCCAAAGGATGGTTTCTATGCGAGTCATGCGAGGACTTGGTCTTTCGGTGATGACGGGATTGGTGATGCTCTGCGGGTGCGGGCACGGCGGTGGCAATACGCCGGTGACAACAACCTTCAGCTATGCTCAGCCTGCTCCGGTCTTTACCAAGGGTGTGGCGATCACTGCTGACAGCCCAAGCGGCAGCAGTGCATCGGTAACTGGATACACCATTAGTCCCGCGCTTCCTGCGGGTTTGAGCCTAAATGCATCGACGGGCGTCATCAGCGGAACCCCTACCGTGGTAATCGGCAGTGCCAGCTACACAGTAACGGCGGCAAGTCTATCTGGCAATTCGACGGCGAGCTTGTCAATCACTGTGAACGATTTGGCCCCCGCGTCTCTCAGCTATGCAGCCAACGCGCCAACATACTTTGTTAATACCACAATCACGAATGACTTCCCCAGCAATACAGGCGGAACGGTGGTCTCATACAGTGTGCTACCGGTGCTTCCTGCCGGCCTGACCCTGAATGCGGCAACAGGCATCATCAGTGGAACGCCGACGGCCCTGAAAGCATTGGCAAGTTATGTGGTGACGGCGACCAATACCGGTGGCTCTACGACGGCAACTCTGACGATTGCTGTGAACTCAGCGGCACCAGCACCGATACAGGCCCCAGCGGGTCTTTCTTATAACCCTGGCACTACGACTTACACACTGAACGTGCCAATCCCGCCGAACTTCCCGACCAGCACTGGCGGGGCTCCCACAACTTATTACGATGCGCTCGGGAACAAGATTCCGGCGTACAGCATTTCCCCAGCGCTTCCGGCGGGCTTGAGCATCAGCAATGTACCACCGCCCAATTCCATCGGTATTGACGCCACAGGTATCATCAGCGGGACTCCAACGGCTATTTCTCCCGCTACCCCTTACACGGTTACTGCTACAAATGCGTCGGGACTCTCAACCACGGCCACATTCACTCTCACAGTGGCAGCCGCAACAACACTGACGAACTTTGGGTATGTCACTCCCGCGCCGGTCTATCTTGCCGGGGTGGCGATTCCAACCAACAAGCCAGTCATCACCAACACGGGCGGGGCGGTTTTATACTCTGCGAACCCAAGTCTCTCAACGATTGGCCTGAGCATCGATTCTGGAACCGGATTTATCAGCGGCACTCCGTTGGCGACGACATCGCCTTCGCCGACTAAACCTCTGATTCCTTCTCCGGCGGTTACGTCTAGTTACATTGTGACCGCGTCCAGCGGAGCGAGTACTATCTCGACGCCCATAGCCATCACAGTCTATAACGTGCCCCAGGCCGTTCCGAATATGTCTCAAACGCTTACGCCGCTGGCAGCCACCGGCTCCAGCTTCCAGCTACTCAATACCGGTATGCTTGTGACCGATCCGTATGATCCCGAGGTTGCTCCGGTTATATGGCTGGCAGGGCAGGCGGTCAGCAGCGCGATCAGCCCCGATAACAACACTCTGCTGGTTTTGACCAGCGGTTTCAATCGCGTCTTCCAGGGGCCGTTCCCATTATTCGATCCGGATATGTCGAATGAATACGTCTTCATCTACGACATATCGAATCACGCTCCGGTCTTCAAGCAAGTGCTCCCCATTCCGAACACCTATCACGGTCTTGCCTGGGATCCGAGCAGCACGGCATTCTACGTCTCTGGCGGCATGGGTGATGCTCCCTTCGGCACCGATCCCATTCCGTACCCCGTTCCCAACAATGGCGACAATGTCCACATTGTTCAATTGCAGCCAAACGGATTGTGGCAGGCAGTAGCCGAACTTGATCTGGGCCAGAATATTCCCGCCACCGCAAATACTCCGGCGCAGACAGTTGTTGAGGGCCACACCTCAGGCCTTGGCCTTCCGGTGCCAAATAACGCATTCGCTTCGGTCAACGCCGCGGTCTATGTAGCTCCGATGGCTGCCGGTCTGGCAATTTCCAGCGATGGCATGGTACTGGTCGTGGCCAATTATTACAACGATTCAATCACTGCGTTCGAAGGAGGCTTGGGCGCATGGATCAGCCAATGGGCATTGGAGCAGCCTCAGACTACGATGCAGAAATATCAAGGGACGATGCAGGGAAAGGAACTTGATCTTCGTCCTGGTAAGTCCTCCAGTCCACCTGCCACAGGCACGCCGGGCGGAGAGTATCCCTTCTGGGTGGTTATGAAGGGAAGCGCATTCAATGTAACTGCTTATGTATCCAGCCTGCGCGATCGCGAAATCGACGTGGTGAAATTGTATTTGTGTCCAACCCAACCTTCCCCGCTCCAATGTGTTTTGCAACCCTCGGTTGTAGCCCGTATCCCGGTGAAGGGCCAGCCCAACAAGATGACGCTGAACAAGGCCGGTACGCTGCTCTATGTAGCCGAAGACGAATCGGATACGGTGGACGTGATTGACCTCAATCCACTCGATGCCGGCGTTCCCACGCAGAGCCAGCCCGCCACGCAGTATAAGGTGATCGAAAGCATTCCCGTCATCGCTCCGCCGGCAACGATGTCCACTTACTCGCTGACCCCTTATACCGGAGCCAACACCAACAGCGTAACGCTCTCGCCGGATGAGAAGTATCTTTATGTGACCAATGGCAACTTGAATAACATCGCGGTGGTGCAGTTGAACAAAAACAGTCAGGGCGTGCCTACCAGTCAGGGCGATCAGGTCATTGGCTTGATTCCAACCGGATGGTATCCGAACTCGGTCAGCATCAGCGGCGACGGCACATGGGCGTATGTGGTCAATTCCAAGTCGCCGACCGGCCCGAATATTAACTGGTGCTATGTCTACGGGCCTTCGGGATATCCAACCTGCATGCCCGCGAATGAATACAATCCGCAGATGACCAAAGCCGGATTGCTCAGCTTCCCGGTGCTGGATGCTATTAACGAAACCAACAATGCTACCGGTCTGACGACACTCACGGCGCAAGTCGCAACGAACAACCACTTCGCCACCGTCGAGACTCCCGCAGCAGCAGCCACCATGGCGGCAGTGCACAGCGGCATTCAGCACGTGATCTACATCCTCAAGGAAAACCGAACCTACGATCAGATTCTGGGTGATCTGAGCCGCGGCAACGGCGATCCGGCTCTGGCGATGTTTGGCCAGGCAATTACGCCGAATGAGCACAACCTGGCGGAGCAATTCGTGACTCTCGACAACTTCCTCGCTTCCGCTGAAACCAGCAATGACGGTTGGCCGTGGAGCACATCGGCTCGGGCCCCGGATATTATCGAGCATCAATTCCCCGTCAACTACGCGCAGCGCGGACTCAGCCTGGACTCTGAGGGCTTGAATCGCAACGTGAATGTCGCAATTCCGACTCTGGCACAGCGTCAGGCCTCCCAGCCGTTGATACCCGGAGGGTTGCTGTCGCCCAATGTGCCGGATGGCGCGGATCTGCTGCCGGGCCAGACCGACGCGGCCGCACCCGATGGACCGGACGACGAACTCAATACCGGCTACTTGTGGAACAACGCCCTGCGTGCAGGCCTCACGGTACACAGCTATGGCTTCTTCGTTGACACAACCTGCTATAACGAGCCCAGTTGCCAGATTCCTTTGATTCATGATCCCTTTGCTACCGGCACCATCGTTGCGCCTTCTACTAACGTTGCTCTGACGCCATTCACAGATCCGTACTTCCGCGGCTTCGATCCCGGCTTTCCGGACTTCTATCGTTTTAAGGAATGGGAGCGGGACTTCGATGCGAACTACGCAAAAGGCGGGCTACCGAACCTGACTCTGATTCGTTTCATGCACGATCACACCGGAAACTTTGCGACCGCCATCGACGGTGTCAATACTCCAGAAAGGGACGTGGCTGACAACGATTACGCAGTCGGAATGGTGGTGCAGAAGATTGCCAACAGCCCCATCTACAAAAACAACACGCTGATCTTCATTGTCGAAGACGACTCGCAGGATGGCGGCGACCACATCGACTCGCACCGTACCACGGCCCTCGTAGCCGGGGCCTATGTGAAGAATGCTGTTGTCTCCACGGCGTATACCACGCTTGATTTCATCCGCACGATGGAAGAAGTGATGGGCCTGCCGCCGATGAACCTGAACGATGCACTTGCCTCGCCGATGGCCGACATCTTTAATACAACGCCGAGCACATGGAGCTTTACTGCCACTCCCGCGTCGATTCTCTACTGCACCAGCCTGCCCTTGCCCGCTCCGGCACTGCCTTGTATCAACCCGTCGCCATACGACGCAAAATACTGGGCGCGAGTCACCAAGGGAATGGACTTCCGGGATGCGGATCGTATTCCTGATGATGATTTCAACCGCGTTCTCTGGAGAGGAATCATGGGCAACAAGCCTTATCCCTCCCGGCCCACGGGCAAGGACCTGAGCCAAAACCGCGACAAGCTGCTGGCGCGTTACCGGCAGTCACTCGCGCCTAAAACTGCGCATCCCGCAAAGACGGCAGGCAACTGAGGACAACCGAAATTCTGCCGCGCCGTCTTTGCCCTGTGAGTCTTCATTTCTCGTATTGACCATTGCGGCACCTTCGCGCTTTCAACGATTGACGCGCCTTGCCGGACGTCAGAGACTGAAGAGGAGAGGTGTGCCGATATGAATACGAATCCTCCTCCTGGCCCCGGCCCTTACAACGGCGGCGTGGGCGCTCGCATTGAAGAAGCCGTCGAGCTGATTGAGATGGAGCTGCGTCACGCCATCACCTACGTGAACGACGCGGTAGTTCCGCAGGTCCGCAAAGAATCAATCACTGCTTTGCGTACTGTATCTGACAAACTGCGCGATCTGGCCGATCGCTTTGACCAGAACAGAGGCCCACGCCCCTGATGAACCTGCAAGTGTCAGCGGACAAAGTCTTCCACTGTTGCGCCAATATTGGATGCGACGCGAAAGATGTACAGCGCATCTGGGCTGCATGGTTAGGTTTGGCGCTGGTGCTCGCCGCCATAACAGGTTGCGCACATCATATTGAAGTTGCTCCGTGGACCGGTACACAAACCACTCCGCCTCAGTTCGCTCCGCAGCAGTCGCAGCAGGCCTATGCGCCAACACCGCAGTTTGCTATTCCTCAATCCAAGCCGCCGGCGCGCATTGCACCCACACCTGCGCCGCCCGGAGGCGTCAGCGATGAAGACCTTGATTTTATCGACGGGCACAAACCCATTCAGATCGAAGAGGGACTGGCTACCTGGTATACCGCTGCCAAAGGCCGCAAGTCCGCCAACGGCCAGCTCTTCGACGACCACTCGCTGACCGCCGCTCACCGCACGCTGCCGATGGGTTCGCTGATCGTCGTAACGAATGTTGAGACTGGCCAGTCCAGCCCCATGCGCGTCACCGATCGCGGTCCGTTCGTTGAAGGCAGGCTGCTTGATCTCACCATCGCATCCGCCAAGGCCACTGGCGTTTACCGCGCAGGCTTGGCCCAGGTCCGGGTTGAGGTCTATCGCACTCCCAAGCCCATCGAAACCGGCGGCCGCTGGTGCGTGCAGATCGGCGCGTTCGCCAGCCAGCGCAAGGCCAATCAACTGAAGGCCCAACTCCTGCGCAAGTACCCCAACGCCAACGTGATCGAGTTTCCCGGCGAAAACAGTTACTGGGTGCGCATTCGCCCCTCGGGCGACGACCGCAAGCAGGCCGAGTCCATCGCCCGGCGTCTGCGCCCTGCTCAGGGTGAAGCTTTCCTCACGCGGCTGGACTGAGGCTCTTCCACCCTTCCACACACAGAAGCTGCCTGAGATGCATTATAGTGGTTGCATGAATTCACACGGCATTTACAGAGCTCTCGCCGTAGCTTCCGGCATGATTCTCTGCATGGCATTATGCGTAATGATCCATGCGACTTCCTCGCGGCCTCAATCAGCGCCGCAAAAGGCCGACTCGATTCTGATTCTGAAGAAGGATCACCTCATGCAGTTGCTTGCCGGCGGAAAAGTGATTCACACATACAAAGTTGCGCTGGGGCAGGGTGGCCTTTTGCCCAAAGAGCGCGAGGGCGACGGGCGCACGCCCGAGGGACACTACAAAATCGAAGCCAAGTACATCAACCAATATCACAAGGCTATGCGCATTTCTTATCCTGATGCCCAGGACCGCAAGCGGGCGGCCAAGCTCGGCGTGTCGCCCGGCGGATCGATACTGATTCACGGATTGCCGAACGGTGAAGGCTGGATTGGCGCGGCTCATCGGCTCCGTGACTGGACGCTGGGCTGCGTCGCCGTCACAAACGAAGAGATTGACGAGATATTCAAGCTGGTTCCAGTGGGCACGCCGGTAGAGATTCGGTCCTAGTCTGGCAATGCGGCGTGTACGCAGGCTTCTCTGCGAAAATAGAAGTAGATGCTCTCACTGCAAAATGCTGGCAAGCGGTTTGGCCCCCGCGTTCTCTTCATGGAGGCCAATTGGCTCATCCGTGCGCGCGAGAAGACCGCGCTGGTAGGCGCCAACGGCACCGGGAAATCCACCATCATGAAAGTGCTCGCGGGCCTCGAGTCGCTGGACTACGGCGGCCTTCAGCAAACGCGCGGCATGAGCATCGGCTATCTGCCGCAAGAGGGTCTGGCGCTTACTGGCCGCACCGTCTTCGAAGAGTGCCTGACGGTTTTCGACGAGCTGCGCGAGATGGCCAGCGAGGTGGAGCGGCTCGGCGGGCAACTCTCCGTGCTGGACCACGAAGGGGCGGAGTACGAGGCCGTTGCCGAGCGCTACTCAATGCTCCAAGAGCGATTCCACACGCTCGATGGCTACGCGCTCGACGCGCAGGTTGGCGGCGTGCTCACCGGCCTTGGCTTCGGCAAAGAAGACTGGTCGCGGCAGACGGATGAATTCAGCGGCGGCTGGCAAATGCGCATCGCGCTGGCCAAACTGCTGCTGGCCAAGCCGAATCTGCTACTGCTCGACGAGCCGACGAACCATTTGGATTTGGAGACACGCAACTGGCTCGAAGACTATCTCAAGAATTATCCATTCGGCTACATTCTGATCTCTCACGACCGTTATTTTCTCGATGTCACAATCGACAGAACCGTTGAGATTTGGAACAAGCGCCTGAATATCTATCAGGGAAATTACACAAAATATCTCAATCAAAAAGACGAGCGGCGGACGCAGTTGCAGGCGGCTTATACCAATCAGCGCCAGCAGATCGAGCATCTGGAGGCGTTCATCAACCGCTTCCGCGCCCAGGCCACCAAAGCCAAACAAGTGCAGAGCCGCATCAAAGAGCTTGAAAAAATTGAGCGCATCGAGATTCCAGAAGAAGAATCGACAATTCATTTCAAGTTTCCTCAGCCGCCGCCTTCGGGCCGCATGGTCGTTGAGGCCGAGGAGTTATCGAAGAGTTACGGCGCAAAGCAGGTGCTCAACAAAGTGCGCTTCGGCATCGAGCGCGGCGACCGCGTTGCGCTCGTCGGCGTGAACGGCGCGGGCAAGTCCACGCTCATCAAACTTCTCATCGGCGAAGAAGCTCCGACCAGCGGCAAAATCAAGCTGGGTCACAACGTCATCAGCGAATACTTTGCGCAAGATCAGTACAAGGTGCTGGATGGCGAATCGCGCATGTTGGACGACATTAGCCGCGCTGCGTTGAAGGTTCCGGAGAGTGAGCTGCGCTCGCTGCTGGGCTGCTTTCTCTTTCGCGGCGACGACGTTTTCAAGCCGCTGGGCGTGCTGAGCGGCGGCGAGCGCAACCGCTTTGCGCTGGCGCGGATTCTGGTTTCTCCCTCCAATTTTCTGCTGCTCGATGAGCCGACCAACCACCTGGACATGCGCGCCAAAGACGTGCTGCTCGATGCTCTCGCGGCCTTCAGCGGCACAGTGGTTTTCGTGTCGCATGACAGGTATTTCATTGACCGTCTTGCCACGCGCGTGCTTGAAGTGGAAGCCGGAACCGTCACCAGCCACGAAGGCAATTACGAAGACTATCTGCGCTGGAAGTCGGCGCAAGCCGCCATCTCTCAATCGGACTGTCATCCTGAGCGAGGGAAGCGAGTCGAAGGACCTGTGGTTCAGGCGGCACAAGGGGCTTTGTATCAGGGCACGACTTTAGTCGTGCCAAAAGACGGCGAAAATGAAGAAGGGGCTTTAGCCCCTGAGGGCCAACAAGCCTCAGGCAACCGCCCTCGCCGCTTGAATCCCATCAAGCAAAAGCAGATGGAAGAGCGCTGCGCATTCCTGGAAGAAGAAGTCCCGCGCATCGAGGCTTCCGTTGCTCACACCGAGGAGCAGTTGAGCGTTTATGTCAGCGCCGCCGAAACCGAGCGGCTAACGGTGTTGGCCGCGGAATTGCGCCAGCAGTTGGAAGCCTTCACCTCTGAATGGGAAGAGCTGATGATGCAGCTTGAAGGCGCCTGATTTTGACCAAAATCGCGCAAATATGAGGTGTTTTGACACTATGTTATTATTGTGCCGTCCCTGAGCACAGTTCAAAAGCGAGCGAGGAATCCCATGCGTCCATTGAGTTTCACAAAGAATCTTGGCGGTTTCGAACAGGCATATGACGCTATAAGAACGGGCTATTCGCCGGGTGTTTCGGTCGGGCAATTTCGAGACCGCTGCGGCCTCAGTGATGGTCTCTCGCTATTAATTACACAATTCTTCCTTGGAACTCAGATACATGACCGCGAAGAATTTGTCCTCGCGGATTCGCTAATCGCCCAGACGCTTAGCCAGCCATTTAGCCGGTCAATAGCTCGCCTGTATTTCTTTGCCCTGAACCTTAATATGCCAGGCGAGAGGCTCAGAGACGAGCACAGAAACCCAGCCGAAATGCAAAACACGCTGATGCGCAACCACCTTTTCGTTGATGGTGGGTTTCGAGTCGCAAGTTTTGACAAGGATCGCGATGCTCTTGCGGTGTGACACATCTCCCGCCGACTTATACACAAGCGGAGCCCAAAAATCGCGAGTGCTCTCGGAACTCTGGCTCGAATCGAATGGATACTGCCTCGCGTGTGATAGTGCGGTTCTTCGCCGCGCTAAGGCCAACACGCGAGCAACCGATTTTCTCTGTCCAGTATGCGACCAAAACTACGAATTGAAGGCGTTTCGCATACAGCCCAAGAGATCGCTCGTGGACGGCGCATACAACGCATTGATGGGGAGAATACTGAACGGCTCTGCGCCCACATTGATAATGCTAGAGCGAAACGAATGCTGGGAAATTCAAAACCTAACGGCAATTCACCACCTCTTCCTGACGCCCGAAGTAATCGAAAAGCGCCCACCCCTATCCGATGACGCTCATCGCGCGGGATGGATCGGATGCAATATTCGCCTTGATCGAATTGCGCCAGATGCGAAGATTTCGATTATTGCCTCCGGCAGAGCCAATGACCCTCAAGTCGTACGCGGCGCGTTCAAAAGATTCGAGAACCTCAGCATGGTATCACCCAAAAAGAGAGGCTGGACGACCCTAACACTCGGCATCGTTCGGAGTCTGCAAGCCAAAAACTTTACGCTTAAAGACCTCTACGAAAGAGAAAAAGATTTCGGCAATATCTATCCAACCAACAAAAATATCCGTCCTAAAATAAGGCAGCAGCTACAAGTCTTGCGCGATCTCGGATATCTGAAATTCTTGGGAAATGGAACCTATCGTGCTCTCCTCTGAGCAGCCGTTTATCGAACGAATTCACTAGAGAATGCGGTACGGCTTCCTCGTTTCCGTCCATTACTCACTCAGGGTGCTTCGGTGGTCCCACTCGGCTGCGCACGCATGGCCAATAATACTTCATAAGCAAGCTGTGCTGTGTCGCGGAAAAGGCCAGTCGGGACCCAGTCAAGTTCTGAATGAAGAATGAGGTCCCGCATTATGTTCTCTATTTCTCCGTAGTCAGCGGGGGACGCCTCCGGCAAGGCAAGTGCTATCGATTGGCCATACATACTCACGAGGTCACCGTCCTTTCAATCTGCGAGCCGCTACTCCTTCGCCCTCGCTTCGATCCGTTCCTTCAGGATATCGCACGAGTTTTGGACGGCCTCGAACAATTGTCCACCCTTTATAGTTCACAAACCGAACGGGGAAAGTGGCTCCGGAGCACAAGCGATTGGGGCGTTACGGCACAATGACGCTGGAGCAGATCAAAGCTCTTCCTGTTTCAGAAATCGCATCCTCTCAGTCTCACCTTTATCTTTGGGTTCCAAACGCATTGATACTTGAAGGCTTAGAAGTGATGAAGAGGTGGGGTTTCACGTATAAGACCAATGTCGTCTGGCACAAAGTCCGGAAGGATGGGGGCCCGGACGGACGTGGTGTCGGTTTCTATTTCAGGAATGTGACAGAACTGATTCTCTTCGGTACGCGTGGAAGTCTTCGTACAGCTGCACCTGGAAGACGGCAGGTGAATTTTATGGCCACTCGCAAACGAGAACATTCCCGAAAGCCTGACGAAATCTATCCGATAATCGAGGCGTGTAGTTACGGACCTTTCCTTGAAATGTTCGCCCGCCATAGTAGGCCGGGGTGGGCATCTTGGGGTAACGAGGTCGATAGCAGCTCGGTTTCAAGAGTGGACCGGACCGAACAGGCTGCCATCAATCCAATGTACCTATAGATTTCAAGTTATTTCCGCGGGTGGCGCACCCTTGACCCGCCGATAAAAAATGGGTGGCCCATCCTTCCGCGTTCTTTGCGGAAGGGTGGGTAGCACGAACCTCGACCACCAGACGGAGAGTAGAACCCATTTGTCATGGGCGGGCCCACATCTGACCACCACCAAAGATGGGTGCTCCAGAGCCTGCCGTGTCAAGTGCCGGAACATGGTTTACATTTTGTCTCCGGAGATCCTTTACAGTTTTCCGATGCCGGGATGAAAATCAATTCGGCTGGTGAAGCGGAGACGGGCTCTGGTGGAGACCAACCCGCCAAGGAATAACCAACTGGAGACTCATTGATCGGATGAGGTGGGGTGCTGGGTCGGTTCAGCGCCCCATTTCCTCTTTTTCATCCCATCGATAAATTTCCCCATGCCTGAAAAACTCATCGTCGAATCCGCCCAGGCTTTAGCGGCTTATGCAAACTCTTTCAACGGATGAGACACGTTACGGGGAACGGCCATGAAGGGATCGCGTACAGGTACGTGTTTATTCGGCAACCGCCTTAGCGCCTCCACCGCGAATATCCCCAGCCACCACCACCGAGCAGAAAAACCACCAACAACACGATCACGATTGTTTCCATGTTGTAACCTCACTCGCAAAACTAAGCGGACCTGCCCTTGTAGCGACTGTCCTACTTCTTCCCTACACATGACCCTACGAGTAATCCAGACGGTTGTCTGATCACATTGGCGCACTGTAGTTGGGTAATAGCCTAGCTTTTTAAGCAAGCAATCCCTGTCTCCTGTGTTGAGCCATCATACGGGTAATTCTAACGTTCGGCGCAGTGCGCCTTTTTCATACCTATATAGGTGTAAAACGGGGTGCGATTTTGACCAACTCAGAAGACACGGCCTGTATGGGATTGTTTCTACACTGGCGGTCGCGTCCCTTGTGGAGTGACTGCACACGGTATCCCGATCAGGCCTTTGCAGTTTGACTGATTGGAAGCTGCCCCGGCCGCCAGATGTAAATCCCAAAGTTGAGGGAACGTAGGCAAAGCTGCCGAAGAGGTTTTGATGACGGATAAAACGGCCACGGCGGGCCACAGTCCAGATGAGCTTTTCAAACCAAGTTGAAGGTGCCCCCGGT
>Ga0265336_10000737_pt1 | contig 17345 bp, 14 predicted proteins | sample 42119metaG_FD_193583 | JGI IMG/M metagenome (GOLD analysis project Ga0265336, IMG submission 193583) | Rhizosphere microbial communities from Carex aquatilis grown in University of Washington, Seatle, WA, United States - 4-21-19 metaG | ecosystem: Host-associated > Plants > Roots > Rhizosphere...
TGGGGGCCCGAGCGGGACAACTTGCCTTGCGGATGCTGGAAGGCACTCCGCTCGACAAATTGCCGGTCGAGGTGCCCACCAAGGGAACCGTGATGGTGGATTGGCGGGCCTTGCGGCGGTGGAACATCAGTCCGGGCCGGCTGCCCGCCGGTTGTGTGGTTCGCTATCGGCCGCACTCCTTGTGGGACGAACACCAAAGCCTGATTTTATTTTCACTCGCCGTCTTTCTCGCCCAGGCGGTGTCGATTGCCGGCCTGCTCGCCCAACGAACCCAACGGCGCCGGGCAGAGGCGCAGATCCTGATCCAAAGGACCGAACTGGCGCATGTTGCCCGGGTATCCACGATGGGGCAATTGTCGTCCGCCCTGGCGCACGAATTGAACCAGCCGCTGGGCGCCATCCTGCGCAATGCGGAAGCGGCGGAACTCTTTCTGCAACGCGAAAACCCGGACCTGGAGGAAATCCGCGCGATATTGGCAGACATTCGCCAGGACGACCAGCGCGCCGGCAATGTCATCAACCGGATGCGGTCATTGTTAAAACGGCATAGCCTCGAATCGCATCCCGTGGACATCGCCGTAATGCTGACCGAAACGGTTGCCCTGACGCGGACGGATGCCGGAAGCCGCCAGGTAAATCTGACGCTGGAGGTGCTTGACCAGTTGCCGGTCGTGTCGGGAGACCGGGTACATTTACAGCAAGTGATGTTGAATCTCATTTTGAATGCGATGGATGCAATGGTGGGTTGTCCCGCGGCCGAACGGCAGTTGACGATCCGGGCAGGCCCGGCACGGGAGGGTGGAATTGAGATCGCCGTAAGCGATTGCGGAACCGGCATACCGCCCGACAAAATGAAACTGCTCTTTGAACCGTTTTTTACAACCAAACCCGACGGCATGGGCATGGGTCTGGCCATTTCGCGAACCATCATCGAGGCTCACAACGGAAAAATCGGCGCGGAAAACAATGTTGGAAAAGGGGCGACCTTCAGATTTACCCTGCCGGCGAACGGCAAATAACGTCATGAATGCACCGCATCAGCCAGGCACAGTTTTCATTGTGGATGATGACGAATCATTCCTGAAGTCGGTGTCCCGCCTGCTGCGGGCCTCGAACCATCCGGTCCGGACTTTTGCGTCGGCCAAGGAATTCCTTGAACAGCTCTCCCCCGAAATGTCCGGGTGCGTCGTGGCGGACCTGCAGATGCCCGGGATGAATGGATTGGAAATGCAGGAGGCGCTGGCGAATACGGCGAATCCGTTGCCGGTGGTTTTCCTGTCGGCTCAGGGGGACATTCCCACGACGGTGCGGGCGATGCGGCATGGAGCGGAGGATTTTTTGACCAAGCTGAGCCCGAAACACGATTTGTTGGACGCCATCCAGCGGGCCATGACCCGCGCCGCACGGGAACGGAAACAGCGGGAACGGCTGCGGAGTCTGCGGGCGCGATTTGCCGCCCTGACCGAACGGGAACTGGAGGTGCTGGGACACGTGGTGCGGGGCCGGCTGAACAAACAAATCGCCGCCGATCTCGGCATCAACGAGCGCACCGTGAAACTCCATCGGACCAGCGTAACCCGCCGGTTGAAGGTACAATCCGTTGCCGAATTGACGCAGCTGGTGCAGGAAGCCGGGCTGTTCAAAAACGACCAGCCGGAGTGATCCTCGAGGCCGGCAGCCCAAAGCCGGCAAATGACCCACGCGACACCGCTTCCGTTTTGAAAATTTAAATCCGGTCATTCCCCAAGGGGCAGTTGTTGTACGAGTCTGGCGCAGCCTACGTTGTTGCCCAGTTCCCCATGACGTACCACAACCGGAAATCGACCGCAGCCCTGGCTGGCAGCGATGCCGATCCGGCCATCCCGGTGAATCAATGGTTCCAGCGGCAACGGGAAAAATTCCTGTCCTTCCTGATCAAAATTCCTGCGGGTGCGGTCCGGCGGGCACTGGGGGCCGTCGTCATTTTTACCCTCGTTTTCATTGTTTACAGCCCGATTCTGCCGGGAAGTTTCCTGATGGACGATCACCGATTGATCGCCGAGGACAATGCCCTGGTGAACGGACAGTTCGGACCGCTCAATATCTGGTTTCAAACGGATTTTACCCTGTCCACGTTTGCCCTGTGGTTGCAGTGGCTCGCTTGGGGAGAGAACCCTGGTTTTTATCATGCCGTCAACATGTTGCTGCATGCCTTGAGTGCGGTCCTGTTGTGGCGCCTGCTCGCGCGGCTGAAAATCCCGGGCGCGTGGCTGGCGGCCGCGCTTTTTGCGGTTCACCCGGTTTGCGTCAATTCGGTCGCACGCATCGCCGAAATTAAAAACACCCTGTCGCTGCCATTTTTCATCCTGAGTTTCTGGCTGTACCTTCGTTACGAAGCGTTGTCGCTGAATCCGGCCCAGGCGCGCCGGTCCAACCGCGCCGCTGTGTGGTACGGCCTGTCACTGATCGCCTTTGTGCTCGCGCTGTTGAGCAAAACTTCGACGGTGATGCTGCCCCTGGTCTTGCTGGCCTGTGTTGCCTGGCAACGCGGCTGGATCACACGGCAGGATTGCCTGCAAATCAGTCCCTATTTCGTACTGGCCCTCGGCTTCGGACTCATGTCGGCCTGGTTCCAAAAACATCAGGCCCTGGCCGGCCTGACCTTGCAACCGGAAACCTTCGGAGAACGCCTGGCCGGAGCCGGCCGGGTCTTCTGGTTCTACCTGGGCAAGACATTGTTGCCTCTCAACTTGAGCATCGTTTACGTGCGCTGGAAAATTGACGCAACCAGCCTGGCCGCATTCCTCCCGCTTTTCCTGCTGGGCGCGGTCTTTCTTTTAGGTTGGTGGTTCCGGGCCCGCTGGGGACGTCATGTCCTGTTTGGCTTGGGATGTTTCCTCATCACGTTGTTCCCGTCGCTCGGTTTCTTCGATTCGCAATTCCTGACCATGTGGCAGGTTTCGGATCATCTGCAGTACCTGCCCTTGATTGCCCCGCTGGCGCTGGCCGCTGCCGTCCTGGCGTATCTGCCGAATGTGAAGATGTTCCGATGCATCGCCGTGTCGCTGGTGGTCGTTCTTTCGGTCCTGACCTTCCAACGGGCGCATATGTTCGCCACCGAGGAAAGTCTTTTCCTCGACACCCTCGCCAAAAACCCGGCCGCTTCCGGTGCCCACAATGATCTGGGGGTGATCCTCGCCAAAAAGGCGGACTATGCCGCCGCCATCACCCATTTTTCCGCCGCGGTGCAATCCAATCCCGACAACGCCGGGGCGCATTTGAATCTGGCCCAGGCCCAGGCTTTGCAGGGAAAATTTGCCGAGGCGGAACCCCATTTTCTGGCGGCCATCAAACTCAAACCCGGCGATGCGCGGGCGCGCAAGCTTTTTGCCGAGGCCCTGGTCCGGCAAGGCCGGACGCGCGAGGCGCTCATGCACCTGCAGGTGGCGACCTGCTATGTGTCGGACGCCCAGACCCGCCTCGATCTGGCGGCGTTGCTTTATCAAACCGGACATTCCGGCCAGGCCGCGGTCCAGTTTCGCCGGGTATTGTCACTCAAACCGGACATGCCGGAACCGCTGAACAATCTGGCCTGGATCCTCGCCACCTCGCCGGACGATGCCGTGCGCAATGGGGATGAAGCCGTCCAGTTTGCCGAGCGGGCCTGTCACCTGACGGCCTTCAAGGAGACGGGCATGATCAGCACCCTGGCCGCGGCATACGCGGAAGCGGGACGTTTCTCGGAAGCGGTCGCCACGGCGGAAATGGCCATGAAGATGCAACTGGCCGCCAATGAAATGCAAATGGCGGAAATCAACCGCCAACTTTTGCCTCTGTATCGGGCCGGCAAACCTTACCATGAACAACCGGCCGGCGAATTAAATCCCTAGTTGCCGGTCTCAGCCCGCCAACGCGGCCCCCTCAGACAGCCGCCGGAACGATTTCCACCGTCCGAACGGCCTCGGCAGGTCCCCGGCCCCGGCCATGGTCCATGTTGACGAATTGTTTTGTCTGCGGGATGTAAAAAACGATGTTGAATTTGCCAATCAGCTCTTTTTTTGCAGCGCTAAAGGCCACTTCCGTGGCTCCGAAGTTTTTGCCTTCGGCGGCTTTTTTTGTCCACTTGTTGTCGCTGGTCAGATATTCCAGCGTCTCCGCGTCCTCAATAAGTATGTTCATGAACTGCAATGCTACCACATAATGGCGAACTACAAGCATTCAAAGTGACAAATCCTGGGCATTATTTTCAACTGCCGTACGGGCATGCCGGCCACAAAACCAATGAATGAACGGCTTTCTACTCCATCCCCACCTGGCGGCGCGATGCCTTCTTGTCCGCGTGATGGGATTTGTCGGCCAACATCCGGGCCTTGGCGCGGCGGGAACGCTTCCGTTTTTGGCGGCGGATCCTCTCGATTTCATCCCGTTGCGCGGCAACATAGCCGCGTTTCAAGGCTTCGACCTTGTCGAGCAACAAACGCCGGGCGATGAATCGGTTCAGTCCCTGTTGCCGGGTGGCCTGGCATTTCACCTGCAAACCCGTCGGCCGGTGAAGCAGCATGACGCAGGTGGAGGTCTTGTTGACGTTCTGGCCGCCGTGCCCGCCGGAGCGGACAAACGTTTCCTCGATGTCCGCCTCGCGCACACCCAGCGCGGCCATGCGTTGGGCAAGTTGGGTTTCCTTTTCCAAACTGACAGGAAATGAACTCATGACTTTTATCGCACCACTTCAAATGCAAAGCCCTTGAGGTATTCCGTCTCCGGAATCATCGGGATGACCGGATGATCCGGGCTCTGGGAATAGGTGGCCACCCGGCGCAATACGTGGCGCGTGTCATAGGCAGCCGAGAGAATCACATCCTGAAAGGTGGCGATGTCCACGTGATGCGAACAACAGAATGTCGCCAGCGTGCCGCCGGGCTTGAGCAGCTTGAGCGCGCGCAGATGGATTTCCTTATAACCGCGCAACGCATCGGGCACGGAGGCGCGATTGCGCGTGAACGATGGCGGATCGAGGATGATCAGGTCAAATCGCGGGACGACCTTCTCATGCGGCCGGACCGCGGTGTTGGCCTTGAGCCAGTCAAAAACGTTCACCACCTCAAACGAACATTTTTCCGCCAGACCATTGGTCGCGGCGTTGCGGGTGGCCGCCGCGACGGCGTCCGCACTCTGGTCGAGCTGGTGGACATGGGCCGCGCCGGCGCGGGCCGCGTGCAGGCCGAACCCGCCGAGAAAGCTGAAGCAATCCAAAACCTGTGCGCCTTTGGCAAACTGCGACACCGCCTGATAATTCATCTGCTGGTCGAGATACATGCCGGTCTTGTGGCCGCCCGCCAGGTCGGTTTCAAATTTCAATCCATTCAAGTCCACGGAAACCGGCCCGGTCAATTCGCCGGTTAATATGCCATTAGCCTCCGCCAGACCTTCAAACTTGCGTGACGCCATGTCGCTGCGCTCGAGAATGGCCCGGGGCGAAAAGATCTTTTTAAGGGCCGCAACAATTTGCGCTTTCCGCTGGTCCATTCCCAATGATGAGATCTGCACCACCAATACGTCACCGTATTTGTCCACGATAAGGCCGCTGAGAAAATCGCTCTCGGCATTCACCACCCGGAAGGCGGAGGCGCCGGGCAGATGCCGTTCCCGGACGGCCAGCGCGGCACGGATGCGTTCTTCAAAGAAATGTTCATTGGCCTCAATGCGTTCCGGCGACAGGACGCGGACATTGATTTTGGATTTGGAATTGAAGAAGCCGGTGCCGATCAACCGCTGGCGGTGGTCCTTGACCTGGACGAGTTCACCGTCGGCCACAGGCGCGGAAAGGCGGAGAATTTCGGTGTGATAAATCCAGGGATGGCCGGCCACAATGCGGTCGGCCTCGCCGGGTTTTAACAAGACAGTTGGTAATGAATCCATGGTTTGTAAACAGTTGGTCCGAGGGGAATTCCATAGCGCCTGATTGAAATCAACCGGGATCTGTGGAGTTTACCCCTCCGAACGTGGCCACATAAAGTCAGAAAACCTGTCCGGAAGAAAGCAAATTCCCGTCCGGCGGATTCATCCGGCCAGCGGAAAAGACACGAGCGGCGTGTGTATCGCGCCCATGGAGGCGAGTTCGCTGCGAACAGTTTCGACCGTTCCAGCCGGCCAATCACCGAAGTGCCGGGAAGAAAGTGATGCAGCGCGTTCCAGCAATTTATCAATTGCCGCGTGGCGACCGGGTTTGAACCGTCCGACGGTGATATGACCCGTAAATCTTTCCGGCTTCCCGGCCGGTGCGAACGGCTGCACGGCTGCATCCAGTTTCCGGTGCAGTTCCGCCAGTTGTCCGTCCTTGTCGCCGGCACCCGACCAGATCACCCGTGGATTTTTTGCGTTGGGAAAGAAACCGATGCCCCGTCCGAAAAGTTGCAGGGCCGGGCAGCCGGAACAAACACCGGACACGGATTGCTCCAGCGCCGCAACCTGCACGGCCGGCACATCGCCAAGAAAATTCAAGGTAAGGTGGAATTGCTCCGGCCGCGCCCAGCGGATGATCCCCGGCGGCGCAGCGCGGCGCAACTGTCCCTGGGCCCGTTTGATTTCCTTCCTCACGTCCAAGGGGACGGCCAGGGCGACGAACAGGCGGAGAAACGCAGATGGATTGTCATCAGCCATCGGAGTCCAGTCTTGCCATTTTTTGCCCATGATTCAACAGTTCCCAGGCAACAGTGTATCTGACGACCAATGGAACGAGAATGGTCCCAACTCACAACCGATCGATTCCATTATTCTCCCTCTCCGCCAACGGAGTTGGGAGAGAGGGCCGGGGTGGCGCCGAACCTGTCATTGCAGCGTCGTCTCAGATCATCCAAAGCTTCGCTTTTAGCTCCAAAGCGATAGAGCATGATCAGATCCATGTGGCCACTTCATGCCACATGACAAACTGCGTCTATTTAGATGGGTTACATGGATTAACCCAGACAGAGCTCGTCAGTCGTCATGATGTAGTGTGATGATGCGTCTGCTTGCCGGAAAGTATGGCACATGGGACATCAATTCATGTGCAAAATACAAGAAAACATATGAAAACCTACATAACAAACTTCCCCAACAAAAAAACCATGCAAGAACGTTCGGGTATTAAACCATCACGTTATTGCCTGCTGCACTTTCTTCGGGGACTCGCGGCATCCTTGATGTTGATGCTGTCGGGAAGTTATTCTGTCCAAGCATTCACCACCACCGATGCGAACACGATGATGACTGCGTATAACAATGCCTTCTATGTCGCGAATGGGGGTAATGGCTATTTCAAATCCAGTCAAACCGGCGCCGCCGAAGGCTTCTGGGAACTGGCGGAAGAGATTGAGGTTGTCGAAGATGCCAACGACCGTACCGGCGGCACCTACAGCAGCATGATCACTTCATTGCTCAATGGATTCAGCAGCTTGAACGGGACGAGCTGGTCGGGCAATGCTTTCAACGACGATATTTCCTGGGCGTGCATCGCCTATTTGCGCGGGTATCAAGCCACCGGGAATACCACGTTCAGGACGATAGCAAAGTCAAACTTTGACATGATGTATGCCCGCGCCTGGGACACCAGTTTTTTGGGTGGTGGATTGTGGTGGTCCACGGCCAAAATGGGAAAGAATGCCTGTGTTCAAGGGCCGGCCGCCATTGCGGCCTACCTGTTGTATCAGACATTGAGTGATTCTTCCTACCTGACGAAAGCGCAGAACATCTTTAATTGGGAAAAAACCCATCTTTGCGACACAAGCTCCGGCGCGGTGTGGGACAGCGTCAGCTCCGCACTGGTTTATAATTATTGGTCCAGCACTTACAACCAGGGCACATTTGTTGGCGCAGCCGATAAACTGGGCGACACAGCCAATGCAAGCCTGGCTGCGACTTTTTACCATGAACAACCTTGGAATGCGCAACGGGAGTGGATACGTGATCATGCCGGAGTATGGCACCGGAGGCGATCTTTCCGGATTCAGCAGCATCGGCATCCGTTGGATAGCCAAGTATATGGTCAACCGGGGGCTTCAAAGCACCTATTTGGGATGGTTGCAAGCCAATGCCAATGCGGCATTCGGTGTGCGGCGGACTTCCGACAACCTCTCCTGGTGCCAGTGGTTTCATTTAACCCCGGCGGGAAACAACCTTAACTCGTTTGATTGCCTTGACTCCGTCTCAGCCCTGCAAAATGTGCCGGCGGGTGGCTCGCCCATAAAGAGTTATTACATGATCGTGAACAAGAACAGCGGTCTGGCGATGGATTTGATCAGCGGCAATACGGCCAACGGAGCTGCAATCAATCAATGGACTCCGGATACCACCTCGGCACATCAACGCTGGGCCATCGTTCCGACGGAAAACCAAAATCACTTCAAAATCATCTCCTATGTCACCGGCAAGGCTGCAAGCATTGCCTACGATTCCACCGCGAATGGCGCCCAGCTCTGGGATTGGGATTACAACAGCGATGCCAGCCAGCAATTTGACCTGGTGGACGCGGGCAACGGTTGGTTCAAAATCAAAAACGTCCGGAGCGGCATGCTCCTGGATGTGGACAGTGGGAGCCTTGCTGATGGAGCAAAAGTCCAGCAATGGACGGACGCTGGCACCCCCCAACAGCTCCGGAGGCTCCAATCCTGGGGCAATTACTACCTGCGGGCCAACAGCGGACGCTACGTCGTCTGTAGTGGCCGGGGCACCGCCAACAGCACGGCTATCGTCCAATATGACGGGGAGACCAACCCCTTGTATCAGTGGAGCTTCAGCAGCGTGAGCGACGGCTGGTATAGTTGCTTCAGCCTATACTTGAGCCGGCTCATCTGCGTAAGGGAGAATCCTCCACCCCAGGCGCGGTCTTAAACCTGTGGGATTACGATCCGAACAACACGGGCGGCCAGCGGATTCGCATCATGCCAAAGACTGACGGCACCTTTAAGTTCTTCTTCAAGCTTGATGGCCAGTGCTGGGATGTCGCCAATGGAAGCACCGCCAACAATGCTCCGCTCCAGCAGTGGACCGATGCGGGAACTCCCCAGCAGACGTTCAACATGGAACGAGTTCCGTAATATCTGAAAATAATCCATACCAGCCCGCTCCGCACCAATGTGTGCGGTGCGGTTTTTTTATTGAAGGCCATGTCCGAGGGGATAGATATTGAAATGGCAGTATCGAGGGCGCTCTCAATCCAGTGACCTTGGGAAAAATCGATTTCAAGAAGTTTTCCAAATTTCACAATAATTCGCTCAAGAAGTATGATTTCAGTCTCCCAGCCCTGCTGACGGAGCTCAAGTAACAGGGCGAGCAGACCGCCAAGAGGCATCGCGTCTGTGCGAGGCCTCCTGCTTCATCACCACTCTGCTCCAACCGGTATATGCCAGGCGCAAAGTATTGAAAGACCGGTTCAACCGGAATCCTGCAATAGGCTTATGAGTTAGTTGAAGCTGTCACACTTATGCCACGTGATTAGGCAACAGGTTGCTTTGCGCATAGGAGGTATGGTTTATAACTACCTGCTATAAAAGGCGATATGCCACAATAATAATTCACAAAACCTGTCACATGCAGATTTTTCCTGTCACGACAGGAATCTGGTTAAGCACGATCAATCGAGCTGGTGGAGACGGTTTGACTATGGGAGGGTTCATCCATGCCCCAGCTTCCTTCAAGCACCAGCCGTGCGCTTTTGTTAATCCTGCCTACGGGTCACTACCGCGCCAGCGTTAAAAAGCGGTTTCATGGTGCGGGTGTATCCTGTTGCCGCCAAAAAAGCAATTCCCTATCAGAGTTTCTCAAAAATCAAATCAAACAAAAAAGGTAAAATATGCGAAATCATGTTATTCAAAAAATACTGCAGCAGGCGCGCCTAGCGCTCGCTTTAGCTGTATTCATCCTGGCGGGAAGTTTTTCCGCCTCGGCCTTTACCCCTGGCGATGTCACTACCTGCTACAACGCCTGGTGGAACACGTTTAACGGGCAACCCTTTGGAAATGCATATAACCAGTTTTGGGCAGGCGCGGAAATAATCGAAATGGTCGAAGATAACGGCAATACTGCAGATATTACCACGGCGTGCAACAGGTTTACATCCGCAAACGGAAGCGATTGGTCCTATAACACAAGCAACGATGATGTCATGTGGGCGGTTTTAGCCTTTGTCAGAGCCTATACTGCAACCGGAAACACCACTTACAGGACCTACGCAAAAAACGGTTTTGATATGGTGTATGCCCGGGGTTATGACACCAGCGCGGGAGGAATGTGGTGGAATACTACCAAAGACTATAAAGCCTCCTGTATCAACTTCCCAACTGCCATTGCTGCTAAATTGCTCTCAGTTGCATTGGGCGATTCCAGCTATGCGACCAAATCCCAAAACATTTACAATTGGGGTAAAGCCAATCTCTGGAACTCGTCCAACGGCCAGGTTTCTGACGGCCTGCATCCCCCGAGTAGTGTGGACTGGACTTCCTATTCGTACAATCAGGGAACCTTTATTGGAGCCGCTTACTACAACGGCGACAGCAGCAGTGTGACTTTGGCAGGCAATTACGCGAAGAATACATGGGGAGTCACCCTTCCAGTCTATGCCACGGGCGGTGCCGACGCCAGCGGATTCAATGGCATCTTCGTTCGCTGGCTGGCAAAATCGGGTTACGATCCGGTGTGGCGGCAGGCTATCGCCAATAATGCGTGGGGCAAACGGAACTCGAGTAATCTGGTAAACAACCAATGGGATCGCGTCACCCCAAATACCAGCCAGAACGCTTGGGATTGCAGCGACATTGTGACGGCGATGACGACCGTGATTCCAGACAGCGGCGTAGCAACTCCGTATTTCATGCTAGTTAACAAGAATAGTGGCAAGGCGTTGGATTTGCCCAACGGCAACTCCGCCAACGGGGTTTATCTGCAACAATGGACCATCGCGAACAACCCCAATCAATACTATTACGTCCTTCCCACAGCGGATAATAGTCATTTCAAAATCATTTCCTCTGTGGACAACAAGTGCGTCTGCGTTGAGAATGGCTCCACCGCCGACAACGCGCGCATTCTTCAATGGGATTATGTTGGCAACTCTGACCAGACGTGGGACTTGGTCGATGCGGGCAACGGCTGGTTCAAGGTCAAAAATGTCAACAGTGGCAAAGTGTTGGATGTGATCAATGGCAGCACGGCAGACGGCGCGCCACTTCAACAATATTCGGATGTTGGAAGCGCCAATCAGCAATGGCGTCTCCAGCCGGTGGGCAATTATTACCTGCGGGCCAACAGCAGGCACTACGTCGTCTGCAGTGGCCGGGGCACCGCCAACGGCACTGCCATCGTCCAATATGACTGGGAGGCCAACCCCTGGTATCAGTGGAAATTCACCAGCGTGAGCGACGGCTGGTATAGCTGCTTCAGCCAAAATTCGGGCAGGCTCATCTGCGTGAAGGGAGAATCCTCCACCCCCGGCGCGGTACTAAACCTGTGGGACTACGATCCTAATAACACCGGTGGCCAGCGCATTCGCATCATGCCGCAAGTGAACGGCACCTTTAAGTTCTATTTCAAGCTGGATGGCCAGTGCTTTGATGTCGTCAATGGCAGCACCGCCAACAATGCTCCGCTCCAGCAGTGGACCGATGCGGGAACTCCCCAGCAGACGTTCAACATGGAACGGGTTCCGTAATTTCTACCAGACACATGGCGCTCTGCCGGTGTTTCACAAGAGCATCGGCGAAGTTTGTTTCAGTGTCCCAAATAAAAACAAATGAAAGTATAAATGTCATGAATGAAAAAAACTGGGAACCTTCGCGTTTCGGTCCAAACTGTATTCGCAAGTTGTCATTTCTCGGAGGAGTGACGGCTATTGCGGTGTTCCTTCTTGCGGGTAGTTATTCCGCCCGGGCTTTCACCACCGCCGATGCGGATACAGCCATCAATGCCTACAACACTGCCTTTTATGCTACTTTTGGCAGTGGAAACGCGCATTACAAAGACAATCAAACCGGCGGAGTATCGTATTTTTGGAGTCAGGCCGAACTGATTGAAGGGCTTATTGACGCCTATGAGCGGTCAGGCAATGCAACTTATAAAAGCCAAATCACCGCGTTGCTCAACGGCTTCAGCTCCGATAATGGCACCAGCTGGTCCGGAAACATTTACAATGATGACATCTGTTGGGCGTGCATTGCCTATTTGCGCGGGTATCAAGACACCGGCAACACCACGTTCCGGACGATTGCGAAGTCAAACTTCGACATGATGTATGCCCGGGCCTGGGACACGACGTTTGGCGGCGGATTGTGGTGGAGCACTGACAAAGGGGGCAAGAATGCCTGTGTCAATGGGCCCGGGGCCATTGTGGCCTACCTGCTTTACACGACTTTGAACGACTCCAGTTATCTGACGAAAGCCCAAAACATTTATAGTTGGGAGAAGGCCACGCTGTTCAACGCCAGTTCTGGCGCAATTTATGACAACATCACCACCGGCGGCCTCGGCACTTGGTCCAGCACCTATAACCAGGGCACGTTTATTGGTGCCGCCGACTACCTCGGTGACACGGCCAGCGCCACGCTGGCGATGAATTTTACGAGGAATGTCTTGTCGTTTCCAAATGGAAGTGGATATACCATCCTGCCCGAATATGGCATTGCTGGTAATAACTCGGGCTTCAACGGCATTGGCATCCGCTGGATGGCCAAATTCATGAAAGACCGGAGCCTGCAGAGCACCTATTTGGGCTGGCTGCAAGCCAATGCAAATGCGGCTTGGGGCAATCGGCGGACCTCAGACAATCTTTCCTGGTGCCAGTGGTCGTTGCCAACTCCCAGCGGCTATAACTATTACTCTTCGGATTGTATTAGCTCTGCCGTGGCACTTCAAGTGGTGACGGCAGATGGTGCCAACACTCCCATTGGAGCATCTTTCATGATTGTCAATAAATACAGTGGCAAGTGCCTGGATTTGGTTGGCGGCCAAACCACCAACGGAGCGCCCGTCAACCAATACACCTATAATGTCAATAGCCCGAATCAACGCTGGGCTAGTCTGCCGACTGTAAACACCAATCACTTCAAACTCATTTCCTGGGTGAGTGGCAAGTGCTTCTGCATTCAGAATGCCTCCACCACCAGCAACGCGCCCGCGCTACAGTGGGATTATAACGGCAACTCTGACCAACAGTTTGATTTGGTGGACGCGGGCAACGGCTGGTTCAAACTCAAGAACGTCAATAGCGGCCTGGTGATGGACAATGGCAACCAAACCGCCGATAATACCCCCGTTACTCAACAGCCGGATGCCGGCTACGTGGACCGCCAATTATGGCGGATCCAGCCTTGGGGCAACTACTACCTCCGTGCCAACAGCGGGCGCTACGTTGTCTGTAGTGGCCGCGGCACCGCCAACGGCACGCCGATCGTGCAATATGACTGGGAGAGCAATCCCTGGTATCAGTGGCAGTTCACCAGTGTGAGCGACGGCTACTATAGTTGCTTCAGTCTTTACTCGAGCCGGCTCATCTGCATCAGGAATGAATCCTCGACCCCCGGCGCGATATTAAACCTGTGGGACTACGATCCGAACAACACCGGTGGCCAGCGGATTCGGATTATGCCGAAGACGAACGGCACGTTTAAGTTCTACTTCAAGCTGGATGGCCAGTGCTGGGACGTGGCCAATGGCTCCTCCACCAACAATGCGCCCTTGCAGCAGTGGACTGAGGCGGGAACGCCCCAGCAGACCTTCAAAATGGAAAGAGTTCCATAGCATTCAACCGGCCCGCTCGGCAATGCTTTTACCTTGCGGAACGGGTTTGGTTTACAATTAAAAATTTCGGCTTAAATAAATTGACGCCATGAGAAAAACAGTCGTGCTATTTTGCGTGGCGGGCTTGGGGCTTTCGCTGGCCTTGATTGCGTTCAAGAAAACGGCCGGTCCGCAAGTGGAAGAATCCAAGCAAGCCATCGCCCCGCAGCCCAATTCCGATGTACTGGCTCAGATGACAGAAACCAGCATCAGCCCGACCGTCAACCGTACGGCGGAACCCGCTCTCACCACCAATCCTGTTGTCGCTGAGGCATCGGCCCGTTTATTGGCGCAGATGCAAGCCGGTTTAGAGTCGGATGATTCCTCGGAACATCTCCGGGTTTTTAACGAGCTTTTGCCTGCCTTGGTCGGAATTGATCCAACGGCCGCCGCCGCGTTTGCGAATACTCCCGGTTTGGAAAACTGGCGCTCGGAGATAATGCGCGTGGTGGCCCAAAGCTGGACGGATAAAAATCCAGAAGCAGCCATCGACTGGGCAACGCAATTGACCAATCCGGCCGAGCACGATACCGCCATAAGTTACATTTCTTTGAAAGCAGGGGAATCAGACCCGGCTTGGGGCGTTCAGGCGCTCGAAAAAAATGGGGCGGGCAGTTACCAGACGTCCGCGCTCGAAAATCTGGCTCAACGCTGGGCGGAAAAGGATTTTGCTGCCGCCAGTGCCTGGGTGGCCAATCAGCCTGCCGGTGAAAATCGGGATCGGCTGGTTGAGCGCATTGCTCTTGCCCAATCCAGCGTGGATCCCGCTAAAGCGGCGCAAACTGTGGTGGATCAAATGTCAGCCGGTCCGGCCCAAAACAATGCCGCGCTTACGGTCTTGAATCAATGGGCGATGCAAGACATGCCTGGCGCCGTTTCCTGGGTAAATCAATTTCCGGAAGGTGAATTGCTAAATCGGGCGAAACAGGTGCTGGCAGGGGTGGCGGCTTATCAGGCGGAACCCGATGAAACCGAAGAGTCGGATCGCAGGCAAGCAAACTCCACGACCCAGTTTTTCCCTGACAACACTCCGGTTTATTGAAAATTCCGCAGTTGAGACGCAAGCGACGCCCAAGCACCATCTTGACAGAGCATTGATCGCGAGGTGGCAAATTTATTCCGATTCGCTTTCAAGCTAAGACTAGCCTGGTGTCGCGTTGTTTTCAAACCAGGACAAATTCATTTTTGATGATTTGTAGCAAGGAGTGCTGATTCCTCATTCTTGGTGGGTGACGCTGCCAGAGCAGTGGGGTCTTCATCCATCGTCCACACTACAGCGGTCAGTGTTTTATGGTTTTGATCAATTGATTCAGGTAACCGCCCAAATGGGATGTGCCATTGGTGGCCGTGTTCAGCAGGCCACCGCCAAGGGATTTCACTGTCATACCGCCCAAGGCGAGCTTGTTGATATCCGCTTTGGGAACACCCAGGGTGCCGGTCATGGTCAGGAATTGCGGCAAGGCCACATACGTGCCATTGGCAGAGGTGTTGCCGGAAGTAAGATTAAGCTGCTTGGCGATGGGCTGGCTGACAGAAACAGTGACGGGGATATTGATCGTGGAGTTGGTCAACACCTGGGCTAGGGCAATCGCTCCCCGGGCCTCCGCAGTGAAAGCGGTGCTTTGTACCAAAGATTGCTGCAAAGTTATCTGTCCGCCACCCGTCTGGGCCCGGGCGCTAATAATTTGAATGGGCGATTTCTGCAAGGTATCCATCAAACCACCGCCGGACCCGGTCACCTGCCCCATCAGCGAAGCAATGGCACTTTGCGGACTCGAGAGAAGTTCAGGAATGGTGGCCACCACGTTGACAATTTTTTTCAGCACGGCACTCCGAACATTGACCACTGACAAATTGAGGTTGGTCATGCCGACGTTGACCTGGCCGGTCAGGTTTTTTTGCAAGCTTGCGCCGGTCATGCCGGCACCCTTGAGCTGGGCGTTGGCCGTAAAGGTCCCGCCCATCTGGCCTTTGCGGTCCGGCGCAAAAGAATTTACCAGCGGCGCCAGCGGGATCCGGTCGGCGCTGAAGGCCACGTCATAACTATAACCGGGCACGGCCAGATTCAAATCCACCGTGGCGTTCACCGGCGCACCGTTGAGCGTAAGCTTGCAAGGTTTCACCAGCACATGGCCGCCGTCCACGTTTACCGCCGTCTGCCAGCCCGTGACCTCAACTTCGTGCAGGTAAAGTTTGCCGATCTCGGCCACCAGCGTGAAATTTTTAAACGGCAGGCTTTTGGCCGGGGGCTCCTGGTTGGCGGGGGCAGCTTCCTCCGGCGCAGCGGTGGGAGCGGATTTTGCGCCGCTCTTTGAGCCTCCGCCAAACAAATCGTAGTAGCTGGTCAGGTCCAGCGAATCGGCGCTCAGCTTGAGATTGCCATGGATTGCGTTCGATTGCGCATAATCCACCTTGCCCTCGATTTGAATCTGGTTTTTTCCGCGCGCCGTGGGTGTAAGCGTCATCTGGAACTGACGCAGGTCAACCGCCTCCTTCTTGATGCTGGTATCGACTTGTAATTTGGCTTCGAGCGGTGTGGTTGGAAACTGGCCCTTTGGATCATTCACCACCAAATTGCTCATCTGCATCGAGCTCTTGATGTCTGAACTCTCCTCGGGATCGTAATCCACGGAAGTGTCTCCATTGATGGTGACGGAAACGAGCTGTTTGCCTGCCAATAGAGGTTCGAGGAAAGGCCGCAGCCCGTTTTGATTGATACCCGACAATTTAGCGGTCAACTGTGCCGAACGGCGTGTGGAATTATATTTTCCGGCAATTTCAAAGGTGCCTCCCGCCGCGCCGGCACCCGTCAGCGAGCCGCTGAATTTGTTGATCTGGATTTGTTCCGGCGTTTTGCCGATATCCAGGTCAATCATGCTTCCGAAATTGCGGAACTGATTCTTCCCTGACTGCCCGGTCAGATTTGCCACCTCCAGTTTGCCGGTGACCGTCTGGATATCCTTCTTTTGAGTAACATGCCCCTTCAAGTCCACGGTGCCCGAGGCAAAATTCATCCCCAATCCGGTAATAGCCTGGCTCAATACCGCCATCGAAGCCTGAAGTGTCACCTGCAAATCCGCGTTTTGATCCGTCGCATCATAGGTCCCCGAGGCCGTGGCGATGGCCAATGATTGATTTTCCCGTACGACCTGGAGCCGGCATTCGCCGAGGTTGAATTGCTTGAAATTCGTCGCCTGCCCGCGCACGTGCAGGTTCACCGTCGCCGGAGCCATCTGCCGGGTGCCGACCCGGGCGGAAAAATTTTGCACGCGCGAATCCAGGTTGAAGGCAAGTTGCCGTCCGGATTGGGACGAAGATAATTTCAGCGTCAGGCCAACATTACCCGAGCTGCCGCTGTTGCCGACAAACAAACGCCAGTCGTTCAAATCCAGTCCGGTCACGGTCAGGTCGAGCGTCGCATCCCCTGCTCCGGCGGAATTCCCCCCCCAGGCCAGATTCATCGGCTGGGTGAGATGTGCGGCCAATAACGGGTTGCCATTCTGCGTTCCCTCCACACTCAAACTGCGGAGCAACAACGCCCGCTCCGCAGTATCCACCGC
>Ga0265336_10000738_pt1 | contig 17327 bp, 13 predicted proteins | sample 42119metaG_FD_193583 | JGI IMG/M metagenome (GOLD analysis project Ga0265336, IMG submission 193583) | Rhizosphere microbial communities from Carex aquatilis grown in University of Washington, Seatle, WA, United States - 4-21-19 metaG | ecosystem: Host-associated > Plants > Roots > Rhizosphere...
TTAATCGGATCAGGGAGTGATGTAGAAAGACTCAAAAAAATGACGCAAGAATATGGGATCGAGGATTATATCCATTTTACTGGCAGAATCCCGGATGAACCCGCCATCGCTATTTTATCGACCGCAGATATATGCTTATCTCCCGATCCATGTAGTCCATTAAACGACAGTTCGACGATGAATAAAGTGATGGAATATATGGCGTTAGGAAAACCAATAGTATCCTTCAACCTTAAAGAGGCGAGATACTCAGCAAAAGAAGCAGCCATTTATGTGGAAAATAATAATTACAAAGCTTTTGCAGAGGGGATTCTCAAAGTTGTTCATGATGTAGAACTGGCGTTTGGGATGGGAGAATTCGGAGTGAAAAGAATAGCAAATGAACTTTCATGGGAAAAACAGATTGCAAATTTAATCATGTGTTATCAGTTTGTACTTTCAAATAATTAAATGCATTTACGGGGAGGGATTGCTTCGCCCTGATAAAGAACATCAGGGCTCGCAATGACAATCCTTTTTTTTAAAAAATAAGAGTACTGTCATTGCGAGCGCAGCGAAGCAATCCACCCCATTTACGGAGGAGATTGCTTCTCCCGCTCTTCGAGCGTGAACGCAATGACACATCTTTTCTTTATAAAATAAAAAAATAATGTCAGTTCGAGGAGTCACGAAAGGACGACGAAGCAACCCCTCGCGTTAACGGATGAGATTGCTTCGCCCCGATGAAAAACATCGGGGCTCGCAATGACATTATAAGTATAGGGGTATCATGAATGCCAAGGGGAAGCCTGCCGTCTATATCCTCACCAATAAAAACAACACAGTCCTTTACACCGGCGTTACGAGTAATCTCGTTAAGCGGACCATTCAGCACAAGGAGAAGTCGGTTCCCGGTTTTACGAAGCGCTATAATATTGATAAGCTTGTGTATTTTGAGTTCTATACAGACATAAGGGACGCCATCGCACGCGAGAAACAGATCAAGGCCGGTTCGAGGAAAAAGAAGATCGAGCTGATTGAATCGATGAATCCGGAGTGGAGTGATTTGTTCGATGATATTGTGGGATAGAATAAGAACAAAAGGGATTGCTTCGGCAAAGAGCGCCTCGCAATGACACTACTTCATTAATGTACCATCACAGAGTATTGTCATTGCGAGCGGAGCGAAGCAATCTCTCGCGTTTACGGATGGGGATTGTCCCGCTGTACAGGATCCCTTCGGGACTTCGCCCCGATAAAAAACATCAGGACTCGCAATGACACGGTTTTTTAACAGCACAAAAGAACATTGTCATTGCGATCCCGCTCGAAGAGCGGGAGAAGCAATCCACCTCGTCTACGGAAGGGATTGCTTCGGCAAAGAGCGCCTCGCAATGACACTACTTCATTAATGTACCATCACAGAGTATTGTCATTGCGAGCGGAACGAAGCAATCCTTCTCGTTTACGGATGATATTGTCCCGCCGTACGGGATCCCGTTGGGACTTCACCCAGATAATGAACATCTGGGCTCGCAATGACAATTCTCTTTTTTAGTACTACACAACAGTACTATCATTGCGGGTGAAGCGGGACATCAAACTTTAATCGCAACTTTTTTTGGCCTCTCTTATCTAAAATTGCACTTCCTGACCTGTATTTCACGTGCCGAGATTTTCTCATTAATTCATTGAATATCGGCGATAGTTTTTATTATATTAAATTCTACGGTTTGACGAGAAACAAGAGATAAGAAATAAGAGATAAGAATATCGGCTCAGGACTGCGAACTACCGAACCAAAAGAAATGACAGTACCCTTTCTCGACCTTAATATTCAGTATCAATCGATTAAACCGGAAATCGATAAAGCCATCCAAAACGTAATAGATCATTCGGCATTTATCTTAGGGAAAGCGGTTTCCGAATTTGAAAGGGAGTTTGCCGCCGCTCACAGCGTTAAACATTGTATTGGTGTAAGTTCAGGAACCGATGCAAATCATTTAGCGTTATGGTCACTGGGTGTAGGTCCCGGGGACGAGGTTATTATTCCTGCAAATACTTTTATCGCCACAGCATGGGGTGCTACATTGTGCGGTGCGAAACCTATCTTTGTCGATTGTGAACCCGACGGCTATACTATCGATGCAACAAAAGTTGAGCAAGTAATTACGCAAAAGTCTAAAGCTATTGTTCCGGTCCATCTTTACGGGCAATCGGCGGACCTCGATACGTTGGCAGAAATCGCAAATAAAAACAAGCTCTTTCTTATAGAGGATGCAGCGCAGGCGCATCTGGCAGAATACAAAGGGAAGATGGTTGGGGGATTGAGTGAGGCAGCTTCGTTCAGTTTTTATCCCGGGAAGAATCTCGGTGCGTTTGGAGAAGCGGGCGCGGTGACAATGAACAATGACCAATTAGCCATCAACCTAAAGATGATGCGGGAACATGGGCAGTCGGAAAAATATCATCACGAAGTGCTCGGGCATAATTATCGGATGGAAGGAATACAGGGAGCGGTTCTCGGTGTAAAGCTAAAATATCTGAAGGAGTGGACGGAGAAGCGACGTACAGTTGCCGAGAAATATAAGAAGTTGCTGGGGGATGTCGAGCAAATTGTATTGCCAAAAGAGATGCCGTATGCGAAGCATGTATACCATCTTTTTGTGATAAGAGTGAAAGAGAAAAGAGAAAAGAGAGAAGAGAGAAGAAATGGGCTCATGCGGTATTTGAATGAGAACGGAGTGGCGACGGGGTTGCATTATCCGGTGCCGCTTCATTTGCAGAATTGTTTTAAATATTTGGGGTACAACAAAGGGGATTTCCCTGTGTCGGAAGAGTTGGCAGAGTTAGGGCTCTCGTTGCCGATGTTTCCGGAAATGTCCGATGTTCAGATTGAATATGTTTGTGATATTATCACGAAGTTCTTCATGAAGCAGTAAATAGTAAACAGTAAGGGGGTTCTGTCCCTCGGAATCAAGATTCCGGACTCAGAACTAAGGACTCAAAGCGACGAAACACAGGGGGTGTGCGGTGGTCGCATATTCGTTGTCAATCCAGCTAATCGATTGTCACAAAGTGAAGTACTCTCGCTATAAAATTATTCTCGCTTTTTGCGATTTTATCATCCTGCGGCTTTCCTTTTCGGCGGCGCTGCAATTCCGGGGCATAGCGCTTGTGCGTGACGGGCAGTGGGCAACTTACCTCATGTCGCCGGAGTTTTATTTCTTCTTCGTCTACGCCTTTATCGTCATCATGGTCTTTCAATACAACAATCTTTACAAGATCAATATCGTTCTCACACGCTCCCGGCAGATCGTTCTCATCACGATCTCTTTCATCTATTCCATTATCGGCCTAGCCGTGATGGCATTTTTCGTCCATTCGCGCTGGATTGTCGACAGCCGTCTTGCCGTTGCCTATTTTGGCGCGATAGGTTTTTCAGCTATCACCCTCTATCGGATTTTTATTTTCAATCCTCTTTTTATCTTCTTGACACGAAGCCTGGTCATACGAAAGAATCTTCTTATCATCGGCACGAACACGGCCGCCAAAACCTTTGCGATTCAAATCCAACTCGACAATATCTACGGGTTCAAGCTCGCAGGATTCGTTGAAGACGGGGTACCGGCGGGGACGAAGGTCTTCGAGGATTATAAAATTTTGGGGAACGTTTCCGACATTCCTGCGATCGTTGAGCGCTATTCGATCAATGAGATTATCGTGACGATATCCGAGGTGGAACACGAGGAGCTTCTGCGGGTTATCGATGTATGCAAGCAGACGAAGGCGGCGGTGCGGGTTACCTCGTCGTTGTTCGACGTCATTCACAGGAAGGTTTTCTCAGAATCGTATTTCAATATCCCGATAGCGAGCCTTTCAGTTCCGAACGAGATTCCCGGGATGCTTTTTTTGAAAAGGATTTTCGATGTCGTAATAGCGTCCGTTGGGATTCTTTTCCTTTCACTCCCCTTCCTTATCGTCACGCTTCTTGTCAAGATTTCTTCCAAAGGTCCGATACTCTATAAACAAGTCCGGATCGGCAAGGACGGCAGGAAATTCAACTTTTATAAATTTCGGTCGATGTATCCGGGAAGCGATCAGGATAACGAACGCATCGAAAAAGCTCAGGAGTTCATCAAGAAAGGGCATGGGAACGGCAATGGAAACGGTTCCGTAAAGGTCGTGAATGAAAAAATGATCACTCCCATCGGTCGCTTTATGAGAAAGACGAGCATCGACGAGCTCCCGCAGTTTTTTAATGTTTTGAAAGGAGATATGAGCCTCGTCGGGCCGCGTCCATGCCTTCCATACGAATACGACGCGTACGACGAATGGCACAAGCGCCGACTCTCGGTGCTCCCCGGCTGTACCGGTCTATGGCAAGTCTCGAGCCGATCAGAGGTCGGCTTTAACGATATGGTTCTGCTCGATCTCTATTATATCGACAATCTGTCCCCGTGGTTGGATATGCAGTTGATTTTAAAGACGATTCCAGTTATGATATTCGGGCGGGGCGGCAAGTAAAAGAGCAGAGATAAGAAATAAGAGAGAAGACGTGAGAAAGAGCGCTCGTTTAGGCTTTTTCCCTCTCGTTTCTTATCTCTTAAAAGAAGGGGGTGCATGGGGAAAAAATACGCATCCGACTTATCGGAAAGATCAATACAACTTGCTGTGAAGGAATGAAAATATTGGGGGAAATTCACGGTGGTAAAGAACGCGATGTCGTCAAATATCAGTTGTCCAAATCGGCGACGTCGATTGGCACGAACTATAAAGAATCGCAGAGCACGACAAGAAAAGAATTTCCGCCAAAAAGTAGGATCAGTGTGAGACAGGCGTTGGAGCATGAATACCGGCTTCAAACAATCCTGGCGCTCGAGATTTTGGACAAAAGAAGGGTCGAGCGATTGTCAAGAGAAAATGATAAGATTTTCAAAATTCTCAAGACCATTTTAAGAACAACTTCCTCTTTCGCCGGTGCGAATTTTTCCGTGTAAGGGGATTTTTTTTCTCTTCTCTCTTTCCTTTTATTTCTTGATATCTTCATTCCTCCAAAGGCACTTTGCATGAAAATAGGCATTATCGGCCTCGGCTACTGGGGCCCGAATATGGTGAGAAATTTTCTGATGAACCACAATGTGGTATCGGCGGTCTGCTGCGATCTCAACCCGAAACGGCTCGAATCGATAAAACAAAAATTTCCGACCCTCGAAACAGTAACAGACTACAAAGCAATACTAAATAATCCCTCAGTAGATGCCGTAGCCATCGTTACGCCGGTTTCGACGCATTTCAAGCTGGCGAAGGAGGCGCTCGAAGCTGGTAAACATGTCCTGGTGGAGAAGCCGATGACGGATTCTGTGCGTGATGCCCAAGTTCTTATCGGCATCGCAACACAGAAAAAATTGACGCTGATGGTTGACCACACCTTCATCTATACGGGTGCGGTCAGAAAGATCAAAGAACTGGTGCAAAGTGGAGAACTCGGCGACATTTTCTACTTTGATTCAGTCCGAATCAATTTGGGGCTGTTCCAGCATGACATCAACGTCTTGTGGGATCTCGCACCCCATGATATTTCAATTATGGACTTCGTCGTTGCTCGGAAACCTGAATCAGTTTCTATGGTTGGTGCACGTCATTTCAACAATGTGGAAGACATGGCGTACCTGACGGTCAATTTTGCGAACAATCTTATAGCTCATTTTCACGTCAACTGGTTGTCACCGGTGAAGGTACGAAGGATTTTGATCGGCGGGAGCAAGAAAATGATAGTGTATGACGATATGGACCCGAGCGAAAAGGTGAAGGTCTATAATAAAGGAGTTGAAATCCAATCAGAAGAGATGATCCACAATGTGCTCGTGCAGTACAGGATGGGGGATATGTACGCCCCGAACCTTGATCAAACTGAAGCCTTGTCCTTGCTTTGCTCCGATTTCATTGAGAGCATCATGAAAGGGAAAAAACCTTTGAGCGATGGAGTCGCCGGTTTAAACGTTGTGAAATTACTCGAGGCAGGCCAGCGGTCGTTAAAAAACGGCGGGGCTCTGGTTAAGATTGAGTAGGAGATAAGAGAGAAGAGAGAAGACTACGGACTACGGACTAAGGACTAAAAAGACCTCCATCTATGGAATTAAAAAAGATCTCTCCCGATGTCAAACTGGGCAAGAATGTAACGATTCATGATTTCACAAATCTTTACGGCTGCGAGATCGGGGACAATTCTAAGGTAGGCGCGTTCGTCGAAATTCAGAAAAATGTCAAAGTTGGAAAAAATGTTAAGATCTCAACCCATACGTTCATTTGCGAAGGGGTGACGATTGAGGACAATGTCTTCGTCGGCCATAATGTTTCATTCATCAACGACAAATATCCCCGCTCCACAAACAGAAAAGGGGAATTGCAGACGGAGAAAGATTGGAAGGTTGTGCCCACCCTCGTAAAGAAAGGAGCGTCTATCGGAACGAGCTCCACGATTCTCTGCGGCGTAACGATCGGCGAGAACTCGACCGTCGGTGCAGGCTCTGTTGTAACGAAAGACGTTCCACCCAATGCCACTGTAGCGGGTGTTCCTGCAAGAGTAAGAGAGAAGAGATAAGAGTTAAGACCTTTCCTTTCACCTATCTCTTTTGACTCTTTTTCATTTCCTATCTTTTTTCCGATCTCTTACTCAACCTCCCCCCCAACACTCGATCGTTTATAAACAAACGTCGTTTCTGACCCGCCGTTCAATGGAACAAGGAGAGTCAGCGTGAGCGTGTTCTCATTGTTCGAAAAGGAATACGTTCCCGTTGTGACATACGCGGAATCGATGGTCTGAGATTTGTACACACCCTTTATTGAGATAACGCCGTTTTTTGCCGACTCAACATCAAAAGTTAATGACCCCGTTACGGTATCCTGCACCGGTGCGTATTCGAGCTTCCCTCCGACAACGTCAAGATTTTTCATCGCCCCATCAGCCGAGATCTCAAATCCAACTGAATCAATGCTGTTATACCAGACGCCGACCAGCGTTGGATCGACCGCCGGCGGCGTTACAGGATTATTTTTTTTGCAGCCGGAGATCAATGCAAAGGCTGCGGCGAACAGAAAACAAAGGGATATGGAAATACGGGGCATTGTAAGTTAAAAGTGAATTGTGAAAAGTGAGAAGTTAAAAGTGAGCAGTCAAAAACTTGTTCTACCGGCGACTTTGAGTTTTTCACTATTCACTTCTCACTTGTAACTACTTTTCCAGGATCATTTTTTTTGTTTGAACTATGTTCCCGGCTGTCAGCCGGTAGAAGTAAACGCCGCTTGAAAAGGAGCGGGCGTCGAACGTAATGTCGTACGATCCTGCGGGCAATGTGTTCTTCACCAAGCTCGCGATTTCCTGCCCCAGAACGTTGAACACCTTTAATGTCACAAATCGTACATCGGCAATCGTAAATCGCAAATGCGTCGTGGGGTTGAACGGGTTTGGAAAATTTTGTTCGAGAGTAAACTGGCGGGCGATTATCGGCCGTTGTTCAACTGAAGTGATCGTCGCTTTGTCGAGCACTCGCTCAAAACCCTGGAGTTGTGTCGTCGTTACATTGTAGGACGAATCGTTGTTTAAGGGATAATACGTCGAAGGTTGTATCTCTTTTACGAGCCAGTTGTTCTTCGCAATGAACAACGTGTCAACAAGCTTGAAAAGCGGAACCTCATAATGGCCAAAAGGAGGTTGGCTTTTGGGGATGTTTACATTGAGGGCGATTTGAAACGGCGTCGTAGTGTACGTTCCCGCGGGAACCGTGATCGAAGTATCGGAGAGTCTTGCCGTAGTAACATAAATGACGAGGGTTAAAGGGTGCCTCTGGAACGTTACGGTTTTGTTCTTGATGTAAAGCAAGGTGTCTTTAACTCCCGGTGTCAGCGCCAAATTGATGTATGGATACCAATTTAAATAGTCCCAGACAAATCCAAGGCCTAGGGAGTCGACGGGGAGTATCGACGTAATGTGAGGATATCCCGTTACGAACTCGGATATTGTAGAACCCCGAACGTTTACAAATGTGGTGTCGAACTGCTGGTTTTCGCCGCTGAGAAGAAGAAATGCCGCTGTGTCCCTTATCTGTTCCGTGGCTGCGAGGCTGTCGGAGTCGATGGTCTTCGAACTTGTGACCAGGTTCTGAAGTGTGTCGAGAGAGTACCGCTGGTACCTCCAGGTGTTGCGTGGGTTCGATGGGAAATAGTCGCTGGCATTCTGCGCCGCAGCAAACGAAACGGAGAGCAAACATAAAAGCAGAATTCCTCTAAGACCCTTTCTTCGAGAAAACTGTTTACTGACCTCTGTCATACTGATAACTGTTTATTGATTATTGATATACCAAAGCTACTCAACCGTTTACCGTAAATCAAGAAGATCCCAAGATTAAGCTCTCCGATTACTTCAAGCAAGCGGCAAGCCTCATTGACCACATCTGTATGAAGACAGCCAACTTACGGTTGTGATGGATAACATCGAATATTTTCGAACTTGCACTCGGAGAGGTTGCTGCAAAAATGTTCATGCAAAGCCGCAAAGGAAGAAGAGTCAGTTTTAGCGGCTTGGCGTCCTTGCTGGAGCTTTGCTTTTCTTTCGCTCGGCGGCACACTCGAGGTTGGGTAGTGGGCTACTTTGAAGAATAAACTCATTGCGGGGAGCGAACCGACGGACTTCTGCTGTGCGCCATCCCGTACAGCGGGGCAATCTCCATTAAACAGAGGATTGCTTCAGCAAAAAAAGCCTCGCAAAGACCTTTGACCCAATATGACCCTCTACCCGACCTTGCTTTTCTTCGGTTTTTTAAGCTATCTTTATATCATTTTGTTCCGATCGTTTCAAGAAAATTTGTACTATCCTCTCACGATAATTATCTCATGGGACCACGGTTCAATAGACGCGGGTTGCCATGGTTCGCCGTGGCATTCATGCTGACGTCAGCCGCATTTTCATCTCCGACTCCGATGGAATCCCGTTCCGGCTCAATCGTCGGAAGAGTGTTCGACAGCGCCACGAAAGACTCAATTCCACTGGCGACGGTCATCATTGTTGGTTCGACGCTGGGTGCGGCGACGGACGCTCAGGGGCACTTTATCATAAGACAGGTTCCTCCTGGCACATACGAAGTGCAGGCTTCGGCTGTTGGGTATGCACCGCTGGTTCGTAGAGAAGTCGTTGTGCGTGCATTGGAAGAGGCGGAAGTTTCTTTTTTTCTTACAGAGCAGTCCGTTCAGATTGGAGAAATAGTGATTACGGGCAAACAAGTTGTAATCCCGGACCTTCCCGTCAGCACAGAATATCTTTCTTATAAAGAGATCCAAAATACCGCTGGAGGGTTTGACGACGTTGTGCGGACAGTGTCGGGCCTTCCCGGCGTCGTGCAAACGCGGCCTGACCGAAATGACCTGATGGTGCGGGGGGGCGGTAGCTCGGAAAATCTCTTTCTCATCGACAATATCGAGTTTCCCAACATCGATCATTTTGGAACTGAGGGAACAAGCGGCGGGTCGGTGAGTTTCGTCGATCTCGATTTCGTGGAAAACACATCATTTTCAGCAGGCGGTTTCGGTGTGCGCTATGGCGATAAGCTCTCGTCCGTTCTTTCCATTGATACTCGCGATGCACGTACCGATGAGCACCGTGTGAAAGCGAATGTGTCTGCTACTGAAGCCGGCCTCAATCTTGAAGGCCCGGTTGCCGACGGAGGAGCGTATCTTTTTTCTGCTCGAAGGAGTTACCTTGACCCGGTGTTCAAATATTACGGATTTGCTTTTGCCCCATACTACTGGGATTTCTTAGGAAAGGTAACGTACAAACTTGGAAATAACGATAAACTTGAAGCGTTAGCAATAGGTGCGATTGACAGAATCAGATTTTTCAACGACACGCAATCTAATCAGCTTACCAATAATCGAGAGCTCTCCAGCAACCAGGATGAAGGCGTAGGAGGCATTACCTGGCGACACGTATTCGAGAAAGGGTACTCGCTTGTCACTCTCCGTGACTCATACTCAGATTTCAACTATCATCAGACCGGCGATAGGCAGAATCCGCACGTTTCGGACTCATCTATTGAACGCGAGTCATCGCTTCGCTGGGATGTGGATATGCAAGTAACGAAAACAACCGACTTTTCGTTTGGGACTGAAGGAAGAATTGCGCGCCTGAGCACGGCAATGAATATTCAGGCTTTTGAGGTCGGGTTTACTCAAGAACCGGAAGTTTTGGCGATAAGGTTTTCACGGGACACATCTGCTCATAAAGCAGGTATGTACGCCCAGCTCTCGCAGACGATAGGTGATTTAACCATGACGGGAGGCGTGCGTGCCGATTATCTCGATATCATAAAACAATCATTCGCAGCCGGACCCAGATTCTCTCTTTCGTTCGCCCTTTCCCCTGCTACAAAACTCACCGGAAGCGTGGGAAGGTATGATCAAGCTCCTTCCTATATCTGGGTCGTCGGGAATCCCCTTAACCTCAACAGGGATTTGACCTTTTTGAAAATGAACCAATATGTCGTGGGGATCGAACATTATCTTCAGAGCGATCTTAAAATTAGTCTGGAGGGGTACATAAAAGATTATCTTGATTATCCTGCCAGCGTTACGCGTCAGTATTTTGTCATGGTGAACTCGGGCACTGAATTGCGTTCGGTTATTGATGCATATTCGGCATTTGGACTTGACTGGCTTGAAAGCGGCGGAACAGGGTATTCTCATGGGGTTGATCTTTATATAGAGAAGCGGCTCTCAGAGACACCATTGTACGCCAGGTTGACCCTCAGCTATAGTGAGACAATGTTCACAGCGCTCGACGGTGTCAGCCGTCCGAGCAGCAACGACCAGCGATGGAAATTTAATATCGGAGGAGGATATGTCATAGATGAAGGATGGGAAGTGACAAGCACATTTCGCTTTTACACGGGAGTTCCGTATACTCCTTACACGACGAGTACTTACGACCGGCTCATTTCTGACTATAATTCTGCTCGGGTCGGGGTCAACCACAGCATGGATGTTCGCGTCGAGCGTCGGTGGGTTTATGAGAGGTCGATACTGAGCGCTTATCTCGATGTGGAAAATATCTATAACCACAAAGAACTTCAGCCGCCGGAATGGGATCAAGCAAACAATCGGCCTGTGCAACCGGCAGCACTCGGTACCGTCCCTTCATTAGGAATCAGCATAGAATTTTAAATGAAAATGAAATATCAACCAAGCTCATAAGGGCACGAAGAGAAAATATTTTTGGTGATCGGTACAATACAAGTCTCATTCTGAGAGAAAGCATCGATACTCATAAATCAGGTTTAAACCTTAGTGTTCCTTCGTGTCCTTTGTGGATATCTAACAGGGCGTAACTTCTGTCCGTAATTTCAAATAGATGATGAGTATCACAGGAATAGCAGCGGAACCGGAATACCTTTTTAATGGGGAGAGCACTCTCTTCCTTAAGGGCTTTTCCCTGAAGAGAGACGAGACCTCGCCGTTGAAGAGTGGCTTCCGCCATGCATTCTTATACTGTTCGGATAGAACTGACGAGATGTGCAGACCCTTCATATCGCACCGTTTCGTTAACCATCGGCGGCAGACAAAAATGAGAAGCCATCGCAAGTCATCTATCATGAAAATAATATTAGTGTGTATCGTCAGCACGATTCTGGAATTCGGTACAATGACGGCGACACAGTGGAGTGTGCCGTCGCAGAAGCCGACCATCCAGAGTGCGATCGCTGCGGCGTCATCAGGCGACGTCATTAATATTGCAAGCGGAACGTACAATGAGGCGACTGTGGCGGTCAACAAATCACTCAGGCTGGTTGGCGCAGGCACAGCGACCGTTATCACAAAAGGCATCACTGTGAGTGCTGACAGTGTCGTTCTCCAATCTTTGAGAGTAGCACACACTTCTTCGAACGGCATTTACGCGAACGGTGTTACGAACCTCACCCTTCTCAACGTCACGTCAGACAGCAATGCTTCTTCCGGTGCCCAGCTGACAAGTGTTACTGGAACATCGGTCGTTACAAACTTCTCCGCGACAGGGAACAAGAATCACGGATTGTCGATTGGTGGAGGGTCTTCGAGCATTACTATAAACGGCGGAACATTCAAGTATAATGGAACCGGCAGAGGGGACGGGACTGGAGCCGGTATCAATATGTATGCTTCCGGCGGGACGATCATCTCGCGCATTTCTATCGTTGGTCCAATCACGGCTAGCAACAATACGACGGCGGGCATCTGGGCATATGCGAATGATATTCACGACACGGTCAAGACGATCACGATTGGTTCAACAGGCTCGGTGACCTTGACGAACAACGGTGGGGCGGGGGTCATTCTCTTCGGAAACGTGAAAGATGCAGCTATCACCGGCAACTTCACCAAAAGTTCTGCCAACGCCGCAGGCATTCTTATTGTCAGCACCGGTTTTGGCACTCCATATGCACCGATTAACACTCTCATTAAGAAGTGCATTTTCAATTCCGGCTACTGGTCTTCTCAGCCGGCGATTTCATTGAGCGACTTCGGAGAAGCAGTCGGATTCATCACTTTTACGTCCCCCTACAATGTTTCTGCTGACAGCAATACTTTTGTTGGCGCACCCACACTTGCTGCGATTGATACTCTTATTTATGATAATCTTGATGACTCGTACGATGGACTTGGTCTTGTCGAATTAACGCACGATAATCCTCTCCCTGTTGAGTTGACAAGCTTCACTGCATCGACGGAAGGGAGGCAGATCGAACTTCATTGGGCTACGGCTACCGAAGTAAATAATTATGGGTTTGAAGTAGAACGGACCGCCGCCCAACCCTCTCCCATGCAGGGGGAGGGCACGGGAGGGCGTCAGTGGAGTGTCGTGGCATTCGTCCCTGGCCATGGAACGACTAGCGCTCTACAATTATATAAATATAATGATGCAGTTCAGTCGGCAGGAACATTTCAGTACCGTCTTGAGCAAATAGACCACGACGGGAACTTTGAATACAGTCCAGTCGTTGACGTCAGTGTTACACTCATGCCGGATGATTATGCATTGAGCCAGAATTTTCCGAATCCGTTTAATCCAACGACCAGGATTCATTTTGCATTACAGACCACTCAGTTTGCTGAAGTGAAAGTGTTCAACAGTCTGGGGGAAGAAGTGCAGACTCTTTTTAGCGGTATTGGTGAAGCCGGAGTGATCAACGAAGTGCAATTCGACGGAAGAGAATTTGCCTCGGGAGTTTATTTTTATTCGCTAACAGTAAAGGGCCGACACGAAATTAAAAAAATGGTGTTGCTAAAATAATCGCAAAAATACACGAAAAACTCATTGATTCTGTTGCCGTTAAGTGTAGGAACAAGTCCCCCTAAAAATTTTGGCTCCGATCTTTTTCCCCCCAAACACTTGACAAATTCAGCCTAATACACTATCATTAATTACGCAAGTGCCAAATCCCAAACTTTTTCGGTATTGAAAGATTTTTTGACTGATGCGGGTGTTGATGGAAATACACACTCGATGGGCCAAAAACATTCTTCCGCAATTTTTTAACTTAGCCAAAGTTGTACATCTCAATCATTAATGATTTTATTATTCAATGAAGACAAGGTTCACTAATAGAGAGAGGGGTTGTGCGATGAAAACACACCTAAAGATTTTTGCAATCATGAGTTCCGTTTTATTGCTGGCCGTGTCACCGGCGTTAGCGGGAGGGCCATGGTACGTTGGCATAGGCGGCAGCGATACCCCTGGCCACGGTCTATCAGCGGGAACTCCGTTTGCCACTATTCAATACGCCATAGGACAAGCAAGCAGCGGTGACGTTATCAACATAGAGGCTGGTACATTTGCCGGGGCCAATATCCCCGCAGGCAAATCACTTCAGCTGATTGGCGCCGGTGAATCATCGACGACAATAACTCCTTCATCCGGAAATGGGATTAATGTATCAGCGAATTCTGTTCAGATTGATTCATTGACAGTCACCGGGGCCTCGGACAACGGGATCTACGCGCACAATGTTTCAAACCTAACGATTGCGAATGTCCAAACTTTCAACAATGGCACTTCCGCGAATGGTTCTGGTATCTACATCGATGGCATCACGGGAACATCTGCACTCACAAATATTTATTCCCACAATAACCAGCTCCATGGTGTTTCAATTGATGATGGTTCGAATGGTGTTACGATCAACGGCGGAACGTTTACCGCCAACGGCGTATCGGGCAATACGGGCACGGGCGGCGGCATCAACATATATTCTGCAACCGGTAGTATCTCAAATATCACGGTGAATGGTCCGATAAATTCCAGTTGGAACATGAACGCTGGAATAATCATTTTTGCAGATTCGTCGTCAGGTTCGATTCATACTGTCTCGATCGGGACGACCGGTACGGTAACTCTTACTGGTAACGGCAGCGGGTTGATCGGTGAGGGTGTTGCGATTGCCGGCAGTGTGACGACGGTGAACATCACCGCGCAGTTTAATGAAGGGTCACTTCCGCACGGAGCGGGTGTCGCGGTTGTCGGAACGAATAGCGTTGGTGCCCATTCACCGAGCGGTGTTACGATAAGCAATAGCACCTTCACTGGTTATGCTCCGGCGACCCCTGCCATAACACTGGCATCTTCCAGCAGTTCTCCAACCTACATTTCTGTCAATCCCGTCACTGCCACAACCGGAAATACGATTGGGGCGAATGGCTATTTGACGGAAGACCTTATTTATCATAAGCTCGACAACGCAGCGGTCGGACTTGTCACGACCGATGCAAGCAATCTCTATGTGACAACGAACAGCGGATCGATTCAGCGAGGAGTCGATGCTGCCATTGCGGGACAGACTGTCAATGTTGGCGACGGTACCTATCATGAGTCAGTGAATCTCAATAAAGCAATCACGCTTGCCGGTGTGGACACGGCTGCTTTCATAGTTCCACCTTCCGGAAACGGGATTACAGTGAATGCGAATGGTGCGACCGTGAAGACAATTTCTGTGAGGAACGCGCCCGGTGATGGTATTAATGCCTCTGGCAAAACAGGTGTAACGTTGTGGGGTGTCTGGTCGACAAGCAATAGCGGTTCGGGCGCACAGTTGTCCGGATGCGGAACCGTAACGATTACAGGAGGCAGTTACTCCAACAACACCCACGAAGGGATCAATGCTGTAGGTGGAAGCAGCTATACAATAACAGGCGCCAACGCGACCTCCAATGGGAGCGGGTCAAACGGATCGGGTATTGACCTGGATAATATCTCCGGTCCTTCGACGGTAACAAATGTTACGGCATCCTCCAATCACCATCACGGTGCTACTATCGGCAATGGAACCTCAAATCTGGCGGTTGTGGGAGGGACTTTCACGTTGAATGGAAATGCAGGCGACGCCACAACAGGCGGCGGTGTGAACGTTCTCGCGGATTCGAGCACGAACACCACAACCTCTAGCATCACGATTGACGGAACGATCAATGCAAGCAACAACACAACTGCCGGAATATATATTTTCTGCAGCAAAGTTGGAACGAATTATATTAACGGCGTCACGATCGGCGATACCGGATGGGTCACACTCACGAATAACGGCAGCGCTAATGGCACATACAGCGGAGGCGCCGGCGTGCTTGTTTACGGCCATGTTAACAATGCGCACATTTCGCATTGCGGATTTACTAAGGGAACGGCACTTGGCAGCGGGTTGATGAATCTTGGCGATTCAACTTTGGGGGGCGCCTCCCCTACCGGCACGACTGTATCGAACAGTACGTTTACCGGGTATACAAGCTCACGTCCTGCGGTGACGCTAACGGACAACCTTGGCCATCGTTCGGAGAACGATGTAGTGGCTTCCAACAACACGTTTACATTCCCGGTGGCGGCGAAAGTGTTTTTGCAGGGACCGTACGTGGGGCCGAACATGAGCACTACACTAAATGGTGCAGGCTATCTTCCGCTGAGCCAGCCCTACAGTGGTGCCCCATTCAATTATGCCGGCACTGAACATGTTGCCTCAATACCATCACCAAATATTGTTGATTGGGTTCTGATAGAATTGCGCGCTGTTTCGGCCGGCCCTTCAGTTACGCGCCGAGCTGCGTTCTTGAACAATAATGGAACACTCCTCGAGACGGATGGATCTTCGAATGTTTCGTTCACTGAAACGTTGGCCAGTGGGTATACGATTTCGAACTTCATCGTCGTCAAACATCGCAATCATTTGGCGGTGATGAGTGCCACTGCTTTGACAGTTCCAAACGAGGTAAGCGCCTATAACTTTACGACAGCGCAAGGTCAAGCCTTCGGATCTAACCCAATGAAAGCGTTGACCGTCAGCGTGTTTGGAATGTATGTAGGCGATTTTGACCACAATAATGCTGTCAATGCAACAGATCTCTCTACCACTTTAGGGTATCGGAGTCAGTCAGGTTTAGCTGGATACAAGCAAGGGGATTTTACAATGAATGGTGCTGTTAATGCATCAGATGGTCCTCCTGCTAAGGGCAATTCTGGCCACGCTAGCGCCGTGCCGAACCCCTAAGAAGAAATTCATGGAAATTGAATCTTCGATTTGCGATTCTCGCTTATCGAGGTGGACAGGGTTCAAGAGATTGATTTAAACATATTTTGTCATCCATTTTATAAGGAGATTCTAAAAGATGAAAAGGACTCTACTAAAGGTTGCGGTGCTTTGCCTTCTTGCAATGGGGCTGTCTTGGCAGACAACGTTTGCGTCTATTGGATACACTTCATCGTTTGTCAACCCCACGGTTAACGGAGCCCATTTTACTGTTAGCATATACATTTTGAAAACAGGAACTTCAGCATTGAGAATGGGAGATGCTAATTTCTGGTTCATGTACAACGCTGCCGCTTTGAGCAATCCTGTAGTTTTAGTGAATGGAGAGTTCGACGCAGCGTCGTTCAATGACTATGATGCCGCTACTTTGACTAGCGGGACATTTTTGAGTCAGCCATATGTTTCATATAATATTCTGTACAATGGTTTGGGCGATGCAGGCCAAGGTCAGACTCCGGCCAGTTCTGGAAATGGAACGCTTGTTGCAACTATCCAATGGGATATCACGGATCCAACTGCATCCAACACTCTGGCGTGGCAAAACGGCGGCTATGCTTTGACGAACGATGGTGGTGCTGATATTACAGCTAATGGTAATTGGATACCCACAGTTTACACTGCCGATCTCCCCGTTGAACTCGTCAATTTCACAGGCATGGCTCAGGGACGCACGGTTAATCTCTCCTGGGCAACAAAGACCGAGATCAATAACTCCGGTTTCGATGTCGAGCGACAGGCAGTCAGTACTAACCC
>Ga0265336_10000739_pt1 | contig 17324 bp, 19 predicted proteins | sample 42119metaG_FD_193583 | JGI IMG/M metagenome (GOLD analysis project Ga0265336, IMG submission 193583) | Rhizosphere microbial communities from Carex aquatilis grown in University of Washington, Seatle, WA, United States - 4-21-19 metaG | ecosystem: Host-associated > Plants > Roots > Rhizosphere...
CGCCATTTGGGGCGCCTGGATCGGCGCGACGCTTTGGGCGTTCGCGCGCTTCTGGCCGCCGGCGCCCTATGCGCCAGGCGGCCTTGCGGCCTGGCGTGAGCTGGCGCGATGGGGTGTGGCGCTGTTGGGCCTGCACCTGGTCGCGGCGCTGCTGTGGCATAGCGCCTAGCGGCGCAAGAACGTCTCCAGCTCCTTCGGCCGCCAGCCGTCGAGCATGGCGCGAACCGCCAAGGCGGTCGGGCCGCGAATAGGGCTCTTGCCGCGTTCCCAATCGCGCACGGTAGCGCCCTGGTCGCGACCTTCGAGGCCGAGGATCCGGCCGAGTTCGGTCAAAGCGACGGGGCGCCCCAAACGCCAAAGCGCGCCCAATCGGGCGCGCGCGTGTCTCAATTCCTCGCCGGTCATTCGAATAGCTCCTTCTGCCGGTGACCATCGCCGAACAGGCCGCCATGCTGCAACTCGCCGGCCGGCCCTTGCAAGGGCTTGTTGGCCTCGTGCTGGAGCACCTGGCGCGCGTCGGGAAGGCCGACGACGGGCAGGGCGGCGGTGATGGGGGCGAGCGCCTGGCGTAGCCGGCGCTGGCGGTCCTGGAAGCGTTTATTCGCCATGGTCGCAACTCCTACTTGTCGGGTCGGATCGCCCGTGAGAGCCGGCCGCGCGGGCCGGCTCGGGCTGGCGATCAGGCCGCGACGTCGAGCACCTGGTCGGCCTCTTCGGCGAGCGCCAGGCCGCGCATGTATTCGACGGCCTTGCTGGCGGCGCTGGCCGCGGCGATGAAGGCGCGGTCGTGGTCTTCGAGCAGCTTGATAAATCCCTCGATGTAGGCGGCCGAATTCGCCAGCTCGGCGTTGTCGAAGCCGAATTCAGCGCAGCAGAAGGCGGCGCCCAGCTCGGCGACCAGCTCTTCGAACGAGTATTCGCGATCGCCGTAACGCTTGCCCTTGACGCGGTCGAGCCGTTGCGCGGCGCCCGTCCAGTGGGTCAATTCGTGGAAGGCGGTGCAGTAGTAGGCGCTGGCGCTTTCGAAGGTCTCGAAGGGGGGCAGGTTCACGCGATCTTCGATCGGCCGGTAATAGGCGCGCGCCTCGCCATGGGTGATGCGGGCGCCGGTCGAGGCCATGAAGGCGTCGGCCAGCTCGTCGCGCTGGTCTTCGTTGCGGATCGCCACGGGCGCAGGCGCGTCGAGCTGCAGGCCGTCGCATTGCGCGACGTTGAAGACGGTATAGGCCTTAAGGAAGGGGATTTTGATCCGCTTGCCGGTCTCTTCGTCTTCGCGGTCGATCGTCGAGACGAAAACGACCGTTGTCCCCTTCTCGCCCTTGCGCACGTTGCCGCCGGCGTCGATCGCCTGTTTGAACGTCAACCACTTCGGCGAGAGGTAGCAGCGCTCCTGGGCGGTCTGCCAAAGCAAAACGACGTTGACGCCGCTGTAGGCGCGATTGGTGACGGCGTTGCGCGGCATTTGGCCGGCGCCCTTCGAAGTCCACTGCTGGCGCCAGGGAAGAGCGCCGGCGCGAAGAGCTTCGAGGATCTTGGCGGTGATTTCGGAATGAAGATTGCGGGCCATGTCGTTTGTCTCCGTTGGAGTGGGGCGAAGCCCCGTTGACCCGATAAGAATCCCATACAGGTTAAACCCGTGTCAAGGGGGTTCGCAAAAAATAATTGCGAATCTTTCGACCGCCGGAAAAGCCCTGATTTCAGGGCTGTCAAGCTCGGCGAGCTGCGCCAGGCGGCCGCTTATCCCCAGCATTCGCCCCGAACCCGTTGGCGCGCTGCCGGCACTTGTCGCGGCGCGGCAAAATTGGGGAAGGGGCGGCGGCTATGCTTCGCCGAGTCCTGGACCTGTTCGCCGGCGAAACAGTGGAACGCGCGCGGGGCGAGGGTTCGGGACGGTTGCAACGGTCGGGCGCGTTTTTGCAACACTTTCCGCGGCTTAGCCGGTCAAGTGTTGCAGCCGTAACAAGCTGAAATCGCACGCGGATTGGCAATCTGCAACGCGTGCAACGCTTGCAACGGCCTCGCGCGCATCATGAGAGATTTGGAATGGCGCAACGCGGAATGGTGATGGAGAAGGCCTCGCGCGCGCGCGCGACTGTTGCAAGTGTTGCAACTGTTGCAGAATGCTAAAATGGATATGATTTCAATCATTTATGGTTGCAACGGCGGCGCAACGGCTGCAACGGTCGGCGATCTCGATCGAACGCGGCGATCGGCGCGCCGAAGCGCGGCGGTTAAATACTCTCGGAAACTCCGATGAGCGGCGACGATCCGCTCAAGGCGACGCTCAAAGGGGCGTCTATGGAGATTGCGGCGGCCGCGGCCGCCGGCGGCGGCGACCAGGCCGAGCTGTTCGACCTGCCATGCTCGGATCCGACCGGCGAAATCAAGGCGGCGCGCGACAACGGGTCGAAGGGGGGCAGGCCGAAGGGCGCGCAAAACCTCGCCACCCGCGAGCTGCGGGAATACCTGCTGAAACGGGGCATCCTGCCGCAGCAGGCGCTGATGCAATGGTTTCTGCTCGGGCCGGAAGGTCTGGCGAAGGCGTTGACCTGCAGCAAGGCGGAGGCGTTCGACCGCTGGGCTCGCCTGGCCGAAGGCCTCGGCAAGTATTTCATGGCGCCCATGACGCCGGTCGACGCCGAAGGGAAGCCGGCGCCGTCCTTCGCGGTCTTCATTGGCGGCCGAACGGGGGTCGTCGGACCGGCCGGCGAGACGCTTCCGCCTTGGGCTTACCTCGACCAACAAAATCAAGAGCTTACGACGATCGACGCCGAGGCGTCGAAAGATGGGGAAGGGTGACAATGGCAAAAGCTAAGCATTCCCAACGCGTTAGGGGTGGTCGCGCGCCAGTCGGAATGACTGGTGCGCGGTCGCGCAAGGCGGATCGGCGGCGGCCTGACCATCCCCCCCGGTCGGCCGAGACCCCGCCCCCCAAACCCGAGCGCCCGATCGCCGCCGCGGGCCGGGCAGAGATTGTCCAGCCTGTAGGCCAGACCGCACGCGAACCAGATTTCGAGGCTGGAGTTGGGGCCGGGGCCGGGTCGAAGGGCGCGGGGCCAGGGGCGCCGGCCGCCAATGGGCTCGGGGTCGAGGGCCTGGTCTTCGGGCGCGCGCGGACGCATGGCGTCTTCAGGATCCAGGCGGCGAAGGCGCAGCAGATCAAGCGCGCCTATCGCGACAGCCCGAATTGGTCGGCGCTCACGGACGGCCAGCGCCAGGCGCTCGAAGCGAACGCCGACAAGGTCGCGCGGATCCTCTGCGGCGACGCCGATCATCCCGACCATTGGCGAGATCTCGCCGGCTACGCGGTGCTGGGCGAGAGCTGCCCGATCTCCGGCGCCTGGCGCACCTGATGGCGAGCGTCTTCGGCTCACTCGACGACGACGTTTTGAAGCGCTCGCCGGAGGGCAACGCGCTCTTGTCGAGCGCCGGGCCGATCTCCGACGCGTTCATTCTGTCGACCGAAGACGTTCCGGTTATCAACGGCCCGGTCGGCTCGGCGAAGACGACGGCGAGCGTCAAAAAGGCGCTCGTCGAAGCAACGCGCCTCGTGCCATGGGACAACGGGGTTCGCACCTACACGCTCGGCGTCTACCGCGAGAAATACGACAATCTTTGGAAGTCGACCATCCCGAGCTGGTGGCGGATCTTCCCCGCCGAGATCGGCAAGTGGAACGGCTCGCGGCCGCGCGCCGCCGAGCATGTGATCGACTGGCGCGACGAGTGGGGGCCGGTGCGTCTCATCGCGCAATTTGCGGCGTTCGGCGAGCAGGCCGACCCGGAGGATGCGCGCGGCCTGCAGGTGACCGACGCCTATCTCAACGAAATCGACCTGATGCCGGAGGCGCTGTTCATCGCGATCTCCGGCCGCGTCGCGCGCGCGCCGACGCGCGCAACCTTGCGCCGCCCTGGCCGCATCTTCGGCGACTGCAACGCGCCCGACGTGACGAATTGGGTCTATCGAGATCTCTTCGAGAACCCGGCGCCGGGCTTCAAGCTCTATCGCCAGCCTGGCGGCCTGGAGCCGAACGCGGAAAATCCGGCGATCGGCCGCGAATACTATCTCGACATCATCCAGAAAAACCAACGCCGGCCCTGGTACGTGCGCCGCATGGTCCACAACAAGCCCGGCTTCACGCGTGACAGCGACGTCGTGTTTCCAGAGTACGACGACGATCGCCACCGCGCCAAAGAGACGATCCCGGTTCGCAAGGAGCTGCCGATCATCGTAGGCATTGACGGCGGCTTGACGCCGGCGGCGGTCTATCAGCAGCACCTGCCGAACGGGCAACAACTATGGCTCGCCGAGATCGCCATGACGTCGTCGGGACCGAAGGCGCTGAGCCGCGAAATGCTCGCGCTGGAAGCCTCGCCGCGTTTCAAGGGTTGCGAGTTCTACACGGTCTGCGACCCGGCGATGCACGCCGGCCACGAAACCGAAGAGGGCTCCGATCGCCAGCGCCTGGCGAAGCACCTCGGCCGACCTGTTCACCTCGCGCGATCGAACGAGCCAAAGGCGCGTTGCGAGCCGATCCATGACGCGCTGAAAACCATCACCGACGACGGCCAGCCGTGCCTGATACTCGACCCGTCGATCAGGCTTTGCCGGCGCGGCTTCTCGCAAACCTACGCGTTTCACCGCATCCGTGGCACCGATGAGCGCGGGCGCATCCTGAAAAACCCCGACAGCCACCCGATGGACGCCGGCGGCTATGCGGCGATGGAGAGCGGGCAGGGTCATTCGCGCCTGCTCAAAGCGCAACGCGAGCGCGAGCTGGCCGAGCGGCGCAAGCAAGCGCGCGAGGCGCAGCGGTACAATCCGATCAGGAGAAACGGCCGATGATCGTCCGCGACGCAACGCGCCTCGACGTCGAAACCGTCATCCACCTGATGCGGGCCGATGACGCGCTTGAGGTTTACGCCGGCCGCTTCCTCGACGATCCGCAGGCGCTGGCCGAAGACCTGGTCGCCGCGCGTCCGCAGTTCATCGCCATGAAGGCGCTGTGCGCGGCCGAGTTCGATCCGATCGCGATCATCGGCGCGCGCCTGATGTGGCCGGGCGTCGCCTCGATCATCATGGTGGCGACCGATCGCTGGAGCGAGATCGCCTTCGCCGCGACGCGCTGGGTCAAGCGCGTGGCGATCCCAGTCTATATCGCGCGCAATTGCCACCGCGGCCAGTGCGAGGCGTGGGTTGGCAACCTCGTCTCGTGCGCCTGGCTCGAAAACCTCGGCTTCGTCGTCGAGGGTCGTCTGCGCGGCTACGGCAAAAACGGGGAAGACTTCATTCAGTATGCTTGGACCCGTCCTGGTCGCGAACCGACCCCGGCGCCGGGCTGACGCGGGGCCTCCCAGCCGCCCAGCCCGGCGTCGATTTCCATGGTGAGGCTGACCATGTGCATCCAACAATGGTTTGGCTCTAGCAGCGCGGCGGCCCAGCAGCTCGCGCTCGCAAAGCAACAGGCCAGCCAGGCGGCGGCCGCCGTCGCCAACGCCAATCTCGACACGGAGGCGGGCCGAACCGCCGCCGAGGCGACGATGCGCAAGGCCAACGTCGCCCAGGGCTTCTCGACGACGCTCTTCGGCGGCTCGCAATCCGCGCCGGGCGGCGGCGTCGCCTACAAAGCCCTGTTCGGCGCATAAAGATGCTCTCACGCCAGGAAATCCTCGACGCCCAGAGCGACCTGCGCGACATTCGCATTCTCGAAGAGCCGCAATGGCGCGAGATCGCGACGCTGCTCAAGCCGGAAGAGCGCGACATTGGCACGCGCAATGAGCGCATCCGCGTCGCCGACGAGATCTTCGACTCGACGGGCTTGATGGCGCTCGACGAATTCGAGGGCGGTTTCTTCAACCAGGCGACCAATCCCGCCGAGCGCTGGATGAGCCTCAGTCTCGCCGACAAGGATCTCGCCAAATGGGGTCCGGTTCGCAATTTCCTGTGGGCCTACGAGAATTCGCTGTTCGGATCCGTCTCGCCGGCGCGCTCGGGCTTCTACGTCAACATTCCCGCCTGCTTTGGAGATCTCGGCGCCTTCGGCCTCGGCACGCTCTACTCGGCGGAAAAGCCGGGTCAGAACGCCTTCGTCGACATTGCCATTCCGCTCGCCGAGACCTTCATCGACACGGACGGCATGGGCAACCTGACGCGCTTCCATCGCGAATATCCGATGTACGGACGCCAGATGAAGGCCCAATTCGGCCAGGCGGCGGCGCATATCGACGACAAGCGCCGGCTCTACGTCGTCCATGCCGTTTTCAAAAACCCGGATTATCGCGAGGGCGCGATCGGCCCGAAGGGCATGGCCTGGTCGAGCATCTACTGCTCGGCCGACGACGGGAATTTCCGCAGCGAGAAGGGCTATTACGAAATGCCCTATCACTCGATCCCGTGGAAGCTGCGCTCCGGGCGCATCTATCCGACCGGGCCGGGGCATATCGCGCGACCCGACGCCAACATGCTCAACGAAATGGAGCGCTCGCACATCGTCTCGGCGCAATTCGCCGCCGAGCCGCCGGTGCTCCTGCACGATCAAAGCGTGCTGTCGGCGGCCGACATTCAGCCGAACGCGCTGCTCTATGGATCCGTCAACGACGACGGCAAGCCTCTCGTGCAAAACTTCTCGCGCGGCGGCGACGTCAAGCTGTCGCTAGAACAGAGCCAGCAGCGCCGAACGGCGATCCGCGACGCGTTCAAGTTCGCGCTGATGCAGCTCTTGAACCGGCCGCAGATGACGGCGACGGAGTTCCTGGGACAGAAGGCGACGCAGCTCCAGCTCCTGGCGCCCAACCTGACCAAGATCCACACGTTCGGCCTCGCGCCGTTCGTCGCGCGCCGCGCGCGAATGCTGCAGCGCATGGGCCTTGCGCCGCAAGCGCCGCCGGAAATGCAGGGCCAGCGGATCGAGATCGAGTTCGTTTCGCCGCTCGCCAAGGCGCAGAAAGCCTCGACCGGCGCGGCGACGATGCAGTTCGTCAGCGCGGTCGCGCAAGTCGCGCAGGGCGACCCGAGCGCGATGGATAAGATCGACACGGACGGCACCGTTGACGTGCTGTTCGACAGTTTCGGGCCGCCGCCTGGCGTGATGCGCGATGACAAGGTTGTTGCGCAGCTCCGCGCCAATCGCGCCCAGGCCCAGCAGCAGCAAACGCAACTCCAGAACGCCGGCCAGGTCGCGACGGTCGCCGCGACCGCCAGCCATGCGGTCCAGGCGGCGACGCTCGCCAGCGGCCGCATGGGGCCTGGCGGCGCGCCGGGGGGCAAGCGGCAATGATGACGGCGATGCGGCTCGCGCGCGAGCTGGAGAAGGCCCTGCAGATGAGAGACCGTCGGCCGCGCGCTGCAGCGCGCCGGCTGCGCGCCGCGGTTCACGCCGCCTTCCCCGCGCCCCTGCGGCCGAGGCTGCATCCGGGGTTGATTGCTAGCGCTGGGATGCGGCGTGCGCTGAGGTTCCGATGAACCTGCCGCGCTGGTTTCGCCAGGCTTGGCCCTATAGCGACGCGCGCAAGGCGCTGCTCGCCGAATACGGTCAACTGAAACGGCTCAATCTCGTGCTCGCGGACATTGGAATGCGCGGCGGCCTGTGGGGCGACCCCGGCCGCGTCGCCTCGCTCTATGAGGCCGGCGTCGCCGCCGGCCGGCGCCAGATGGCGCTCGAAATCTTCCGCATCGTGCGCGCGGATCCGACGCAGCTCTTCGGCTACGTCCCGACCAAGCGCGAGACTGACGACCAAGCAAGGAGCCAAAGATGACGGACGCAGGGGGCCAAGGTGGCGGCGGCGGAGCACCAGGGGGCGGCGGCGGCCAGGGCGGCGGCGCGCCAGGCGGCGGCGGCGCGCCAGGCGGCGGACAGGGCGGCGGCCAGGGTGGCGGAGCTGGCGGCGCGGGCGGCGGCGAGAAACCGTTTTACGAGGCCTGGAAACTCGACGACGCCGGCCGCGACTTCCTGACCGGGAAGGGCTTCAAAGAGCCGACCGATCTGCTGAAATCCGCCATGCTGTCGGATAAGCTGGTGCGCGAGCGCAACGTCGTGGCGGCGCCCGATCCGACCAAGCTCGGCGAGTGGGAAGGCTGGGAAAAGCTCGGCTGGGCGAAAGAGATCGCCGATTACAAGGTCGAGCCGGCCAAGGTTCCTGACGGCCTCGAATACAACAAGGGCATGGAGGCCGAGTTCATCAAATTCGCGCACGAACAGAAGATCCCGCCGGCGCAGGCGGCGGGAATGCGCGATGCGATGCTGACGATGATGCAGCGCGAGGTCCAGGCGCGCGACGCCGAGGGCGCGCGCAAGTCGGCCGAGCTGCAGACCGCGCTCAAAAACGAGTGGGGCGCCGACTACACGGTCAAGACGGATCTCGCCTCGCGCGCCGCGCGCGCTCTTGGCGTCGATCTCGACACGGCCGGGCAGTTGGAGAAGCTGACTGGCGCGCCTGGCTTGCTCAAATTGTTCGCCAAGGTCGGCGAGTCCATGAGCGAGGACACGCTTCGGGGCGGAAGCGGCCGCGGCGCGCCGGCGATGACGCCAGAGTCGGCGGCGGCCGAGCAGCGCCGCCTGTCGGCCGACCCGGAATTCATGAAAGCGCTCGGCGACTCGCGCCATCCGCAGCACGCCGACGCCAGCGCGAAGTGGCAACAGATCATCGAGGCCAAGGTCAAGAACCGCTGACGATCGCAAGAGAGGGTGTTTCACGTGGAATCATTCGCTGACAGAGAGGCGCGCCGGCGCGTTCTTCGCGAGCTGGCCGAGCGCGTCGAAGCCGAGCCGTCGCGCCTCGCCGGCGTCGTGAATTTCCACGAGGGCGGCCCCGAGGTCGGCAAGGATCTCGCCGATGGCGCTCATCGCCTCGACGGCGGCCGCTGGCAATTCACCGTCGTAGCTGGCCGCGTCGTGCGCGCCGTGCGCTTGGATATGCGTCATTACCTCGTCCCCGAGACTGTGCATCCGGCCGACGAAGCGCCGCCGGAGGCCACGCCGCCGAAGGCGAAGGCGACGAAGGGGAAGGCCGGCGCATGATCCCCGGCGTCGTCGCCGGCGCGACGCACCGGCTCGCCCCTCCCGAGGATTGGGATCAGACCGGCTCGCGCGGGCGATGCGTTGCTCTGATGATCCGGCGCAACGAAAGCGGCGCCATGACGTCGGCCTGGCTTCCGACGCCGGAAAAGCTGGCGCGCATAGCGGCTGGCGCGCCGGTGCTCCTTACGGTCGTGGGCTGCGGCCATCCGCCGGTCGCGCTCGAAGTCGGCGAGATCCCGGAATAACCGCAGCCGAGACTGAGAAACAGGACGCGCCTGGGCGGCTCTCCCTTGTGGAGCGCCGCCCTTTTTCCTGCCCGGCAAAATCGGGGAAGGCTCGCGCGCTATCATCCCGCGTCGAACGGTCGCTCACGCGACACACAAGGCCGCACCGGGCTTCGTTCAAGCCTGCCCGCCTGACCTGACGAAAGCCGTCCGCCGACCGCCGGCGTAATCCGCGCAGGCCCCGCCCGCTGGTTTCGCCAGCCGCACCTCGGCCGTCCCCCTGACCCTCGTTCTTTCTCAGGAGACCGGCAATGGCAGTGCCCGACAATTATGGTCCGATCGACGCCGTCACCAAGCAGGCGTACTCGGACAACGTTCAGCTCCAGGTCCAGCTCAAAACCAACAAATACGAAGGCTGCTTCACGCCCATCCAGAACCTGCAGGGCCGTGAAATGCAGGCGGTCGAACTCGTCGGCGCGAGCGAGGCGCAGGTCGATTTCCCGACCAACGTCCCGCAGGAGCGTATCTCGCCCAAGCATGAGGGCGTCTACGTCTACCCGCGGCGCCTGACCTGGCCGCGCACGATCCCGGCGAACTACAAGATCGAGGCGCTGCGCGACTATCAGAGCCCGTACACGCAGGAAGGCGCGGCGGCCATCGCCCGCGGTCGCGCGAAGATCATCAACACCGGCATTCTCGGCCCGCGCTACATGCGCAACGACAATTCCGGCGCGATCAACACCGTCGCCTATGACTGGACCAACCGCATCGTCGCCAACAACTATCAATTCGGCGGCGGCGGCGCGTCGAGCAACATGACCCCGCAAAAGTTCATCAAGGGCATGGAAATGCTCGGCATCGCCAACGTCGACGTCGAGAACGAAGACGTCTTCTGCGCGATGACCTGGAAACAGAACACCGCGCTTTATCAGGCGATCCAGCTCACCAACACCCAATACACCGGGACGGGCAAGGTCCAGCTCGAAGAGAAGGTCGTCAAGTCCTTCATGGGCGTGAAGATCCTGATGTTCGGCACGACCGGCAACGATCCGCTCGGCCTGGATCCGACCAACACCTACCGGGCTTGCCCGATGTGGGTGAAGTCGGGCGTTCACTTCGGCGACGCCGAAGCGCTCCAAGTCAACATCGAGCGCAATCCCGGCCTGCAGTACCAGATCGACATTTTCATGGAGAACTGGATCGGCGTGACCCGCTCGGAAGACGAGAAGGTCGTCGCGATCCTCTGCGACGAGACTGTCGGCTAATCGGCGGCGGCGGCTTTCGGGCCGCCGCTTCCTTCCGCCCTTTCCCAATTCAAGGAGGCCGCAATGGCCGTCGTGACTCGCTACACCAACGGTTACCCGCAACAGAGTGCCGGCATCGGCTATTCGACGCCGCAGACCCAGGAGGCCAAGGCCACCGTCAACGCCCTGGCGTTCAACATCGCCGCGACCAACGGCGACAGCATCAACTCGATCTACAAGCTCGGCCGCATCCCGTCGAACGCGATCATCCTGCCGGAGTCGTCCTTGTATTGCCCGGCGATCGCCGGCCTGACGTCGGTCAGCGTCGGGCTCGACAATCTGCTCGGCACGGCGGTTGCCGCCGCCTTGATGAGCGCGGTCGACATTCACGCCGGCGGAACGTTCTCGATGCTCTCCAACGTTGCCGTCTCGAACTACCTGCAACGCGCCTGGCAGCTTCTGGGCCTCGCCAGCGACCCCGGCCAGCGCCTCGACGTCTACGCGACGCTTAACGCCGCGGCGACCGCCTCGGGTGCGATTACGGGCTTCCTGAAGTACCTGACGATCGGCTGATCGCATGTCGTCGCTGGTCGACCTCACCGAGACCGGCATGGCGAACGGGGCGCTCGCCCATATTGGCGAGCCCCCGATTTCGTCGCTCGACGACACGAAGCGAGCCGCCGCGCGGCACTGCAAGCGCTTCTTCGCCGAGATCCGCGACGAGCTGTTGCGCGAGCGCGATTGGGAATTCGCGCGCAACTCCTGTGTTCCTAGCGCCCTGCCGAGCCCGCCGAATTCGGCATGGTCGTTTCGCTACGTCATGCCGTCCGACTGCATCGCGGTCCTCAGCATCGGCGACGATCCCGATTGCGAGCCGGCTTGGGAAAGCCCCTCGACTGGCGACGATACGACCGTCGCCAAGATGCTCGACACTGACGAAGTCGCGCCGCTGGTCTGGTACACGCGCCGCCTGACGAACCCGGCGCAATGGGATCAACTGTTCGCGCGACTGTTCAAATTGGCGCTCGCCGCCAAGGTCAATCCGCTCATCGGCCGCGACAAGTCCCTGACCGCCGGTCTCGTCACCATGGCGAAGGGCGGCATAGACGACGCCGGCAAGCGCGACGCGCAGCAGAAGTCCGGCCAAACGATCTCGCGCTCGACGTCCTGGGTTAAGGCGCGCTTCGGCGTCACGAGCTGGCGCAACTGATGGCCCGCATCGCCATCCAGAAATCGAACTTCACGGCCGGCGAGCTGAAACCGACGCTTCACGCGCGCGAAGATCTCGCCGCCTATCAGAACGGCGCGAAATACGTCGAGAACCGGATCCCGCTGCCAGAGGGCGGCGCCATCCGCCGATCGGGAACGCGCCTGGTCACGGCCCTGCTCGACGAGACGAATATCGGCAAGCTGATGCCGTTCAAGTTCTCGCGCACCGATGCGCGGGTGCTCATTCTGTCGGGCGGCTACGCCAAGGTCGGCTACTCCGGCGGCGGCCTCATTCAGAGCGGCGGCGTCGACTACAAGTTTGCGCTGCCGGCGCGCTGGGTGGCGGCGGCCTATCCCAACATCCGCTACACCGAAAGCGCCAACGCGATCTTCGCCGCCGACGGCCTCGCCAAGCCGCAACAGATCAACCGCCTGTCGGACACGAACTGGACGATCCAGGACTACGCCTACATCAACGGCCCCAATCAGGCGCAGAACACCGACACGACGAAGACGATCATCGCCAACGGCGTTTCGGGCTCGGTGACGCTGACGGCGAATTTCAACGCCTTCCAGCCCGGCCACGTCGGCTCGATCTGGCGGCTCGACGAAGCGAACCTCGGGTCGATCCCCTATTGGACCGCCAATGAACAATGGGGCGCGGCCACGCTGCCGACGACGGTCAACCCCACCTTCTATCGCCGCAACGCCGGCGCAGTTTATTGCGCGGTCAATCTGACGGGAACCACGTCCGGCGCGTCGATCTCTGGCGGCGTCAACGCGCCGACGCAGCTCTTCGGCGACCAGCTTCCCGCCGGCGGCCAGATCAACGGCGCTGGCCCGTCGCTCTATGCGACCTGGCGCTTCATGTACCAGGACTATGCCTACGTCAAAATCACCGCCTACACCGACGCCCAGCACGTCACGGCGACCGTGCTCGGGATCGGCGAGACGTCGCAAACCGTGCTGCCCGACAGCCTCTCGTCGGCTTCAACGGCGATCACGCCGAGCGCGACCTATCGCTGGTGGGCGCCCGCCTGGTCAGACGTCGACGGCTGGCCGACGCTCACCGCCTATTGCCAGCAGCGCATGGGCTTCCTGCGCGGGTATCAATTCTGGCTGAGCAATTCGGGCGACAACTATCGCTACGAGGTGACGACGGCCGACGACAGCGCGATCTCCGGCGCGCTGCTTTCGGTCGACGGAACGGTTCTGCAGCCGCAATGGACCTATAGCTCCGGCTGGATCGTCGTCGGCTGTTCGGATTGCGAGCCGGTCATCCGCGGCCCGAATATGTTCGACGCGCTGACGCAAACCGACGTGCTGGCGGTCGTCGACAAGGGGCAGGGCTCGGCCTGGCATGTGCCGGCGATCGTCGACGCCGCGGTCATCAACATCGGCGTCTCGCGCCAGCGCCTGCACTACACCAAGATCAATCGCCTCATCGACACGATCCAGGTCGACGAGATCTCGGTCAACTCCAACCACGTGCTCGCCGGCCTCGCCGCCGGCGTCGCCTATCAGCACGATCCCAATCGCGTCTGCTGGGGCTACAGCCAAAACGGCGACTTGTGGAGCTACACGTTCCGTCCTGACCAGAGCGTGATCGCCGCCGCCCGCCATCCCATGCCGAACGGCTATGTCGAGGATATGTGCTGCATCCCGACCGCCGATGGAACCGGCGTCGAGCTATGGATGATCGTGCGGCGCGTCATCAACGGCGCGACGCGCCGCTTCGTCGAGGTGATGCAGCCGTTCTTTCAGCCGGCGAGCACGCAAGCGCCCGACGCGACCGGCGCCTGGTACGTCGATTGCGCGTTGCCCTATAGCGGCGCGCCGACCAATGTCCTTAACGGCCTCAATCACCTCGCCGGCGCGACGGCGCGCGTGTTTGGCGACGGCTCTTGGGTCGGCGACTTGCCCGTCTCTGTCGGCGGATCGGTCGCGCTGCCGCGCAACGTCTCCAACGCCGTCGCCGGCCTGCCGATCAAGGCGAAGCTGCGCACGCTGCCGCTCGACCCGACGCGGCCAGGCTCGACGACGCGCGGCGACGTCAAGCAAGCCTCGCACGGGGCGGCCGATTTCCTGTGGACCTTCGGCGGCGACGCCAAGTCGAGCGCGCTCGACAATGATGGCAACTGGCAAGACGGGACCGGCGTCGAAGATCTCTTCCCCTCGGGAATGCTTTCAGCCCCACCGACCGCCGTTTCTCTGTTCACCGGCCGCAAGAGCTTTCCGATGGACGGCCCGCATGGCGTGCGCGTCGAGCTGGAGATCGAGGACGATCATCCATACCCCTCGACGATCCTCGCGCTCGCGCCCGACATTGAAGACGACGAGGTCTGACCATGTGCGTTGATCCGGTCACCGCACTATCGGTCGCCAGCGCCGGCATGGGCGCGGCAAGTTCGCTATTCGGCGGCTCGGCCAACGCCAAGGCGGCCGAGATCGCGGCGCAGACCGCCGAAGCCAACTCGAAGATGGCGCTCGCCGAGGGCGAGGGCCGCGTCGGCCAGATCAACCAGCGGGTCAACAACATCATCGGCGCGGCGCGGGCGAACTACGCCGCCGGCAATCTCGCGCTCAATTCCGGCTCGCCGCTGATGGTGCAGGCGATGAGCGCAGCCCAAGGCAACACCGATAAGCAGCTCGCGATGGCCGGCGCGCTCAACCAGGCGAGCGGCCAAAGCTCCGCGGCGGCGACTGACTTGAACAGCGCAACGCAGGATCGAATTTCGGGGATCGTCGGCGCGGGAACGGCGCTGCTGCACGGCCTTGCCGGTATTCGTGGCCTTGGCGGCGCGCTTGGCATGAGCGGCGCGGGATCGGCGACCGCGCTTTCCGGCGCGGCGACGCCCTTCGGCATGGGTGCGCAACAGCCCTTCTATGACTTCGGTTACCAGGGGGCTCCGATCTACTGATGCCCGCAGAAATCTATCAGCCGCAAGATCCCAATCCCGGCCTGACGCCGCTTCCGCCGGCGCAGGCGCCGACGCAGGGCTTCCAGGCGATGCAGGCCTTCGCCAGTGAAGGCGATCGGCTCGCCTATCGCCTCGCCATGGCGCGCGATTACACAGTCGTCACCCAGGCCGAGACGAAGCTGCTGCAGGCCCATAGCGCGCTGGAGACGCAATACACCGCGGATCCCGACTTTAAGACCGCGCCGACCCGCTTCGCGGCCGATCAAACGCAAGCGGCCGCCTCGATCATCGGCGAAGCCACCCCGGAGCTTGATCCGGCCGCGCAGGCCCGGCTGCAAAAGTACGCCACGACGCTCAACATCAGCGCCACCAACGCCGTCAAGAACGCCGCGCTCGCGCGCGAGTCCGAAACCAACATCGCCAATTGGGAGACGCAAGCGCCGCTGCTGGCGCAGAACTATCTGCGCGCCGGCTCGCCCGCCGAGCGCGCCGCGATCGCCGCCCAGGGAACGCAGACGATCGACGGCCTCGCCAGCGCCGGCTGGATCCATCCCGACGTCGCCGAAAAGGAAAAGCAGACCTTCACGCAAGGGCTGCAAGAAGCCTTCGTCGCCAAGACGCTGCAGGCCGATCCCGCCGGCGCGAAGTCGATGCTTGACGATCCCGACAATTCCGAGGTCGGCGCGATCCCCGTAGTGCGCCGCATCGCCCTGCAGAACGGCGCGGCGGCGGCGGTCGACGAAACCGGCCAATTGAAACTGTCGATCCTCGCCAAGACGAGTCCGGCCGCGGCCGGGGCGGCGGTCGGCCGCGTCGACCCGAACGCTTCGGCGATGGTCGCCGACATTTTCGACCATGGCGTCATCCCGCAAGAGAGCGCCGGCCAGACGGACGCGATCTCGCCCAAGGGCGCGCTCGGCGTGGCGCAGCTCATGCCCGGCACCGCGCGCGCCGCCGCAACGCGCCTCGGCTTGAACGACGTCGCCGGCATGAGCGACGCCGATTTGACGGCGCGGCTGACGTCGGACCCGACGTTGAACCGCCAGCTCGGCCTCAATGAATTCTCGCGCCTGGTGGCGCACTATGACGGCTATATCCCGGCCGCGCTCGCCGCCTACAACGCGGGGCAGGGCGACGCCAAGATCCCGCGCGCCGACGCCTGGCTCGCCGACGCCAAAGCGAAGTTTGGCGACAATCCGACGCCGGCGCAGTTCGCCTCGGTCGTGCCGTTCAAGGAAACGCAAGACTACATCGGTTCGGTCTATTCCAAGCTCGGCGCGCCGACCGATCTCTACGGCCTGACCGGCAACTCGGCCTTGCGCGCCCAGGAAACGGCGCTCGACGTCGGCCGCCAGGAGCAAGAGCGCCAGCAGCGCACGCTCAATGAAGCGGCGGCGCTGGCGCGTTCCGAAGATCCCGTCGCCCAGGTGCTCCAGGACGGCTATGCGGTCGATCCCGTGCGCCTGTCCACCTATCGCCAGACCCAGGCGCAGGCGGCCGCCGGCGGCAGCACTGAGGCGGCGCAAGAGCTGCGACGTCTCGACATGGCGGAAGCGCAAGCGCCGATCATGCGCGCCGCCTACCAGATGGCGCCCTCGCAGCTCGCCGCCACGATCGCCAGCGAACAGCAACGGCTGGCGCAATCGCCCGACGTCTCCGGCTTCGAGATCGCCCGGCTCAAGACGCTGCAGACCGTCCAGAGCGCGATGGACAGCGCCAAGTCGACGAACCCGATCGGCCTGGCCGAACGACAGGGCATGTTCCGCTCGACGCCGATCGACCCGAAGTCGATCGGGACGTCGGACTTTGCCGACGCCCTCGCCGTGCGCGGGCCGCAGACCCTGCAGGCGGCGAGCGCCTATGACGGCAACATTGTGCCTTTCAAGCCGGAAGAGGCGGCCGCGCTTAAGACCGCCTGGGGCCAGATGGGGCCAGCCGACAAGTCGACGCTGCTCGCGTCCCTGGCGGCAGGCTTCAAAGATCCGCGCGTCTACGAAGCCGGCGTGCGCCAGCTCGTCGGCGGCGAGGCCGGCGGCGATCGCCTCGAAGCGACGGCCGGGATCCTCGGCGGCCAGGATCCGGCGCTGGCGCAGAAGATCCTGCTCGGCGGCGAAATGCTCAAAGACAAGGGCGTCGAGGCGAAGATCGGCGCGGTGCGCTCGGCGATCGTCAACGCCATGCCGGTCGGCCTCTTTCCCAACGTCCAGACCAATTCCGACGTCGCCGAGGCGGTCGCCGCCGTCTACGCCGCCAACAAGGGCGCCGCGCACGCCTTGATCGACCCGAACGACACGGCTGGCATTACCGCGGCCATGCAGGAGGTCACGGGGCCGCAAGTCTCGATCAACGGTCGGGTGACGCCCATTCCGAAGGATTTCGCGCCAGGCGCCGTCCAGCACGGCCTGGCGAACCTGTCGGCCGACGATCTCAAACCGCTCGGCGGCCTGCAGCCTGGCGTCGACCCGGCCTGGCTCGGCGCGCACGCCCAGCTCATGCCGCTGCGGCTCGGCGGTTCTGACTACCAGGTGCTGGTCAACGGCCAGCGGGTGCTGACGGCGGACGGCCGCAACCTGCAGGTCGATCTGCGGCAGTTCGCCGCCCAGCAGAAGGCCCGCCTCGACGCCGCCGCCGATAAGGCCGGCGTCGCGCGCAACTCGGCGCTCCAGGGCGACGCCTGGCGGCAGTCTGGCTATGGGGGCGGTATGTGAACCC
>Ga0265336_10000740_pt1 | contig 17324 bp, 6 predicted proteins | sample 42119metaG_FD_193583 | JGI IMG/M metagenome (GOLD analysis project Ga0265336, IMG submission 193583) | Rhizosphere microbial communities from Carex aquatilis grown in University of Washington, Seatle, WA, United States - 4-21-19 metaG | ecosystem: Host-associated > Plants > Roots > Rhizosphere >...
GAGACGCCATTAATGGCGTCTCTACGAATCAATTAGGCAGTCAGATTGTCCGCGAGATAGTCATCCCTGAATTGACCAAGGAAGTCAATGAAGGCAAGAATTTTTATCAATTACGACAAGTGTATAACAGCCTGATCTTAGCCACTTGGTACAAAAAGAAAATCAAGGACAGTATTTTGGAACAAGTATATGCGGGTAAGAAAAAGGTTGCCGGGGTCAGCATTGACGACCCCAAGGAAACGCAAAAGATTTACCAGCGGTATTTGAAAGCATTTAAAAAGGGAGTTTATAACTTTATCAAAGAAGATGTGGACCCTGTTACTCAGGAAACCATCCCAAGGAAATATTTCTCCGGGGGGACGGAGTTTGATGATAATGCCATGAACGCGGCTATGTCGGTTACAAAAAATCCATCGGTAATAAATTTTTCAGGAAGCCTGATAAAAAGGTTTTTAGTTTTAGCAGTTGGTTTGACGGTGTTTCAAGCATTGGCGACTGCCCAAAGCCTGCCAACAACAGTTCCCCAGATACCGGCAACTAAGCAAGTAGAGCCTACGCCGGTTGACCTGGGAACCATCGAAAAGGAATATCAAGGGGCCATTGCTGCCGATGATCTTATAGCGGTTAATCAAGTATTAATTGACGCACATCATTTAAGGAACCCTGAACAGGCCCAATTTGACATCAAGGTGTCCCATATCAATGCCAGGGGAATAGCCCATGATGCCCTAAAATCATTGAGGGACTTGATTAGTAGCACTAAGTTGAGATTATCAAAGGACCAGGTGAATGATCTTAAGGATATCAGGAACATTTGGAAATCCCACGGTGTGGGGACCTGTGTCAGGACCATTGATGAGATATTAAGGCTAAATGATGGCGTGGTGGATAATGAGGCTGATCTTAAGACGGGTATTAATAATATTTTAAATACCCTTAAAAATACGACCGGTCAAGATTTGAGTCTGGACCTTATTGATGAAAAACTTTGGGAAGCGGAAGACCTATTTTTCAGGTTAGAAAAAATCAATCCGGTGCAGGCTGTGCCATTTTCAAGAAAGGATTTTGTTGATGGTTTAAATAATATTTTCATTTCAAAGGGGTATTATATTTTCCAATGGAGCGGATTTAATTTTGATAGGGATGACAATTTGTTCATTCTTTTTCATATTGAAAAAAGGGTCATGGTAACTACGGACCAGGGCATTTTCCCCATTTATTTATCTGAACAAAAAACACAAATGTTTAACGATAGTACGATTTCCGTGGATGGATGGTCTTATCCTGATCTTGGTTTTGGTATTGTTAATTTGGAAGGTTCTAAAACGAGTGATTACAACGAAATCGCTCCGGTTTTGGAAGGCGGCAAACCATTTTTACCCATTGATTCACCAAGTTTAATTCAAGTCTATAAAGACCTGATAAATAGGGCCTTTCAAGGAAAAACTTTGGATGAACGCCTCGCTATCGTGAAATCAAAGCTGATCGCCCATGAGGCAGACCATTTAAGGCTGGGTAAGATAAAGCAATCAGCAGGTAATGCCGAAGGCCAAAGCGATCATTACGGGGCAGAAGAGACCCTGGTCCTATTACATACTTTGTCTAATCCTAATGTTGAGCCTTTTCATGAATTAGCTCGGATGGTTAAAAGTTCTGAATTAAAACCTATCAAGGATGCATTATTGGCTTTAACAAATACTAATGATGTTAATGCAATGTATTTATGGCTTGATGACATGGCTTCACCTGTCATAACAGCAGACATGATCAGAAAAATTGCAGGAACAGCTGCTGACAAGTATGGAAGGGAAGTCTGGAAACCTTCAAAAAAGATTTCTACTACAATGCCTAATACCACCTATAAGGTTGATTTCAATCCGGCCATGACCGTTCGCCTGAATGTCTTGGGGAAATACGACAAATCCCGTCCCCGGCAGATTATTAATGGCTCGGGCCAAGTCTTCACCAAAGATCACGCCATGCAGTCAAAACAGCTTTTAGCTGGAAGATCATTGAAAACGATAGGTTTTGTGGGCACCTTTTTACTTATGGTATCTGCGGCGTTTGGACAGACTAAGGAATTTAATAAATTATATCATCAGGATAAGCGGGCCAATAATAGTAATAAAACATTAGCAGAAGACCAAAAGGAGTTGAGTACGAATCTCAATATTATGTTTAATAATGTAAGAACAGCATTTGGAGACATTGTTCCGGATCAACTTAAAGCGCCTCAATTAAAGAAAATAACTCAAGAGGCCGAAACCTTCAGTGAATTTACAGGAGATATAGCTAAAGTATTGGGTCCTCTGGCAGTCCAATATGAAAATAACCCTAAAAAAATGGCCCCTGAGCAAATAGAAAGATTAAAGGAATTGGAAAAAGAAGTTGCAAGCTGGGATTATTTGTATTGGAGTTTCAATGTAAGATTTGATAAGAATGTCAGGGAAACTATGAAGGCAGGGATGAATCCGTATTATTTATCTAATAGCATTGTCGGCAATCAGTGGGAGGGAATGATCAGGACCGCTGTTTGTGATGGTTATTGCCAAGAAGGGGCTGCAACATTCTTTGACGAGGGTTTTCCTGAAGGCACAGTATCTTTGATGCAGGTCACTAAAAATGCCGAGGGTGAGAACATGATGGTAGGTCCCGAACGGCATATTAGTCTTTTGATCCATATGCCTGGTGATTCGGAATTCTGGGATCTGGCCCAACCCCAGGCAGTAGCCCAGGGTGAAGGAATTTGGCCGGCGGTCAATCGTGTCAAACATCAAGCTGTCAGTGTCCCTGACGGTAAAGGCGGATGGAAAATAGTTACATCGGATGGGAATAATCTTGACAAGATCACCGGGTTCACATTCCATGAGATCTTTGAACTTAATCAAATCCAAAATCAAATCGTGGATTTGCAGATGATATTAAAAACTGTTTCAGAGAGCGCGAATAATAATTTTGTGTCGGTTGATCCGGAATTTAATGGAAAAAGATTGGATGATATGCAGGTAAGCCTTGACCATTTATACCAAAACACCACGGTAAAAACGCATGAGTATCTTTATTCAACTATTTTGGATTTATATAAAGGACTTAGGCGTACACGTATAGATGTAGATAATCAACAAGCGCAACAAGCTCTTGAAAATGAAGATCTAGAGAAGGCTTTAGGATTATTTAATCATGTTTTAGATGAAATTAATTCGACACCCTTAGTTGATGAAGATTTACGCAATATGAAAATAAATGTTGAAGGTAACATCAAGCTTATTAATTCGTTACAGAAAATGGGAATTGCTAATCCTACCATTTCTTGGCCCAAGATTTATTCTGCTTTTGGCTTAGTTGCTTTTCTTTTAGTTAAAAGGACTTTAGGGAAAAAACCGGCTGTCACCGGTGTCCCGGCTGTCAAGAAGGTCCCTAATTCCAGCGCTGTCCCAGGTATTGTTATTCCTACGGTCTCTGATAAAGAAAAAGGAATTCAACAGTTTGAGGTATTGATGAAGGAATTTCATCGGGGAAATGCTTGGGGGGATTTTATTGAACCGATCCGCAGCCTACCTTTAAAAGAGCTTCTTTCAATGATGCAGAAAAAATACAATACTAAATATTTTAGTACACTATTTGAGGCTTTTTTTAAGCGTATTCATCAGGTCCCTGATGATGATTTAGGAACTATGGGGCCGGGATTTTACAGGAGCATAGCTGAGCGGATATTAAACGAATCTCGAGGGATTAAAACAGATCCCACTAAGGAATTTGATCATTTTTTAACCCTTCTTGATCTTTATTGGGAACATGATTTTGAATTGATGACGGGATTTAAAACCACTAATGGCGTGCTTTCTAAACCTTTTGTTTATCGGTCAGGACTCACGGTGGCTTATGCGACAGGGCTTAGTGATGAGTTTGCAAAGCTTTTTGATATGTGGAGAATAAGGATACAAGAATCCCATTTGACAACGCTAACTTTAGAAAATGTTAAGAAGATCGCGGCAGACATGCTCAATGATATCCGTTCGGGGAAAATAGCTATTCCAAAAGAGCAGCTGCGTACTCAAACAAAAATATCTCTTACAAAAAGAGTGATTGCTTCGATAAACAACGGTTTACAAGCAACAGTAGAAAAAAAGAACCCTGATATGGTTAATCCAAAAGTCGAAGTAGAAATGATAAAGGGAGGTGTCACTTTATTTATTACCTCTCAAGTCAATGGAAGATATATCACTACTGTTACCCCGATATCAAAAGCAACGTTTGCCCTTACATGGTTAATTCCTGCCATTGTCAGAACGGTAGGTAATAAAGCAAGGGGGTCAGCAGACCAGGCGATGACAGGCAGGGTCCATTTTGTTTTGAATTTCCACAGGACAATGTCACGGTATGCAGAGGTTTTGAAGACCCGTGTCCAAGGGGCCGATATTATCATGATCGAAGAATCGGGGATTTTATATGCTTCAAATCAAAAGCATTATATGAATGAAGATTATAATAGGGTCTCAAGAGGTGAGTTAGCACCTGAAGCATTGTTTAGGATCCCTGGAGTAAATTGGCTTATGCCTGAAGCTGCAAGGGCGGCTTTTGAGGCAATTTACAGGTCAGGGAAGAAGGTGTTTGGTATAAATCGTTCACCGGAATATGCAAAATTAGAAGTATTATTTTCCAAAACCTCGGATCTATTTAATGTTGCACTATCAAAAGGGGATATTGGCAAAGCCATCGATATTTATAAGCAATTGATCGATATTCAGGGCAAATTATTTGCTTCAATGGATAAACAAACAGTTGATCAGATCAGGGCTATTCGTCAGAGTTCACCTGATAAGAAGATCCTGGTCATCAGAGGAGTATCTCATACTTCGCCTTTTATCCTTCTTCGTAAGGGTGACAATGCGGATACGGTTACAAGGGAGATATTAAAGCCTGAAGGTGAACCATTCGTGTTCACTTTAGATGATTCGCTCAAGCGAAGGACCACTTTTAGAATATTAAATATCAATCCCCTAGTAAACGGACGAGCGATCACTGATGCTGAATATATTTCAGCCATGGCATCGGTCATGATGCTCAATACGGCAACTGATCAACAAAAGGCAGATATTAAATTTTCATTATTGAATAAATTAGCAAGAAAAGTTAATAGGCAATTGTTAGATGATTTTGGAGCTCGATATAAAGGGAATCATGACTTGGATTTAGAAGCCTATAAGAATTTAATTCGCAACTGGATCTTGGAAAATAATCTTGCAACCGGATATGAATTAGTGCAAATATTTGGGGCGGATTGGGCAATGCGAGAGCTCCCTATTCCTTTGGCAAATCCGATGCATACTTTATACGGAGAGACCATTGTAGGTAAAGGTTATCAAGGGCCAACACCTATAAATACAAAAATGATCCGTCCATTACGCGATGGAAGTATAACTCCGCAAGCTAAAGAAAAATGGGTCAAGTCTTTTAGCCCTGAGATGCAGCCTGCCGCACAATTTATTGTGGATAATATTCAATATATTCCACAGGAAGAATTTGAAGGCGCTTTATCAAGATCGGTCAATGCTTTCACCCGGGAGATAAAAAACGGGCCATTTGCTGTTGTGGATTATCATAAAGGAGGAGAATTCGATCAAGGCGGAGATTATAAAAGTAATGGCTGGGTCCTGGGCATTGCCAAGGAATTGGGTTTACCAAAACCTAAGGAAGAGATTAAAGTGGTTGGGGGAAATTTTGATATTAAAGATTTACGTAATTTTGTACAAAAACATCCGGATATCAAAGACCTTGTATATATTGATGATATGAGTTTTAGCGGAGTTCAAATCTATGAGGTATTTAATGAATTTATAAGGGGAGGGTGGGTACGAAGAAGTGTTTTAGGGGATAAGATATTTGATTGGTTGATCGATAATGATTATTTTGAAGAAAGATTAAAGGATCTAACTCCCGAAGAAAAATTAACATTTGCAACATCCGCGCATCCCAAGACATTGACCGGTCCTATGAAGGATAAATTAAAGAATGCATATCCTGACCAATACCCAGGCATCATTACCGCACTTCAAGAGGTCAACAGAAGTTTTTTAGACGGCATTAAGGTGCACATTGTAATTCCGTATATAACTTCAGGTAATTGGGTAGTTGATGATAGGAATAATTTCAAGGTCTATCAACATGTGACTGTCTCAACGATAAGTGAACTGATCAAGAAGGCGAATTTAGATGCCCAAACAAGGGATTATGTAAGAATGATCATACCAAGTTATGTGGATTTGGAAGATGAAAGAAATTATGTGTTAACCTATCTTCAGCATAAGATCAGTGATAATTTTGCCATTCATGATCGAAGGCTTATACCTGATATAGAGCCGCCGTATAAAAGAGGTTATATCGATTGGTTTTTAAAAAATTTGCCGCCAGCTGAACCAATTCAAAAAGGTCAACCGAAGACCCTGGAGGAATATCTTCAAGGGTTGACAGATTACAGCTCTGAAATGCAAAAGATGGATGATCAGAGCGGTATTCAAGGCGGCTCAGGTGACGGGACAGAGCATGTTAAGATGAGAGATTCAAGCGGCAAGGTTTGGTTGGCTAAATTTTATCGGCCGGATCGTTTGCACAGGGCCCTGGCTGACCAGTTAGTTGCACAATTATCGGCTAAATTAGGGTTATCAACGACGATGGAATCCAAAATTGGACGATTGGGCAACAGGATTTTTTCTTTTGTGGCTTGGCAGGATGGAACCATGCCTTTGAACAGCTTAATGCCGGATAATATGACAAATACTAAGGATAATATTGATGGGTTCTTGAATAAATTATATAAAAGCGAACTCAAACAGATCATCAAAGAGCAGGTTTTGGATTGGCTTGTCTCTAATCATGATGCTAATGCTATCAATTTCTTAAGAAATGGAGGCGGAGGACTTTTAGCTATCGATAAAACCCAAGCTTTCAAATATATTGGCCAGAAGGACGAAAAATTATCTACGGATTATAATCCCAATGCTCCCTTTAACGGAGCAGACAATGTCGCGTATATGCCTATTTATAATCTTGTTGTGCCAGCGATCAAAGAAGGACGTTTGGAATTATCAGAGAAGCCATCAAAGAGGTTATCAAAGCAAGAGGCGTGGGAAGCCGTAGATGAGATCATCCAGGAGGTTGAAGATATTAATGATGATGAATATAGGCAGATGTTGGAAGATTATGCCAATTTTCGATTTAATATCATCAACAGTAAGGAAGATCAAAAATCTGGTTTAGACAGGGATACCTTCATGACATTGGCTTTTAAGCGTAAAAAGAACCTCCGTCAAGATTTTAGGAATTTATATGGTCTAAACGCTGCCATGAAAGCAACAGAAGGGCAGGCAATGACAGTAGAAAATCGAGAGAATCCAGCCATGAATGCTAAGGGTGGTATTGATTTGACCCCGGCCAATATGAATTTACAGACTAAAGTGATGGATTCCCGCTTTCGCGGGAATGACAGTGAAGGAATAAAATTTCATTTGGACCCAGCACAGCTGGCACAGTTGCAGAATGCCCCTGGCTTTGTGCCGGTCATTATCGATGTTGAACCTTTAGGTGATTTGCGCCGTTTTTTAGGGGTTGACAGCCCACCCAATTTGACCCCTCAAACTATCAGTTCCTGATGGTAATTCTTGACTAGATTATATAAATCAAGTATAAAAGACTTTCATTATAATAATAACTCACGGTATAATAAGTTTTTAATCATGCTGGCGAATTTCATTCGAAATTTTGCCGACGTAGCTCAGTTTGGTAGAGCAGCGCATTCGTAATGCGCAGGTCGGAGGTTCGAACCCTCTCGTCGGCTTTATCTTCGATTGTGCAATCGGCAAAAGCGTTTGAAGCCGAAGCAATTGGGCCTTTTGCGCAGGTCGGAGGTTCAAGCCCTCTCGCCAGCTTTTTGAACTCCCCCTATCCCCCTCTTTATAAAAAAGAGGGGGGAAAATCTATTTCTTCCTTTATTTTAAAGAGGGGGATGCCTAATATTTATGTTACTCCGTATCTTTCTTATCATAACTCTGGGGTTTATCGCGTACGGATGCATGCTCAAATCCCCGTTTAAGACGATGGACGACCATATATCCATCATCGAAAACTCCCTGATCAAATCCACCAATGTCCCGGCGATCTTCCGGGAAGGCTATTTCCACGATAAGTATTATTACAGGCCTTTGGTCAATTTAAGCTTCATGGGCGAATATCATCTTTATGGGCTTAAGTCGTTCTTTTATAATCTCGATAATCTTATTTTGCATATTTTAAACGCGCTTTTGGTTTTTTTGCTGGTTTCAAGGCTTACAAAGGACGCTACGATCGGTTTTTGGACCGGTCTTTTGTTTGTCATGCATCCGATACAATGGGAAGCGGTTTGTAATATTCCCGGCCGTGTCATTTTGATGAGCGCATTTTTTATATTAAGTACCTTTATCCTTTTTCTGGAATTTTATAATGAACGCCGTTGGTTCTATCTTTTTTTAGCAATGATCACTTTTTCGTTGGGCTTATTGTGCAAAGAATCTGCCGGGGTGCTGCCGTTTGTGTTGACGGCCTATCTTTGCCTGGATAAAGAGAATTCCTGGACTCGAAAATCAATATTCATGGTGCCATTTTTTATCGGTATCGTTGGGTATTTGGCCCTCCGTCATTATATGGGCATTACCAAAATGTTCCATGCGGATGATCCTGCCACGTTATTGTTGGGATTTGTGACTTTTCTGCGTTCAGTGATCACGGACCTGCGGTTATTTTTATTTCCCGTGGATCTTCATTTTGACCGTTGTCTACCGTTTTTTACGTCCTTTACTTATCCGCCTGCCATTTTGGCGATTACTTTTTGGATGGTTGTTCTGGCTGCTTTATTTTCCTTCCGTCAAAGAATATCATCATTTGTCTTTTTTCTGATCTTTTGGTTTGCTCTTGAGCTATTGCCTGTTTCCCAATTGGTCGCGGGAATTGGTGTCGGGGACGGGCGTGTATCTACGGCAGAGCATTTTTTGTATTTAGCCAGCATTCCGGTTTTTATAGGCATGGTGATGGCTTTTAAATGGCTATATGAGCTTAATACCAGGCGCAATATCATCAATCCATCTATCTTAAAATTTGTTGCCGGCGGCTTTTTAGTTTTTTTATTAATGATCACAATCGAGCAGAGCATTTATGCATCCAATGAATACTCCATGATAGAGCGTTCCTTAGCGTTCGAGCCGAATAATCCCCGTCTTCAAGGGGCCATGGGATTGCTGAGTGTCGCCCGTGGCGATATTCCTGATGCCGAGAAACATTTTTTTTGGGCGACTAAGGCAGAACCTTTAAATAAGGTGTATCATATAAGTTTAGGCTCCGCATTGATCCAGCAGGGAAAATGGATCGAAGGCCTTGAGCAGTTTGTGGCTTTTGATCCTGATAGCTATAAAGCCTTGGTTGATAAGCAGGAAAAACTAACGATCTTGCATATCCGTCAGGAAATAAATAGCGGCAAGACTTTTGATGCCAGAGGGTGGCTGGCCATTGGGATTTATTATGCTAAAAACAGAGAGGCCGCTCAAGCTATTGAAGCTTTCAATAATTGTGTCAGTTTAAATCCCGGCCAGACAGATGCCTGGTTTAATTTAGGATCGCTGTATGAAGCCCAAAAAGATTGGCCTGATGCTATTAAGGCCTATAAAAGATTATTAAGTCTCCAAGGCTTGACCTATTTTCAAAGAAATTATGCCTCTAAACATTTGCAGGCAATAGAAAACTATGGATATGTGGCAATTCATACGTGATAAAAAAAGCAGGGACTTTTTCCGGTTCTGGTTTGCCCAGCTGATCTCTCAGTTTGGCGACCGGGTTTATCAAATGGCCCTGGTGGGTTTAATGACAGCGCTTCACCCGGGCTCAGTGATGGAAATGTCCAAATTATTTGCTTTTGCGATCATCCCTGCGTTTATCTTAGGGCCCATCGCAGGGGTTTATATTGATCGTTGGGACAGGCGCACCACGCTTTTTATCTCTTATCTTATTCAAAGCATCCTGATCTTGCTGGTCGCTTTTTATCTTATCCGTTTGCCTACTATTTGGCCGATGTACGTTGGCGTATTCGTGATCTCATCTTTAAGCCGTTTTTATATTCCGGCAAAGATGTCCTTTATCCCGGAAATAGTGCATGAGGATGATCTGCATATTGCTAATTCTTTGTCAACAATCACGGCCATGATCGCCGGAGGATTGGGGATCCTGCTCGGAAGCTGGATCGTCGAACATACGGGGTTCTTTGCGGGATTTTGCTGGGACACAGCCTGTTATTTTATCTCAGCCGCCCTGGTTTTTTCGATCACGGCCTTTCATTACAGGTTCCCGAACAAGAAAACATTAATTGACGGTACTAAAGAAATATTACAAACCCAAAAAAGTGTCTGGCATGAGATCATGGATGGTATCCGCTATATTCGCTCCCAAAAAGAGATCAGTTTTATTGTTTGGACAATGTTTATCCTTCTGGCCGCTGTCGGTGCCATTTACGTGGTCATTATCGTCTTTATTCAACAGGCTTTTCATAGTGTGACCAAAGATCTGGGCTTCCTTGCGGTGTCATTGACATTGGGATTATTCCTGGGAAGTTTAGCTTATGGAAAATGGGGCAAAAAGATCGCTGCGTATAAAGTCATTTTTTGGTCGCTTATTTCCGGGGGTGCTATGGTCATTTTGTTTGCCTGTGTCGTTCAGGCCACCCATGACCGCCTTTGGGCATTGGGATTGTCGTTTATCTTAGGTTTAGTCATTGGTCCGGTGATGGTTGCCCCTAACACGGTCATTAATAAGCTTTGTGCTATGGAGATGTCGGGCAAGGTTTTCGCGGCCATGGAATTTGTTGTCTATTTGGCATTTTTGTTGGCCATGATCACAAGTTCATTTTTATCATTACATATCGATCGCCTTTGGATTTTGATCGCGGTTGGTGGTATATTTATGGGGGTAGGGGTTTTCGGGCTTTTTAAGTTTGACACTGTCAACAATAACAAGGGGAATGGATAAAATGAACTTTGCAGTGTTGGCATCCGGCCGGGGCAGTAATTTGTTGGCGATCATCAAGGCCATTGAGGCCGGAAAAATCCACGCGCAGCTAAAGGTGGTCATTTCCGATAAAAAGGAAGCTTATGCCCTTGAGCATGCCCGAAAGGCTGGGATCCCCGCATTATTTGTAGACCCTAAAGATTTTAAAGACCGTGAAAGTTTTGACCGTACGGTGGTCAAGCGCTTACAGGAATTCAAGGTGGATTTTGTGGTTTTGGCAGGGTATATGCGCTTAGTCAGCATCTATTTTATCCAGGAATATCCCAACAGGATATTGAATATTCATCCATCCCTGTTGCCCGCATTCAGGGGTCTGCACGCGATCAGGGAAGCCTTTGACTATGGTGCCAAGGTCACAGGGCCGACGGTTCATATTGTTGTCGAACAAATGGATGACGGCCCTATCATCCTCCAGGAGGCTTTGGCCATTGACCCTAAAGATAGTTTAGAGTCTCTGGAAGAAAAGATCCATCAGGCGGAACACCGCATTTATCCCCAAGCCATTGATCTCTTTGCCCGTGGTAAAATAAAAGTTGAAGGCCGGAAGGTGACTATTCTTTGACGGTGGTCTTGCCGTCTTCGAAGATGATGTGGATGAGCTTGCCGTTTGACTTGTCCTGGTCCGCTTTTGGTTTATCGTCGCCAAAATAATCCAACTGCTTTGGTGTAAAGATCATTTTTTTCTTGGTCCTGACATCACTTGTCCGAACTTCCTTGAAATCAGTGAAATTATAATAACGGGTGGTATCAGCGATAATGCCGATAATGGCTTCTTCGTAATTTTGTTGCGGGGGAAAGTCGCTTTGGGTGAATTTAAATCGGATGCGGTTGATCATTTGTTTGGTCAAAAACACCGGCATGCTGATATCGTTATATTCCAAGTGTTCGCCCGCCTCATCACCGATATAGCTAGTCGAGCCTTTTTCATCCTGCAGGATCCGCTTGTTAAACTCATCATAAGGGATGCCTTCCACCGAAGCCCGGCGGTAATCTTCCAGATAGAAGGTGACCCGCACATCAATACCTTTTTTGATGTCTGTGATTGAGATCACCACAAAAGAAATAGGAATCTTGGGATCAAGCAGGGTCTCGGTTATGACGGTGCTTAAATTACTGTAGAGCTTATTAAAATAATCCGTCTCCTCACTGCGCACCCCTTCGCCTTGCAGGTCGGATTTGATCTTGGGAATGACATCATATTCAAAGTTAAAGGAATTATTTTTATAGGCGCCGTTGATATACAGTAAATTATATTTGGCCGGTTTTTTGAGCGGATCGGGCGGTGTAGGGGTCTCTGCCGCGAAATCAAAGAGAGACTTGTCGGTCGGCGCGTAGATCCAGAACGTTTTTCCGACGATCCGGGTGATAATATTGAGATTATAGTCCTTACGGCATTTGGTTTCGAATGCTTTTTGAATATCTGTCAGCGGAGGGCGGGGCAGAAGCGGCTTTTTAGGAGAGCAGCTTAAACTTATCCCGACAACGGCAATAAATAGGAATTTCAACAAGAAACGCATGGATCAGGGTGTTTCTATCTGGGCGGCTGGTTTAAGGTCGAATTTCTGGAAGATGGCTTTTATCTCATCGTATTCCAGGTCTCCTTTGTTCAACAGCTCTTGGGCAAAATATTCCAGGAGGTCTTTGTGTTTGGTCAAGATCGCCGTCGTATCTTTCAGGCATGATTGCAGGATATTCTGGGAATCCTCATCCAGTTTCTCTTTGGTTTTTTCCGAGATATTATGCCGGCCATTGCTGTCTTTTAGCGCATCAAAATCACCCACCAGGCCGGAGGGCCCCATGCCTAAACTCCATACCATTTTTGAAGCAATGGTCATGGCGTGAAAGAAATCACTGCCAGGACCGCCGCCAACTCCTGAGCCGGTCGTTCCAAGCGCGATCTTTTCAGCCACATATCCTGCCATCAGCATTTTTATTTTGGACAATAAATGTTCGCGGTTGGGTGAATTGGATTCCAATTCTTCGATGGCACGGGTGTAAATATAGCCTAAAGCCCCTTTTCTGGGACGGACCGTGGCCTTGATCACCTCATCCGTCGGATCAACTAAAAAGGTGAGGATGGCGTGTCCGGCTTCATGATAGGCTGTCTTTTTGATCGATCGTTGGGTGAATTTAGCGTTGGTTACGGCTCCCATGGTCAATCGGTCATAGGATTCAGAGAGGTCTTTTGGGTTGATCGTGTCACGGTTATTGCGCATGGCAATAAGGCCCGCTTCACGGATCATATTATCAATATCAGAGGGTGTAAATCCGACAGCGGTACGCGCCAGCACCGAGGGGCTGATAGCAGGTTCAAATTTGACCTTGGCCAGATAATATTTGAAAATTTCCTCACGTTCCTGCAGGTTAGGCAAGCTGATATAGATCTTGCGTTCAATACGGCCGGCGCGCAATATAGCAGGGTCTAACTGGTCTTCCCTGACGTTGGTGGCGGCCAGCACAACGATATTATTTTCCTGCTGGCGCAGGCCGTCAAGCTCGGTCAAGAATTGATTGACAGTGGCATTGTGGGAGATCACCCCACCAAAGCCGCGGTCTACACCACGAGGCGTAGCGAATGAATCTATCTCATCAAAGAAGATGATACAGCCGCCTTCAGCCTTAGCTAATTCACGTGCTTCCTTGAAAATATCTTTCATTTTGCGAGCACCTTCCCCTACATAAATGCCCACCAGGTCACTGCCCACGGCTGACATGAAGGGAAATCCGGCTTCCGTGGCCATGGCTTTGGCCAGGTATGTTTTGCCGCAGCCGGGAGGGCCTATCATGATGATCCCTTTGACGATCTTGCCGCCGATCGCTTTAAGGAGGTTCCTATCTTTTAAAAGTTTGACGATCTCCCAGGCTTCTTCCTTGGCATCTTTCATGCCGATGACTTCATCCCATTTCACGTTGACGCGTCCACCCAGGATCTTGTTCTCACCCATGACCTCAACCGAGGTCATAACACGGTGCAGGGCAGTTTCCATATCAGCTTGATTGATAGTTTCTCTTTTTTCCCGAAGTGCCACAATGCCCGCTTCCCTGACCATATTGTTGATATCGGCAGGGGAGAATGATTTGGCTTTATCTGCCAGGGTTGGCACATCGATATTTTCTTCGCACTTGATCTTGGACATGTAATATTTCAATAGCAATTCACGGTCTTTGGAAGACGGCCGTTGAAAATAAATTTTGCGGTCAAAACGGCCGGAGCGCATGACAGCGGGATCGAGCTTTTCTTCAGGCATATTGGTGGCGGCAAGGACAATGATATTACTGTTTTCGCCTTTGAGCCCGTCGAGTTCGGTCAAGAATTGGTTGATGGTGGAATTATAATGGGTGTCGGTTTGGCCCTGGCCTTCAAAAGGATTGGGATCGCGTGGACGGATAAAGGCATCGATCTCATCGATGAAGATGATACAGCCGCCTTCAGCCTTGGCCAAAGCCCTGGCTTCTTTGAAGATCGACTGCAGTTTATTGATCCCTGTCCCGACATATATTTTATTGATAAAATCACTTCCGGTGGCGACCAAAAATGGAAAGCCCGATTCCGTGGCAATGGCTTTGGCCATGTAGGTCTTCCCACAGCCCGGAGGGCCGATCAGCATGACCCCTTTGATGACCTGTCCGCCGACGATCTTTAATTTATGCCTGTCTTTAAGCAGTTCAACGACTTCCCAGGCATCTTTCTTGGTTTCTTCCATGCCGACAAGATCATCCCATTTCACATTGACCTTGGCGGGAAGTATTTTGTCTTCTCCGGTTTTCTCGATGGACTCCATGACCGTGTTTAGGGCTTTGAGCAGATCATCTTGTGTCACGGTTTCCCGTTTATCACGGATGGCGTAAACACTGGACTCACGTACCATATTGTTAATGTCCGCAGGGGAGAACCATTGGGCTTTTTCAGCAACCATTGGGACATCGATGGCGGGGTCTGCGGTGACTTTTTTAAGGTAATATTTGATTAAAGCTTCACGCTCGAGAGACGTAGGCTTTTCAATGTAGATCTTACGGTCAAAGCGGCCTGAACGCATGATGGCCGTGTCTAATTTTTCAGGAGGCACATTGGTGGCCGCGATCACGACAATATTATTCTCACGTTTTCTTAAACCATCGAGTTCGGTCAAGAATTGGTTGATCGTGGCATTGTTTGAGGTCACCCCGCCAAAACCATGTTCCTGGGTGCGGGGGGTGGCGAAAGAATCGATCTCGTCGATAAAGATGATGCAGCCGCCTTCGACCGCGGCATTTTGACGGGCTTTTTTGAAGACGGACTTGATGCGGGCTGCCCCCATGCCCATGAACATTCCTACAAATTCACTTCCTACGGCCGATATAAAAGGTAATTTACATTCGTTGGCCATGGCTTTGGCCAGGTAGGTTTTGCCACAGCCCGGAGGTCCAACCATCAAAACACCTTTGATCATGGTGCCGCCGATAGCTTTGACTTTTTTAGCGTCCTTGATGAATTGGACGATCTCCCAGGCATCGCGTTTGGCGCTTTCCATGCCGATAACATCGTCCCATTTGACTTCGGATTTGCCCTTTTCAGCGCTGTCATTGCTGAGCATTTTGGACATGCCGCCGCCCATCATAAAATACATCTGGAAATAGGTGAAAAGCACGGATTGGATAATGCTAATAATTAGGAATACCACTAAATAGATGCCCATTTGGGCCATCATGCTTTTGCGGTAATATCCTTCCATACCAAAAAAACTGGTCCCTCCAAAATACATGAAAATGATTATAAGGGTCACTAGGGCCGCAATCGCGGCACTGATCAAGATGCCTTTCCAGTAAACCCGGATAAATTTAATAAAACGGCTTTTCATCATAAGTCAGTCCTTGAGAATATTTTATGGAAAGAACCAAAATCAATAACAATAAAGTATAACATATAATAAATAAAAATCTTCTTCAAAATAGTTAATGAAGTTGAAGCTGGTTGTTCCTTAATTTTTCTATTATATCTGCAGGGGCTTGGTAGGAGGTGGGACTGGGGATGGATGACGCATCGACTTTTTGGAATTTAGAATCCTGGGCCGCTTGCTGGACCGGTTGGACCAGGGCCTGACGGGTGGTTAATATGGCAGCCATCGCAGATGCTTCCTGGTTCTGTTGGGAAATGCTTTGCATGACCTGCGCGTTTGAAGGTATAGGGTTGATGGTGGGAAGGCCGGTATAGTTGATATTTCCAGGATTGCCGCTTGTTGAGCATCCAGCGCCGCATCCTGGGAATCCCCCTGAATTGTTATCCGAACCACCCCCTGGATTGCCTCCTGAAATAGTCCCTGTATTTCCCCCAGGGCCGTTTCCCTGGGTAGTTTCTGCATTTTCTCCGGGGTTATTTTCGGCATTGGTCCCAGGGTTTTCCGGGTTGTTTTCCGGGTTATATTCCGGGTTATTTTCCGCGTTCATTTCAGCATTGCCCAACGGGTAGAGCCCTGAATTTCCTTGATTATTTTCTTCATTCATCGACGAAGCGTTTTCTGAATTTAATTCTGAATTATCGTTTGCATTGGTGCGCGTATTACCGGCAGGGTTTTCCCCTTGATTATTTGATCCTTGTGACATTGTACCAGCGGCTGAAGTTGAGTTCGCATTCGATTTGTTCTGGCCGTTGGCATTGGCGTTGGGTCCAAACCCGTTTTGATTTGAACTGTTATTTCCATTAGGCCCCAAAGAGGACCGTGAGCCCAGATCATGGATCCCAAACAAAAAACCCATGATCTGAGAAAAGAAATTCTGTGAGGAGATATTTATCTCCGGGTGCATGGCCAGATATTTTGATTCCTGGTTGGTCCTGTAGGCGATGAACATCAGGATGACCATGATCCAGACTAATGATTTTAAGGGTAATTTGTTTTTCTTGCTCATCCGCAAACCCCGCTATAGCATTCTTGAAGACTGAACTTTGAATAAGTGATCTTTCCCGCGGCATTGAGTAATGGAGGGAAGCCCGGCGGTGACATGGTTGCCAACCTGGGGTCATAAGTTTGTATCTGGTTCCAGCCGCCCAATAAAGTCCCGGACATGTCCATCTCGCCGGTTGCTCCGCAAACATAATTGATCAAACTGCCATATTGGTCCATGACAGCAGTGGCTTGATCTCCTCTATATGCTGAATACTGGTCAACTTGAAAGGAACCTTGCATGGCCATAAGGACGCCGGCCATTTCTAATTGGGTCGGGGCAGAGGCTTCAATGATGGTGATATTTTGATTGGCCACTAATGC
>Ga0265336_10000741_pt1 | contig 17321 bp, 16 predicted proteins | sample 42119metaG_FD_193583 | JGI IMG/M metagenome (GOLD analysis project Ga0265336, IMG submission 193583) | Rhizosphere microbial communities from Carex aquatilis grown in University of Washington, Seatle, WA, United States - 4-21-19 metaG | ecosystem: Host-associated > Plants > Roots > Rhizosphere...
CCAGAAAGCGGTAAACCCGCTGCGCGCGGCGGCTTAGGAAGGGTGCAAAACAGGTTAAGGCCATTGCCTGCGGGCGCCAAACTTCCCTTTCAACCCGCTCAGATCCGCTGGCTGCGACGCTATAGCAATTACTTGACTCCTCAGAAGGGCTTTCTCACCGCCGACACCTGGGTCGCCATTGCGATCTGGCTCCGCAACACATTTCTCAATCAGTTGATTCTGGTTTCCGGACTTTTCTTTCTGATGCTGGTGCCATATCTGTTGAACCCCTGCCTACTGAAAATCCCTGCTTGGCTTGCAGGGCTACTCTCGTCTCTCCTTTTCGCATTGGCTACAGGTGTGATGTGGACCGCCCTCCACCGTGAATACGAAAGGGTCCGCTTTCTGGACATGTATGGCGAGCCGCCTGCGCAAAAGCAGCTACGTATCTTTGGTGGTGAAAAAACAGTACAAGGGCTGATTGTGCTTCCCCTGTTATTAGCTTCGACCTTGTTCTTGATTGCGATCCTTCACCGCAGTAATAATGTATCGCCTTTGCTCTCGATTTTTGTTCTGCTGACTGTGATGCTCGCAGGCATCGGCTTTGCTGGAGGCGTTGTTCGCTCCTACAAGGCCAATCATGGCCTAATCTCGGGTCACGACAAGAAAAAGGTTTCTACAACTCTTACCACCGTTTGGCAGCGTGTCGTTAATTTCTGGAATTGGAGTAGATCTTTTGCCGTTGGCTCCGCGCGGCTGTTTGCCAGAATCGTGGGGGTACAAATAGAGCCTCTTTCCGACGATGAACGAAATGCTAACAAGGCGTGGAGCGTATTCTTCGGCGCCGTCTTATCCTCGGCCGTGATCAACGGGGCAATCGCAGCGGCAGCCGGCGTTGCTGTATTGATCGCCATTGGTGCGATGCTCGGAATGCCTTCCTTTTGGCTTGGCAATATTGCCCCATTGCACATCCCCACGTGGTTTCCCTCGACTCCTGAGATCCCAGCAATGTGGCGGGTACAGCTTGTTATCGGACCGCCTTTGTTCCTCTTCGTTCCTTTCATTAGCATTGTTTTGGCGGCTGGACTGGTGGGGCGAAACTATCCTGACTGGCTTCGCGAGTGGTTGGCCAGGGTGCGAGCCTGGAGCCTGCTCTTCGGGCTTGGCTGGCTTACCTATATGGGGATTTCTTTACTTGGACCGTCTGTCTTTGAGTGGTTCAACACGTCTGAATATAAGAAACTCGCCGCGTCGATCAAATGGTCCGCGGTTATTGCCTGGTTGTCTACCACTGTCGGCTCAGTCTTAGCTGGTAACAACCAAAAGGTTACTGGCACGCCGAAGGATTCATCCGTTGTCTTGAGCCTGGTTGCGAAAATTGGTCCTTATATATATATCTTGGGGTTGCTGGTGATCTTATCTTCAATCGCAGACTCGGGCTTTCATTCAGCCCACGGCGACTACCGCGCGCTCTTTCTTCTCATACTGCTTCCGTTGGCAATTTTCTTGTTATTCGGATGGCGCGTTGACATCAATGATTTCTCGATGAATCCGTTCTATCGCAACCGGCTGACGCGCTGTTATCTTGGCGCCACCAATGCACAGCGCGATCCCAATCCGCTCACTGGTTTCGACGACCGCGACACCCAGGACATGCAGATTTCACAACTTAAGCCCAACCCTGACAACCCCGGCAAAGGATACAGTGGTCCTCTTCCCATAGTCTGTGCGACGCTCAACCTTTCCTTCGGTGAAGATCTCGCGTGGCAGGAACGCAAAGCGGCGTCATTCGCCTTTTCCCCGCTCTTCTCCGGTTACACCGTGGGATGGACATCCAGCAAAGTTGGCGAGCGGCTCAGTTTTAATGGATTTGTTCCCACAGATACATATTTCAATCCTGATGGAGGCATCAACATTGCGACGGCCGTCTCTATCTCGGGAGCTGCCGCCAGTCCTAACTGGGGATATCACACAAGTCCGGCCACCGCCTTCCTCATGACGATGTTCAACGTGAGGCTGGGATGGTGGCTCTTTAACCCTCGTAAGTCGAGGCTCGCCGGGTGTCTCCCCGGCACCCCGATCAAGAAGCCGGAGTGGCCTTCGCCGCGTTTTGCTCCGCTGCAGCTTGCCAACGAGATGCTAGGAAGGACCAACGATAAGTCGAAGTACGTCTATCTGAGCGACGGGGGACATTTCGATAACATGGGACTGTACGAGCTCGTGCGCCGGCGCTGTCACCGGATTGTGATCTGCGACGCGGAAGAGGATGAGAACTATATCTTTGAAGGCCTTGGCATGTCTATTCGCAAGTGCCGGGTAGATTTTGGCGTGGAGATTACGCTCGATTCGATCGGTGACCTGCGCCCCGATCCGACAAGCGGTAATTGCAAGGCGCATTTTGCGCTTGGCACAATTCGCTACCCCGAAACACCTGATTCGGACAAAGAGAAATGCAAGGACGAAGGAAAGATTCTATACATCAAGTCCTCGGTGACAGGAAGCTTCAACTGGGAAAATGCTAAGAAGGAGTTATTTGCGCTAGGCGCGGAGCCGTTGGACATTTTGAACTACAAGTTACAACACTCCAGCTTTCCTCATGACTCAACTGCCAACCAGTGGTTCACAGAATCACAGTTCGAAAGTTATCGCCGCCTTGGCCAGCACGTCGTTGAGGAAATCGAGAAATGTGACAAGTGGGTTGATTTTCGCTAAACCGGAGGGGGCGCGCGACCAGCCGACCGCATTCCAGGGTTGATTCCACAGAAGACTACGTTCAGAGATTTCGAAATGACATCAGTCAGGCCAATTGGACTCGTTTGCAGACTAGAAGACATACCCTGAGAACACCTATACTTCGGCAGTTGGTATACGTTTCATTCGCCGGTTACCTCGCAAGCCTACGGCGCGGCTCAGCACGAGCGAAAAAATGGGTCAACGATTTCAATAGGAATCATTGTTTGAGCAATCTTTTGGGCCCGCTGATGTGTTCATTGCCACGTTCGTAGAAGCGTAATAAGCTGTCCGCTCCGTGAGTCAGACCAATTCGCACGCTTTTGCCAATGAGGCCAGACTTGGACGCCGTTGCGGCCAGATAAAGAGAAGACTCTGGACTGCACAAGTCCAATCCCTCGTGTATGAGGTCAACCTGGATTGCTTTAGTCAATCGTCCCGGCCCCCTTCCTATGTCGGCCCATTGTTTCCTTCGACGCGTGCTATTCATGAAATCGAGGCCATCAAGAGGCTCAATAGCCCGCAATAAAACTCCTGCACCAAGTCCAGCCCTCTCGCTTGTCACATTCAATAAGTATGAGACGCCATAAATCAGATAGACATATGCGTGTCCTCGCTCTAGGAAAAGAGTGCTATTGCGAGGTGTCATGCCCTGGAAAGCATGTCCAGCTGCGTCGCCAACCGGATATGCTTCCGTTTCGACAATACGTCCGCTTAGCCTGCCTTTCGTAGTGTCATGAACGATGACTTTGCCGACCAAATAGCGTGCCAATTGCACAGTATCGACAGAAAGGTCTGCACGCAAAAGACGTCGAAGGGCCTCGTTAGCGTCGAATCCCGCAAGCAACTGTGATGCAGAAGACATTGAACGTTCAACCTCATCTTAATCATGCAAATTCGGAAGGCTCGACCGATAGCGAAAATCCTCTGTCTTGTGTCATTGGTCGGTTATCCGCCAGGCAAATTTACCTTACATCTCCATGCTATTTTACGTCTGGCGGCGAATCTCATCTTCCATGTTCTGCGGGCTATTAGGCGATGGGTTATCCTCCCCGACTCTACTAACGACGCGTACACAGTCTGGTCCGCCGCGAGCCAGTCGACGTCCGGTGAGCCGAACGGAACCGGCAACGCGGAAGAGCTAAAGGCGCCCAGGCAGGTTGGCACTACCTCCTCAGGATCGACGCCCCTTCAATCGGTCCGTTTTTGTTGATTTCCATCGGATTGTCGTTTTAGAATTCCTTCAAGGGTGGGGCGTCATCATGTAAGCGTGCACGATAAACAATAAGATTAGGCACATGCACTGGGCCATGAAATGGGGTGACAGAAAATGCTGCAAGTCACGCCAATCGTGTTCGTTGTCGACGATGACGTCTCGGTGCGCGAATCGCTGGAATTGCTAATTCGATGTGAAGGCTGGCAGCCGAAAACATTCGCGTCCGCCCGGGAATTCCTCGACTACCCGCGAGTTCATATTCCGAACTGCCTAGTACTTGACGTCTCTCTTCCGGGTCTGAACGGGCTAGGCCTCCAACAGCTCGTCGCCAGCGAACGTACAGATACGCCAATCATCTTTATCACGGGCTACGGTGACGTGCCCATGACGGTCCAAGCCATGAAAGCGGGGGCTGTCGAATTCTTGACGAAACCCTTCAACGATGTCGTGTTGTTGGGGGCCATTCGGACCGCCCTCGAACGCAGCCACGCTGTGCTCGGTCAAGAGGCTCAGATGGGGGTGCTCCGGGACCGTTACACGTCGCTTTCCCAGCGCGAACGACAGGTTATGGCGCTGGTGGTTTCCGGGCTGCTGAATAAGCAGATCGGTGGGGAGCTTGGTATCAGCGAGATCACGGTGAAGGCACACCGAGGCAAGGTGATGCAAAAGATGAAGGCCGATTCTCTTGCCGATTTGGTGAGAATGGCCACGCGGCTTTGCCCAGCGCCCGCAGCCATCACGGCGGCGTAACGGCCATTTTTGCCGCCGTAACTATTTGTGACGACGCGGGATTCGCAAACATCAATATCTAAGTAATTGCGAAGGACTGGGCAAGCTAGTCGTGAAACCAGGCGAATAAAGTGAACAAGCTGGTGAGCCACGCCAGCACAGAATTGCGTTGCGGCCATCCCCGTGAAGAGGAGAACACGATGAAGAAGGCCATTGCACCGATTTCACTTGCTGGATCCCATCTCGGCGAAGTGCGTCACGTCTGCGCGTTTTTCAATAACGATGATGAGGAATATCGTGTGTTGCTGCCGTTCATCAAGGACGGGTTCAGGTGTGGCGACAAGGCGGTCCACGTCGTGAATCCGGACCAACGTCATGGCCATCTGCAACGGTTGGCAGCAATCGGAATCGACCCGAGCGCTGGCGAACTAAGCGGTCAACTCGAGATTCGAATCAACACCGAGACCTATCTTCGAGACGGCCGTTTCGATAAAGATCGAATGCTGGCGGCGTTTGAGCAGATGGCCAGCGGCAATGCTCAGGGAGGCTTCCCGCTCAGTCGTATCTGCTGTCGGATGGACTGGGCGATTGAAGACCGATCTTACATTGACGATCTGGTTGAGTTCGAATCGCATGTGAATGACGTGTGGAGTCGCCACGACGACGCGGTCATTTGCACCTACCATCTCGGCAAGTTCGGAGGCGATGCGGTGATTGACATTCTTCGGACTCATCCGATGATCATCATCGGCGGCATCCTGCACCGGAATCCTTTCTTTTTGTCCCCCAAGGAGTTCCTGCCCGAGCTTCGCGAACGTCGGGCCAAGCGGGCTTCCATCTCCTCCACGGCTGCCTGATATGGAGGTCCGTCTCGAACATGCCTCCGGAGAGATCAAGCAACTTCAGCGGTGCATTAACGATCTTGTCAGCCTGCTTGCTCTTCCTGCCATCTGGAGTGGCAGCAATCCAATTCAGATTCTTCATATCTTGCTCGACGCGCTCATGCGCATGCTGCGCCTGGACCTCGTCTCCGTGCGGCTGAAGAATCAAGTCGGCGAGCCGCCTGTTGAAATCGTCCGAGTCGCACAATTACGAGGACCGATGCCTCTGGAGCACGAGATATGCGAGGCGCTCGGCCATTCGTTGGCAGACCACTCACGGAAATGGCCTCCGTTGCTTCGAAACCTTTTGGGGGACAGAGACGTTTCGATCGTGCGTCTGCCACTGGGGCTGCAGGGCGAACTCGGCGTAATCGTCGCGGCGGCTGAGCGAGAAGATTTTCCACGTCAAACGGAGACGCTTCTTCTAAACGTAGCAGCGAATCAGGCGTATATCGGGCTACAGGAGGCGCAGCTTCTGAGTCAGCAGAAGCGTATCGCCAACGAACTCGATCGGCAAGTTGCGCAGCGAACAGCTGAGCTTGCCGCAGCCGAGGAGCGGTGGCGCTCGGTCTTCGAGAACTCAGCCATCGGGGTTGCCCTTACAGACCTGAACGGCCGATTCCTTGCGGCGAATCCCGTATACGAGAAGATGGTGGGTTATCGCGAGGAGGAATTGCAGAAACTCTCTTTCCTCGACGTCACCCCAGAAGAATATCGCGAATCGAACCGGACGCTTGTCGAGGAGCTATTAAGTGGAAAGTGCCGGCAGTTTCAGATCGAGAAGCAATATCGGCGGAAGAATGGGAGCCTGATATGGGTACGCAACAATGTCTCTCTGGTGCCGGACACGGAACGGATGCCGCGATTCCTTATGGCGCTCTCGGAGGACATCACAGAACGCAGGCGGATAGAGGAGGCGCTGAGCAAGGCTCGTTCTGAACTCGCACATGTGTACAGGGTGACAAGCCTCGGAGTAATGACGGCATCGATCGCGCACGAAGTCAACCAACCCCTGTCCGGCATTGTCACGAACGCCAGCACGTGTATGCGAATGCTGGCAGCCGATCCTCCAAACGTTGAGGGCGCACGCGAAACCGCACGGCGGACGATCCGCGATGGCAATCGTGCGTCTGAGGTGATCACTCGATTGCGCGCACTCTTTGGCAAGAAAGAAACCATGAAAGAGTCGATCGACTTGAACGAAGCTGCGCGAGAGGTGCTTGCACTTTCATCGGACGATCTTCACAGGAACCAAGTGATACTGCAGCACGAGCTTGCCGACGAACTACCGGCGGTCACTGGCGATCGAGTGCAACTTCAACAGGTCATCCTGAACCTGCTTAGGAACGCTTCTGACTCGATGAGCGGAGTTAACGATCGTCCGAGGCAGTTACTTATCAAAACTGAAGGAGACGAGAACGATTACGTGCGTCTGACGGTGATGGATGTGGGTGTCGGATTTGCCCTCCAGGATGCGGACAGGCTCTTCGAATCGTTCTATACCACCAAGGATGACGGTATGGGAATCGGGCTCTCGGTCAGTCGCTCCATTATTGAGAGTCATCATGGCCGTCTGTGGGCCACGCTGAATAATGGCCCAGGAGCTGCATTTTCGTTCTCCATTCCTCGTGCACCCAAGGCTTGACCCACGCCGGCAGCACTCGCGACATTCAGACGCCAACCGGGGCGGATGTGGCATGAAATACCCCTGGCAGTTTCCTGGCCGCATCTGATCCCGGCAAAAAAACGATACCAAGGTCCAATGGACGCCTTCCCTAGCAAGGCGCATTCTTGTGTCATGGAGTTGCGCCAAGAGAGGCGTGCCATGGATCGTCCACTGGTTTCAGTCGTTGATGATGACGAGTCTGTGCGTGAATCGCTGCCCGACCTTCTGGGTGAGTTCGGCTTTGCAGCCCGCGTATTCTCATCCGCAGAAGAGTTCCTTGCCTCCGACTGCATCGACTTAACCCGGTGCCTGATCTTAGACGTTGCCATGCCGGGAATGAGCGGACCGGAACTTCAGCGAGAACTAAAGCTTCGCAGGCGAGAGATTCCGATTATCTTCATAACCGGTCATCGAGAGGAGACCATTCGCCCACAAGTACTCAAACAGGGTGCAATAGAGTGCCTGCTCAAGCCATTCAGCGACACGGCTCTGCTTGAGGCCCTTGATTCGGCACTTCATCCGAAGTGAGAGTTTGGCACTTTGTTGATTGTGGGGAATGGAATGAAAACAGCGTGCGATTTGCAGGTCGATTGGAGTCGTCGAACTCGATGAATCTCCGCAGGCGGCGGAGGAATCTGATGGCTTATAAAGATGATGCGATGTGTTGCTTTTGGACGGATTGAAGACTCCTAAAGCGCAGTATTGAAGCCTTCTGCAAGGTACACCAGGAGGTAAGAATGGCAGATAAGAAAACTGTAGTCGTGACCGGTGCATCACAAGGAATCGGAGCGGCAGTCGTCCAGGCATTTCTGGATCGCGACTATAACGTGGTGGCGACCTCGCGCAGCATCTCCAAATCCGGCTTTGCACCATCGCCGAAGCTGGCACTCGTCGACGGAGACATCGGTCAGGCGGCGACTGCCGAGAAGGTCACACAAACCGCAATCGACAAGTTCGGTTCGATTGACCACGTTGTCAATTGCGCTGGCATCTTTTCTGTCAAGCCCTTCACGGATTACACTGCCGACGAGTTTCACCGATTTGTCTCGACCAATCTGGAAGGGTTCATCTTCATCATGCAGCACGCCGTCAGGCAGATGCTGTCGCAGGGCACCGGCGGCAGCGTCACGAGCATAACGGCAGCACTGGCCGATAACCCCATCTCAGGCTCTCCGGCGTCGATTCCGATGATGACCAAGGGTGGACTTGACGCGATTACCCTGAGTCTCGCTAACGAATACGCAGAGAAGAAAATACGCTTTAACGCGGTTGCGCCGGGCATCGTCGATACTCCACTGCACAAGAATGACCCGAAGGAGGTGTTGAAGACCCGCACACCGATGGGCACGATCTCAGACCCGAAAGACATTGCAGAGGCTGTCATTTATTTGGCTGAGGCCAGTCACGTCACTGGGGAGGTGCTGCACGTGGACGACGGTGCGCATGTGGGCAAATGGTAAGCACTCAAGGTCCGCAGCAGTGCAGCGCAGAACGCCGACTGCAGGAGCTTGGCATTCAGCTTCCGGTTCCGCCGACGCCGTTTGGCAGTTACGTGGAGACAGTGCAAACGGGCAACCTGCTCCATTTTAGCGGGATGCTTCCCGTTGTGGACCACATACCGAAATATGTTGGCCGCGTTGGCAAAGAGCTCGATGCCGAGGCGGGACGCAATGCAGCCTATACAGCGGCTTTAAGCCTACTGGCTGCTGCTAAAGAGCATTTGGGCTCGCTCGATCGAGTGACGCGCGTGGTTCGGCTCGGTGTATTCATAGCCACCTCCGGGGACTTATTCGACCAGCCGAGGGTCGCAGATGGCGCTCCGGACCTGTTTCGCGATGTCTTTGGCGTCGAGAAAACAGCGGTTCGGTTGGTGATCGGTGTTGCCAGCCTTCCCCTCGGCATGCCGATCGAACTCGAAGTCATCTTCGAAATCGCAGAATAAGCAAAGCAGGATTTCGCAACCTGCAACACACACCAAGAACAAAGGAGGAATTATGGCAACGGCAGCAATCGCAGTAGCAACGATGAAAGTCGCACAGATTTCAAAGCCGGGAGCGGGATTTCAGGTTTTTGAACGCGAGATCCCTATACCAGATGCGGGACACGTGAGGATCAAGGTTCAGGCCTGTGGCGTTTGCCACAGCGATGCGCTCACGGTGGAGGGCTACTGGCCCGGAATTCAGTATCCCCGCGTTCCAGGTCATGAAGTAGCAGGCATTGTTGATGAAGTGGGAACCGGTGTTTCCGAGTGGAAGAAAGGCCAGCGCGTCGGTGTAGGCTGGCATGGCGGCCAGGACAACACTTGTCCCGAGTGCCGACGCGGAGACTTTCGCAATTGCCGGAATCTGAAGATCGCGGGCATCAGCTATGACGGTGGATACCAGCAATACATGGTGGCTCCAGTGGAGGCGCTGGTGTCGATTCCGGACAGTCTCAACGACACCGAAGCAGCTCCTCTGCTCTGCGCCGGAATTACTACTTACAACGCTCTGCGGCATAGTGGTGCCTTCCCCGGAGACTTGGTAGCGGTCCAGGGAATCGGCGGCCTGGGTCATCTCGGAGTTCAATTCGCAAACAAGTTCGGCTACAAGGTTGCGGCAATCGGGCGTGGGTCGGACAATGCCGTGCTGGCAAAGAAGCTAAGAGCCAGCGTGTATATCGATAGCATAGCGACAAACGCAGCAGAAGAGTTGCAGAAGCTGGGCGGCGCAAAAGTAATTCTTGCCACAGCCCCGAACTCGAAGGCAATGTCTGAGCTGATCAATGGGCTGGGGCCAAACGGAAAGCTCATCGTTGTCGGCGCTACATTCGATCCTATTGAGGTCACGCCGGTCCAGCTCATCGGTGGGAGCAAATCAATCCAGGGATGGGCTGCGGGAACTCCAGCCGATTCCGAGGACACGCTGCGCTTTGCTGAACTCACCGGCGTGCGGCCGATGATTGAAACCTATCCGCTGGAAAAAGCAGCTGAAGCGTACGCGCGCATGCTCAGCGGCAGAGCGGAATTCCGCGTTGTTCTCACCATGTGAAGTTATACCCCAATGCAATAAGGAAACGCTGCGGGCGCGGGTTTGCTGGCTCGCATAGAGAGAAGGTTGACGATGCGTCTTCTCAGCTTACCTCGTTGGACCCGATGCCCGCAGGTTTTCTGCATCGCATTAGCTCTGTCTGTAATGGCCCAAGCCGACGGAAAGAAACTCCCCATGAGCACGTATTGCAAGGAACCTGTGAGGTGAGCCGCGTACTAACGCGGCCCGCACGGGTTTAGCTTCGGATAAATGCCAGGAGGTCCGCATTGATCACGTCGGCATGCGTGGTCATCAGGCCGTGAGGCAAGCCTGGGTAGATCTTGAGCGTTCCATGCTTGAGCAATTTCGCCTGCAACAGGGCAGCATCTATGTAAGGGACAACTTGATCGTCGTCGCCCTGCATCACGAAGGTCGGCACCGTGATCGCTTTCAGATCGTCCGTTTGGTCAACTTCAGAGAAAGCCTTTATGCCTTCGTAGTGAGCCAGCGCGCTGCCCGTCATCCCCTGACGCCACCAGTTCCGGATAACTCCCTGCAAGACCTTCGCGCCAGGTCTGTTGAAGCCGTAGAACGGCCCCGAAGCGAAATCGAGAAAGAACTGCGCTCGGTTCTCGGCTAGCACCTTGCGAAATCCGTCGAAGACTTCGATCGGGGTGCCCCCCGGGTTCTTTTCGGTCTTGAGCATGAGCGGGGGAACGGAGGCGATCAGCACAGCCTTGGCTACGCGGCCTTGAGGCTGGCCGTATTTCGCAACATAGCGCGCCACCTCGCCACCACCCGTCGAATGGCCGATATGGACCGCATTCCTAAGGTCGAGATGCTCGGCCACTGCCGAAGCGTCGGACGCGTAGTGGTCCATGTCGTGGCCAGTGTCCACCTGCGAGGATCGACCGTGACCGCGTCTGTCGTGCGCGATGACACGATATCCGTGGGCAACGAAGAACAGCATCTGATTGTCCCAGTCGTCCGACGAAAGAGGCCAGCCGTGATGAAACACGAGGGGCTGTGCGTTCTTGGGGCCCCAGTCCTTGTAGAAGATCTGCGTACCGTCTTTGGTTGTAATCATTGGCATACCATCCCCTCCAGTGTTTGGTTGTGAAGTTGTTGAAGCGGTCATCCCATGCAAATATGGGCCGTTTCTTCAGCGCCGACCTCACCCAGCTTCGATAAATTCATCGATCTCATCCGATTTGATATCGAGCGCGACGTGGCCTGTGTTGAGTACATGGTTAGTGATGCGGTTTGGACGCTGTGTTTCTTGGAACGACAAATGAAACTGTGGCTTGGTCAAGAGTGCGGTGGTTCGCGTCCTCCAATTGAAGCAGCACCTTGTGCGAGCCCTGGGGAAGGCCTTGGATAATGACCGGATTTCCGCTCGCATCCATCCAAACCCACGGGGCATCGTCAAGGCTCACATGAAGGTGCCCGACACGCGGCGAAGCATCCGTAGCACCGGCGCCAAACACCGGCACAAGATGAATGTTCCGGACACAATACTGAATAACGACCACTCCACGGGACGCAAGCGGTCCGGCCAGCGGAGGATCGGCAATGATCTTCGCTGGGGGCTCAGCGGTCGTGAGCGGGATAACGTGGGCGAGTCCGCACTTATCCGTTACGCTTTGTGCCGCCGCGCCGATTGCGAAAAGCGCTGTTGCAGCGATTGTTAGGAGAGACGAGCCTTTCAAACTCATGCATTTAAGATTTGCCATCTTCCTTCCTTCTTTGCGTTGACCTCACTCGAGGATGAAGTTTATTCATAGTCAGTACTGCCCGCTGATTCTCGCCATTAAGGTGCGTAACGGGTGAAGACAAAGTCGCGAGCTTTGACAGGCTCGTGACAGGGAAAGCAAGTCTTGATCTTCGCCTCGTCCGCGGGTTTGCCTTCCTTATTGAATTGAGCGAACCCCCAGCCGCCCGTCGCTGCATACTTTTTTGAGTCCTTGACCATAATCTGAAGGTACCAATCCGGGGCGGGACCGGGAACGAAAGATTGGGTACGGCCAAAGACCTTGTTGTTTTCCTCCGAGGGGACATAGCTCCAGGCTATTCGGGCAATGATCGTGCCGTCCGGGAACGGAAGCTTCTCTTGCCGATACGACTTGATCGCTGTGTCGTTGCCCAAAATGGCGCGAATGTTATTGAGGTTGCCTTCTTCGTGGGCCACAGAGATCAACCTCCAGTCGCGGTATCCAATGGAAATTTTGACTCCAAAGATCGGGGCAGTCTTCCCTTCGGCGTATCCAGATGCGTGGGCCATGTGGACAACTACGCCGAGTACCGCTACAACTGCAAATAACAAGAAAGCAATTCGGCTTGGCATGGTAAACAGGCCTCCTTTACTGCAGATTCAAACAACTCAGTACCCATCGACGTCTATCACAGCTTGCGCAAACGCTTGTGGAGCTTCATGCGGCAGATTATGGCCGATGCCGCCGGTGATGATCCGACTTTCATATTTGCCTGTAAATTTCTGGCGATAGGCTACCGGATCAGCAGGATGTGGCGCACCATTTGCATCGCCTTCGAGCGTAAGAGTGGGCACGGCGATATTCGGAAGCTGAGCGAGCTGCCTTTCGAATTTGTCATATTGCGGCTCGCCTTCGGCCAGTCCGATCCGAAAGCGATAATTGTGAATCACGATGGCTACGTGATCGAGATTGTCGAAGGATGTTGCGGTGCGATTGAATGTGGCATCATCGAAGTTCCACTTGGGCGAAGCGGTCTGCCAAATGAGCTTCGTAAAATCGCGGCGGTATTCCTCGTAGCCTGCCCGGCCGCGCTCCGTGGCGAAATAAAACTGGTACCACCATTGCAGTTCGGCGTTTGGCGGCAGCGGTTTCTTGTTGGCTTCAGGGCTGCCTATCAAATAGCCACTCACTGAGACCAGCGCTTTGCAGCGTTCGGGCCAGAGCGCCGCGATAATATCAGCGGTCCGAGCACCCCAATCAAAACCTGCGAAAATCGCCTTCTGGATCTTGAGAGCGTCCATGAGATTGATGATGTCGAGGGCCACCACGTATGGCTGGCCATTGCGAAACGTATCGGCCGAAAGAAAGCGCGTGGAGCCGTAACCGCGCAAGTACGGGACGATGACCCTGTATCCTTTCGCGGCCAATAACGGAGCGACATCGACGTAGCTGTAAATGTCATAGGGCCAGCCATGCAGAAGAATGACTGGAGGACCATCTGCCGGACCGTCTTCTGCGTATCCAACATTGAGGAGACCGGCGTCAATCCGCTTGATTGAGCGGAACGTGGTGCTCGTTCCCGGCTTGGTTGCGGGCAAATCGGCTGAGTCTGCCTTGCTGGAAATGCGCGGGACGCCGTCCGCAAAAAGTGCAGGCGGCGCAAGCAACGCGGCTCCAGCCGACAGCCCGGCCATGGCAAATCGACGACGTGAAATTCTTTTGGATTCTGTTTGCTTCATATGTGTCCCCTTTTCAGCTCCAGCGCTCAGTCACTTCGAGGCAGACGACATGAGGTCAAGGCTACGGATGACCGCATCCTAAGCAAAGTGTTCCAGTTTGGATAAGACGGTGGGCAGATATTCTGCGGCCGTCGGATGAATGTGCATAGCGCGCTGGATGACCGTGTACGGCGCCTTTGCATACATGACGTCCAGCAGAACGTGTATCACCTCATCGCCTCCAATTCCAAGAATTCCAGCGCCCAGAATTTGTTTTGTTTCTGCATCGACGCAGATTTTGATGAATCCTTGTGTTTCACCCTTTTCGTAGGCCCGGCTCACTCGACTCATCGGATATTTCACAGCGAGGGCACGCCGCCCGGATTTCCGTATCTCCGCGTCCGTCATGCCGCATCGCCCTAGCGGCGGATCAATATAAAGCGCGTAGGCTTGGATTCGGTCGGAAACCCGGCGATGGTCGGCGTTGAAAAGATTGTCGGCAACGATTTCGTAGTCGTTATAGGATGTATGCGTAAAAGCGCCGCGACCGTTGCAATCTCCCAGTGCCCAGATGCCGGGCACGTTCGTTTGCAGTTCATCATCAACAATGATGTAGCCACGGTGGTCGGTGGCAACCCCGGCGCGGTCCAGCCCCAAGTCGCCGGTGTTGGGAGTTCGCCCGACGGCCAGAAGAACGTGAGTGCCCACTGCTTCCGGCGTACCTTCTTCACATGTGACGCCAACGGCGACGCCTCTATCGCGTTTCGCCAGCGAGATACATTTCGCATTCAGCCGAATGTTTATGCCCTCGGCCTCCAGGATTTCGCGCACGGCTTGGGATACGTCTTCGTCCTCCCGTCCAATCAGGCGCGGTCCCATTTCCACAATCGTGATCTCACTCCCGAAGCGGCGATAGATCTGAGCGAACTCCAGCCCAACATAGCTTCCACCGACGATAACGAGATGCTCGGGCAAGAAATCGATGTCCATCATCGATGAGTTATTGAGAAATGGGGTATCGTGAATCCCGGCATTTCTGGAACCGAAGCGCGCGCGCCTACGTTGATAAAGATCTTGTCGGCTTCGATAACCTCATCGTTGACCACGACAGTGTTCGACGACTGAAAGCGGGCATGACCCTGAATGACCGTGCAATTTGTCGTTCCTCGGAGCCATTCCTCCACTCCCTTGTTTGACCTCGCGGAGGCTGCATCCTTGCGGGCTTTGACTCGCTTTATATCGACGAGCATGTCTCCAACGGCGAAACCATATTCGGCTCCTCTGCGGGCAACATGGATTGCATAGGCGCTCGCCACGAGAGTCTTTGTCGGGATGCATCCCGTATTCACGCATGTGCCGCCAAACTTATGGCGTTCGATAATCGCGACAGTTTTCCCCGCACTCGCAAACCGCGCTGCCATGGAGGGGCCCGCCTGCCCCGTCCCGATTATAATTGCGTCGAAGTGCTTCATCTGAGAGACGCTGATCGCAATGCTCACGATTCCTCCGATCAGCCTAATCTCGATTAAGCCAGAACCACACTGACAAATCTATTGGACGAAGGTATCGACCGGCACCAATATGCGGATCGGACAGATGGCCAGGGTGAAGGGTATTTTATTCCGCGAGGCGGCGCTAAGCGATCCCGATACCATCGTCCAATTGATTCTTCTCCGCACATCTGGCTTAATACCAAATAATGTGAAAGCGCGACTAATTCCGGCTTTCGTCAGGCAACTGTTCACTCATGCTTGTTTGTCCAACTTGGAGATGAGTTATGAAAGCAATTGTCGTCCACGAATATGGCGGTCCTGAAGTCCTGAAATACGAGGAGTACCCTGATCCGATTCCAGGTAAGGGCGAGGTGCTGGTGCGGGTAGCCGCAGCAAGCGTGAATCCCATCGACTACAAGCGGCGTGCGGGGTTAACCAAAGATTTCTATCCGCTCAGTTTTCCGGGATTGATTGGAGTCGACGTTTCGGGAACGGTGGTGAAGGTTGGACCGGGAGTTGAAGCTTTTAGTTCCGGCAACCGGGTGTTCTCAATGGCGGACAACACCTACGCCGAACTCTGCGTGGTGAAGGCGGACACACTGGCGGATATTCCCGAGGGGCTCGACCTGATCCAGGCAGCGGCGTTGCCTTTGGTGACTACGACCGGCAATCAGCTCCTTTCAGCTACGGGAATCAAAGCGGGACAGACGGTTATGGTCGTAGGTGCACAAGGAAATGTCGGGCGTTCGGCGGTATTCACTGCGAAGGAACGCGGGGCGACTGTGATCGCCGGGGTTTTGAAGAGGCAGATGGATGAGGCGAAGACAGTCGGTGCGGATCAGGTGGTCGCAACCGACGACGACACCGCGATCGAGAACCTTCCGCCCTTCGATGCAGTGGCGGATACGGTCGGCGGAAGAACCGCTGAGAAGCTGATCGCCAAGGTCAAGCCGGGAGGAGTGTTTGCTTCGGTTCTCGAAGCACCGCAGAACGTCGCGAAGTATCCATCGGTAAAGGTGATAGCAGTCTTCTCGAAATTCGACAGGAGCACGCTTCAGTTTATGGCCGAAGCGGTGCGAGATGGCAAGTTGGAAATCCCGATTAGCCTGAAACTGCCGCTCAGAAAGGCGGCCGCGGCTCAGGCAGCGGCGGAAAAGGGTGGCATCGGGAAGATCTTGCTGTTGCCTTGACATTGTTTTGCGAACTGAGTACACGAAAGGAAAATCGGAAGTAAAAAATGGCCAGCGCGGAGTTAGTCCCGCTTCGAGACCAAGTGGTAAAGGTTGTGTAGAACGCATGGCGAGGCCCGAAGGTTGGTGATTTCATCTCGGCCACATGCTTCTATGCATGTTGACTCGGAGACCGTATTTGTAATGAACACCGCATCGAAAGGAGCCATCAATGAACGCGGTTCAAGTCGAGCAGAAGAGCTATGAGATGCCCCCGCGCGAGGGGCTCTCCGTCGCACATTTCCTCACCGTCGCCGACATCGACCGGTCGGCTCACTACTACGAAAAGGTCTTCGGCGCTCGCATATTGAGCATGGGTGACGGCAACGCGCCTGGGTACCTTCAGCTTGCGAATATCTGGATGATTCTTAACGTTGGGGGCGGGCCGACCCCCGACAAGCCGACGGTAAAGCTCAGCGTGCCCGAGCCGAATCACATCAACAGCTTTTTGAATTTCCGCGTTGCGGATATCCAAGCGTGTTATGAATTGTGGAAAAGTCGGGGAGCCGAGTTCATCACGGAGCCAATACCCAAGTATGGCGAGATACGCTGCTACATCCGCGATCCAGACGGCTACATTATCGAGGTCGGGCAGAGCACCGATCTCACGTACGGCTAGCGCTCGGCGCGGATACGATGCGGATTTAAGCTGTTACGAATGTGCGCTTGCGGCCTTCCGGGCGGCAGTGTCGAGTTAGTGCTTTGGTCTTGATCAATGCGTTCATCCAAGGGATTCGTCTTCGCGCTTCCGCCACAACCCACATCACACGCGGTGGCCCGTCTTTGCACACTTTGGAGTGAAGGGTAGCTCATATTCAGGAGAACAGAATCCGATTTCAAAGAGGAGAACAAAATGACAACAAAAGGAAAGGTCTTAGTGCTGGTCTCGAGCGGCCACGGCTTGCCATTGAAAGATGGCAAGGTTTATACCGGCGCCGGTTACTATCTCAACGAACTGAC
>Ga0265336_10000749_pt1 | contig 17244 bp, 26 predicted proteins | sample 42119metaG_FD_193583 | JGI IMG/M metagenome (GOLD analysis project Ga0265336, IMG submission 193583) | Rhizosphere microbial communities from Carex aquatilis grown in University of Washington, Seatle, WA, United States - 4-21-19 metaG | ecosystem: Host-associated > Plants > Roots > Rhizosphere...
TTCCTTGGAGATTATCGCGGGTGGTGAAACGGGCATTTGTCAAATCCGTGGCGTCGTCATTCAAAACATTCGTTCCCAAATCTCCCTTCCCGATGCCGATGAAGTGGCCGAATCCGCCGCGGCCAAGGTAAACGTGTTTCACCAGTCGTTGTTAACGGCTTGTTCAGGCCGATGACATGGCCATGGTACCGCCCATTCCCATAGGCCGTCGTCGCCGAAAACGACGACGATCCGAACATGCCATACCCGGTACGCATGCATCAAACACTTCATGATGCGGTCATTCACAAAGTGAATGACCCAGGCATGGTACACATCTCCGAAAACACATTTAACAAGCTCAAAGCGAGGGCACGGGACATTATTGTCAGTCTCTTGTATGCGGACATTCGCAAGACGATTGATGACAACAAGCGTCAAACCATTCAAGAACAACAAAAGGCGGAAATCTACACGTATTACCGTCTGTGTAAACGGCACAGTCTGGTGCCCAACACCTTGGAATTGTACACCAAACTGCAGGCCTCGTACAATTCCTGCACGCAACGGCGTGTCTTGACCAAACTCCGTGATGACCGTGCCGTCAATGCTTGGGTCGAACAAGGCACGTTTGCTTTCTGAATGCATGATGCCCTTCTTGAAAATGCATGCATGCAGTATTGAAATTGTACCACATTGTGGTCAAATCCGAACCTTTTGCCAAGCTCTCAAACAATAGCACCTCGCATGTCACGCAACATTTTGATGCCCATGTCATTGGTTCCCTTTACATTTTCCAAAAAGGCATCACGGGTACGTTTCATGACACGGATCATGCTTGTCAACCATTTGATAGCACCGAATGGCGTCGTGGTGATTCCACGGGACAAGTACTTGTGGGAGTGCTTACCACAGGTAAACATACTTGATTCAATCCATGCATCGGATCATTCACTGCGTGAATGATCGCAGATTGGCGATTTGCCTCAGTTTGGGTTTCCAGTAAGTCATTCATTCATGCAAAAATCAAGGAAATATAAAAGATTGCAGGTGCACATGATTACGACGGGTGAAAATTTAATCTTGGAAGCGTTACAAGCCACTTCACGACGGGTCTCCTCGGAACAGATGCGATTAACGTCTTTTAAATAAAAAAAGACATGACCAAACGCGTGCGCACCCATGGTCTCGATGAAGTGTGTTTATTTATTTCCTTGGACCGGTTTCAACGACCACGAACAACGGTCTTTACGGCGGCAGAATGCACCAATTCCGTGAGCACGATCAGTGATGAAGAAGAAAGCAACAGTGGCTCGTCACCCGTGACGGGTGATGACCGTCGTACCCGTTATGTATTTGTGGCGCGTCATCCCAAGGAGGGTTTGCGCATTGCCACGGCGCGGGATCCCCAATTGTACCTGATTTATTTGAATCGCACGGGCAAGAGTCCGCCCCCAAGTGCCGAAACGTCTCCGTCCATGAATGCGGACACGGATATGGCACGGTTAACACTGGTACGTGACCGTCATGAAACTGAAAAAATTTACATTCATGTGCATTTTCAGTCGTCTCCCATGGTATGGGAACTGGTCATGATGCTGGGACCCTTGGCGTCACGCAGCGATTGCCGCATGGTGGCCACGTCGTGGCGTGCATTTGCGATCAATGTCGAGAAATTGCAACGGGCGGCCACGGACATTGCAAATGCGTTTGATTGTAAATTTTACACGTCTTTAACATAAATCATTATCATTGGACCGTTTGTGAAAGTGGGACACCACGCGTTTCCGTGGTTCAATCCATTGAAACGCTTCCAAACCATGGGCACTCATGGACAAGGAGAGACAGGGCGCCCTTTTCTCGTCACAGGCGTACAAGAACATGGTTCGCTGGGTCAAGGGATCCTCCATTTGTCGAATAAAGACGCATTCGTCATTCAATTGCTTGTTCAATTCGATGGCGGCCTCTGCGGCCATGGGATCGTCAAAGAGGCGCATGCTTTGAACCCGTTGGACCACTTGATGGTACCGATCGTGCATGGCTTGGTACGTGGAAAGCGTCATGTCAATGGGCATGTCCGCATTGGTGTGCCGATCAATGGAGGAGAACATCATGGCCACCTCTTTGCGTGCAGGACTGATCTGAGGTGGAATGGTTTTGTAGACTCCCTTCGTGGGAAACGCAAATTCTTGATCCTGTAAATCACTGCGTCCGGCCACGCGCGCATCCCCATCGTCCATGTACTCGGGTACTTGCATGTCTCCTGGTTGCAAAGGTGGGGGTTGATTGTCCGGTGTTCGGTTCAATATTTCACGATCGAGATCATGACTGGAATGTGACACGCATCAGCCGTTTCACATTCGAAGGTCGTTTACCTATCCATGTCTTCATAAGCCATGACCATGGATCGCAATTCACCGGCTTCAATCATGTCCGCATCGTCCGCGCGTCGTTTTCCCAGACGAAAGGGTACCGTGTCTTCCATGAGTTCATCTTCCAAGGGGGCTTGCACCATGTCCACGTCACCCGCCATGATGGTCAAAGAAAAGAAAAAGGGAAAGGGGATGTATACTTAAAACCAGACATCCAGTTATAAAGCTTGGAAACCGTGAAAACTTGCAATCATGCGTCCTCAATTGGAAGGGGAACTGGGTTGGTCATGGAAACAATGGCTGATCGGTGGACTCGTGGTTTACATGCTGGTTTTACGAGGCATTCTCTTGGTGCATGGTTGGAACCAGGTAAGAACCGTGTTCCATTCCGCAAAGCGACTCATGTCTCTTTGCTAGGCTCAGCAAGAGGATGCGTCCGTGGCCTATTCCCATGACATTTGCATGAATCAAACGGCTCGCAAATCGGGTGCCATGAACAATCGCCATTTGGGCAAGTACTGTCAAGAAAGCACCGAGGTGCTGCAACCCGTTCCGGTTCGGGCCTTTGTCTACATGGTCCGTTACTCGACACCCTGTGGGTGGTTCTTCCTCGAATTCACCTGTTCCGACTTGATTTTCCATGCCACCGGTGGCGGTTTCGGCACCCTCCTGGCCTTTATCATTCTTTCCGTGGCCTTGATCTACCTTTCTTTTGGCTACTTGCGTGGCACACGGCAAGACGATGCCTACACCCAAGCCTATTACCATGCCCAAGCATTAGCAGCTTCCGCCCGTCCCAATCCTTCCCTTACTCATCGTACCACTCAAGGATTGTTGCCACACTAGTAAAATACAGGATAGTAACAAATCATCTTTCAATCAATCGTCTCCATGGTCTAGTGGTTAGGATACCCCGATTGGACTTTTATGAGGTCCCTCGGGACGCGGTGGTTCGATTCCATCTGGGGATACTACTTTTTTTGTATAATAAAGAACATTCCATTCATTCAACATGTCAATGGGGTTTCCTCCTTGTTCTGTCCTAAAGTAAGTATCACGTGACTAAAATGGAGGCGGAATTTTACAGCGCAAAAATCCTTAAACAATCATGATAATGAAATTCACGTGACTTTTTCTTTTTGTGTATACCAAGATATGGCGGGTAAATGAAAATACCCACTTGCATGGACCGGCAATTGGTACAGACCTTCCTTTTTTGGGAGAAGGGTTTAAGGATACACCGTAAAATTTAGAAACTTTCGTCATCATATATGAAATGTTAGTCATCAATTCACCTGGGTCATGACATTGCATCGTGAAAGTGACATTAAAACACGAAAACATTTCCACGTCATTTTTCAAGTAAATTGCTAATTCCACGTCATGGTTTTTTAGAACCGTAAAATACACCGAATTCTGACGTTTTATAAGTCATGCTCAAGTAAAAGTGGCGTCATCTTACTCATTTCTCACGCCATCAAATCTATCTTGGTGTCAACCTACAATAATGGTCATCTATGCAATTTTTATAAGGAGAGTTAAGGATGAGTTGCGATCTGGATTTTTAATCATGTGACACTTTCAAGCCGAGTAGCCTTATTCCTCCTTATAAAAATTGCATAAATGGTCATCATTGTAGGTTGGTACAAAGATAGGATTTCTTGCGTAAGAAATGAGTAAGATGACGCCATTTTTACTTGAGCATGACTTATAAAACGTCAGAATTCGGTGTATTTTACGGTTCTAAAAAACCATGACGTGGAATTAGCAATTTACTTGAAAAATGACGTGGAAATGTTTTGCTGTTTTAATGCAACTTTCACGATGCAATGTCATGACCTAGGTGAATTGATGACTATAATCTCATATATGATGACGAAAGTTTCCAAATTTTACGGTGTATCCTTAAACCCTTCTCCCAAAAAAGGAAAGTCTGTGTCCAATGCCGGTCCATGCAATGACTAAAAAGGCAAGTCTGACTTTTATTTTCTTTTCATGAACATGTACAAAAGGATTCAGTCACGTGAATTTTCTTAAAATACAATTTAAGAATATTTAACGCTCGTTGCATTCTAAAAATCCGCCTCAAATTTAATCACGTGTTTAACACTAAAATATTAAGAAACGTTAAAATTCTTATAGGGGATGCCAGGGGGTAAAAAGCCAGGGTTACAAGGGGTCCGAGTCAGGAATCTTTTTGTTTTGGAAAAAAAGGATAGAAAAAAAATGGCGTACCGGTTAGTGGCGCAAGAGCAATGTGTGTGTTGCTGCGACTTGGATAAGACGGACGGTTCCGCGGGCATTCACGCGGAATGCATCGCGTTTGGTGTGGTGGCGGCACCCATTGGCGGCGGCAAGAGCACGACCATGGCCGATATTCGGCGGGAGATTGAAAGTTCACGGGAGGACGTGAGCAAGGTCATCAAAGAAGAGGCCTTCAAGGACACGATCAAACGTCTCAAGATTGATCACGATGGTTCCACGCCCTTTGACGTGGTGGTGGACGACAATGACGTGGCGTACATGACGTTGCCCGAGAACGTGGAACAATGGGAGTTTCTCCTGAGTTGCATGTACAAGCGCAAGAACCTGTTCGAGTTCCAATTGGAGGTTCAAGCCCATTTGGCGGACATGGTGCGCATGTCCGTGGCCGCCATTGAAACCGTGGGCCCCATCACGGCACCGCTTCATTCCCGTTGCATCTACCTGCGCAAGATCATCCTCATTCCCGAGCGCTCCTCCGAGGACGTTCGCCTCGTCTTCTTGCCATTCGACAAAGGAGCCTTTTCCAAGGTTCAGTACAAGAGCATGCAAGGCATGCTCCGCTGCATGAAGGAACTCCCCATTTTCCGCGATGCCTCGGTCATTTACCTCCACGTGAGCCCCCAAACCTGCTTTGAACGCAAGACACGACGGGATCGCCCCAGGTAAGAGAAAAAAAGCATGAAAGCCGATGATTCACGTCGTGAATCATCAGCGAAAAAGGTGTGTCCCTCGAATTCTTGGAGCGCATGGGACACTACTACGAGGCCTATGAAACGGCGCATGGCAAGTCCCTGCACCGTGTCAACAACTGGGAAGGCACGCGCACCGTGGAATCCATCACGAAAGAAGTGATTACCCTACTCAACGCCATTCCCACGGTTCCCCAAGACCGTCTCAACATGTAAAAAATCGTATTTAATTATTTCATTAAATTTCACATTAGGCACAAAAAGGTGCATGGCTTTCCTTTTGTGTCACCTCGTGTTCCGCGAATTCATTCGCGGTCACCAGCGTGATGTCCTGACCTTCTTCATCTTCGGCGCCCAGGGCACGGTAGGGCACCCCAATGTACTCTTGACGGCAGCAACACCAACAGGTACACGCATTGTAGAAAAGACCACCTTGGGCACAACCGGCATAGCGACCCACGCAACTGCGACGGCACCGTGTCATGAAACGGCACGTGCAAACAAAGAGGGCCAAGGCCGTGACCACCAACAGAAAGGAAACAATGGCCATGCCCACCAAGTTACTTGATTGTTCGACGCTGACAATGGCCGGTGCCACTTCCGTGAAAAAGGCGTAGGCCACGGACGCATTCACATGAGAAAATCGCACGCGCACGTGAGCAATCACGTCAAAAGGATCATCGGGAAGCGGTGCCCCCGAACTCCATCGTGTCTCGTAAATCATGTTCGTCAAGGGTTGGACCGCACCGTCAATCACGGCTTCGGTGGCAAACAAGTTAATGGCATAGCCCGCAGAACCTTGGGCATCCAGTCGCGGTTCCGTGGTGAATTCAATCACCGAATCATTGGGAAAGGTGTACAAGGTGCCAGAATCGTTGAGGGGCAAAGTGCCAGTGGGCAAATGGACCCATGGCAAGACACTTTCATCTTGAATGGCTTGAATGCGAAAGGCCATTTCCATGTCCATGGGCGTCAAGGGAACCGAATCCAGGATCAAACGGGCATCACAGTAGAGCGAAGCCGGAAGAAACGCCACGGTTTCCGATCCCGGAAAGAGTTTGGCACGGTCCACTTGATTCCCAATCGTGAAACATTCCAATTGCACGAGGACCGACGTGACATTCAAGAAATTGTCCACGGCCAGACGGGCACTCAATTGCATGGCTTGATCCGAGGGATTCGTGTCAAATCCCTTGATGAAAATCAAGCTGTACTTGTTGCCCGTCAATTCCCGTGTCACGTTCCAGGCTGTTTCATTGGAGAGGCCCATGGAAAAGGAGGTCCAGTCCAAGGTATACTGATGCGACCCATAGGTTTCCACAATGTCCAAGCGCATGGCATCATCATGCAAATTGAATATCACGCCCGGTCCATCCAAGGACAAGCTTTCCTGCGCCTTTGCCCATGAAAGGAGAAACAAGAATAGCCAAACCATGTTGGAAGCTAAACAATTTAGGATTCATTTGGGTTTATACAGTTTCAATTAATTTACGGTAATGCCGAGGAACGAGGCCAAGATGCGGGCGGCATGCTCTTCCTCGGTCATGGATAATGGTTCCGTGACCGTTTCGGTCATGGAATCCATGAGAACTTGGGCGATCAAGTCACCAAACGAGGTGCGCGCCTCTTCCCATTGGCCTGGGGTGAGGACGTCGCCACGGGTATCAAAGCACTCGTCCATGACCGTGGCAATGGGCGCGCTTTCGTGCGTCTTGAAGGGTGCCTCAGCGTCCCATGTATCATAGATGGCCAGGTTGCCTTGACTTCCCAAGCGAATACCATCCTCCCAATCAAACGCGTGCAGGTCCGCGTGCGAAAAGTTGTACGCGCGTTGATCCTCGTCATAGAATTCAATGTCATTGCCATGGATCGGATCGTTCCAGACCCGCACCCATACGGAAAAGGAACAACCCTCTTCGCGCCACTGATCATACGTGTGTTGCGCGTCCTCGGCCGTGCTCAGCACCAAGCACTCGTCTTGGCGTTTCAGCACGATGAAACTCGTGAATTGCATGGTTTCTGGCAAGTGTGATTCAAATTTCAAATTGGAACCTTTTAAACAAATCCTTTCAATTAACGGATGTTTAATTTTAATGGATGTTTTGCATAAAAGAAAAGAGGTTATATCGATTTCATGATTCCTTTCATGAATCGGTTACCAGATGAGCTGTTGCTCTTGATATTTTCACAAAATATCCTTTGGAACAAGCACAGACTTATTTTTCTTGAGGTTTGTCAGCGATGGCGACGGATTGTCGGGGATCGGTCCTTGTGGCAAGGACAATTCCTCAACGAACAAGAAGCGGCTCAATTGTATGAAGTGTTGCCGGAGGACATGCCCTTGTATTTGGAAGTGACGAATCCAGGGAGTCTCCCACGACCCTTGATACGGTTCTTGCTTCGGCGCACGGCACGTTTGAAATGGCGTTCGCTTCAACCGATGATCAAGTTCTTGGGGTTAAAGGACAAGTGCCCTCATCTGACCCACTTGTCCGTGCGTGTGAAGCAACCGGATAACTTGTCCTTGATCTTGCGCCATTTGAAAACACAGTTAAAGGTCTTGTTCGTGGAATCGGCCTCCTTGGAAAAAGGATTGTTTTTTGAAGTTGCCCTGGGTCAATGCACGCAATTGACGCATTTGAATTTAACGCACGTGGAACTTTGCCGTGGTTATCGGATTTTTCCCCATTTGCATCGATTGATTTACTTTTCATCATATGATGGGAATGCCCGAGTTGGACTGAATGTTCTCACGCATGTGGGTGCCCAATTACGCTATTTCTTCATGGACACACCCGCGAGTCCTGCCTATTTGGAAGTTTGGGGAACGGCATTGGATCAGCATGTATTGCAGCGTTTTGATATTCGGTTCCAGGAGTTTCTTCATCACCAGGCTATGCCCATTTTGATTCCCGTGGTACGCGCCACCATTCAAGAAACACTCAAGATTCATTATGAAGGTGCATCCGTGACCCCTCTCTTGTGTCGTAACGAATCGTGTCATTCCTATGCCCGTGGCGGTTGGATTGATTTTGATGACATTGATGAAGCCATTTAAAAGGATGTATCTTCAATAAAAAGTCCATTTCAATAATGCATCATTCAATACATCATGAATCGTCTGCCAGATGAATTGTTGCTCTTCATCTTTTCGCAAAATGAACTCTGGAAGAAAGACCGAATGGTTTTTCTGGACGTGTGTCAACGGTGGCGACGCGTGATCGGTGACCGTTCCCTTTGGCATGAGAAATACTTGACGGAACAAGAGGCGGCACGTCTTTTTTCGGTCCTTCCCCTGGACATGCCCTTGCGCCTGGAAATCAACAAGCCGGGCAAAATTCGACGACCCGTGATGCGTGAATTATTGGCACGGGCCACTCATGTGAAATGGTACAATTGGACCCTGATGGAGCGTTACTTGGCGCCCAATGTCATGTATTCGCAATTGACGCATGTGCACGTGTGGTCACGTGATCCAAATCAATTGGCCCCTTTACTGGACCGATTGGCGGGTCATTTACGTGTCTTGTTCATCCTTTCACGTAGAAACGACAAGAATCAGCCCATGGACGCCTTTGCGGCATCGATGGACAAATGCACGCAGCTCACTCATTTGGGCTTGTCGGATGTGAATTGCCGTGGTGGGGTTCCCACGGGAAACATGCCCCATCTCATGTACTTTGCGTCCTATGGATCCTCTTTGAGCACAGCTGCCCAACTTCTCTTTCGAAATCCACCTTTGTTGCGGTATTTTTACGTGGACGATCCCATGGGAGTCGCCTACTTTTCCTTGTGGGAAAAGATGATGGACAGTCACCGGTTAAAAGGATTTTCGATCGGTATCCATACACCCTGGCCTTATTTCAGTCCCACGCATGCACAACAAGCGCAACAACTGGAACACCATCTCAAAACCCATTACCCCAATGCCCAACAAGTGGAACTCAACATCAATGGAAGACGTGCCATTTCTTATGCCTGTACAGGCTGGTTTGACTTTGATTCCATTGATGAAGCCAAATAATTAAAAAGCATTTTATCAGTCATCTTCAATGGGATTCAACCAATGCAAGGCAATGTTCAACCAACTGGCATAAGCAATCCATGTGCCATAGATGATAAATAACCATGCGGCGACCGTGTCCAAGGGATAGATCAGGACAATGAACCAAACAATGGTTCCCAAAAGTCCCAGGATGGTCACCATCGCCAAAGTAGTGCGGTGCCACGCAAAGTAGAACGGCGTCCATAGGAAATTCAAGACCATGCCAATGGACCAAAGCCAAAGCAGCTGGGTTCGGGTCTCATTCTCGGGTAAACGGTAAGCCAACCAACCGGCTACCCCAATGAGCCCATAGAGAATCGTCCATACCAAACCAAAAACGATGGGTGGTGGGTACCCGGGCGGTTTCTTCTGTTTGGCGAACCAGTCCCGTGCATGGGTCACCAAGGGAGCGCCAATGATAGCGGTTCCATAGGCAATCAGCAAGAAGAGTACCAAATAGGCCGCGTCAATCGGCGTCATGTTGCAACGATTAAAGGATGTTTATCAATAAATAGCCATGCATGCATAAACCTCATGAAACATGAACCTTCCGGATGAAATTCTTTTGATTATCTTTTCACAACCCTGTTTAACCGCGACGGATAAATGTGTGTTCCTTGACGTTTGTCAGCAATGGAAGCGTGTCGTGGGCGATGCATCTCTTTGGCAGCAGACGTATGTCACGGAAAAGCAAGCCATGGCCTTGCGATTTGCATGGCCATTGGACATGCCCATTTGGTTGCACGTGCGGGAACGTCCATCCCCTCGCCTTGCCCGTCTTTGCCCACGCATTGTTCGCATGAAATGGCAGATTCCAGAATCCATGAGTATTTTTCATAGAAACTTATGCCATTTAACCCATTTGCAAGTCGATACCTGCCAAGAAACGGACATGGCACGTGTGCTGGCCAACCTCAGTGCACTGCGCGTGCTTTTCCTGGAAAATATTTATTCGCATCCAAGAACGTCCTTGTCCTTGGCAAAAGCCCTCGAAAACCTTGCATTTTTAACTCACCTTCGATTGGGAAATGATCGAATGTGGGAAGATTTGGCGTTTTTACGTTGTTTTTCCAAACTCGTCTATTTGCACATGAACGATTTGTCGTCCATTGCCGCCGATGCTCTTTTTAACGAGGAATGGACCTATGTTGCTTTCGAAACCCATGAAGATGGATCACGGCATGCTGTTCGAAAGACCGAACACAGTCGGGTGCGGTACGTGTACATTGCCAACCCCCTCTCCATTGTCCGGTTTCGTCGATGGACACATGCATTGGAACAACAACGTTACCTTCATTTTTATCTGTGTTTTGAACGTCCCTCGAAGGTTAATTTCCGTCCATTGGATGTTCCACGAGTCTTGTCATGGTATCCAGAAGCCACCTTTGACGTACAGGATCCGCTGTATTGTTTTGATTCCGGCAAACGGTTTACCTTTGACACCATTGACGATGCCATTTAAAAGGATGTTGTTTAATAAAAAGCGAGGCATGAAGATGCCTCGTGAACCATGAATCGGTTACCGGATGAAATTCTCTTGTTTATTTTTGCCCAACCGTGTTTGACCAAGTGGGATAAATTTCGTTTTCTCGAGGTGTGTTATCGATGGAGGCGTGTGGCAGGGGATGCCGCCTTGTGGACGGGATCCTACTTGACGGTCAAGAATGTTACTCAACTTGGGGACGCCCTTTCCACGAGCCTGTCTCTTTGGTTGCATGTGACACGCGCGGGAGATTTTCCCACGGAAGCCACATTGAAACGTGTGACGCGTTTGAAATGGGACAAGCAAGAATCCTTGACGCGTTTCATCACGAACGACCAAAGTTGCCCCCATCTCACCCATTTGCAAGTCAGGATCTGTTCATACATGGACATGGCCGTGGTTTTATCGCATGTGGCAATACGGCTCCGTGTCTTGTTTCTTGAAGAAATGTTTCAGGAGACACGGGAATTCACAGAAGCATTGCATGCATGCATGCAATTGACGCATCTCAAACTGAATGGATCCATTCGTGAATGGGGTCATTTCCCCCATTTGATTTACCTGGAATCGAATGACTCGTTTCATCATACACATTTTGTGGCCATGCTCATGTCCTCTTTGCGTTACTTGTATCTTGAAACATCATTCGTTGAGGAATACACAAAGGATTGGTACAAATTGGCCTGTCGTAGAACCTTGACCCATTTTCATGTGTGTTTCGATCATAACGATCGAAGCGTAAGAGGAACGGAATGTTACCGGGACGATCTTAAAAAAGCGTACCCAAATGTCTGCGTTTACCACAATGGACAATGGGTTTACCGTTCCATTCAACATTTTGAACTGGGTCGCCGATTTACCTTTGATACCATTGATGAAGCTGTTTAAAAGGATGTTGTTTAATAAAAAGCAAAGATATGACAAGACTGCTGAAACACATCATGAATCTACCGGATGAAATTCTTCTGAGTATCTTTTCACAACCGTGTTTGACCACGGCGGATCGCATTGTCTTGGCCCAAGTGTGTTTGCAATGGGAACGTTTGATTGGTGATTACACCCTTTGGAAAAAGGGCGATTATTTGATGGAAAAGGAGGCATGTTACATGGACACGTTGCTTCCTGCGAAGATAAGCTTGAAAGTGCACGTGAAACTCTTGTCCAATTGTGTACCGGATAAACTGCGTCGTGTCCTACGTCGTGTCACGCATCTCAAATGGTTTTCCCCCAAAAGCATGGGATGGATCATGAATCATTCGCGTACGTGCCCGCTATTGACCCACGTGCAAATTGGTTATTGTGACGCCGCTGCATTGGCCACGGCACTGCCTCAGACGGCTTTGACGTTACGTGTCTTGTTCCTTGAAGATCTTCAAGGATTGACGACCGATGCCCGTGCATCCGTCATGGCGGCCGTGATCAATTGTCAGGAAATAACCCATTTGAAAGCACCCAAACTGCAATGGAACAAGACCGATCTTGCGGCTCTGTCTGGTCAGTTGATTTACTTGGAATCCGGTATTTCGTCCTTGGATTATCAGATGCACGGTGTCATTCACAAACTGCGTTACTTGTACTTGACACAAGAGCAACACAGTTCAACCGCGCGCGAATGGCAGTATCGCTTGCAACGAGGAAATTTGGTCCATTTTTCCATTCGATTTAAAATCGTGAATGATTTTGAGCAACAATACATACAAGGTCACTTGATAGAAGCGATTTTACGACCATTGTCCGCTGGGTGGTACAATGGTGGTACTTGCATGAATTGCCACACCGAACGTACGTTTACTTTTGACACCATTGATGAAGCCATATAAATTAAAAGGATGTTCTTCAATAAAAGGAAATGACTTGACAAGATTCGTGAAACACATCATGAACCTACCAGATGAAATTGTATTGTACCTATTTTCACAACCGTGTTTGACGACCAAAGATAAACTTGTATTCCTTGACGTTTGTCAACAATGGAAACGCATCGTGGGTGACCGATCCCTCTGGGAAACATGTTACTTGCATGCGCATGAGGCATCCGCTTTGTTGCCAGTGCTGCCAACGAACATGCCTTTGCGATTGCTCGTTCGATATGAAACGAAATGCCCACGAAGAATACTTCAACGGTTATTTTTGCGGGCCTCTCACGTGAAATGGTTGACACGGAGTTCGATTCGATTGGGCATAAATCCATGTCCACTTTTGACCCATTTGCAAGTGGCAGAATGCCTATCATCAGAGATTGCATCGCTGCTTCCATGGATCAAAGATACCCTACGCGTCTTGTTTCTTGAGAATGTTCATGGAACATTTGTGGATATCCGTCGGGTTCATGATGTGCTTGCGCAATGAATGTCACTGACCCATTTGCATTTGACATTAAGTGACATCGACGCTCCTATGCCTTTGCCTTGTTCTCCCAACCTTGTCTATTTCGAGTCCCATAGTGGCTATGATCTTCAAATGAGTCCGTACACGGAACACAAGTTCAATTTGATGCGCTACTTGTACTTGAGGGTGCCCATGGCACTCAAATACATGCATAATTGGCGAAAGATAGCCAAGAAAACAACGTCTTTCAAGGCGTTTGACGTATTCTTTCGTGAAGGTTTACTTGTTCGATTTGCTTTTAGCCGTTGGCAAGATCTCACACATGACATGGCCACGTATCCCGATGCCCAATGCCATAAGATTGGCCCCGTTTACCGTTGCTCTCTGAATGCCCGAACATTCAGTTTCGATACGATTGATGAAGCCAAATAAAAAATCCGTGAACCATATGTTGATTTGCTTCTCGATTCCTCATTACCCAAAATGGCGGCGCAGGGATTTTCCTTGACGGAAGACTACTTGGCACGGGCGACGGTGGCTGAATCGGTGTACCCAGCGCCCAGTGGCCCGGAATCGGCGGACATGCTGGCGGATGACATGGATGGTGAATTGAACACCGTGTACACACTCGATCTCTTTCAAAGGGCAGCGGATGGCATGGCATCGGCCGTGGAACGCTTGATGGATCCCACGGACACGGATCGTTTGCCGGATCCGTGGGATGCCGTGGTCCAGCGCGTTTCCCGTTCCGTGATTCAGGTCATCTCCACCGACGAAACGGCCACGATTCTCACTCCGTATGCCCTGAATCCACGGGGCAAGTCCAGTGGCACAGGATTTCTCATTGGAAAAGGTAAGGTGAAACATCCATGATCCAAACAGGTCATTCACTGCGTGAATGACAAAGGGCTACGGACGGTGGCCACGAATGCACACGTGATTCTGAAATCGGCGCAAGTGGCGGTGCGTCACCTGGCCATTGACGCGGAACGCCTGTTCACGGCCGTGGTCATTGGCTTTTCCGTGACACGGGACCTCGCGTGGCTTTACATTGACGATCCCCATTGGGAACACGCGCTCCAGGGCTTGACCACGGGCACGAAACCCGTGGAATTGAAGAATGTCAAGGAGCATTACGTGGCGCATTCCTTGTTATTTGGGGATTCGGACATGGCACGCGCGGGCATGCGCGTCGCCGCCATTGGTTACCCGCTCGGTCACCCGGAACGCAAGGTTTCCACGGGCACCCTCTCCGGTCGACGCTTGGAAAACAACAAGACGTACCTGCAGTTTGACGCCTCGCTCAATCCCGGTAAGACCGTCGATGAACCCATGGAAAAGAAGAACGCTCATGCATTCTTCTTTTCCCAGGCAATTCGGGAGGACCCTTGGTCACGGCCGAAGGCGTGGTGATTGGCATGACCTCGGCGGGCATGGTGGGCGCCGACGGTGTCAATTTTGCGATTCCCTCCGTGGACCTGGTGAATGGGTTGCGTGCCCTGCTGCGCCGCGTGCAAGCGCACGTGCAAGCCTCGCAACAAACCGTGATTCGACCGAATCCCTTGATTCCCGACTCGCGTACCCGTGGTCTTTTGCGTCCGGGATGCCCGGCGATTCTCACGGAACCCATCTTTGGCGCATCGACCACACCTGTTTTTAAAGTAAGCGATCAGCAACCTAGAGAAAAAGAACAAAGCATATGCTTTGTTCTTTTCTAGGTGCCAGTGGCGGCCAATCGGGTCAAACAATACACCAAATTGCCCGAGGCCGTGGGTATCCTTGTCACGGGTGCACCGTCCCATCTCGCGGAATCCGCAGGAATATCCGTGGAAAACGTGATTTTGCGTATCAAGACATCGAGTGGACAACCGAATGCGCGCATGGATATCTACGATTTTGGCACGGATGGGGCCACGGCCGTCGACTGGACGGAACGGCGCATCACCTTTGATGAAGTCAAGACGCGTCTGGAATTTGACGTCTCTTACGATGTTTATTATTTGAATTTGGCGACCGGTGCCGTGTACCAAGGCAGGTTTACATGGCAACCACCTATCCATGCAGAGCGCCTCTTGTGGCAACCGCCGCACTTGCCGGCCCGTTACGAGGGCGTGGCAGGCGCCATGATTGTGCCCTTGACACCAGACGTGGTCAATGGACTGGCGCAGGCCATGTCCGGTTCCACGACGTATGACGACGTGATCCCTGGTAAGTCGATTTGAGACAACCAAGTGCAAGGCTCACGCCTTGCACAGGTTCCTTCTTGCAAGAAGCGCAATACGCCGCGGCGCAGGCGGAGGAAAATGGGGGTTTGATCGTGATTTACTGTTTGCCCGATTCCATGTGGCGCAAGGAGCCGCGCTTGGTGTACCCAGGTTCACGACTGATCAGCGTGAATGGGCAACCGGTGCGCACGTTGACGCGTTTCCGTGAGTTGCTGCAGCTCTCGGGTGACCGTGTCACCTTGGGTTTCTCCCCCGATTTGACGGATCAAGCCGCGGAATACCGTAACACGGGTGCACCCGTGACACTCACCCGTGAACAATTACGAACCGAAGAAAAACGCATTGGGCGTCGCCAGCACCTGTGTTCCACGCCCGGTGTGGCCGATTGGCTTGAATCCACGCATACCGTCGTACAAGCACGATCCGTGCTGGTTCGGGGTGTAGCAGCAACACTCGTTGCTGCCGCACCCATGAGTTATCACACCTGTGACATGTGTCAAGGACCGATGACCCCCAATGACTTTTCACCGTCTTGTTCCTTGGTGTGTTATAACATGAAGACCCATCGCGCTTCCTATCCCCTTTCCTTATCCTCCAAGAAGAAGGCAAATCAAGGATGAAGCTCATTAAAATCATTGAATTTCATATTAACTCATTCCTTTTTTCATGCGTTGGGTCACCATTCAATATTTGAACCATATCGAATCCGCATTTCTCATCACCGAAGGACAATACCTGGCCTACCGAGAAGCATTCGAGGACTATTCGCCTGATTTCGCATGGACGGGTCCAACCACTCATGAACCAGATCCACCTGTGATTCAATACATGAAACAATGGAGCGACTATGAAATCAGTCACTTTTTCATCACGGATCCCGTGGACGATGAGGATCTTTCCCCTCATGATTATGATTATTTATTGAAATTCGTCGACGAATCGCCGGAATATCCCCGATTACAAGCACACCGTGTAGATCCCACTTCATAAAATCATTAATTTAGCCGTGAAATACCCATTGTATTCACTGAATTCACAATCATTTGTGTTGTGTGTGTCGCGGAATTGAGCGACATAGGCGTCAAATGCCTCTTCTCCGGAGTGCGTCGCTTGAAAGGTCAAATCCAACACACGCAACGTATGGCCTTGGAGAAGATGGGTCCATGTCCATGGGCTACCATGAGGAGCGATCAGTCGTTGTCGAATCACACAATGCGTCATGCAAGTGGACAGTTTTGGAACCAAGGGTGTGATATCCGTGGCACAAAACATGTTTTCTATTTCCAAATAAGTCAATTGTGCGGCCAATGCCATGACAAAGGAAAGTTGCGGTCGTCCCAGGGCCAAATGTGTCAATTTGGGGCAATGGTCGACCAGGTATTGACTGGAAACGAGTGCCGATGGATTTGCCACGGTCAATTCCACGAGGTTTTCCCGTGCACGTTGGGCAATGGCTTCCAAGGCGAGATCGTCAATGTAATGCAGATCCAAACGACGCAAACAAGCAAAGGCATTCATGGGCCATGTCTCGGGTTGCCAAGAAGCGGCTGCCAAACAACCCGTTAAACACAAGGAATCGAGACGGGGCAAGCTAACGATCACGGATCGCCACCGACGAAACCAGGCATTGATGTAGGGTTGGGGAACCATCAGTACCAAGGACGTCAAGCGTTGACACAGCTCTGGATTCAATGGCGCTGGTAAATGATCGTTGGGTAAATGAAGCACCATTTTCGTGAGAGAGTTGCTCGAAAGCGAGAGCATCTCAAAAGGAAAAGGATGTTCCTGGTCATGCATGCCCATGGCCGAACGTCCCAATTCCACACTATCCGCCATGGAAAGCAACCATTTGAACAGG
>Ga0265336_10000755_pt1 | contig 17187 bp, 17 predicted proteins | sample 42119metaG_FD_193583 | JGI IMG/M metagenome (GOLD analysis project Ga0265336, IMG submission 193583) | Rhizosphere microbial communities from Carex aquatilis grown in University of Washington, Seatle, WA, United States - 4-21-19 metaG | ecosystem: Host-associated > Plants > Roots > Rhizosphere...
AAGGGAAGTATTTTTTGGGGGTGTCGCCCATTCCAGAAGGGAGAAGAGCATTTCATGCACTGCAAAAACACAAAACCCCCATCATCAAGATCGAATCAGGAGGTACATGCTGTCGCCCCCCAATTCGAGCAATCAATCACGTAAATGTAACCTGAAGAGAGGGAAATTTCAACAATAAAAAAGCCCGGCGTCTGGTCTCGCCGGGCAGTAAATGATGACAACACTTTGTTTACTTCACCATCATCATCTTTTTCACTTGCATTTTCCCGTTAAACTCCAGCCGCGCAAAGTAGATGCCGCTGGCGAACCGTGATCCGTCGAACGTCGACTGTTGCACAACTCCCGCCTTTAATTGTCCGTCCACCAGTGTGGCGACTTCACGCCCGAGGATATCGTACACTTTCAATGTTGCCTTGCCGTCTTCCGGCAGAGTGAAGACGATCGTCGTCGTCGGGTTGAACGGATTGGGATAGTTCTGGCTCAGCGCAAATACTCTCGGGGCTCCCGTCAAATTGACTTCGATAACGGAGGAATAGGTGACCGATCCGTTCCGGTCGAGTTGTTTGAGGCGGTACGAATAATTTCCCGGGACCAGGTTTTGATCTGTGTACGAATATTGCTTCGGCGCGTTGCTCGTGCCTGCACCTCTCACAAGCCCGAGGTCGGACCATTGCGGGAGTGAATCGCTCATCGTCAGAGGCTGGCTGCTCGTTGATTTTCTTTCCACCTGCCACCCGGAGTTGTCCACTTCGGTCTTCGTTCTCCAGTGGAGTTCTGCGTTCTGCTGCAGCGCGGTCGCGAAGAACTGGTCGATCGTCACCGAGAGGGGAACGACGTTGCTTCCGAAAATGTACTCGCCGAACGGTGCGTTTGGCACCGCGATCGAGTCGCTATTATAAGTAGAAGCGAGAAGTGCAAAGTTTCCCAGACCGACACTGCTTCGGCAGTACACTTTAATATTCGCTGAGATCGGTGCGCCCGGCAATCCTGAAATGTTCGTGAACGTGAGCGTGTCGCCGGTGATCCCGTTTCCTGCGTGCGCCGTCACCCAGCGATAGCCGCTGAAATACTGCGGCGCAGTCCCGCTGAACGTAATGCTGTCGGCTTGAGTGTTTTCATAACCGGCATAGGCGAACAAGGTGGAATCGACGCCCAGCCCCAGGACTTCTATGCTGGCATGTGTGGTACCGAATTGATATGCCGTATCGTTCTTCGTTATCGCCATGCCAACGCCGGTAAGGCCGGGGGGAGGGGATTGGACGTTCGAGCGAAATACCGGAGACGAAAGTCCTTCCCAGATGAACCATGTCCCGGAAAAATCGAATCCGGCGAATGAGCTTTGCTGATGAATTTGTGCCGAGCTCAAATTTGTTCCCCCCGCCGATGAGCTTTGTCCGCTTGCAGCTGCGCTCCAAAAACTGTTGGAGATCGAACCTGAACTCACTCCTGCAAATCCGCCGGCGCCAGAATCTCCCCGCACGGTTCCGAGCGAATAGCATCCGGCAATGACTCCGTCGTTGTTCCCCGTAAATCCGCCGACGCGGTTATTCCCTGTCACGCTGCCGGTCGCATAACTTGTCGCGACGCGGCTTCCAGATGAGACGCTTCCCGCAAATCCGCCGGCGCCTGTTCCCGCGAAGACTCCTCCGGTTACTGTCGCCGCTGCGAAGCTCATGGTTACGGAGCCGGAAAAAACGTCGCCGGTCAATCCTCCCACCGCATCGCCGCTGCCAAGCACGGTTCCGGAAACCGAGCAGCCGTCGACTTCGCCAAGGATCCTTCCCGCGAGACCGCCAACATATTCGTCTCCGATCACGTTAACATTCTGCAGCCGAAGACTCTTTACCGTTCCGTCGATCCTGCCGAACAATCCTACGGCGCTCGTCGATCCTCTGTTGATCGTCAATCCCGTAACGGTGTGCCCGTTGCCCTCAAACGTTCCGGTAAACGGCGATGCGTCGCTCCCGATCGGCAGAAAGCCGCGGTAGATGATCCCGCTGGCGTTCCAGGTCGCCGTTGCACTTGCATCGATATCGGAACTGACGGTAAAATACTTGTCGCGGTAACTGTTCACCGACTGGAGCTGGCCAATGGTCGATATCTGATATGGATTCTGGGATGTTCCCGCTCCTCCGGCAAAGACCGCCGTCGCGGGAGTTGTAAATTCAAACAGATCGTTGCGTGCTTTTTTATAGCCGACATTTGAATAACCGTACCCTCCGAAAAGCCAGAGATCGCCTTGCGCATCCATGGTATATGCGGAATACGCGTTAGCGCCGGGACTCACCGAATCTGCTGCGATCCCCTTCGTCCCATAGACTGGGTACATCGTTCCGGATCCGCCGCTGATCCACGTCCAGAGACGCGTTGAAGGGTTGAATGACCAAAGATCATTCAGCAAACGTTCGCTAAACGTTTGGTCGATGCCGTATCCACCATAGACAACCAATTGCGTATCCGATTTTATCCAAACCGCGGAACCTTTTCTTGAGCCGACTTCGTTGAACTGGTTGGCCGAGTTCTGCGCAAAGTACACGGAGCGCATATTCCCTACTTGATAATCATCGTTCGACGCCCAATACCAGGCCCATTCTTCGTTTGCTGGATTCCACGACCAGAGATCCTCCATTATTCTTCCGCCCGGATCCTGGCCGCCGAACAGAAAGAACTTGCCGTTCGATGCTCTGCAGAGGGAGAAATTGATGCGTGCCTCGGGATAATCGATTGTCTGGTCTGTGCCCGTCGGCAGATAGGCATAGTTCCCGTAGTCATCGGGATTCGAAACGCCTCCAACCCAGTATGTTAATGCGCTGTCCACAACGACCTTCCACACATCGGAGAAAGTACAGAGACTTCCGGTCACAAGACCGCCTCCGCTGAAGAGCCAGACTCGATCGCTGTCTTCTTCGACGTACATGCTCGAACCGTACCGGGCGCCGAGAGTACCGGTCATATTGAAGTTTGTTGGAAAGACGGTGTCATCGTTTTGAGATGCGCTGTTATTCTGCAGCTGGTACCATACCCAGCGGTCGAGTGCGAAATCATACTTCCAGAGGTCCGAATAGATATTACTTCCGTTGTCGATGCCTCCATAGACCCAGAGATCGCCGGTCGATGCAGCGAACCAGGCGAACTGTGACCGCGCTCCCGGGTCGTTCGTTTCGGATGGATAGCCTGATGTTCCATACACGGTGGAAGCGTTCGGCATATTCGAGCCGCGCTTCCACATCCATTCGCCCAGCGAAGGGCTGTATTCCCAGATCGTGTTATAGAAATTGCCCGAGCTGTCCTGACCGCCGAAGAGATAGAGATTCCCGTCCGGACCGGTCCACATGGCGGCGTGCTGTAGAGGCGGGGGCTGATTTGACTGCTGGAACTCTCCCCGCGTGCCGAAGTCGGGGACGATGGTGGATGTTGCGCTCCCCGAGATCCATGTCCATGATTGCGCGGAGGCGATCAGAGTAAAAGAGAATTCGAAGGCAATTACTAGAAGCCATCTCAAAAGCGAATTTATGCTGACCCTTCGACGCTCCCGTTCCGCTTTAGTGGAACGGGATTGCTCAGGGTGAACAAATTGCCCGTTCATCATGAGTAAGCGATCCCGCTCGATGAGCGGGAGAGCGCATCGAAGGATACGATGACATGTTTTTAAGTCAGTTTCTACTATAACGCGGTAGAAATGTTTCATCAGGAATCCTTTGGTGATCGTGGAATATTCTACGGAAATATTTATTGGAAGCTTTCTCAAAAATCGTTTCGATGTGGAATGCATTTGTAATTGTCATGCTTCTCCCGCCGCTTTTCGGCGGGAGAAGCATCCATGTCATTGGACCCTCGTAGATCCACAATGCATCATTGTCATGGATTCTTCGCTTCGCTCAGAATGACAATGACGCAGCTGTAGTACATGAGCGACCAACCACCATATGTCGCCCTGAGCGGAGGGTCTACTTAGTTTTATTTCAGCAGCAGCATTTTCCTGACCTGCATCTTACCATTAAACTGCAATTGCGAAAAATAAATTCCACTTGCAAGCCGCGAGGCATCGAACACGGCCTGATGGTATTCTCCAGCCGCGGCAACTCCGTCAAACAACGCCGCTACTTCCTGTCCGAGTGTATTGTAAACCTTCAACGTTGCACGGCCGTCTTTGGGAACGGTGAATCGGATTGTTGTCGCGGGGTTGAATGGATTGGGATAATTTTGGGAGAGCGCTAATACTCTCGGCACTGCGTCCGGTGTAACTTCTATTTCCTGCGAGTAACCGAATGCACCGTTGCGGTCAATTTCTTTCAGGCGATAGACCAGCGCACCGGATATTCCGGAATTATCTCTGTATGAATACTTATGCGGACTGTTGCTCGTGCCGCTCCCCGAAATAAAGCCGAGCTTCAGCCATCGCGGCGCGATTCCCCCCGGCGTTGTGCTTGAAGAGTCTTTTCTGTCTACTTCAAATCCTTCACAATTCCGTTCCGTCACAGTTTTCCAAATCAATTCAACTTTCCCATCAGAAACAGTCGCTGAAAAATTTGCCAGCTCCACGGGAAGTGCGATGGTCGAACCGTTTTGCCAGGAAAGAAATGGATAACCATTGTTGATAACGTGATGCGCGATATCCATATCCCAATAATTATTCGTCCCGTTGGCGGTTTCAAGCTCGAAATCCCAGCCGGCATTTGTAAATGTGGAGAGCGTTCGCAGCGCGGCAGAAGTCTCCGGTGTCCCAGCGGCACTGCTGCTGGTGCTGTCGGTATCAAAAAATGAATTGGTGACGGTGCCCCCATAGTTACCTCCGATCAATCCGCCGTAGGTAGAAGTCGCGCTCACCTTGCTGACGCTGTAGCAATCACTGATGTCGGCACCCGAGTGGTTTCCTACCAAGCCTCCGGCGCCTGCGCACGAGACATGCACCCCGCCGGTGCTATAGCAGTTTGTAATTGATCCGGAAGTGGAATATCCGATGAATCCGCCCATGCTGTAATTTGAACCTCCCGTCACCGTGCAGCTGCTGAAACTTGTTGCAACCGATCCGTTGTGTTCCCCGATAAGCCCGCCGCAATCGCCGTACGCCGCGTAAACGCTCCCGGTACTATAACAGTTCTCAATGGAGGAACCAGCCGAATCCGTTCCCACCAATGCTCCCACAAAATCATATCCGGATACGCTGGCGTTCGTTACGCCGAGGTTCTTGATCACAGCGGTCGACCCGATGAATCCGAATAATCCCAGGTTATCATTCCCGCTTCCCGTCCGGGAAATAAATAAGCTGTCGATATCGTAACCCTGGCCGTCATACGAACCCGAAAAACGTTGTGCGGCACTGGACCCAATCGAAATAAATCCCTGCCCGCTGTTGTAATCGGCCGCCTTTGTCGGAGACGCATTGATGTTTTGAGTTTGAATAAAATAGACTCCCCCCAACGCAGCCGAGTGATTGTCTACGGTGTCTGCAATCCACATAAGATTTCCCAGCGAGGAGATTTGGTAAGGATTTCCCGATGAACCGTCACCCGCGGAGGGGCGTGATTCCGCAAGTGTCGTGGTGAAGCTGACCTCGGTTCCCCGTGCATATCCATGCGTGTTGACAGCGGCGACGCGAACGTAATACGTTGCACCTGAATTCAAACCCGAAGCCGATGCAGAGACCGGCTGAGAAGTTTCCCCCATCAACGGACTTTGCGACGCAACGATGCTATCCGTGTATGTTCCGGAGACATTTCCAAGGAGGAACCGAACGATCGTCGTATCTCCGTTCGGGTTAACGGAACCGTTGAACGATGCCGATGTGCTCGTGACGGCGGACGCGGCGCTCGTCGCTGCAGTCGGTAATGTAGGCGGCGGGAACGTCGTAAAGTTCAGTTCGCTGCCTAGTGACGAACCGTGCGAATTCGACGAAAGGACCTTGTAGTAGTATGTCGTGCTGGAAGCGAGGCCGGTAACATTTGCAGACACGGACGTCGCTCCCCAGGCGTATAAAGGGCTCTGGGACGCAGTAACAGTGTCCGGGTAATTTCCTGATACTGTACCATACAAGAATTTGACGGTGGTAGAACTTTTATGCGGGCTCACTGCTCCATTCAGCGTGACCGTTGACGAAGCAATATTCGTACTCGCAGAAGTGACTGACGATGGCGCACTCGCTACGTACTGCGACTGCCAGCTCAATCCTGGATATCCGCTGTTCACGGCTACGTCAATAGCCCAGGTGTTCGAAAAATCCCACCCCGCGTTGGTGAACGTGGACTGCGTCTTCATCTGCGAACTGCTCTCACCCGCGTCACCGGAGCCGCTGCTGGATTGTCCCGAAGTTTGCGTATCCCAGAACGAGCTTGATGAACTTAGATAGTTATAGCCGACGAGTCCGCCGACAGGAGAGCTGCCGCTGACCGATCCTTTGCTGTAGCAATTATTAATAGAGCCCAGAAAATTATAGCCGACAAGTCCGCCGACAAAAATGCCGCTGCCGGCGACATTGCCGGTAGCGTAACAGTTCGATATTTGCTCGCCGCCGTAATTACTTCCGCTATACCCCGAAAATCCCCCGACGTATTCTCCTCCAACCACATTCCCTGTGCTGTAACATTGGCTGAATGTAGAATACAACTGGTTTGAACCGTTAAATCCGCCTGAATAATCTCCTCCGCTGTCAGCACCTGTGGCATAGCAGTTGGCGACCGAGCTGCTGTTGCTATTATATGCGAGGAACCCGCCAGAATTGGTACCGGTACAAACGACATTTCCAGAGCTTGAGCTATTTGTGATTGTCGCGTTGTGATCGTTTCCACCTGAGAAGCCGCCCACACCGCTATTGCCGCTGACTCTCCCTGTCGCATAACTACTGTCGATAGAACTGGTCGTGTAATAGTTTTCGCCGATGAATCCGCCGACAAAACTCCCCCCGCTTATTCGTCCTGTGCTGTAACTCGATTTTATTTTTGAGCCATACAAATTCTCTCCCGCAAGTCCGCCAACAAAGCTGCTGGCGCCGCTCACGTTTCCTGTCGCATAGCAGTTGCTGATGGTAGAGATGGTGCTTTCGTTGTTCGTATTGCTGCCGATAAGCCCGCCGGCCCATCCGGCACCGCCGGTGATGGTGGCGCTGCTGTTGCTGCTGCTGATGCTGCCGCCGTCGCTATAGCCAACCAGCCCGCCGACGTAGTCGCTGTTTCCGGTGACGGTCCCGGTGGTAGAGCAATTGGAAACGGCAGCATCAAAAATTAATCCTACGAGCCCGCCTGTGTATTGTCTCCCTGTAACACGGGCGTTCAGCAAGCCGAGATTCTTTATCGTTGCGTGATAGATTTGACCGAACATACCGATGTAGTCGGAACTTCCCCTGGAAATAAATAATCCTGAAATCGTATGCCCCTGTCCGTCATAGGTGCCGGTGAAATGGGAGCCGTTTCCAATGGGAGAGAAACCGCTGCCGGAATTCCAGCTCGAATCGGAGGATGCGTCGATGTTGGCGGTTTGCGTAAAATATGCTCCCCACGCGCCGGAATTTTGCGTTATCCAGTAAAGATTATTGAGCGAAGCGATAACGTACGGGTCGCCGGAAGTTCCGCTGCCGGACGGTAGTGTTGCCGTTTGAGAAAAAGAATTTGTTGAGCCGGCGAAAGCCAGGAACAAAATTGCAGCAGTTGTAGAAATTATTCTATCCATATATTTTTCCTTTCTATTTTGTTGAACGGAGTGAACTCCGAAAGCATCCGTTTTGGAGGATATACCGCCTTAAAGATTCTCCCGTAGGGATGCCTTTGGCATTCACTTCGCTTCGGTCCGTTCAGAATGACAATGATGGAGCTGTACTACATGAGCGGCAAGCCACCACATGTCACCCTGAGCGGAGCAAAGGGTCTATTTAGTTTTATTTCAGAAGCAGCATCTTCTTCACTTGCATCTTCCCGTCGAACTCCAAACGCGAGAAGTATATTCCGCTGGCAAGATTCGATGCATTGAATTGTACCTGATGACGTGATCCGGCGCTCGCTTGACCGTCGTACGCCGTTGCAACTTCCTGACCCAGCAGGTTGAAAATTTTCACCACTGCGCGCCCTGTCGACGGAACACTGAATTGGATCGTTGTGGACGGGTTGAATGGATTAGGGAAATTCTGAGACAACGAAAAAGTCGCAGGGAAATTTTTGCCTTCGGAAACTTGTGTCACGGCAGTTCCGCTGATGATCGTCACGCCGCCCACCTTCACCGTGCCGGTATCGTTCTGGTCCTTTCTGCTGTCGATGATGATCGCGATACCTTCCTTGGTGAAATAATTGAATCCTTGGTACGTGTACTGGTCCGGTTCGAGAGATCTTATCCTCAGACAATCGTGCGATTTACCGCCGACGGCAAGAGTTCCAAAACCGTCCACGACATAGGATTGTGCATGATTCCATCCCGTTGACACATTCGTGATTGCATTATTGACATAGGTTGAGTCGACGCCCAGACCTTCGCCCGTTGTTACCCATTGAAGTCCATACGAGGTTGGAAACTTCATACTCACTTCGTTGGGAATGGAATAGCTGTACATCTGCGAATCGGGGTAAACTGAAACGTTTGCGATGCTCACGAAACTGGTGTCAGTGAAGAGGAGAAGAGGGACGTTGGAAAGTGTCTGAAGCGACGAGCTCCAAAAAAAGCTTGATGGATTGAAGCGCTCGGCGAGTTGTGGAACTTGCGACGCCGAAAAGATCGTCATCGCCATCGTGTCAGGAAAATGGAGCGAAGAGAAATCGTAGACGTTTGGTCCCCCGGTTTTCCCGACGTTGACGTACTGGCTTGTGTCTGAAATTAGTTTGACGGCCGAATTCGGCATCCAATATTGCTGAACGTCTGACTTTTGAATCGTGATCTGTCCAAATGCGGCATGCGTGAGCAGAAACACGAACAGAGTACAGCATGTCCAGTGGAGTATTTTCATCCAGGTGTCCTTCCTTCTATTGTTCTTTTTGATTATGGCTTTTAGTGGGGGATGGATTCCCCCAATGGCATAATGGAAAAGTAGAATTTTGTTGAAAAAAAGTCAAGCGGGGAAGAGGCGGGGGGGCACAACAGGAGTGACGCTATGATGATTTTTGCTCAATATTGAGCTTAATTAGTGCGCATGCGTTCAAACTGACGAAAGTTATGACATCCCCGCCGCATACAAAAAGCCCCGGAAGGTGAATTTCCGGGGCAATAGACTCAATTCGAATTCAGCGGTACGTCATCAATGCTTGATGACAATGAGGTACGCGCCAATGACCGGACCGCGCGGGCGTCGCCCATTTCGGTCCAGCGGTGCATCTGCCGGAGCGGGGGCGTACATCGGCTGGAAGAGATACGCCAAATGTGTCAGTGGGTCGACAGAAATAGTTTTTGCGCCGGCCATCGTGGTCACGGTGGCGACGACAGTATAATGGTCGGGTGAATCTTCGTGAACGATCGTGACGCTGCTGTCGCGGCCGGCCGGAATGTAGATCAACTTATCAGAGGGATCCCATCCGAGCGCGTCGACACCATCGCCGTTCTGGATTGTCGCCACGATCTTTCCTGTTTCGGCATTCACGACCGCGGACATTTTTCCGCAGCCGGTGAAGATCCTGTCCGTGGAGCGGTCATACGCGATCCCCGTTGGACCGTCGCACGAATCGAGCGGCCACACACCGAGTGCTTTCATTGCCTTGGCATCGACGACCTGGATGGAATTCTTCCGCTCAAGGTTGACGAAGAGCTTCCCCTTCCCGTCGCTCGCTGCGCCTTCAGGCGAATTGTCGGCGAGCACTGCTTCTCCCGTTATCACCCCCGCGTTGGGGTCAACGGCGGTAGCGGTCCCGGGATTACTGTGATTGGTCAGAATGATCCGGTCCGTGAAATCATCGTACATGATCCCGTCCTGCCCGCCTGCCGGGATTTTGATCTTCTTGATCGCGGCGAGTGTTTTAAGGTCGAACATCGTAAGCGTGGAATCGCCGCGATTGGTGATGAACCCATGATTGTATTTCGCAACAAGAGCGATCCCGTGGTTGTTGGGCGTGTCGGGAATATCGCCGAGGACTTTGCCTTCGTTTCCGTCGATGACCATGACGTGTGAGCCGCGCGAGACGAAGACGCGCCCCGTTCCCGGCTCGACGGTCAGATAATCCGTCCCTCCTTCGCCGCCGATACTGTATTTCTGAACGGAGAATGTCTGCGCCCGCAGACTGCCGTTGAACCAAGTCCCAATGAGCAAGAGGGCGAGTGTAAGGAATGTTCTCATGTGATGTCCTTCGATATATGTGAAATAATTAATGGGGATTTTCCGTCTCACAGGGAGCTACTTCTTCCGTATACACTTGCCTTCAGTGTAGGTCTGAAATGTTTCGCCGTCCCGCGACATTTCAAACTTCACGTCGACCGTCTCTTTGCCCAATGAAGTATACGATAACCTAAACACCGGCTTATTCTGCACCTTGCCGCTGGTAAATACGATGGACTTCTCAAGATACGATATTGCATAGTTAATTGTGTGGCCTTCATTATCAAAGTAGACCGCCTTCGCAGGTTGACCGGCATAGTCGAGGTAGACGACCATGAGATCGTCATGGATAGTCTTTGGTTTATCTGTGGTTGCCGGATATTCAGAATGGTTCTTTCGTATTAAGACTTTTCCGTCGAGGTCCGGCTTCAGAGAGAACCATCCTTCTCCGTTACCCGGCGTTCCGCTCCCTTCGCCGGTCCAATCTCCGACGAGCCAATTCCATTTTTGCCATGTCGTGTCCTGCTGTGCCAACGATAATGAAGATATGCCCAAAAGCAAGATAAACAGTGATATGAAACTATCCTTCATGATTATCCTCTATTTTTTTAATTCGGAATGCCGAAGACGACTCCTGTAATTATTCCGGAGCTTTCCCGATATTGAAAACAAATCCGTACGGGTCTCGAATGTAGCAACGAGGGACGGAAGGATTCTCATCTACCACGACGCATCCGGCTGCAACAAGTTTTTGTTTGGTTTCCTGGACATCCTGGACAAGGAATTCAAAGACCGGTCCATGCTCGTTTCCTTTTTCAACATACAAACAAAAGGATCCGGTTTCAAACCCGATCATCGTCGCACTGCGACTGGTGATTGGCAGGCCGAGAACGGAGCTGTAGAATTGAATCGCTTCCGACCAATTCTGAGTTCGGATGATCACATCCCGCGAAGACTTATCCATGTTTAACCCTCATTCCATCGCATTCGTTCATTCAAATCCCTAAGATTGGAAACAGACTGCCCCACGCTGGCGAAAATCCCATAAGGATGGTTGATGAGTTGATCTATTCCACGCGCTTCCAATCTTCTTCAATAAGTTCGTCGGTTCTCTTTCCGTTGTCGTTGCCGACAAAGTGGCCGATGATATGCCACTGATCGCCATTGATCGTAAAGGTAAAATCAATCGAAGTACCGATGTAATTCGGTTCAAAGAAAAACTCGGTCGTCTCGGTGTACGTATTTCCGGTGACCTTGTACGTTCCTGCCCCGAACTCATCATGAAACGCATCCAAAGAATCGCGCAATGTTCCCTTTGCAAGGAGCTCTTCGACATTTTTCCTGTTCTGTCGCACCCAAACGAAATGGGTTCCCGTCAGCATTTTGATCTGCCTGCCGAACGTTAGGTTCTCCCGCCCGTTCAGTTTCTGAGATAGCATTTCCCAATAACCCTGCAGGTTCACCGCTTGCTGCCCATGCAGCAGGGGAGAGAGAAAAGTAAAAATAACAGCGGTGATAAATAGTCTTGAAACTTTCATAGTAGGCCTCTCGTGTAAGATTGTTAACAGTTCTTCGTTGGACATGTAAATGCTTTGCGGCATCTACGTTACCTCGCTCATTAATGCGAGAAGGTTCCGGTCTGGATCACGAAAGAATGCCATCCAAAGCTCGTGGTCCGGCATCTTCGCAATGAGATGAGGTTTTGATTCGAATATTACTCCACGGTTGGAGAGATCATTAAAGGACGACGTCAGATCATCGACCTTGTAATAAATTACTGAGCAGTTCCCGGCGTTCTTTTTTGCCGCAGCATCGAGCATAAGGCGTATGCCACCGCAATCGAAAAATCCCAATCCGGGAGGTGCCTGAAAGAGGAGTTGCATTCCGAGAACATCGCGGTAGAAAGCGACAGCCCGATCAATATCGCTCACCGGTACAGCAATCTGCCCGATACGGTTCAGCCCAGGATGCCGAGCTTGAGATGAGTTCATAAGCTATTTCCTCAAGAAAGTGTTTCACGTAATAAATATTCCTACTGCTGTGACTGTGAAATCGAGCCGCCTGCCGGGGGGATGGGGCGTTCAGGCCAGAATGCCGCTGCGAGAAGCGCCAATGCCGCGGCACAGACTGTTGCCGTTGCGGCAACGAACGGCGCAGCGCCGAAGTATCGGTCACCCATCAGCAGAAAAAGAATCAGCGGCAGGGTCGTTACGGTGACTGCGGAAACCCGCGTGACGATCAACGCCCATGGCTCGCCGCCGACGGCCGGAGCAGCTGCGTAGAAAGTGAAAAATCCCAATGGAAGCAGCAGCACACCCACGACGACATGGTTCAGGAGCATTGGCGGCGTGAGCCAGGTTGCAACGGATTCGGTTGTATTGTCCGAGATGAGGCGCGCGATGAACGGCGTGACCAGCAGATGCAGGATGCCCAGGATCATAAGCATGCCGCCGCCAAACCTCAGAATAATTCTTCTTACTCCCTTGGACATATGGAAACGAATTTGTGTGGTCGTATCAATGGAGCTGTCATCATTTCATATTTTTGATCAGCGCATAGAGATCCAGCAAGCTTGAGGCCTGGCTGATCCACTCATCGCACTCTTTTTCATCTTCCTTCCGCCATGTATATAAAATAGCGCCGAGCGTCAGCATCAGATCGTGTGCGTTGCGCCGGCCAGATTCGGTGAGCGGATAGATGCCAGTCAGAAAAAATAATATGGCATTGATCAATAAAAATACGGTGCTGAGATATGCACTGCCAATAAGTGCAAGAACAGTCACAGTCCCGAACAGCAATTTCAATCGGCGCTGCGTTCTAAGATCAATATCGATGAGCAGCGATATGTTGCCGACATAGCCCGCTGGTCCCTTCTTCATATGCACTGGATTCTTTTGTAAAAAAGCGCCAATAGTTTCAGCCGAGATGAATGCGGTCATCCCAGCCTGGTCGCTTGCAATTGTTTTGAGGAACCGTCCGCGCTTGAACAATTGCCATGTCATCTTTCCCGCATAATAGGAAATAGCAGCGAGAATGACCTCAAAGACCATCATAGCGCAAACCCTGGTGTCTTTTTGCAAGGAGCTTGACGAATCGCAATCCAATGGCTTATGGATACAGCTTTTTGTGCATAGCAAGCATCCTGACAAATGTATCGATGCGCTCCCGGCGCGTCTCAATTCGTTTAGCCGTTTGTATCCTAAAAAGAATAGCGTATCTATTTTGGCTGTTCAATGATGCGTAGAATTTTATTGCCTTCGGATTCTTGTTTAATGCTTTCTGAAAATCGGCAGGAGGCCTCGCCGTGCTGTGCGAATCGTATGCAGTATCCCAGCGTTCATTTTCTTTGGCACGCTCGATCGCAGCCAGCCCAGCCGGTTTCATCCGGCCCCTTTTAATGAGCGCCAAAGCCTTGGTGCGATTGATCCTGGACCAGATGCTTTTCGGCCGCCGCGGAGTGAATCTCTGCAGCCATGATTCTTCATCAAAGGCCTTTTTCTTCCCATCGATCCATCCGTAACAGAGCGCGGTCTCCAGAGCTTCCTGGTAGGTGATGGACTTAAACCTCGCAGATTTCTTCGCCAGCCTCATCCAGAAACCGGCTGACGAATCGAAATGCTTTCCGAGCCACGCCTCCCAATCCTTCTGATGTTTGAATGACTTCACAGGCAAGTTTGCGTTGGATCTCCCGGGTGCTGGCTTTCGAATCAATTTCCTATATGCCTTTGCTATTAATTGCAATCATTTTGATGCAGAAAGCAGACGTTCAACGAATGCCCCTCTCCATGCAATTCCAGTGATAACGAAACCAAGCGCAAAATAGAAGAGCTGCAAATTTCTTGCGATGCCTTCCGGTGAACCGATGACAGCGACTTCGACCGTCTCAAAGATAACGATCATGATACCGGCGATACAGGCAGTCCTCAGCGCGTATCGATGTGCGCGAATAAGCATGATCGCCGCAGCCGACGCAGTTCCCCCAACGAGCATGAGCAAAGCCAATCCCGGAATGATGTAGCTATTGAACGGGGAATTGGTCAACATGTCAACCGGCGGTGCATTCATTCCGGAAAGGAGCCCTGCTCCGCCCGCAACTGCCGTGATCGCCAGGAATGAGTTGAGAACGATCAGTAGTAGGCGGATTGGCTGCTTCATCGGATGATAAGAAACGTTCGTTATCGTAACAGCAGAGCTATAAAAAGGAATGCCAACAGAGCGGCTATCATACCAAATGCTATTCTATGCCGCAGCCGCTCGGCGTCTTTTTCTCTGTACTCGTCAAGATAATATTTATCCCCCTCGAGTTGAACTATTACTTTTCGCCTGAGCTGAGTCCGAAAAAGACGTGAGGTTGTTATTCCAAGCTCAAAAAGAGTCCTTGCGCTGTCCGGCGATGTCGCCGAGAGTGTGCGAAACGCCCCGAAGATCTTTCGCCTTCGCCTGGCGATCGCTGCACCGACAATCGGACCGGTTGAACCTGCTAACATCATTGCTCCCGTTGAGATTTATGAATGGCGTTCAATGATTTGTGAATTCTGTTTTGCACAGACTGCTGTGCTCGGCCGATCTGAACTCAATCCTTCGCGAAGATAGCCGCCATCTTGTTGAGGCACTGCTCCAGGCCTGTTTTGGACAATTCGAACATTTTCCCTTCGCTCCAATCATACTCAGTCACCGTCATTTCTGTTCGATTGCTGGCAAGGGGTTTGAACGTGACGGCATTGCGCTGATCTCTGGGAAAATCGGGGGGCATACCCAGTGCGGCCGGGTCGACGCTGTTGCCCTCTTTATCGGCGAGGTTATGAATGTATTCAATGCTTTGCAGCGGCACGATTTTCTTGTACTTCCATGTGCTGTAGATATCTTGTCCGCCGAATTGTTTCGGCGCGCGCATGCAGACCAGCGAGGTTCCCCCTTCACGAAAATCCATTTTGGCGCTGGGGGACGTGAAAAAATCGGGTCCCCACCAGAGCATGACGTACTCCGCTTTTGACCAGGCTTTCCACACTTTCTCGATAGGCGCGTCAAAAACGCGGGTGATGGTGAGGTGAAGTGTTTTTGGGGCACTGTTCATACAAGTTATAGGCTATGAGTCACTGAGTTGTGTAGTTGGTTTAGCTAATCGTGTTCATTCAGAAGGGACGGTTCGCCGTTGGTGATCGACCCGTTGAGGTTTCTGAGCGTTCTCGCGAGCGGTGATGAGTACCTACGCCGGCCGCCGGGTCTGGCCGCGTGTCGCCGTTGCGTTGATTATTCTGCAACGCTCCTTTTTTCTATCTTTTTGTGGATACGCTGCGTCTCGACAAGTGCCGCCGAGCCGTACCAGGGGTGCAATTCAAGAACCAATGCGCCGGCCTTCACCGCAGGGTCTGTCTCGGCGATCGTTCTCGCTTCTTCGACCGTTTTAACATTGAAAATAAACATTCCCCTGAGTACCTGGTCATCAAGAAACGGGCCTGCGACGATCAAAGTTCCTTCAGCGGCCAGACGCATGATGTTCTTTAGATGCTTCCTCTGCAGTTCTTCCCGTTGAACGGAATCTTGGATCTTCACCGGGCCGGCCTTTAGAAACCCGATGACGTAATGCTTCATTCCGTATTCGTCCGCTCCGAGGCTTTTTGCCAACGATGAGTCATAGGCAGATCCACCGGCGGCGTTATCGGCTTGAGCGAACGATACTTCACAGAAACTTATGATCGCAATGATGATAATTGCTGCAGTTTTCATATTTTCGGTCCGAGAGTTTTAAGTGACCATTAGAAATAGTTGCGCATGAGCCTGTTTACCCACTCTGGAACTTTGGCATCCTCGATGCAATCGTATTGCGGATAATACGGTTTGATATCGAGGATCGGTGTGGCATCGATCGCGTCGAGGCCCGCCGCCTCGACAAAATCATCCCCCACGGCGACGATCTTTACCGCTGTCACACCGATTCGATTCGGACGATCTTTGGCCCGCTGAGAAAATATTCCCACTTCGGGCATCGTGTCAAGGCCGCGCGGCCTTCGAACGATATCCCCCGCCGGATGAAATTGCGCCTTGTTCATGAAGGTAATAACGACGGCGTGTGAAAATTTGTCAAGGCCTTTGACTCCTTTTGAAAACTCCGGAAGGATTGTAAGTCTGGAAATTACCGAGGCCCAGTTCTCATCGACGGGCTGGGTGACTTGATTTGCGACGAGCCCTATTGGTGTGAATTCAAGCTTTGCCATAAATCTTCTGGATAGACCTCAAACTTCCCGGATATACCCTCCCAAAGGTCGCGAAGCGATCCCTTTGGGAGATGCCTTTGGCATTCGCTACACTCAGGGTGACATATAGTTGCCGATGTCTTCATCATTCTCAAGCACTCAAATCCCATGAAGATCATTCTGGGAACATTTCAAGGTAATGATTATTCAGATTAGGACACCACTCCAAAAAGATGGATCTGGATGCTTCCTAAGATCAAGCCTTTGGCTCTGTGTTGATATGTTTCGTTTTTGTAAACGATATGAAAAATAGAACGGCTAATGCTCAGTCGATTATAAACAACGGCATCCACAGCGAGGGAAAGCGTCCTTCCGGGAATAGTATACAAAATGCCGGAACCATAGACAATTTTTCAAGAATGCAGGGGATCATGATCGCACGATACCTCGATGGGTTAGCCGCGATGAAGATGAATAGTATTTGCCAGACCAGGGTCACTCCGGCGAAAGTATAATAGTACTCAGCGTGATTGACCGGAGGTGGATAGTCTATGCCCATCTTCTGTTCGTTGAAAAAGAGAGGGAGCGTAACGAAAATGCCGTAGATGGCTGCCGACCAGAAAACGTATTTAGCGAATTTCATAGTATGTTTCTTTCATGCTGTGGTTATGTGCAATCATTGCGCGCTGTTCTGTCTCGCGGACTCATGCACATAAGGTTCTAAATTTTTGAGCCCTCCTCGACGAGCGTAGCGAGTTTGTCGAGCGCCATCCG
>Ga0265336_10000756_pt1 | contig 17186 bp, 17 predicted proteins | sample 42119metaG_FD_193583 | JGI IMG/M metagenome (GOLD analysis project Ga0265336, IMG submission 193583) | Rhizosphere microbial communities from Carex aquatilis grown in University of Washington, Seatle, WA, United States - 4-21-19 metaG | ecosystem: Host-associated > Plants > Roots > Rhizosphere...
GTTCGCCATCCTCTACGCTGAGCGGTTCACGAGGCCAACGCCGTAAGATGACCATCGGCCTGCCGGAGTTGCTCGCGTTGCCGGCCGGCCTCAACGCGCCTCACACACAGAAATCCTGACGCGCCCGCGCCGGTGCCGGTGCGCCTATAGTCCAGTGATCCCCCGCCATCGACTTCTGTATGGATCGCCAGCTGATCATAATTTGCTCGCTTACGTTCGTGATCCATCTGGTCGGAACCCTCGCCTATGCGGTGCGCATCGCAGGTGTGCGAACCGGCAGGATCGCTGTGTCGTTCGCGCTGTTTAACATCCTCGTTTTTGTGTCGCGCACGTCGAACTCTTTCCAGGGGCCGTTCCTGGCGAAGCGGATTGAGAGAAATATCAGCCACAACGTCACGCAGGGACTGCTTGCAGATTTTCGCTGGATTCTCTTGTCAGCGACATTGGCCACGCTGGTCGGCGCGCTTCTGATCCCAACCTTCCAGCGGTTGTTCAGCCGCGCCGTGCTGCACTTTCAGATTCACCGATCAGTGCCCGCACTGCTGATGCATGGATTCTTCAAGGGCGGACTCTCTCAACTCAGATTGAACGCCAGCATGCCATCTGTCGCCAACATGACTGGACTGCGTCACGGGCGAGCGATCTCGGCGTCGATGCTCACGATGAACGTGTTGGCAGTCGCGCTGTGGACCATCGGCGTCTTTGCGGCCCTGTACGCCGGCTACTTGAACCCCGACCTCCGCGTGACATCAAGTTCGTTGTCTTCGGTGGTCAACGGCGTTGCGACAATCATGATGTTCGTATTCATCGATCCGCACATGTCAGTGATGACAGACGATGTCGTCGATGGCCGAACCTCGCAATCTCAATTCAGGCGCGCGGTGGTGTGGTTGGTCGGTACGCGGTTGGCCGGAACACTCTTAGGCCAGGCGCTCCTCGTTCCGGCAGCGATGGCGATAGTCACTGTGGCAAAGGCGATGTAGCAGCCATGGGCTCGGCTTGGTACGTGGCGGTTGCTGCGGCCCCTCTGTTACGCAGCAGGCCAACCTGCGATTTCAGCGCGACGGTGGAGCCCATCCAGGGCGTGATCATGTGCCTCGTCACTTGACCGACGCTGTCCGCAACGCTCGCTGGTAGTCCGTCTCGACAAAGCCCGGGAACTTCGTCTCGGTTGTCTGGAGGAACTCCGGCGATCGGTAGGCGGCGACCAGATCCTGCACCCACGGTTTGTCCTTGTCGATCGCCCGGATGGCGACGAGGTTCTGGTACGTCTGACCGGTCTTTTCCAGTGCGAGGGCCTCGGTCAACTTCAGGCCCGATGCCAGCGCGAAGTTGCCGTTGACGAACGAGTAGTCGGTATCGTCCAGCGAACGCGGCAGTTGCGCGGCCTCGATCGGCACGAGTTTGATCTTCTTGATGTTGACCGCGACATCCTTTTCAGACGCCCGGATCGGATCCGTACCCTCGCGCAACTTCACCCAACCGAGGTCTTGAAGGACGACGAGCGCCCGCGCGGCGTTGGTGGGATCGTTGGGCAGCGCCACGACGGCACCTTCCTTGACGTCGAGCGTCTTGTGCTTGTGGCTGTAGAGCGCGATCGGCGCGGTCGGCACCTTGATGAGTTCCACGATCGGCAGCTTGTTCTCGGTCGCGAACTTCGTCAGGTAGACGATGTGCTGGAACACGTTGGCATCGAGCGCGCCCTGCGCCAGCGCGAAGTTGGGTTGCACGTAGTCGTTGAACTCGACGACCTTGACGCGGTAGCCTTTCTTCTCCAGCAACGGTGCGATTCCGAGCTTGACCTGGTCGGCGTACGGCCCCGCGGTGGCACCGATGACGATCTCCTTTTTCTCCTGCGCGAAAGCCGGCGCCAAGGCGAGCGTGGCAGCGACGAGCGTGAATGCTGTAGCGGCGAAGGCGCGGCGCGAGTAGGTCATGGGCAGTTGTCCTGAGGAGTGAGGAACGAGGATCAGCGCTTGTCCAACTGCCGCGCGAGCGCGTTGCCGCCCCACTGCAACAACTGCACGAGCACGACGAGGATGGCTACGGTGAGCACCATCACGTCCGTCTGGAAGCGGTAATAGCCGTAGCGGATCGCGAGGTCGCCGATACCGCCGCCGCCCACCACGCCAGCGACGGCGGAGTACGAGAGGAAGCTGATCGCCAGCACGGTCAGCGCGAGCACCAGGCCAGAGCGTGCTTCGACCAGGAGTACTCGCGTCACGATCTGGAGGTCGGTCGCGCCCATCGCCTGTGCCGCTTCGATGACACCGCGCGGCACATCGCGCAGGTTCTGTTCCACGAGCCGCGCGAAGTACGGGATGGCGGCAAACGACAGCGGCACGGCGGCGGCCACCGGGCCGATGGATGTTCCGGTGAGAGCCCGGGTGAACGGCACCAGCGCGACCAGCAGGATGATGAACGGGAACGACCGCACCAGGTTGACGAGCCAGCCGACCAGGCCGTGCAGGGCGCGGTTCTCGAGCGTCTGGCCTGGGCCCAGCAGGAACAGCCAGACGCCCAGCGGACCGCCCAGCACGATGGCGCTGCCCAGGCCGATGACCAGCATCAGCAAGGTCTCGCCAAGCGCGATCCAGAGCTCGGGCAGGATGGCGACGATGTCCTCAGGCATGGGCGGCCTCGCGTCGATCGAGGTCCCTGCCGAAGGGCGCTGGCGGAGGCGCCGGAGCGGAGATCAGCTGCAGCAGGTCGCGGCCCAGGCGCGTGACCGGCTTGACATGCACGGCATCGTCCAGCGCGAAGCGCTCCGCGATGCGGCCGTCCTCGACCACGGCGACGTGGCGGCACAGCGTGGTCACGACGGCCAGCTCGTGCGTCACGATGACGATGGTCACGCCGAGCTTCGCGTTGATGTCATGCAGCGTGGCAAGCAGCGATTCCGTGGTCTCGGCGTCAAGCGCGGAGGTCGGTTCGTCGCACAGCAGGACTTCGGGATGGCTCGCCAGCGCACGCGCGATGGCCACACGCTGCTTCTGCCCGCCGGACAGTTGCGCTGGATGGCTAGCGGTCTTGTCTTCCAGGCCGACGAGCGCCAGGCATTCGTCGACGCGTGCCGCGATCTGCGCCTTGTCATGGCGACCATGGATGCGCAACGGGAACGCCGCGTTGTCGAAGACCGTGGCGTTCTGCAGCAGGTTGAACTGCTGGAAGATCATGCCGATCGCCTGCCGGGCGTTGCGCAGGTCCGGCTTGCCCAGCGCCGTCAGCTCGCGCCCGCCGACGACAACCCGGCCCGCATCCGGCCGCTCCAGCAGGTTGATCAGGCGCAGCAGCGTCGACTTGCCTGCGCCACTCTTGCCGACAAGGCCGAAGATGTCCCCGCGGCCAACTTCCAGCGACGTGGGGTGGACGGCATCGAACCGCCCGCCGTCCGGCAGTCGGAAGCTCTTGCACACGTTCTCCAGGAGGATCAGGGGCTCCGCGCGTGGCGCTGGCGGCGCGTCGAGGCGGTCGTCGAGGGGGCTTGGCATCCTTGCAGTCTTGCGAATCCAGCAGACTTGTACAAAGAACGTTTTCGTCTGTGGATGTGCATCGCAGCCGGCCGGCTTTCAACGCGCTGCGGATCGCCGGAAGGTGGCGGCCGTGTGGCGGTCCGGCAATCGGTCGCCCTGGCCGTGCAGCTTGTGTCGCAGGCTGCCGTCTGCATGCGCCGTCTTGTAGACGCCGCGATCCTGCAACTCGGGCACGACCAGATCGACGAAGTCCTCGATGCTCTCCGGCACGACGGTGCGCGCGAGGTTGAAGCCGTCGGCACCGGTCTCGGCGATCCAGGACTGCAGCTCGTCGGCGACCTGCGCCGCATCGCCGACGATCGCCGGATAGCGGTTGCCGAGGTCGAACAGCTCGAGCAGCTTGCGCCGTGTCCAGCCGGCCTCCTGCGCGGCGCGCGCATGCGACTCGATCGCGTTGCCCATCGAGTAGTCCACGGGGTCGTCGAGGCCGTACCGGCCGAAGTCGACGCCGACGCCGGCGGAGAAGTGCGCGAGCCCGGCCTCCCTGCTGGCGTGCTCGCGATAGTCGGCGTGCCTGTCGCGCGCCTCGGCGGCGGTCGGCGCGACGACGACGGCGACGGCCAGGAACACCTTGACGTCGTCCGGGCGCCGGCCGGCGGCCACCAGCGCCTCGCGCAGGGACTGCACCGTGCGGCGGCCGGCCTCCTTGGTGGTCGCCCCGATGAAGACGCACTCCGCGTGGCGTGCGGCGAACCGCTGTCCGCGCCCGGAGCTGCCGGCCTGGAACAGCACCGGTGTGCGCTGCACCGACGGCTCGGCCAGGTGGATCCCCTCCACGTCGAAATACTTCCCGTGATGCACGACGCGGTGCACGCGGGCCGGGTCGGCGAACACGCGGGCCGCCTTGTCGCGCCGCACCGCGCCGTCTTCCCAGCTGCCTTCCCACAGCTTGTAGAGCACCTCCAGGTACTCGTCGGCGCGGTCGTAGCGCTCGTCATGGGGCAGTTGCGCCGACTGTCCCATCGCCCGGGCCGCGCTGTCGAGGTAGCCGGTGACGATGTTCCAGCCGACGCGGCCGTTCGTCAGGTGGTCCAGGGTCGAGAAGCGGCGCGCGAGCAGGTAAGGGTGCTCGTAGCCGAGATTGACCGTGATGCCGAAGCCCAGGTGCTGGGTGACGGCGGCCATCGCCGACACGAGCAGCATCGGGTCGTTCACGGGCAACTGGATGGCTTCGCGCACCGTCAGGTCGACGCCGCCCTGGAAGACGTCGTAGGTGCCGACGATGTCGGCGATGAACAGCCCGTCGAAGAGCCCGCGTTCGAGCGTGCGTGCCAGGCGAGTCCAGTACGGCAGGGTGTTGTAGTCGATCGAGTGGTCACGCGGATGCGTCCACAGGCCATGGTGCAGGTGGCCGACGCAGTTCATGTCGAACGCGTTCATCAGGATGGGCGGGGGTCGGGGCGTCATCCGATGGCGTGGGCGCTGTGGAGTGCATGCAGCACCTGGGCGCGCAGCTGCGCGAAGTCGGCGCCCTCCGGTCGCCGCGGCCGCGCGGCCGCGACAGCGATCTCCTCGCGGACGCGGCCGGGGTCGGCCTCGAGGACGAGGATACGGTCGCTGAGGGTGACGGCCTCGTCGATGTCGTGGGTGACCAGCAGCGCGGCGACCTGGTGGCGTCGAACCAGGGCCAGCAGGACCGCCTGCAGCCGCATCCGCGTGAAGGCGTCGACGGCGGAGAAAGGCTCGTCGAGCAGCAGCACACGCGGCGCGCCGTACAAGGCGCGGGCCAGGGCGACCCGCTGGGCCTGCCCGCCGGAGAGCTGGCGCGGCAAGGCGTCCGCGCGATCGGCGAGACCGACCTCCTGCAGGAGGGCGTCCACACGCGGATCGCGGCGCGGCGCCCCGCCGGCCTCGAATGCGACGTTGTCGGCCACCTTGCACCACGGGAACAGGCGTGGCTCCTGGAACACGAAGCCGATGGCGCGCGACGGCGCCGACTGCGCCAGGCCATCGAGGCGCACGCTGCCGGTGTAGTCGCGGTCGAGTCCGGCCACGATCCGCAGCAGGGTGCTCTTGCCGCAGCCGCTGGCGCCCACCAGCGAGACCACCTCGCCGGCGGCGAGCTGCAGCCGCACGTCGCCGAGCACGCGCCGCCCGCCGTAGCGCTTGTCGGTGACATGCACGTCCAGCACCGGCACGTCGACGCCCGCGACCGCGGGCGGCGCCGGCGCCGCGAACCGCGCGGGAGACGACGCGGCGCCGCAGTCGCAGCCGCACGCGTCGACAGGCATGTCGCGGGCCACCGGCCGGTGGCCGAACAGTCGCTCGCGTGCACTCATGGCGACGGGCGACCGGCGTCCGGATCGAAGGCGTCGCGCCAGGCGAGCAGCCGGCGTTCGAGGCGCGCCATGCCGGTGTCGCTGAGCTTGCCGAGGATCGCCAGCAGCACGATGGCGGCGAGGACGAGGTCGGCGCGGCCGGTCTCGCGCCCGTCGGTCAGCAGGTAGCCCAGGCCCCGCGTCGCGGCGATGAGTTCGGCGGCGACCATGAACATCCAGGCCAGCCCGAGGCCGTTGCGCAGGCCGGTCATCACCGACGGCAGGGCCGCCGGCAGGAGCACCCGGCGCACCAGCGCGAACGACGACAGCCGCATCATCCGCGCGACCTCGACCAGCTTGCGGTCGACGTCGCGGAATCCGGAGGCCACGCCCATGTAGACCGGGAAGAAGGCGCCAATGGCGATCATCGCGACCTTGGGGGCCTCGTCGATGCCCAGCCACAGCAGCAGCAGCGGCACCCAGGCGAGCGACGGGATCGCTCGCAATGCCTGCAGGCCCGGATCGACGACCAGGCGCGCCACGCGCGACAGGCCCACCAGCGACCCGAGGGCCACCGCCAGGCCGGCACCGATCGCGAAGCCCGCCGCCACGCGTGCGCTGCTGGCCGCGACGTGCAGGGACACGGTGCGCCAGCCGAGTTCCAACAAGGCGCGCACGATGTCGGACGGCGGCGGCAGCAGCGTCGAGGAGACCCATCCGAGGCGCGCGGCGATCTCCGCCAGCGCCAGTACCGAAAGCGGCAGCAGGCTCCCCAGCCAGGCAGCCTGCCAGGGCGAGGCTGCCCCGGCCGCCGCAGGAACCGCCGCACGCTCGACGTTGGGCGGACGAGGGCGGTCCCGCGCTGGCCGCGTGGCGGGAAACTCCGCCATGACTTCGACGTCGAGCCAGTCGCTGAAGTAGCTCATCCGACCCGCCCTGCGCTGCCTGCGATGTTCGATTCGCCCGCCGGGCCGCCGCGCGCGCTCACGCCGAGGCCAGCAGGCTGGCGGCGAACTGCGTGTCGACGAGTGCGGCCACCGTCCGCTCCAGGTCGATTCCCGGCTTCACCAGGGACTCGGCCTGCAGCAGCGGCGCCGCCAGCTTCAGCGCCTTGACATGTTCCGCGGATGGCAGCGGATGGCTCAGGTCGGTGCGCAGCTTGAGCTGCAGCAGCGCGACGGGCAGGCTCACCTTGGCTTCCTCGGACAGGATCTTCGCGGCCTCCGTCGGGTTCGCCAGCGTCCACTTGCGCGCCCGCTCGTAGGCCGCGATCACGCGCCGCACCTCGGCCGGCCGCTGCGCCAGGAACTCCTCCCGCACGTTGAGGAAGCCGTAGGTGTTGAAGGCGATGTTGCGATACAGCAGCCGGTCGCCGCTGTCGAGTTCCGCGGCGGCCATCAGCGGATCGAGGCCGGCCCAGGCGTCGACGTCGCCGCGGCGCAGTGCCGCCAGGCCATCGGCGTGCTGCAACGGGATGTGCTCGATGTCGGACTTCCGCAGGCCGACCGTCTGCAGGGCGCGCAGCATGAAGAGGAAGGGATCGGTGCCCTTCGTCGCGGCGATCTTGCGGCCCTTGAGGTCGGCCAGCGTCCGGATGGGCGAGTCCTTCGGCACGACGAGGGCCGTCCACTCGGGCCGCGAGAACACATAGGGGCAGCGGATCGGGTTGCCGTTGGCCTTGCCGAGCAGCGACGCGAGGCCGGCGGCCGAGCCGAAGTCGATGCTGTTGGCGTTGAGGTATTCGAGCGCACGGTTGCTGCCCGCGCTGAGCACCCACTTGACGGGCACGCCGTCCTTGCGGAAGTCCTCTTCCAGCCAGCCGAAGCGGCGCAGCACGAGGCTGGTGGGCGAGTAGTACGCGTAGTCGACGCGCAGTTCCTTGAGCGGCGTCGCGGCGTCGGCGCGTGCGGCGGTCGACAGGCCGGTGGCCGCCGCGCCGGCGAGTTGCAGGAGGCTTCTGCGTTGGATCATTTGTCCCTCCAGGACGTGGGCATGCGTTGTCGAACCCGGTGCGTCAGGAATACGAGCTCGGCTCGGGCGGACGGCCGTCCAGCGCGTGGCGGCCGATGTCGCGCAGCTTCACGTCGACCGGGTCGTGCAGCGTGTGCACGCGTGCGTTGCGCCAGAAGCGGTCCAGGCCCAGCTTGGCGGAGGTCGCGCGCGCGCCGGCGAGCTCGAAGAACTGCGAGCTGACCGCCAGCGCGGCGCGGTGCGCCAGCACCTTGGCCTCGGCCACGGCGACGGCCAGTTCGCCGCGCTGCGCGGCGTCCAGTGCGGCCCCGCGGGCCACTGCCGCTTCGAGCTGGTGCTGGGCGACGTCGGTCACCGCCTCGGCGGCGCGGATGAACAGCTTCAGGTCGCCGTAGCGATGCTGCACGATCGGATCGTCGGTCGCGCGATCGACCCCCGACCCGGCCCAGGCGCGCGCCTGTTCGCGGGTGTACTGCCGTCCTTCGTCGAAGGCGCCGATGGCGATGCCGAGGTAGAGGTTGGTCATGATCAGCTGCGAGACGAGCGGTCGCAGTGTCATCCGTGGCGTGTGGACCGCGGAGGGCGCCACCAGCACGTCGGCGTGCGGTATCGCCACCCGCTCGAAGTCGACGGTGCCGCTGTCGGTCTGCTTCTGGCCGAACGCGTCCCAGTCCAGGCGCACGCGCAGACCCGGCCGGGCGGTCTCGGTCGTGGCGATGACGAGGCTCTGCGTGGCGCGATGCCAGGCCGACACCACCATCCGGTGCGAGCCGACGGACCCCGAGGCGAAGCTCTTGGGGCCGTTGAACAGCCAGCCCTCGTCGGTCTCGCTGGCCACGGTGCGCTGGTCGAGCGGATTGAGCGCATTGCCCCAGAACAGCCGCCGGGTGGCCGTGTCGACGAAGTGCTGCTGCTGCTGCGCCGGCGTGCCGTACAGGAGCAGGGTGGCCATCTGCAGGTGATGGAAGCCGTAGAGGTGCGCCAGTGCGCTGTCGGCCTGCGCCAGCCGGCGCAGCGTCGCATGGAACGTGACCCAGTCCGCGCCGATGCCGCCGTGCTCGGTCGGGATGGTGAGCGCGAGCAGGCCGCTGTCGCGGATCAGCTCCCGTGCTTCGCGGGCATGGCCGCCGGCCTGGTCGCGCGCGACGGCGGTGGTGGCCAACCCGCGGGCCAGGTTGTCAGCGACGCGGTGAACATCGATCATCGCCCCAGTCTCGCCAAGCATCGAACGACCGGCAACGACGCGATTCGGCTTTGCATCTGCGCCGCCGTCATACCGCGCCGGGCGCAGCGCGTCAGAACGAAGGAACCATGCTGCCGGCGAACTTTTCCTGGACGAATTGACGGACCTCGGGTGAGTGGAAGGCCTTGACCAGCGTGGCCACCCAGGGCTTGTCCTTGTCGGCGGTGCGCACCACGAGCAGGTTGGCGTACGGCCCCTTCGCGTCCTCGATGGCGATCGCGTCGCGCGTGGGCACCAGGCCGGCCTGCAGCGCGAAATTGGTGTTGATCGCGCTGGCGTCCAGGTCGTCCAGCGATCGCGCGAGCTGCGCCGCCTCGAGCTGGACGATGTGGAGATCCTTCGGGTTGTCGACGACATCCGCCGTGGTGGCGGCGACGCCCACGGTCGGCTTCAAGCGGATGACGCCGGCCTTCTGGAGCAGTTGCAGCGCCCGGCCGCTGTTGGAGGGGTCGTTCTGGATGCCCACGCGGGCGCCGCGTGGCAGGTCGGCCAGCGACTTGACCCGCTTCGAATAGAAGCCCATCGGGAACGTGACCGTGGTGGCGACGGCGGCGAGGTGGTAGCCGCGGGCCTGGATCTGCGAGTCCAGGAACGGCTGGTGCTGGTAGCTGTTGGCGTCCAGTTGCCCCGAGTCGAGCGCTGCATTGGGCTGGATGTAGTCCTGGAACTCGACGATGCGCAGTTCCACGCCGTCGCGTGCGGCGACCTTCTTCGCGATCTCGGCGATCTGCGCGTGCGGGCCGGCCGTCACGCCGAGGCGGATGACTTCGGCGGCGTGTGCGAGTGACACGCCAAACGTGAACGCCAATGGGGCTGCCACCACGCGGAATAGGGCGATCCGACGGGACTGATTCATTGTGCTTGCCTGACGAAATCAAAGTTCGCTACTCTGCGTGGGGACGGGCAAGCATCCAACGAACCTTTCATTCCGAGCTAGTGTGCAGATTCCATAAGTCCCGGCGAGTGTCATCCTCTTTGCCTGCTGGCAGGGGGCCGTTGTACGACGGGTGGAGGTGATGCTTTCGATGCACCGGCGTGCCGATGACTTGACGGCAGCCGGGCGACCCGGGACGATCGCGCCATGAGCAAATACACCCTCGACATCAATGGTCAAGCCCGGGACGTGGACGTGGCCAGCGACACGCCGCTGTTGTGGGTGCTGCGCGATTCACTCGAACTCTACGGCGCCAAGTTCGGGTGCGGCGTCGGCCAGTGCGGCGCGTGTACCGTCCATGTGAACGGCGTGCCGTCGCGCTCCTGCATGATGCCGGTGGCCAGCGTGGGCCGGCAGCGCATCACCACGGTCGAGGGCCTGGCAGGCGCGGACCTGCATCCGTTGCAGAAGGCCTGGATCGAACTCGACGTGCCGCAATGCGGCTACTGCCAGGCCGGCCAGATCATGACCGCCGCGGCATTGCTCAAGGACAACCCGCATCCGAGCGACGCGGAGATCGACGGGGCGATGGCCGGCAACCTGTGCCGATGCGCCACCTATATCCGGATCCGGGCCGGGATCCGGCGCGCCGCCGAGATCGCCGTACAACCGAAAGGCGCCAAGTGAGCACCGCGAACGTGCCCAGCCAGACCCTGGACGATCCATCGCGCCGCGCGTTCCTGCGCCAGGGCGTGGCCATCGGTGGGGGCCTGACGCTGGGGTTTCGCGCCCTTGCTGCCGACGCGCCGGGAAACGAAGTCACCAAGCTCGATGGCGCGGTCCACGGCGCGGCGTTCAAGCCGAGCGCCTTCATCAGCATCGCACCGAGCGGCGTGGTGACGATCGTGTCCAAGCAGCCCGAGATCGGGCAGGGCATCAAGACATCGCTGCCCATGGTGATCGCGGAAGAGCTGGAGGTCGACTGGAAGGACGTCTTGATCGTGCAGGGCGACCTGAACCCGGTCTACGGCAACCAGAGCGCGGGGGGGTCGACGTCGACCCCGAACAACTATGTCGAGTTCCATCGCCTGGGGGCCACCGCGCGCACGATGCTCGTCCAGGCCGCTGCGCTGACGTGGAACGTCCCGATTGGGGAATGCTTCGCCGCCGACAGCGCCGTGCAGCACCGCCCCAGCCAGCGCAAGCTCGGCTATGGTCAGTTGGTCGCGCGCGCGGCGAGCCTGCCGGTTCCCGCGGCAGACTCGGTGCTGCTCAAGCCAGCCAAGGACTACAAGCTGCTGGGTCGGCGCATCGGCGGCGTCGACAACGCAGCCATCGTCACGGGCAAGCCGCTGTTTGGCATGGACGTGCGGTTGCCGGGGATGCGCTTCGCGGTCTTTGAGAAGTCGCCCGCATTCGGCGCCAAGGTGCTCAGCGCGAACCTGGACGTCGTCAAGGCGCAGCCGGGCGTGCACGATGCCTTCATCGTCGATGGAACCGATGACCTGCGCGGACTGATGCCCGGCGTGGCCATCGTCGCCCAGTCGACCTGGGCGGCGTTCAGCGCGCGCAAGCACCTCAAGGTCGTATGGCAGGAAGGTACGGTCGCCACCGAGAGCTGGGATGGCTATGCCGCCCAGGCGGTCTCACTGTCCAGGCGATCTGGTGCCACCGTGCTGCGCAAGGACGGCGATGCAGCGACGGTACTCGCCAGTTCCGCGCGCAAGGTGGAGGCGGCCTACAGCTACCCGTTCATCTCGCACGCCAGCATCGAGCCGCAGAACGCCACGGCGTGGTGGCGCGACGGCACACTCGAAATCTGGGCGCCGACTCAGAATCCCGGCTTCGGGCAGGGCCTGGTCGCCGGCACGCTGGCCATTCCGAAGGATCGGGTCGTCGTGCACATCACGCGCAGCGGCGGCGGCTTCGGTCGCAGGCTCAGTGCCGACTACATGGTGGAAGCGGCCGCGATCGCGCAAAAGGTCGACGGTCCGGTCAAGCTGGTCTGGTCCCGCGAGGACGACATGCGCCACGACCACTTCCGCGCCGGCGGGTTCCACTACCTCAAGGGAGCGCTGGACGCCCAAGGGCGGCTCGTTGCCTGGCACAACCACTTCGTCACGTTCGGCAATCCCGTGCAGCGCGACGGCAAGGCAGTATTGCAGCCCGGAGCGGGTGCATCGCTGAGCGGTGACGAATTCCCCGGGCGCTGGGTCGCCAACTGCCTGCTCGAACAGACGCCCATCGAATGCGGCGTGCCGATGGGGCCCTGGCGAGCGCCTGGCAGCAACGTCTTCGCGTGGGTGTTCCAGAGCTTCGTCGACGAACTCGCCCATGCCGCCGGGCGCGACCCCCTGCAGTTCCGGCTCGACATCCTGGGCGAGCACGACATCGTCCCGGGCAGCAGTGCGCGCGATCTGCCGTACAACGTGGCGCGCATGAAGGCGGTACTGAAGCTGGTGGCCGACAAAGCCGGGTGGGGTCGCCAGAAATTCGAGCGCGGCCGTGGACAGGGCGTCGCCTTCCACTTCAGCCATCGCGGCTACATTGCCCAGGTGGCCGAGGTGACGGTGTCCAAGGGCGGCGAACTCACGGTGGACCGCTTCGTCGTCGCGACGGATATCGGGGCGCAGATCGTCAACCTCAGTGGTGCCGAGAGCCAGGTCCAGGGATCGGTCATCGACGGCATCAGCGTGCTGCTTTACCAGGAACTCGACATCGAGCGCGGCCGGGTCGTGCAGAGCAATTTCCACGACTACACGATCATTCGAATGCCGCAAGCGCCGACGTCGGTCGAAGTTCATTTCCTTCAGACCGACTATCCGGTCACCGGACTAGGCGAGCCCGCCTTTCCCCCGGTCGCTCCAGCCATCTGCAATGCGATCTTTGCAGCCACCGGCAAGCGCGTCCGGCAGTTGCCGTTGAGCCACACCGACCTTCGCTGGACGTGAAGTTCCCCGGTGCTGGCGGCGCGAATGGCGCAGTCCGGCCAGGAGCCGTCAGTCGTCAACGTCAGCTTCGGAGGAGGCTGATCTTTGCTGGCAGGACCGCTCCGACACGATCGGCCCATGTTGCTGACCGGCCAATCGGACAGGTTCCATCACCGTTCAAGCTCCCACGGGCTGGCGTCCAGGCGCTGCAGGATCGCCAAGGTTGCCGTCTGTAGCGCTTCGAGGCGTCCTTCGGACAGGCGACCTTCTACCATCGCCTGGACATCCCAGGCGTCTTCCGTGAACCTCACGACGGTGCCATCGACGACGATTCGATAGACGTTGTGATCGTTGCCTCGTTCCGGCGGGGGAGCCTCCGGGTCGAGTCGGTACAGCGCAGCAAGCGCATCGAAGTCTGGCTCATCGTCGTGCTTCCAATAGCTCTGGAGGCCTGGCCAAGAGTGCTCACGGTGCCAGAGCTCCTGCCGGACATCCCAAAGGCGATTGCGCTTGCGATCGACCCGCACCATGGTAAAGCGCTGCCAATCGAGCGCTGTCAGCCGGCTCCAACGTCTGCCTGCGACGTCAAGTGCCCAGCTGTCAATGTTCTCCTGCATGCGTCGGTCGGCGCCGGTCCAGACTTCGCCGCCGCGAATCACGATCGATTGCCCGTCTGCCGTGAGCTCCGCCGAGTGTCGATGGATCCAGCCAGGCGATTCGCCGATCGTCTCGACGTGGACGACGGACATGGTGTTGACGTCAAGGCGAAGCACGGGCGTATGCCTCGCAACACGCTGTTCCGGATACCCAAGGCAACCGACAATGAAGATCCCGTTGCCAACGAGCGTCGCGCTGTGAAAGTCGGTGGGAGGGAATTCATCGCGAGCGTAGCCGAGGATCGTGGTGGCGCCGTCGGGAGCGACCTGGACAACGTCGTTGTAAATGAAGAAATCCGGATCGTAGTGGTCTTCGTGTTCGCCGCCGATATGAACTACACGGCCATCGGCCAGCGCCGTTTCGCTCTTGCCGAATCGGTCGAAGCACCACATCGGGCCGCTGTCAAAGGACGATGGGCCGCCGAGCGCTTCATTCGCTGTGTAGGCCGAAAGGCGTGTCCTGACGAGCCACTGCCAGAGTGGGTTGTCGAGGTGCACAGGGCCGGCATCAACCGTACGCGGCGACCGCCAAGCCAAGAATTCAGCTTGATTGAGCGCCGGCGGCGGCTCAGTCTTACACGCGCGATCGCGTCGCTCGGCCGCGTCGGCGGTCTGTGCAGCGTCGGTATCATCTGTCATGGCATTCCTCCTTGCCCCGACTGTACGATGGTGGCGTGGCCGCGTTCTGCACGCTTCGAGTAGTCGCGTCTCGGCCACTAGCAGCCGCCAGCGAACTGCGGCTTTCTGGTTGGCCGGATACGATGCCAGCCCCCGCACCGTCGAGAGTAGCGCGAACAAATATCATTCATCATGAACAGAGAAGACATTCGCGGTGCCGTCAAGGAGGGGCCAGAAAGCCAGCAGGCTTTGCTGGCGCGTCTGCGGCGCCTCTCCTCTGGCCGAAGGGTTGCGAATCTATGTTTGTTCGCTTGGCTCGCGTCTGCCGCTTTTCGTGTCATGGAGTCGCCTTTCGGGGCGCTCTTCTTCCTTTGCGTGATCGCGGCAAGCGTCGTGGCAGTGATTCGCATGGCTGCGAATCTTTCAACGCCTCCACGTTACGGATACCTGTACATCGCGGCTTCGTTCGTTCCGCTGGCCAATTTCATCCCTGTCATTTTTCTAAGCATGCGTGCAGGCAAGGAATTGAGGGCAGCGGGTTTCAGTGTGGGAATGCTGGACGCGCAGGAGCGCAAGGCAGTTTGAACGGCCGCTTTTCGGCTTCGGATTAGAGAGCCCGAATGTCGCTGATGGGTCGGCCCCTGCCGGTGGGCGATCGACCTCGAGCGGCAGGTATGCTGGGCACAGCGGTCAGATGCCACCGGTCGACAACCCATGTAGTGGCCTTGGCACCGACGGCGAGGGCGCTTGTCGGCCACAGCCGGTCGTTCGCGAACGACCGCTTCCAGGTCGTCCAGTCAGCGGATACGATGCAGCCCGTCAGCTTGGCGGAATGGTAGATGCACGGGCAAACCTGTCCCTGAAAGGGGTGCAGGCTTCGACACCTGCCGCTGCAAACCCCTGCTTGCCGTATCGCAGCTATCATTTCTTGAATGTTCAAGACTGCCGTCAACTGGTTGCTGATCGCCTCCGTCGCGGGGTTGGCGATCGGCATCTTCTTCATCTGGCAAGCGGTGGTGCAGGGACAAACCCAGCACGCCCGGGCCTTGATCGGCCCGACCGTTGCGGCTGCGGTTGTTGCCGCCATCACTTGGGTTCTATTTCTCCTGCGCTTTCGGCCGACCGCGGATGACAACGACGCCGACAACGACGGCGACTTCGACGGCGACGACAGCTAGACCGTCATGGCTCCTCTTATGTTTTCAGTACCCGGAGTCGGCCATGATCCGTCGGTCGCCGGTGTCCGGTTTCGGGTCGGCTAGAAGTTGCCGATGCACGGTCCTGTCAGACGCTCGTTCGCGTGATTGAAGGGATCCGACTGCGCCCGAGGTGTCGGGATTAGGCGGTAGCACTCTCCGTGCAGGTGTACCTCGGTAACACCGTGGGGCAACTCGATCAATGTCATGCCGTCCCCGTCACCGGCCAACCGGTCGTAAGGAGACGTCTTCGCTGCGTGCGGCGCCATTTGTGCCAGCGTGGGTCTGTCCTGCGCAATCATCGCCCTGATCTGATCGCGAGAAAGCGTCAGGTTCAATGGCGCGGAAGCCGTGCCGGCGGGCGGCTCGGGCGCTCTCTCCGGCTTTGGGTCTGGCTGACGTTCGAACACCGGCGGCAAGAGCGCGCGCGGCTCGGCGAACGCACGCGGTACCGAGCGGGCATGTGGCGCGCGGACGGGTGTCGGCGTCGCATCTGCAGCATGCGACGTTCGCCAGGATGGCGACGACACAATGAGCGCTTCGACTGTCCGGTCATCGACGACCCGGTCTCTCTTCAGGCGGGCACTCGACATCAGCATCAACAACGCGGCGTGCACCAGCAACGCGAGTGCGAACACCGCTGTGCGTCGCCCGCGGGCACGTGCACGCCAGCTGTCCATCGATTCTCCCTGTCCTATTCTGGGGAATGGACACTGTTTGCGCTGTAGAGTTCCATGGAGGCAGCGTGACAGTCGTCGCGGCTATGCTGCTGATGGCGGTCGGAGACCGCCTACGTGCGGCCTGGCGATCCATGCAGGCGGCTCATGTCGGCCACTTGCGGACGTTCGCGACAGGCCGCTATCGAGCAGTCTGGGGGCGAAACGCCCAGCAACCATAGGGTTCCACTGAGATGTCTCGTCTTCGACTCTTGTTGGTCGCTTCGGTACTGTTTCTCTCCGCGTGCATCCCCTTTGGGGACGCCTGGGTACAGTTTGGAGGGACTGTTGTTGACTCCGACGGCCGTCCTATTGCCGGCGCAAGTGTCGTCATTTCCGCGTCGGACAGAAAAGCGGCTGCAGTAACGGACGCGCATGGCCACTACGAGGTTTTCATGGCTGTGTGCCCGTGTGACTTCCCATTCGCGGTGGCCGCCGTCGCGACCGGATACAAGATGCACTTGCTGAGTTTTTCTGGCAAGGAGGCCCTACGCTTGTCCAAGTACGACATTGCCTTGCAACCGGACACGGATCCACAGCGAAAGTTGCCGTGACGTATGCGCCCCTACCGGCCATGACCTGCCGGTCGCCAGTGACAGCTTCGGGGCAGCCCGGTCGTTGGATCTGGGGAGGCCGGCCTCCTGCCATAATTCCAGGCAAGCGCGGGAATAGCTCAGTGGTAGAGCGCAGCCCTCCAAGGCTGAGACGCAGCATCGAAACCTGTTTCCCGCTCCATCGCCTTAGCGATGCCGCACGACGTACTCCGCTGCCGGACGACTGGTCGAACGCGAACTCTCGGCCATAACCTGACTGTTACAGACGTCGGCTTTCCTGCTGTCCACCGGCGCGGCACCTGCCCAGAACGCGCACCGACCGCAGCCGTGATCTCGAAGGTTCAAGCCGCCACAGCGGTGCGCGCCGCGTCCAGCCAGACGGGATCAGGCGCGAGGGCGTGCTGCATCGCCATCGCATGAACGAGCTTGATCACGTGGTCGTCGTCGCTCGTGCAAGCGGCGCTGCGCACGTCGGCCCAAGTGAGCGCGTCAGAAACATCGCGCCGCAGGGGCGTTGCGCGCGAGGCGATGCTCGCCGCGGCGACCGCGTGCAGCAAAGGCATCCATGCGGCGGCATGCGTCGGCAGCCACGGCGCGAGCACCTGCGCGGCACGCGACGCGGTCGCCATGTGCAGCA
>Ga0265336_10000761_pt1 | contig 17088 bp, 39 predicted proteins | sample 42119metaG_FD_193583 | JGI IMG/M metagenome (GOLD analysis project Ga0265336, IMG submission 193583) | Rhizosphere microbial communities from Carex aquatilis grown in University of Washington, Seatle, WA, United States - 4-21-19 metaG | ecosystem: Host-associated > Plants > Roots > Rhizosphere...
CACTTTCCAGCGTTCGCAGTTCTCGCAGAGATATTCCTTGCCGACTTTAGGCTTCCACGGCTCCTGCGGCGGCTCGGCCGTGTCCGCTGCCTGCTGGCTGAATCCCTTGCACGGGCACATCACCGCGATACTCCTACCCGTCCATTCTTCGATCCTGGGCGGCAATGTGTGCGCGCAGCCGCCTCTGATATGAAGGTTCCGAATGTGCCCGCATTCGCACACCTGACTCGGCGTCTCCGCTCCCTGGGGCGCTCGCTTCATCGTGGCAGCGTGAACCGCACCGATGGGATGCTCCTCAATCAACGCTCCCAGCGCCTCGTAGTATTCGTCCGAGCCGTCCTGGGGCGCTCGGGCTGGGGAGGCGGCTGGCTCGGCCGGCTCCCAATACAGCAACGCGGCGAGCGGTTCGTCAACGTCTTCCCAACCGGCCTCTTTGGCGTGCCGCTGTAGCGCAAACACGAGCGATTCCAGGTCAGGCGGTGTCGCCTCCTGGGCCGGTGACGACGCCTCGCAGGACTGACAAAGCGTTTCGCTGCGTCGTCCGCTTACGTGGGTGTATTCCTGGTGGCAATCCGCGCACACTTTCGTAGTCATCGCCGCACCTTCCTTCGACGCGACATCGGCTCGATATTCGCACTGCCGCACGCCGGGCACTTGGCGTCTGCGAACAGCGTGGCGCCGCAGTCATTACACTGATTGGCGAGGGGCTTCGGGGTGTCAGTCATCGCGTCACTCCACATGGGCATACCCACTCTTTCAGTCCGTGACCGCTCCATCTGCCGTAATCACCGTCTATGCAGACACAATTCATGGCCATAAGGCGACGGAACCTCATCGGAATAGCTCCACGACGCGAGCACACTGATCCACATCCATAGTGGCGATGTGTGCTTGGTGCGGATGAATGCCAAGCCGTTCGGCCAGCTCGCGATACGCCCGGTTCCGCTTCACACCTTCACGCCGCCACCAACCGTCGAAGGCTGAGTGAGCATTGATACGCGCCTGCCGTATCGCGTCGTTCGCGAGCGAACCTTTCGGAGCGCCGTTGTGTTTGTGCGCGCCGACATACCACCGGCAACCGATCAAATAGTTCGGGCAGACCCACGCGCGGCCATACGAGCGCCCGTAAATCAGGCTGTCATCCACTAACGTGGTTGGAATGTGGTGGTCTGGGCACACGGGCGCAGTCATCGCGCTGGCTCCTGTCGTGAATAGTGAGCATGTGAGACGTGGGCCTTGCCTTCCTGAAGTTTCCGACTCACGATTTCCGGCCGCATCGCGTCGTTCTCGGCCTTCACTGGGCTCGGATGGTCCGTTTCGATTGGCACCATCACCGTCACAGCAATCCAGAATCGGGTCATCCTCTGGCCTTTCTCGGCGTCGTCTTCCGTCATGGCTGAGCCTCAAATCCCGCCGCGCGCTTGTGCCCGCCACCGCCGTAAGCCTTGGCGATCTCCGACACGTCGAGCCCGTTCTCGTCCGAGCGCAGCGACCACTGGCGCTTGCCGTCGAAGCGATCGAAGTAGCACGCGCCGAACGGTTGCCCCTTCGCAAGTTCACCAGCAATCTCAGAAAACAGCACTGTCGCATTGACGACAGGCACGTCATGGCCGCCAATGTTCTGCGACCGCGCATGCCTAATGTGCGCCGAGACGATCTGTTTCTCCGCGCGGCGAATGGCCGCGCCCTCTCGCTTAAACATTTCGCGCTGGCCGACCATCGAATGGAACTCGTCCCAAACAGCGAAGTCTAACGGGTAGCTGCGTAGGGCGGCGTTGATGTTCTCGGACTCAGGCAGCGCGTGCCTCCACAAGTCGCGGTCCTCGGTGTAGTTCACCAGCCACGGCGCATCCATGCCCTGCCAGCCGCCAAGTTGCGCAAACCATTCCCATGCTATCCGTGCGCCGCTCTTGTCTTCGGCATAGACAGCCGTGAGGCCGAAGTTCATAGACAAGTGCGCGAGTGTTGATTGCGCCGTCTTGTGGTGGTCGAGCACGACCAGTGAACGCGCCACCGTCGCGATCTCGATCATGGTGTCGAGCGGATAACAGAAGTCCACAACGTAAACTTCGCGGCCTTCGACGTTCGGCGGCTGCGTTCCGTAGTGCGCCGGCACCGCTTCGATTTCACCGAGCGCCATCCGCGCGACCCACGCGGCGCAAAACCCGTCCCAACAATTCGCGTGGTAAATCACCAGCGGCTTTCTGTTGTTGCTCATCGCCCTCTCCCTCTCGTCTGCCGTCCGATCGCGCCGCCCCTACTCCGACAAGGCTGGCTGTTCTTCGCGGACATGAATCTGCATCAGCAGCATCCGGAATGTGTTCTCGAAGGCTTGGCGCAGCACGGCGTCTGACACCTGCGGCATGTAGACGTTCTCAACGCCTGACCGTGCGGCTCCGGCCATCACGCCATCCACGATGCAATCGAGCACGTCGATCAGGTTCACATCGGACGGCACGCCATCGGCCATATTGAGATGGTGGCGGTTGAGCTTACGGTGCCGATCCCACCACTCGGTTACTTTAAACCCGGTCAGGAAGTCGGCGTGGAAACCGTCGATGTCGGACAGTTTGTCGTAGTCATGGCGTCCGGCCGCTTGTAGGAGTTCGCCCGCGAAGAACGCGAGCCCTTGATGCACGTCGCGCGTGTGCTGAATCGAGCTGTCGAGCAACGTCTGTTTCGAGACGTTCGCGAAATCGCAGGTTCGTGTGTCGGCTGTCGGGCTTCTCGGTATCACAATCATCGTCATTCCCATTTGAGATACTTCGCGTAGTTCTCGTTCGCCTGCCCTTGCTTCAGATCGAACAAGGCACGTTCGATGATCGCCAAGGCGTCACGGAAGCGATCTCGCTCGGCGCGGAGTTCTTCGTGGCTGTCGCAGAGTTCCACCGTGGCTTCGTCTGAGATGAATTGGCCATCAAGGCTCGGCACGCTGGCGACATTCTTCCTGTTCGCTACCTGCTCCGGCGTCAACACCTTCGGGCTCATCGCTTCTCCAGCACGGCGGACTGCTCAACCTGCCCGGCCGTCGTGTAGAGCCACGTCTCGCGATTCAACAGGCCGAGCCCGCTTCGTATGGTCAGGACTTGGCCGATCACAATGGCGCGGTCGTGGTTAAACATCACCCAATCGCCAACGGCACAGGTGAACTTCGGCTCTGTTGGCATCTACTTCTCCTTCGGGCGGGGCACGTCGGGGACGGGGAGGGGCTTCATTTTCGCAACTCAGCCAGAATTTCTTCGAGGTTGCGGGCCAAGTCTTCGCGCGTCAGTTTGACGTCGGGGCGATCTTGCCGCGTGGACCGAAGGTGTCCATCTTCAGACAGCCAGACGACCTTGAAGAAATTGCCCCACCCGCGACGATCTCTACGCTTCTGCGGTTCAGTCACTTCTCCTCCTGTGGGGGCTGGCGCTCCGACACGGCCCTTTGAATCGCGTCGAGCTTGTTGTTCACCTTGCCGACGTAGGCCGAAAACAGCACGGCATAGGCAGCGATGGCAAGAAACAACCACACGATGTCACCGAAATTCGCTTGCCGCTTCATGGCTGGCGCTCCGAGTCCGTGAGTGGGGCTAGAAAGTTACGCGGACGCATACGTGCCCATCACCTTCCACAGCCATCGTTCGTCCGCAACGGTTGCATCGCGTTACCACGGCCGAATCTGGCGGTCGAAGTTGTGCCTTCAGCCGCTCATTCTCGCGCTCCACCTGCTCCAGGCGTGCACGCAGGACGGTGAGTTCGGCTTCGGCGGCTTCCCACCGACAGCGCACACACAGGCACTCCGGTGAGCACCCGGAATAGTGGTTCACGCCTTGCGCCACCAAATGCAGCGCGTCAATGTCGGCCTTGAGTGCGGCGTTCTCGGCTTCAGCGGATTCAGCTCTCAGCGTCAGCGCGGCGTCGTGTGCCATTCGACGCTCCGCGCGGGTGACACACTCCTCACACGGGAACTCGAAATAGCCGTGGGCGTCCAGTGCGCCGCGCCCTGCCGTCAACTGTCCGTTGATATCGCTGCTGAACAGGCAGTGCGTCAGGCGTGCGCGTTCGCTGTCGGGGAGTGACGGGGTGTCGCTCATGGATGGGCCTCAGTTTCGGAACTGCTCGCAGTCGCAGGTGTCGCAGTCCAACGAGCCTTCGAGCGAGTGATGCCGAATCCAGTGAACGCCGCGCGTGTGGCCGCAGAGACATTTGTCCTTCCATCCTGGGTCATCGTGGTGAAGCGATGGATGGAGGTCGGTCCGATTCTCCAGCGCGATGATCGCTTGGTCAATCCGTGCCCGCTTGCGCTGTTCTCGTGTTTCTCTGTCCGTCGTCGTCTCGCTCATGTGCCCCTACCTCTCAACTCCGAGTTCTACAATCTCGCGCCCACAGAGCGCCTTGAACAACTTGGCCTTCAGCCGGAACACCGGCAACTTGCGCGTGTGCGCGCTCTTGGCGTCGGCCGTGACTGGCGAGTAAATCTCAGCCCCTTCGACACGCCGAACCTCGTCGTATTCAAAGTCCGCGACGAGCTTACAAATCAGATCGCCATTCACCCTCAGTCGATGCAGCACTTGCCGCTGGAGGTGGGCAATCTCACCGGCCTGCTCGCGCGCCTTGAGCTGCATCCACACTTTGGCCTCGAGCTGCGAATCGAACACGAGATCGCCCACGCGCGTCTTCCTGCTGCCGAACTTCGAGCGCCGAGACGAGGGCCACCGGGACTTCGCGCTCATGCGTTGGCTAACTCCAAGAGCACGTCTGCGTGACACGGCTTACCGTCGATCGGGCACCAACAGGCCAAGTCTCGGCCGCGCAGGTTACTGAGATGGTTCGCCATCGCCAGCATGACAAGTTGCTGTTCGCCAACGCTGGCTTTCGTTGACACACAGATCAGTCCGTGCGCCAGCGCCTTGTAGAGTTCGACGCACTCGGCCCGTGTGCCGTCGCGGCCCACAACGAACGGATTGCCCCACTCCGAGCCACGGCCGACGTAGACCGCTTCTGGCGGCATTAGCCAGCCGCGTGAGCGTCGTCGTTGAATGCGCTTCGCCATCTACGCGGCCCGTCCTTTCTTCCCGTCCTGAGTCGTCATACCGACACCGCCTCATCACAGCACGGCCATTCGGGACAGGTCTCGTCAATCGGGAGCCCGTCCCACGCGTGGCACCAGTGCTGGTGCTGACCGGTGAGGACACGGCCGCGCCAGTGCAGGCAGTCGGCTTCCCACGCCGTCATTGGGCGCAACCGCCACCACGTCGCCAGCGCATCCCCATAGAGCGCCACGTAGCGTTGAAGGCTGGCCCCGTCCGTCTGGGACGAGACATCGCCAGGGCCGTCAACGCCGTAGGCGAGATCCACCCACGCATCAACCGCTGGTAACGTCGCCCGCTGCAGACGCCGCCATTCGCTCATACCGCTGTCCCTGTCCTCACCCGTGTGTTCACGCTCTGAAGCCCTCGACGGCCGCAGGCGCAGCTTACGTCTTGGTTCCGGCAGTCCTCGCCCCTGTCGATCCACGGCCCGTACGTCGCCGCCTGGGGCGTCTGACACGGCACCTGATACCGACACAGCCACTTTGGGGCTCTCGTGTCCACCGCGAAGGGGAAGGAGGATTGGATCACGACAGCAACTCGCGCATCTTGGATTCCACCTTCAACCCGTGACGGCCCGGCAACGCGACGAGAAACAGCCGCAACACGCTTTCGAGATCGGCCTCGGTAATCAGCATGTCGGCCGCAATGGACGCCAGCGACTCACCAGCCGCGAAGCGATCCGCGAGTTCGCCAACCGGTATCCGCGTGCCCTCGACGCACACACGGCCCCACGCCACGCCCTCGTCATATGCCGCTGCGAACTGCTTCATGCCGTCCCGTTCCACTTCCGCTTCGGCGTCTGGGCCGCGATCACGACGCCGCTTTCTGCTGATAGAACTGAATCCGACGCAGCCGACACCGCTGGCACGTCGCGAAATACCGGCCCGTGTTCGGGTTGATCGTCAGACTGAGCGGGCACCTGGGACAGCGCCCGACCTCTCGTCTCGACTTCGCCCGCTCGCGGTGCCATTTGTTGCGGTGGAAGCTCATGCTGCTGGCTTCTGTTCCTGTTCCGCTTCGGCCTCTTCGGCGTCCATGCGCTTTTGATTCAGCGTCTGGTGAGCCCGGTAGAGCGGCTCGAGCACGTCGTCGACCACGCCAGCGACTTCCGCTAAATAGATGGCCTGCGTGACCGAACGCGCCGCCATTTCCAGTTGCATTGACTGCCTGTGTGCCATACCTACCTCGCGTAGTTGTCGAACCGCATTTGGGGAGCGCGCCATGTGAGCCGCACGGTTCCGGTTGGCCCATTGCGTTGCTTGCCGACGATGACCTCGGCCAGCCCTTTCAGAGACGGATCGGTGTCGTTGTAGACCTCTGGCCGATGCAGCAGGAGCACCACGTCTGCGTCTTGCTCGAGCGCCCCAGAATCGCGAAGGTCAGACATGCTCGGCCGTTTATCGCTCGAGCGCTCGAGGCCGCGGTTTAATTGCGCCAACACGAGAAACGGCGTCGAGAACTCGCGCGCCAGAATCTTCAACGCCCTCGAGATGCCAGCGACCTGGTTCGTTTTGTTCTCGGCCTTGTGCTCTGGCAACGGCGCCATGAGCTGTAGGTAATCGATCACCACAAGACCCAACCGACCGACTCGAGACGCCAGCCGGCGCAACTTCGACCGAGCGTGCAACGGGTTCAGGAACGGCGATTCGTCGATGTAGAGGGTTGAGTCACCAAGACCCACGAGTGCTTCACTCACACGCCGATGCTCGACGTCGGACAGGCGGTGCCCGGACAGCAACTTGAACCCGTCCACTTGAGACGACGAGATGACCCCACGGAGCGCGAGCGGTTGCCGCGCCATTTCCACCGACAGGAACGCCACCGGCACCGACTGCGCCGCCTTCATGGCCACCTGTAGCCCGAACGCGGTTTTACCCATACTCGGCCGCGCGCCGACGAGAATAAGATCGCCGGCCTGAAACCCGCGCGTCATGAAATCCAAGTCCTCGAAACCCGTCGCCAGCCCTGTCACGGCGCCTTGGTTCTGCTCGAGCGACTCGAGCACGGGGAACAACTCGGCCGAGAGTTCAGACCCAGACACCCAGTCGCCTTTGATAGCCGACTGACTCAGCCGATACAGCGCCTGCTCGGCGTCCTGCAGCACATCCAGCCCAACCGCGTCCGTCGCTTCGGCTTCGGCCAGCGTCTGCCGGGCCGTCTCACGGAGCTTGCGAAGTAGGCTCTTATCGCGGACGACGTTGGCGTACGAACCAGCGTTGACCGACGTCGGCACACCAGAGCCCAGCGAGTAGACGAACGGTTTCCCGACCGACTCGAGCGCGCCGTCCGTGGCGAGCTGCGCCGACAGCGTGATCGGATCAATCGGCTGGCTTTTCGCGTGCAGGTTCAGCATGGCCCTGAACACATAGCCGTGATGCTGCCGGCCGAAGTCTTCCTGCCCGACGATCTCGATCACGTCGTCGAGCGCCGCATTCCGGACCACGACGGCGCCGAGCAACGCCACTTCCGCGGCCTCGTCGTAGAGCGCCGCCGTCACGAGGCTTGCCCCTTGAGCACGCGCATGGTTTCGTCCGCGTCCATGACACGCGGGCCTCGAGACTCAGCCGGGGCGTTGAACGGTTCGTCTTCCCACCGCCGCTGGTTCAACCAGGACGACGCATGTGGCACATACTCGCCGTCGTCCTTCAGCCACTTCGGCTGGCGCACCTGCCAGGACAACGAATCAAGAATTCTCAGAATCAGGCCAGAATCAGGGGCCAACCGTAGCCACACCTTCAGCGCCTTGTCTTTTCCGGCCTTATTCGGATACTTCGCCCAGAACGTCAAGAATTCCGCGGTCAGCGCTTCTTGCCTCGCACGCTTCTCCGAGCGTTCTTGGCTCGGAATCTGTTGTTCTGAAGACTGAAGACTGAAGTCTGAAGACTGAAGAGCATTGCTGCGGGATTGCCGCGCTTGGCTTTGCCGTGGCTGTGCCGTGGCATTGCTGTTCCATCGCTTATTCGCTTTTTCGGCCTGTTTTGCGGCAAACGCTTCGCGCTCGCCTCGTTGCATCTCGAGTCGTTCGTTGACGTATCCGGCCTTGGTTTTCTTCCACTTCTTCCGCACAACTTGCCACGCCGGAATGAATCGGTCGATGTCTGCGCCCGCAACTCGAGCCAACCGAGAAGGCTCCATCGGCAGCGGGCCTTTGTCCCACGACGTAGCCAACAAGCGGATGTAGATCCCCACCTCATCAACGGTCATCTCGTTGGTGCCAGTCAGAAAATCGCTCGCGTAAAACTGGAATGCCGGAGCTTTGCCCACGCCGCCGCCTTCCCGAATAGTGCTCACGCCGTTGCCGACGCTGAAAGTTGGGAGGCTTGATTGCCGCGACTGGCGTTGTAGACTTGGCCTACGCCTAGTGGCGGTGATCCAGATTCCCTTTGTGTCTGGCAGCCGTTGCGACAGCCAGGGGGTACCGGCGCTTCAACGTCGGTATTCCCGCTGCTATTTTGCTTCGCTTTTCCTTTGCGCGCAACGACTTTCTGCGTTTCTTGTTCACTTCTGAACAGCGCCCACAATGCCGCGCCTGCTACCGTCTGTCTGACGTCCGCGCTGGCGCGATATTGCGAGGCGTGGATCGTGGACGTCTCGCCTCTCCCTCGTGACGGCACAGAGAGGGTCATGCGGCACCGCCCGATCTAGAATCACGAGCATGGAACCTGACTACCGCTGCCCAAACTGCGGGTCTGACTGCTGCGACAAGCAATCCGGTGGCGGCTACGACGGCGTGTTGTGTAGCGACTGCCGGCACTACGACGAGGAAGCGGCGTTTCTTCAAGACGGCCTCCAGACGACGACCACAGACGCGAAGAACCCAGACGCGCGATACGGTCCGCCCGTCAAGAACCGCACGCGCCCGCGCAAGTAGCGCACTTCCGCTCGGCCGGCCACGTCCTCATGCCACCACGCCAAATCGGTTGACGCCGGCAAGAGGCCCACAACCAACGCGCCGCGCTCTGCTGACTCACGCGCCTTGCGTGTCCAGGCGTAAATCTCGCGGCCGTAGGGCGGGTTCATGAACACGCGCTCGGTGCCCCAGTCCTGCACGAGTCCGTTCTCGGCCTCGGTGTAGAACTTCGCGCACTTCGCAGACTCCGGCCTGGCGCACGGGTCCAACGTGAACGAGAACTCCTGATTGAGCGGGCCGAACACTTCAGGCGGCGTCGCCCACTCACGGCCATTGCCGTTGTAGCGGCCGTTGTTCTTCGCGCGCATGCCGCTCACCAAGCTCGGCCGATCGCTCGCGTCAATCGTCGCCCGCATCTACTTCCCTCGCCTCTCGCCGTCAGAGAAGGCCGCAACGGCACAGGCAGGCAGCTTGTCGTAGTAGTCGTATTTCTTAGCGTCGTGACACGAGTTTGTCTGCACCTTCGTGAAGGCTCCTGGCACCGTTGGCGCGGTCCACCAGTGAATCCGATAGCGCGTCACAACCTTGGCGTCATTGATGCGCCAGCAGCCTTTGCCGCCGTGGTTGTAGAAGTCATTGCGGCATCCAGAGCAGTATTTCTGTTGGCCCGCCATCACTTCGTCCTCCGCAGCGTCACGACGTTCGCCAACCGCATTTCGCGCAACTGTCTGAGGACGTCCAAACGTTCGTGATCCACGCCGCGCCGTTGGTGCAGACACCACGCGCGCATGCGAATCTTGTCGGCCCGAATCGACGCCGCGTCCTGCGGAATGTCGGCCGGGCTGTTGAGCGTCAGTGAGGTGATCATTCCGTCTCTCCCTAGCGGCCCTGTCGCGACGACTCAGGCAGTTTCGATTCCCACACACGCACGATCCGCCCGGTTTCCACGTTGCGCTCGGTGATGTGCAGGTGATCGCCAGTGCCAGTGATTTCGATGAGGTGACGGTGCTCGCGGTCGTGGTCGAGCCCGCACACCAGCGCGGTATTTTTCAGATCAAGCGCCGAGCCTCCCGCGCTTCGGTATTGGATCTCATGGACATGGCCATGTAGCCTCGGGTCGCCGCCCTGAGAGGCTTTCGTGACGAGCACGCCGCACACACGGCACGCCCCACGGTCACGCGCCCAGACGAGCAGCACGAACGCCGCACGGGCCTCACGCGCTTGCCGCTCCAGCCGCTTCTTGACGGCCTGACGCTGCTGGCGCTTCTCGTACTTCGCCACCGCCTTCCCGAGCTTGGAAGGCTTCGTCAACGGTCCACCGTAGGGCTCGCCGCGAAGCATGGCTAGCGAGTCCGCTCCGCGCCGTCAACCTCGTCGTCAAACAGATCGCAACGACGGTCCTCGACTTCCTGCATCTCAGCCAGACAGCCGCGAATACCGGCACGCGCGATCTCCGCCTGCTCCTGGTAGTCGGAGAGTTGTTGCCGCAACTCGGCCAACTTGGCTTCACACTCGTGAACCGTCTCAAACTGCTGCGTCATCTCGCCGCCCCTTCCGTCTCCCCGACTGGCTTTGGGACGTCAAACGTGACGTCCGATACGGCTTCCCACGACGTCCGCGTGACTTGGCGTTTCTCGACAGCGATGGACACGAGCGCGGGCAACTTGGCCCGTTCTTCCGCGCAGTGTTGAGCCAGCGTCTGTCCGCCGCACCCGCACTCGTAGCCACTGCAGCAGACGAGTTCGTCGCCCTCACGATTTCGCTCCATGTTGCCGCCCCAGAACCTCCACGGCTCCGGTGACGAAAGACGGCCTACGCGGTCCTGAACAGCCGTCATGGACTGGTAGGACTTCACCTTGCGGCCACCATCGGCCCGCACGGAAATCACGCGATACACCGTCACGGTGCGCGTCTTCATTTGGCCACCTCGTCTGGCGCGTCCATCGGCTTCTCGGTATCCGCCCCACACTTCGGGCACTCCCGATGCTTCACTGGCCACCACACGTCGCACATGCCGCAATAGCGTTTCTTCGCCACTAGGCCGCCCCTTCCGTCTCCGCCTCGGGCGTCAGTTCTTGCGCCAGCCAATCCGCCAGCCAGGCCGAGACGTGCGTGGTGTCGCCGTCCCACAACCGCAGCGCATCCGCTAAGTGCGAGCCGTCGCCCAGAATGGCCTTCAACTTCGTTTCCAGTTCATCGCGTGTCGCGGTCATGCGGCCTCTTCGTCAAAATCAGGAGCGTAGGTGTTATCGAGGTCCACTTCTTCCGGCCGTCGAATCCGGCAATCGGGAATCGTCGTCTCGGCGTAGGTGATCAGCGTGTCGATCACCTCGGTCAGCCGCTCCGTGCTCATGCGGTCCTTCGCACACGACTCGCGCCTGGGCTCACCGAATTGGCCGTCAGGCAGCCGGAAGAACTTCCACATGAGCCCGTTGTAGACGTCCGGCCAGTCTTCCGGGTCGATGTAGCCGCACGCCTTCGCGATGTCTGGAATCACGACGCCACGCAGATACCTGAGCTGCTGATTACCGTGGCGATACGTCTTCTTCTTCAGCGTGCCGACGACTTCGCAGCCCTTGAAGGGTTCGATGTCTCGGTAGAACGACTCGCGCTTGTCCAGCGCGAAGTTCCCCGCGTCGTCCACGAACGCTGTGAAGGTCACGGACGCCATTACCAGTCGCTCGCGTCCTTGCTCGGTGCGGCTGACTCACCACGCGGCTTCGACTTCAGCACGCGCCACGCCGGGCTCTTGTCGCTGGTTTGTTTCGCGGGGAAGCACACCACATTGACGCCATTGATCGTGCCGGTCATGTAGTCGCCGCGCTGGCTGGTTTTCAGCCACAACGCGCCAAGTTCGTTGGGGTCCTTCTCAAACGGCATCACGCCACCTCAGCGGCCAGCAGTGAATCGAGCTTCCGATCCACCTCGGCCAGAAACGTCAGGAGTTCTTGCTCATACGCGGCAATTAGCCGCTCGTCGCGCTCGATGCGGACGATCTTGGTTCGCATGGACAACGGGAAGTCGGGATGGAAGGACATCCAGTCGCACCACGCCGCGCCTGTGAGCCAGAGCGCGTGGGTCACTTGCGCCAGATAGTTGCCGGGCACGATGCCGCTCTCGATGTAGTCGAGATGCGTGGCCGCAATAGGACACTTGATCTCAATCAGCCCGTCGAAGTCGCCTTCGTGGCCGTCGAGTGACGCACCGGTCATCAGCGCGTCGTGTCGCAGGAATCCCGTGCGTGTCAGGATTTGCCCCGTCAGCGCCTCGTAGGTGCCGTAGGCTTCGGCTTCGCGCTCGATGCCGTCCAACATGGCTGGGGACTGGAACGTCTTCTCTTGGGGCTTCCCAGTCAGCCGCTCAAGCACCAAGTCAGCCCGCAGGTTCCGACGCCCAGCCGCTTCGCCCTTGCCCGTCTTCAGCGTGGCGAGCATGTCAGACGCACGCGAGCCGGTCATCCGGCCCACGCGCGCCTGGAACCATTCCGGCGACCGCTGGGGAGCGTCGATTATCGTGAATGGCTGTCTCACGCGGGCACCGCCGCATCGTCGTGGGCCTTCGCCTTGGCCTTGACTTTCTCCCACGCTGCCGCCCGCTGTTTCGTTGTGAAGATCCGATAGTCCGGCGAACTCTTGGTCCACGCCTTCTTGAGCGCGTCCGTGCCGTTCTCGGCCACCTCGCTCATATCGTCGAGCCAGTCCTCGTAACCGGCCGGGACAGACGGCGCGATCTCGTGTGTCGTGGCGTCCGCGTCGTTGTCGCCCTCAGTCGGGATACAGAACGTCTGGAACGCCGCGTATTTGTAGGCGGCAGACATGGCCTTGTTCGTCGCCTTGTCGCCCGAGTCCATCGCTTCACCGAACGTCCGAACCGTGTGCTTGCTGCCGTCCGACGCGGACACGAAATCGAACTCGGCTTCGACGGTCACGTAGAACAGCACGCCGCCGTTCTTCGTCTCGCGTTCCTTCACGTCGCGCGTGAGGATGCGCGGTAAAATGACGAGTCCGTTCTCGGAGATGATCGGCGCGAGCGCGTTATACACGTCGTCGATGCCGCGGAAGTTGTAGCCCTGTTGCGAGTTCTTTCGGTCCTTGCTGATCCCGGACTTAGCGAGCACGGCGCTCACCTTCGCAATCGCTGCGTAAACGTTCGCTGTCTCGCTCAAGCTACCTCCTCCATGTCGCCGTTCTCGATGGCAGATCGGCAGGCGTCACAGTCGTCCAGAGGGCAATAGGCCAAGCCGTTGCGGCAGGCGAAGCACTGGTTGGTTTCAGCGCCCCACGCGCGTGTCGCCACGACGCACGGCTTTAGACGATCACAGCCCTCACATTCAGGCCAAAGATGCATCGATTGCGGATACGCCAGCGTCGTCACGAGACCTTCTCCCACTGGGAGGGATCGAACGACTGGACGATAGCGAGCGTTCCGCCATCTGTTTCAGTGTCGAACGTGACGCAGAGCGTGCCGTCAGCCATCCCAATGGCCTCGTCTCCAACGCCGTTCTCGAAGTCGTGGTCATCTGGCGTGTGCTCAACAAGGCATCGGTAGCGCACGCCCGGCTCAGCCTTCGGCGCGGGAGGCCACTCCACCACTTGGCTTACTGGTATGCGTGTGTAGCACTCGTGTTGATGGCTGGTCACTCGGCACATCCATCCGAAGATCTGCTCGCCTTCAACCTTGTCCACTTCGATGTCTCTGAGCGTCGTCTTCAGCACGTCGCCCTTCTTCAGCGTCTTGAGTCGTTCGTCGCTCATCGCATCCTCTCCAGCACCACGAGCGCCCAGATCACCCCCACCTGCACCAGCCACGAGAGGCGTTGACGGGTCACTCTTCTGCTTCTTTCCACCAGGACGGCAGTTTGCTGTTGCGATTGGCCTGCTTGTTGTAGAGGTCCACAACGGCAGCGGCCACGCAATGCGACAACTGATTACCTGTTCGCTCTTGCTGCGACTTCGCGCGCCGCAGGATGCCGCCAGCGCCATGCAGAGAGGCCGATAGCGCCGCCGAGAGATGTTTCTCGTTCGTCTTACCGTTGTAGCGGTTGAAGATCATCCCCAGACCTTCGACAATGCGACCGTCGAACGCGTTCAAGTCTCCGACGAGGCCAGTCCTAATCGTGCGAACGACTTGACCGAGAACCACTTCGCCGATGTGCCCGCCGCCGGCTTGGTCGAACACCTTCCCAACCGCAGCAACGGCAGTAATGCAGTCCTCTTTTTTTTCGCGGCTGATCTTCGCGCCCTGCGTTTCGACGGCTCGTCGTATGGCGGTCTCGCGCGGGTATCCTGCCGTGCAGGCGATGTGGAACTTGTCGAACGGACTGATCGCGCGCCGAGCATCTCGGCCCAGAAAGATGTCGGCCATCTCTGAGTCAGTCAGCGCGTCGTAGACCTCGCACATTAGGTCGTACTTGTCGAAGCCGTTCTGCTTCATCGCGTAGATACGGTGCTGGCCATCGAGAATCCAGAAGATGCCGTCTCGATGGTTGAGGATCGGATGACCCAATTTGTCGAGGTCCAGTTCAGCAGCAATACGGTCACCGTGCGCCTTTCGGAACTCACGCTGCGTCACCAGCGCAGGCGGCACGCGCATCTTGTCGATGGCAACGAGATAGAACTTCGACGGACGGCGAACCGGACCGACTTGTGTTGTTTGTGGCTGGCTACGCTGCGTTTTCGACATGCGCCTTGTGCTCCTTAAGCTTCCGAATGAACGAATCGAGCGCCTTCCGCGACTCGATAAGCTGATCGATGTAACCACCGACCTTCTCTTGAGAGAGATCAGAGAGTTCAATCAGGTTGACGTCGGCAGTTAGGTGCTCGGCGTCCATGACGATTTGCTCGATGATGCGGGTCGAATCGTGTCGATTGACCTTGCCCATTGCTTTGTCTGCCGTAACCTCGATGGACTCGCGGCGGCACATCTCGCGGAATCCCTCGAACGTCAGCCCGATGCTGTCGGCGATCTGGCGGCTGGTGTAGCCGTCGTCAGCCATACGCTTGACGGTCTCAAGCCGCTCAGCCTTGCCGTCCTTCGTGCGCGATGGGTCTTTGGGTTCCGGCCTATTTGGCCTGTCAGCCTTGCTCGCTGGATAAGACTTACCGTCCTTGCCGGTTACGCGGGTCGGCAGGTTAGCACTAGTGCTAACCTCGCCTCGCAGCCTCACAACGAACGTTTGAGCACAACCGATATGCTCTGCCAATTGAGTCGAACTTTTGTCCGGCCATGCGTAGAGCGCCAGTAGAATCGCGTGTTTCTTGTCGGCTACCGTAAGCCTGTGACCGTTCGTCCGATTCGCACCTAACCCAAACCACAGCGCGTCTGTCTTTGTGCCAGCGCGAACGTCAGCAGGAAGTTCGGCTAGTCCGTTCCGCTTCGCCGCGAGACTCCGATGGAACCCGTCACCGAGGTAATAGTTGTTCCCGTCATGGAACAGCACGATCGGCGGGAATGAATCGCCCGCTTCCATTCGCTCGGCGTACGACGTCACGACGTCTTCGTTGATAGCCGCGCGCACCTGTGTGCCGGCGTCGAACACGATCGACTCAAGCGAAACTGTTTGCATCACGCCCTCACTGCTGCCATCCGCAACTGTTCACGACGTAGATCGCCGCCACGCCCAGCAGGCCCAGACACACGAGCGGCCAGTTGATCCGAGACTTCATGCCACGTCCTTTTCGTCGTCCTGCCCCACCGTCAGCCCGCGCTTCGGCACGAACGCCACCACACGCGCCTGCTCCACGCGCCGCCGTTCCGCCCGCGCCAAGACATCCCGCAACGCGCTTTCGTCCACCTGCGAGCGCAACTTCCGCAACTGCCGCTCAGGCGTCTGCTGCCGCTTCTTCGTCCCATTCAGCACCGCATACACCACCAGCACCGCGCACAACGCCACGAACAAGACCTTCACCGCGTCCACCAGACTCAAGACGAGCAAGTCCGTTACGGTCATGCCGACACCCTCGCTTCCTGCTCCTGAAACGTCGGTTCTTGCTCGAGCGCCACTCCGGCTTCCCGGCGCCCGATCCACGCCTGCACCTGCGCTTCGCTCCAGCGGTTCAACCGGCCCAACTTGATCGGCTGCGGGAACTTCTTGGCCAGGACGAGCTTGTAGATCCAGTTGGCGGAGTAGCTGGTCTGATCGCAGACGCGAGAGATCGAGAGAAGGCGGTTGCTCACGCCAGCCTCCGCACATGCACCGTGGTTTCGATGACCACGCCGCCCGCTTGTTCCGCCAGCGCCGTGATGAGAAACGGGTGGATGGTTTCGCAGTCCCAGAGGCGATCCACATTCACGGGCTCGGCCCCAGAGATCCACCGAGACAGGGCCGAGGCATCGGCGTAGCCCATCAACCCGGCGAACTCCTGCTTAGTCATCCCTGACAGGGTGACGGCCCGATCGACGGCCTTTCTGAACGACACCGCAAACCGTTTGCGGTCGCCTTCGCTTGGCAGCGAAGCCTTCGCAACAACCTTGCGTTGTGGAAAGTCCGAGGCGCGGCGCATCATCGGCTGCATGGCTAGGCCACTCGCGACTCAGAGAACAGCGTTTCGATATCGACGCCCTTGGCGCCGGCCTTCCGTAATGCGCCGGTCAACTTCAGGCAGATGTCAAGAGATGGATTGCCGTTCCGGCCTGACTCGATGTCGTGGACGGTGCCCTTCGGCACCTTCGCTGACCGCTCGAGGCCGGTCTGCGTCATCCCCAGTGTTTCGCGGACGTTTTTAAGAGTCATGGTCGCTGAATCGGAAATATACGGAATAGACGGAGGCGTGTCAAGCGTCAATTCCGTTAAGACCCAAAATTCTTTTGTCGGCCATGTCGGGCTTTCGTCATTGCCGTTGATTCGGAAATATCCGAATGGGAAGATGCCCGGCATGAAACCAGGGGTGAAGATCCGGCGACGGCGCAAGGCGCTCGGCTGGAAACAGCACCATCTCGCCGCCGCCGCTAGAATTTCTAAGGATTCCGTGGTAGAAGCCGAGGCAAGCAGACACGTTAGCGAAGCCACCCTCGACGACATCGAGGCCGCACTGGCCGCTGAAGAACAGCGGCGTGACACGGTGCGACACACCTCCGTCGTAGAAGGTGATCAGCAAACTGTCGAAGGAGGCCCCTCGGATGTCGTCGAACGTCTTACGGCCAGAGTTCGTGAACTAGAGCGAGG
>Ga0265336_10000762_pt1 | contig 17081 bp, 18 predicted proteins | sample 42119metaG_FD_193583 | JGI IMG/M metagenome (GOLD analysis project Ga0265336, IMG submission 193583) | Rhizosphere microbial communities from Carex aquatilis grown in University of Washington, Seatle, WA, United States - 4-21-19 metaG | ecosystem: Host-associated > Plants > Roots > Rhizosphere...
GCCAAATTTTTTCAGTCGCAAGTTTTGAGTTTTTTTATTTGGGGTGGCACATGGGAATGCGTGGTCCGAAGCCGCAGTCCAATGTGGTCAAGCTGATGCGTGGCAATCCAGGCCGGCGGGCAATCGATCTCTCTGATGGCGTACAGCCCGAGGTCGCGGTGCCGGACGCCCCGAGACATCTATCGAAGGAAGGCCGTAAAGAGTGGCGCCGAGTGACCGTCGAGCTGCAAGAGCTTGGTTTGATCAGCAAGCTGGATCGCGCGGCCTTGTCGATCTACTGCCAGACTTGGGGCCGGTTGGTGTTGGCCGAGCAGGCCCTCGAAGCCAAGCGCCGCCAGGCAGAGACCGACGGCGTTGATCAAGCGGAGGCTGTCTTTACGCAGAAGACACCAACCGGCTTTCTGCGCGAGTCGGCCCTGCTGCGCATCGTGGGGAAGCTGCAGCAGGATTGCGATCGTTACCTAGCGAGCTTTGGCATGTCGCCGAGTTCAAGATCAAAGGTAAAGCCCTCCGAGAATCGGCAGGGCGACCTGTTTAAAGAGGCTGGTCAGGACGCATGGAACGCACTCTAAGCTTCGGCGAGATCGCGACGCAGTACGCGCGCGATGTCGTCGACGGCCGCATTCCGTCTTGCAAGTGGCACCGGCTTGCCTGCGCTCGGCATCTCAAGGATATCGAGCGTGTCGGGTCCGAAGGCTTTCCGTACATCTTCAACCCGGAGCTGACCGATACTGCCGGCAAGACCTACCAGCCCGGTGAGCGCGTCTGTCGCTTCGCAGAGCTGATGCCGCACATCAAAGGCGATTGGGCGGCGCGTGGGCAGCTCATCGAGTTGGAGAACTGGCAGATCTTCATTCTGGTCAGCATCTTCGGCTGGGTGCATCGCGTCACATTCAAGCGCCGCTTCCGTGTGGCCGATCTGTTTGTGCCCCGGAAGAACGCAAAGAGTACGTTGGCCAGCGTCATCGGCAACTTCATGCTGGCAGTGGACGACGAATTTGGCGCCGAAGTCTATTCGGGTGCAACCTCACAGGACCAGGCGATGGAAGTCTTTCGCCCGGCGCTCTTGATGGCCCGCTCGACGCCACGCTTCCTCGCGGCCTACGGCGTGACTGTCAATGCCAGCAACTTGTCGGTGGCTGAGAAGAATTCAAAGTTCGAGCCGGTGATTGGCAAACCGGGCGACGGTGCGTCGCCCAGCTGCGCAATTGTTGATGAATACCATGAACACAAGACACCGGAGCTCTACGAGACCATGCAGACCGGTATGGGCGCCCGGTCGCAGCCGCTGATGCTGGTGATCACCACCGCGGGCAGCGATATTTCCGGACCGTGTTTCCTGCACCAAAAAGAACTAGAGAAGATCCTCGAAGGCGTGCTGCAGAATGATCAGCGCTTCGGGGTGATCTTTACCGTCGACGAGGGCGACGACTGGACCAGCGAAGAGGCCCTGATCAAGGCCAACCCGAACTACGGCGTGTCCGTGGATGCCGAATTCCTGCGTATCCAGCAGCGCGATGCGATCGCCGATCCGCGCAAGCAAAACACTTTCAAGACCAAGCACCTCAACATCTGGGTTGCCAGCGCGTCGCCCTGGCTGAACCTCTATCACCTGCAGCAGGGCGAAGATGTCGCCCTGACGCTCGAATCCTTCCGCGGCGAACCCTGCGTCGTCGGTCTCGACCTAGCCAGCAAACAGGACATTGCCAGCGCCGTTTTCGCCTTCCAGCGCCAGATTGATGGCCAAGACCACCACTACGCTGTCAGCCGCAACTACGTGCCGCAAGCGGCCGTCGACAAGCCCGAAAACGCGCATTACCAAGGCTGGGTTAATGGCGGTCACCTCATCGTTACGCCAGGCAACATGATCGACCTGGAGCAGATCCAGGAGGACATCTTCGCCGCCGCCGAAATCGTCGTCATCCGCGAAGTCGCCAAGGATCCTTGGGGAGGGCAGCAGCTTGGTGCCAACCTGGCCGCGCAGGGCTTTGAAGTCGTCGATATCCCGCAGCAGGTTCGGTTTCTTAGCGATCCGATGAAGATGATTCAGGCCATGGTCGATGCAGGGCGCTTTCATCACGACGGCAACCCATGCTACGTCTGGCAGATGAGCAATGTCGATGTCGCGCCGGATCGTAACGAGAACATTTTCCCGCGCAAGCTGCGCGCGAGCAATAAGATCGACGCTGCTGTCGCGACCATTGTTGCCATGAATCGCGCGTTGGCTGCTACCGAGGTCGAGCCGCCGAGTGTTTATGAAGGCCGGGGAGTGATCGCTGTATGAGCCGAGAAGCTGCTGCCGCACGCTTTGCAGAAGCACAAGCCAGATCACGCGTGCCCGGATCGGTGATCCTGAATACCTGGCTCGCCGAGCGTCGTTCGTCGATCGAGAATCCCCGCTATTCGCTGGACGATCCGGCGGTCATGGATGCGCTTTGGATGGACGCCGGGAGCATGCCGCCGGTACGTCCCCAGCGCGCCGTGCAGACGTCTGCGGTCTATGCCTGTGTGCGCATTTTGTCGGAGACGCTGGCGGCACTCCCGCTGCACGTCTATCGTCGCGGCGGCGATCGTAACGTCGCGCGCGCCGACAATTTGCCGCTCTACAACGTGTTGCATGATGAGCCGAACGCCTACCAGACCTCCTACACGTTCCGCGAGCAAATGCAGGCCATTTGCGCGTTGTGGGGCAATGCGTTCGCCGAAATTCAGCGGGACGTGATGACGGGCAATGTCATCGCGCTCTATCCGCTGCCGGCCGGCGAAGTGCAGACCGAACTGATCCGCACTGGTAACAGCGTCCGCAAGGTGTACCGCTTCGGCGAAATCGTGCTCGAAGACCAGGACGTGTTGCACATTCCGGCGCTCGGCTGGAACGGCATCGCCGGCGTCTCGCCGATCGCGCTGCATCGCGCGTCGTTGACCATGGCGCTCAATGCCGAAGAATTCGGCGCTAATTTCTACAAGAACGGCACGCGCCTATCCGGCGTGCTGGAACATCCCGGCCAGGTCAGCAAGGAAGCGGCCGACCGGTTGCGCTCATCCTGGCAAGACGTCTATGCCGGCAAAGCCAACGCCGGCAAGGTTGCCGTCCTTGAAGAGGGCATGAAGTTCAATCCCCTGACGATGCCTATGGCTGACGCGCAATTCGTCGAAACGCGCAAATTCCAGGTCACCGACATCGCCAGAATCTTTCGCGTGCCGCCGCACATGATCGGTGATCTCGAACGCGCGACGTTCTCGAACATCGAGCACCAATCGATAGAGTTCGTGCGCGATACGATGGTGCCGTGGATCGTCCGCTGGGAACAGGAAATCAATCGCAAGTTATTCACCGCAACCCAAAAGAAGCGGTATTTCGTCCGCTTCGACATCAACAGCCTGATGCGCGGCGACACCAAGAGCCGCTTCGATGCCTACGCCGTGGCGCGCAATTGGGGCTGGATGTCTGCGAACGATGTCCGCGAAGCCGAGGACCAGAACAGCATCGATGGGGGCGACGTCTATCTCTCGCCGCTGAATATGGTGCCGGCCGACCAGGTTGGCGACATCGCTGCCAAGGCAGAAGCGACCGAAGCACCAGAACCGAAAGGAACGTCAAATGGAAATTGAACGCCGAATCTTCGATGCGGGCCGCTTGGAGATCCGCAGAGGCGCATCCGACAAGGTGCAGGGAATTCGTGGCTACGCTGCCAAGTTCAACTCGCTGTCCGAACCGATGTGGGGCTTTCGTGAGCAGATCGCGCCAGGTGCGTTTGATGGCGTGCTCAACAATGACGTGCGTTGCTTTTTCAATCACGACGAAAATCTTATTCTTGGGCGCACCCTGGCCGGCACGCTCCGCATTGTCGCTGACGATACCGGCTTGAGTTACGAGGCCGATTTACCGGACACCCAGGCGGCGCGCGACCTAGTGATCAGCATGGAGCGCGGCGACATTTCGCAGTCGTCGTTCGCGTTCCGCGTCGCGCCGAACGGCGACACCTGGGACGAAAACGAAGACGGCGTGATCATCCGAACCATTACCAAGTTCGGTCGGCTGTATGACGTCTCGCCGGTATCGATTCCGGCCTATCCCGACGCGACTTCCGGTATTCGCAGTATGGACGCCTGGAAACAGGCCAGAAGCGCTGGAATAGAGGCGCAGACCGCCAGAAATCGGGCCGAAATCGCCCGAAAACTCGCCGAAAAGGGCCGAATTCTGAGGCTTTTAGCCCGGTAATTCCTCCCTTCCCCGTCATGTAAAGCCGCCTTCGGGCGGCTTTTTTTTCGCCTCGGTCGCGCCTTTGCAGGGCAGCGCCCAGGGCAGCTCTCGCTCGGCCCTGCACTTTGATAGGAGAAACACCAAATGTCTCAAAAACTCAAAGACCAGCGCGCCGAAATCGTTGTCCAGATGCGCGCTCTGCATGACACCGCGACCAAGGAAGACCGCGGTTTCACCACCGATGAAGACGCCAAGTGGGCTGCGCTCGATGCCGATCTGGCCAAGATCGACGCCGCCATCAAGCGGTCGGAAAAGATCGACGCCGCGGGTATCGTGGTGCCGTCCAATCTGCGCGCCGCGGGCAATGTCGCTGCCGATGACACCGGTGGCACCGGCCTCGATGAAAAACGCACCTTCGACAAGTTCATGCGCTGCGGCATGCAGGAACTTAACGACGAAGAGCGCCAGTTCATGGCCGGTCGTCGCGACAACGCCAAGGAACTGCGCGCCTTCAGCGCCGGTACCACCAACACGGGTGGCTATACCGTGCCGCAAGACTTCCGCGATCAGTTGGAAATCGCGCTGAAGGCCTATGGCGGCATGATGGCGGTGTCCGAGATCCTGCGCACCGACACCGGCGCCACGCTGCCGATGCCAACCTTCAACTACACCAGCGTTGTTGCCTCGATTGTGGGCGAAAACACGGGCGGCAGTGCCGACAGTTCGACGCCGTTTGGTGTGGCCAACCTGGGCGCGTTCACCTATCGCTCGCCGATCCTGCCGGTCTCCTACGAGTTCCTGCAAGATTCCGCGTTCGGCGAGGGCTTTATCACCCAGGCGCTCGGTCAATCGCTGGCGCGCGCCGTCAATGCGCATGCCACTGTCGGTACCGGCTCCGGCCAGCCGCGCGGCATCACGCTTGACGCCGCTACAGGCAAAACCGGTACCACCGGCCAGACCACCAGCGTGATCTTCGATGATCTGCTCGATCTGATTCACAGCATTGATCCGGCCTATCGTCCTGACTCGAAGTGGATGATGCACGACGGCAGCCTGAAGGTGATCCGCAAACTGAAAGACAGCCAGAATCGTCCGGTCTTCTTGCCCGGCTACGACGGCTTGGCTGGCGCGATGGCCGATTCGATTCTTGGCTACGGCGTGCAGATCAACCAGGACATGCCGGCCATGGCGGCCAACGCCAAATCGATCGCCTTCGGCGCGCTGGCCAAGTACAAGCTGCGCATCGTCAAGGATGTCACCATGCTACGCCTGGTTGAGCGTTACGCCGATTCGCTGCAGGTGGCCTTCATCCTGTTCATGCGGATGGACGGGCGCCTGCTCGATGCGGGCACCAACCCGGTCAAGCTCTACGTCAACAGCGCGACCTGACCACCGGCCAACATCAACAGCGGGCCAGCCCTCATCGGCTGGCCCTTATTCTTCTGGAGATTGAAACATGGTCATCAAGCAAGTCGCCGTGCTGCTCGACGTTACCCTGGAGGGTGTCGAGTACAAGGCCGGCAATGTGATTGAACTGGAAAATTCGCTCGCCAAAGCCTATGCCGCGTCGGGAGAAGTCGATTTGGCAGCCGAGGCGGTGGCGTATCGTCTCAGCCAGGGTGAAGAGGTCAAGAACCATAAGGCAGAGACCGCCGCTGCCGCCGCCGATGCGTCGAGTGAGGCGACAACCTAAATCATGCCGGCCCAGCTCGTTACCGCGCCGGCCGCCGAGCCCGTCACGCTCGAAGAGGCCAAGCTCAATCTGCGCGTCGATATCGACGACGATGATGCGCTGATCGCTTCGTTGATCGTAGCGGCGAGAGTCGATGCGGAGACGATCACGCGCCGAGCGCTGGTAACGCAGCAATGGAAGATGGTCGGCGATCGCTTTCCGTCGCCGATGGCCGGCCGTCTTACCGAATACTGGCTGGGTCAGCAGTGGGGGTTGGCTGGGATGGGCGGCATCAGCAGTTTTCTGCCGACCGACAAGACTGGCTATGGAATTCTGCTGCCGTTTCCGCCGCTGCAATCGGTCGATTCGATCAAGTACATCGATGCTGGTGGCGTGCAGCAGACGCTGAGTTCATCTGTTTACAAGGTCGACACGGTGTCAGAGCCGGCGCGTGTGCTGCCAGCCTTCGGCCAATGTTGGCCGACGACGCGGCAGGAAATCAACGCCGTCGAAGTTACCTTCACTTGCGGCTACAGCGCGGTACCGGAAGGAATCAAGCGATGGATGCTGCTGCGTATCGGCTCCCTCTACGAGAACCGCGAAGAGGTCGCCATTCTCAACCGCGGCAAGGTCGAGCTATTGCCCTATGTCGATGGGTTGCTGCGGCCTTACCGGGTCGTCACTTTTTAGGAGTTACCTAATGAAATCAATTCGTTTCTTTCTTGCGGCTTGTCTGTTGGCTGTCTTCAGCTCGGCCTTCGCGACCGACTTTACCGACTATGCCGAAAACAAGCTGATTGACTATCTATTCCGCGGCCAGGCGTCTGGCACGCCGTCGACCTGGTACGTGGCGCTCTATACCGCCTGCCCGACCGACAGCACGGCCGGCACCGAGGTCACCAATGCCGGCGCATATGCGCGCGTGAGCGTCGGCGTCCGGGGCGCTGAGCGGCGGTACGGTAGCGCTGGTTGATCCGCGCTACATCATCAGGTCGACGGCTAACCCTGGCCGGCCCGGCGGATGCGGCGTAATTACAGGGTGAGCGCATGACAACTGCTGTCCCAGCGAAGGATGTTCGCGAGAACATTCCGATTGAGTTCGATTTCACGTCAGATCTGGGTGCTGAAACAATTACGGCAATTGCGATGACGGTTGTGCCAATGGTCGGTGCTGATGTTGCGCCGTCTGGCCTGCTCAACGGCAGTCCGACAAGCGCAAGCGGCATCGTGACGCAGTGGGTGCATGCCGGCGTGTCCGGTGTGATCTATCACGTGATCTGCCAGGTTACGACCAGTGGCGGCAGGATCCTGGTTTTGACGGCTTCCTTGCCGGTGAGCGGCTGATGCGCGTCGGCACACTCAGAAAGCGCGTCATGGTCCAGGCGCGCAGCGTCACCCAGGATAGCTTCGGTGGCCAGTCGAGCGCCTGGGTGGATGTCGCACCGGCATGGGCCGAAATCATCCCGTCGGTCGGCCGCGAGCTGGTGGCAGCCCAGGCCATGCGCATCGACGCGCCGAGCACGATCACGATGCGCTGGCGGTCGGAGTTCGCCGATCCGAAAGCGCTGGCGGCAATGCGCATCGTGTACGGCACGCGAATCTTCAACATTCACAGCAGCGCGAACATGGAAGAGCGCAATCGCTATCTGACCCTGATCTGCTCGGAAGGCCTGAACAATGGCTAACACCGTGACGATGAAGATCGAGGGTCTGCGTGAGCTGCAAGCCAAGCTGCAGCAGATGGCGCCGAACGTTGCGCGGAATGGGCTGCGGGCGGCGACTTCCGCCGGCGCGGCATTGATCCGCGATGAAGCCAAGGCGCGTGCGCCGGTCGATACCGGCGAAATGAAGCGCGATATTCAGATGAAGCGCGATCGCGAGAGCGCGACCTATCGCGCGGTCTATTCCGTGTATGTGCGCGCCGGCAAGAAGTCGCGCCTGTCGGGTAAGGCGCGCGGTGTGGATAAGGATTCCTATTACTGGCGCTTCGTCGAGTTCGGCACTTGCAAGATGGCCGCGCGGCCGTTCATGCGGCCGGCGTTCGAGGCGCAGAAAGAAGCGGCCGTCGAGGCGATCCGCGACAAGTTGGCTCAACGGATCGCCGAAGAGGCTGCCCGATGATCGAGCAGGCACTATTCGCGACGCTGCAGGGGTTGGTTGGTGGGCGCATGTATCCGTTGGTCGCGCCCGACTCGCCGACGGCGCCGTGCATCGTCTATCAGAACATCGCCAACACGCCGGAAGTGACGCTGGCGAACGGCATACCGATCAACAACACGCGCATGCAGATCGATTGCTACGACAGTACCTACGCTGCCGTGAAGACATTGGCTGCGGCCGTGCAGGCGGCCATGGCAATGGCGGCGTTCACCAACGTACCGAAGATGTCGCAGGATCTCTACGAGCCGGATGTCAAGCTGTTCCGGATGCAAATGGACTACAGCGTCTGGTATTGATCGACTAATTATCGTTGTACAGCGGGGCGCCTTGGGGCGCCCTTTTTCGTTTATGGCCGCCCTCTGAGCGGCCTTTTGTTTTTGGAGGCCGCAATGACCAGTACCGCAATTTCCGCCCAAGGCAGCACCGTTAATATCGGCACCGCGACCGGGTCCGCGAAGACCGTCACCGCAGTGGCGGTCGGCAACCCCACACTACTGACTTCTGCCGCCCACGGTTTCAGCAACGGCGATATCGTTACTTTCTCGTCTGGTTTCTCTGGCGCCAACGCCGCCGACCTGAACGGCCAGACGGCCGTTGTGACCAACGTTACGACCAACACTTTCGCCGTCCAGATCGATACGACGGGCCACACGATTACCGCGGGCACGGCGACCGCAACGCCGGTCACCTGGACCGCGATTGCCAACGTCAAAACATTCTCGGGCTTCGATGGCGCCGCATCCGAACTGGATGTCACCAACTTGTCGAGTACCGCCAAGGAATTCAAGCTCGGTTTGGTCGACCCAGGACACTTCCAGATGGAGATGGATCAGGACAACAGCGATGCCGGCCAGGTCGCTTTGTTGGCTGCGCAGACCTCTGGCGCCATGAAGCAATTCAAGTTGACGCTACCCAATACGCGCACCGCCACCTTCAACGCCTACGTCAAGAAGGCATCGAGCCAAGGCGGTGTGGATGCCATCGTCAAGCGGTCGACCGAGTTCCGGATCTCCGGCTCGATCACCTGGGCGTAATTCGACCGGGCCCCGGAAACGGGGCCAGTTTTCTCCTCTAAGAAAGAGATCACATGGCTTTTCTCAAGCGCGTGGATATCGATGCCGCGCAAGACATCAAGTACGTCGAAATGGAAGTGCCCGAGTGGGGCGGCACGGTGCTGCTGAAAAGCATGTCCTGTGCCGATCGCGACGCCTTCGCGGAGTCGGTTTGGTCCGGTGAGGGTGCTGCGCGCAAACAGAATTGGACGGGTTCTCGTGAGCGCCTGATCGCGCTAGCGCTGGTCGACGCCGAAACGCGGCAACCGATGTATTCAATCAACGAGGTCGGCATTTTGGCGCAGCGCTCGGCCGATGCGTTGCAGCGGGTCTTTGATCGCGTGCAAGAACTTAATGGTCTGGTGTCTGCTGCGGTGATTGAAGCAAAAAACGTTTCCGGCGGCGACCCGACCGCCGATTCTACTTCCGCCTAGCACAAACGCTGCACTGGCCCTCGGTGGCTTGGGGGCTGGCGCAGATGAGCAGTGAGGAACTGACCGAATGGCAGGCATTCGATCTGCTGGAGCCCATCGGTGAGCTGCGGGCAGATATTCGGGCGGGACAAATCTGCTCGACCTTCGTCAATGTCATGGGTGGTGGCCGGTCGAAAGTGACGCCGGCCGACTTCCTGCTGTATCTCGACCGCGGCGAGCCGGTGGCGGTGGAACCGCTATTCGACGCCGATCCAGAAGCACAGTCGCAACTGATTATGTCCGCCGTCTTTGGCGTCTCTCCAGGAAGCTGAAATCATGAGCCTCGGAAGTCTAGGATCGTTGGTCGTTTCCTTGGAAACGAATATGGCCTCGTTCGCTTCTGACATGGGCAGGGCCAGCCAGGTCGCCGAGGACTTTGGCCGGCGAGTGGCCGAGTCGGCAGAAATGGCGAAGCGGGCGCTGGAAGGCATTGGGATCGGCCTGGGCGCGCTTGAGTTCAAAGAGATGATCGCGGGCGCCATTGAGACGGCCGATCAGATTGAGCGAATGTCGCAAAAGATCGGCATGTCGGTTGAGCAGCTTGGCGCATTCAGGCTCATGGCGGCGCAGTCCGACGTGTCGATGGATCAGTTCGCCACCAGCGTCAAGAAGCTGTCGACGTACATGGTCGAGCATAACGATCGGCTGAAAGAGGCGGGCGTCGTGGCCGAAGATGCCCAGGGCGCATTGCTCCAAGTCGCGGATATCTTTCACGACATGCCGGACGGGCCGCTGAAGACAGCCGCCGCCGTGCAGTTGTTTGGCCGCGCTGGCCTGGACATGATCCCGATCCTGAACAAGGGATCGGAAGAAATGCAAGCCTTGGCGAACCGGGCCAACGAATTGAACCCGATTACCGCAGAGGCCGCCAAGCGGGCGGAGGAATTCAAGGAAAAATTAGCCGAAGGCCAGCTGGCGTCATCGCGGCTTGCGCAGACCATTGCATCAGGAATTTTGCCGACGCTGACGACGCTGGTAGACACCTACATTCAGTATTCCAAAGAGGGCGGGAACGTCGCCGCAATCAGTACTGGGATTGCCGAAGCATTTAAAGCGATTGTTGTTCTCGGCGCGAACGTTGTCTATACGTTTGCTGCTATCGGGGACACCGTTGGCGGTCTTGGTGCACAGGTCGTCGCGTTGGTGCATGGCGATTTTGCGGCCGTGGACGCCATCAATGAGGCAATCAAGACACGCAATGCAGAAATGCGTGCGTCGATCGAAGTTTTTTCGGAAGAGATTTTGCACCCGAAGATCGATATGTCGGGCATCGAGAAAGCGCTCGATGATGCGATGTTTGGCGAAGATCCGGAAAAGGCGGCGAAGGCGGCGCAGCAGAAGCTCCAGGCATTGATGGGGCAAGCGGATGCCGCCAAACAAGCACAGACGGCGTATGACAACCTGATCAACTCGATCAAGGCAAAGATTGCCATTGAAGACGCTGAGATTGCCAATGGTGGCAAGCTCACGGCCGCGCAGCAAATGCGCATTGAGATGGAGTCCAAGCTGCAGGCGATGCTGGCGAAATATCCGTCATTGAATCGGCAGCTCGTTGATGGGCTGGTTGCGGAGTCCGCCGCGAATCTTAATGTCATCGATTCCAATAACGAGCGAAATAGGATTTACGAGGAAACCTATCGCCTTTGGGTGAAGGGTCTGGAGGCAATCCAGAAGCAAACTCAAAGCGTCGAAGACGATACCCAAAAGATTCGTGACCACAATACCGAGCTGGTGGCCGGCAAGTCGGCACTCGAAGACGTCAAGATCGCGCGCGACAACGACACGATCGCAATCCTGAATGCCAAGCTGGCGCGGATTGACGAAACCAATCAATGCTCGGCGGAAGCCGACGCGATTCGTGCCGAGATCGCGGCGCTGCAGGATCACACCAAGGCGCTGCAGGAGGCGATCAACGCCAACAACTTCCATGCGCTGCAAGCGGACTGGAAGAAGTTGACCGACTTCTGCGAGAACTCGCTGGAAAACGCCCTCATGGCCGGCTTCAACGCCGGCAAGAGCTTCGGGCAGAACTTCGTCGATTCGCTGAAGCACACGCTGGAGACGGCAGCGCTGAAAGTCGTCGTCAATGCCCTCGTCAATACGTCAATGAGCAATGTCGGCCAGGCGTTGGGCATCACCAGCGCGTCGGGTACGACCGGTGAACTTAACGGACTAGGCAATCTGCTTTCAACGGGAAGCGGTTTGTATCAGGGCTATGCCGGATTTACGTCCGGCAGCGGCACCGGTTTGCTGGGCAGCGTCGGCAACTACCTCGGCGGCTATGGTTGGAGCGGTGCGGGCACCGCATTGGGGTCCGGCTGGGCTACCGTTGGCGGCGATGCCGCGCTGACGGGTCTGGGCACATCGACGGGTCTTGGCGGTTCTACCGCCATCGGTATCGGCAGCAGCACGGCGGTATCAGGTCTCGGCACGGGCACCGCGGTCGCCGGTCTCGGCGAAGGAACGGCCGCTGCGGGGATAGGTACGGGCGCCGCGGCTGGGGCCGGAATGGCGGAAGCTGGTGGCATGACAGCCGCAATGGCTATCCCCTACATCGGCTGGGCGATTGCCGCGATTGCCGCGATTGCCGCGTTGACGAGCAAGAGCGGTGGCCCGAAACAGGAGGGCGATGCGCTCTACAACCTGACGGGTTCCGACGTGACCTATGGCGGCAGCGAGGGCTTCTATACCGGGCACTCCGCCGATGCGCAGATGCAGACGATAACGCAGGCGTCTGCATTGGCAATCGAGAACACGATTAAGGCGCTCGGTGGCACCGGTACCGCCCTCGGCGTGCGCCTGGGCTTCAATACCGACCCGCAGGGGACGGCGCCGGATAACATTAGCGGCACGGTGCAAGATCCCGCGGGCAATTTGCTGTACCAGCACACCTACGACGCCGGTCGCGGCTCGTATGGCACTGAACTCCAGACAGAATCGAAGCGGGTCATGCTGGCGGCCATCGAGGCCAGCGACGTGCCGGCGGCGATCAAGAACGCCATCGGCAGCATGGACAGCATCAAGGCGCTGTCATCGTCCGACGCCGACACCATCTTTGCCAACATCCAGGCGCTCGCTACGGCACTGCATGGCCTGAATGGGCCGCTGGCCGATGCCGCGGCGACCTTCCACGGCACTACTGCCGAGACCCTGGCCTACGTGCAGAGCCTGGCGCAGATCCAGCAATTTGCCGATGCCGATCCGTTCCAGACTGTGCTGGAGGCCTCCAAGAGCGTTGCCAGCCAATGGCTGGAACAGGGCGAGCAGCTGCAGGCGTTAGCGCAGTCCGGCACCGCTAGCACCGTGCAGTTGGCCACGGCGGCGCAGGCACGCTATGCGCTCGAACTGCAGTTGGTCCAGCAGATCGCCCAAGTGCAGACGTCTACGAATTCGATGTTCGCGGATTCGATCCGCAGCATGACGCTGGCGCCGATGTCGAATGAGCAGCAATACGCGTTCCTCGGCAACGAAATTGCCCAGAAAGAAGACGCGCTGCGCACGCTGACCGATCCGACGTTGATTTCGCAATACGCGTCGACGATCAACTCGGACATCAACCAGAGCTACGGCTTGCTGTCGCCCGATCAGCAGACCGCGCTCAATGGCGATTTCATCAAACAGTTAAACGATGCGCAGACGCTGGTCAATGATCGGCTCGCCGCTGCATCGACCCAGGTGGCGCAAGACCAGAAAGATAGTGCCGATTATCTGAAAAACGCGGTGGTCGCCAGCGCGGCTCAGATAACAGCCGCCGCGGCGGCGACGGCAACGGCGTTGGCGACACCGCAACAGGTCACTGTAACGATCACCTCGCCGTTGCCGACGGAAGTAACCTACAACAACCCCGACTGAGACATGGCCTACTCCCTATCGTCGAATGCCGCCACCGCCGCGGCAGGCCCGGTCACGCGTCCTGGCTACCTGATCGAGCTGCATTTGCCGCTGTCCGGCGTGGCGCGGATCACGACCTTCGGCGATGTTACCTGGAACGGCTACGCCTGGGCCGGCGCCGACGTCAAGGTGCAGGGGCTGACCAATGATGCCGCAGTTGCCATCAACGCTACACTCGTATTCGGCAATACCGATAGTGCCTGGTCGAGCATTGCGTATGGTGCCGATGATTTGAGGGACGCGCAGATCGTCATCTATGAGGCATTCGCCGATGCCTTGGCCAACTTCGCCGATGCGGTCAAAAAGTTCGACGGCGTCGGCGATGAAATCACCATGGCGAACCCGCCACAACTCACGGTCAAACTGGTCGGCGCCAGGACCAGCGTCGCGCGCGGCCCGCGCCGGCGCATTGCGCCGCCGCTCTTCAACGCACTGCAGCCGGTTGGTACGCAGGTATCGATCGGTAACGTGATTTACATGCTGGGGCGCACGCCGCAATGAATACCTATCCCTCGCTGCACCAGGCAATCGGCAGCCGCCCTGGCATGCTCGACGATCTGGTGATCGATCGCGCAGCGAATGGCACGGCCAAGGTGCGCGCGTTCTTTGCGGCCGTCAAACGCAACTTCAGTGTCGTACACAAAGCGATCTCGGCCAGCGATCGGACGACGCTGCTGGCCTTCTACGCCGCTAACCGCACGGTGGCCTTTTATTTCACTGCTGAAGATGACGGTGTAATGCGTACAGTGGTCTTCAAGCGGGCGCCGGTGATCGAGCCGATCGGGCTGTATTTCAACATCACCAACGAAATGGAAGAGGTCTAAAAATGGCGCTTCCGACGGCTGATTGGTCGAGCAGCGGCGGCGCAACGACGTCGAACATCGCGACACCTGGCGTCTGGGCATCCCTGTGGCTAACTGGGAGCCAAGGGGGCAGTGGCACGACCACTGTCCAGCCCGCTGCGGCCATCGAGGCGGCGACGACGTCGATCAGTCAGAGCCAACTGCAATGTGCGGCGGCGAATGATGTGCTCGGTGTGACATACGGTCGTGATCGCCCCGGCGCGCAGATCGTCTCGGTGCTGGATGCCACCGGCGGCTGGTTGATTCATGCCGCCTGGGGCGAGGGTGAAATCGATGCCATCGAGAGCATCGAGTTTGACGACGCGGCGTTGCCGGCCGGTGTTACTTGTACGCACTACGCCGGCACTGCGTCACAGACCGTCGACAGCACCCTGGTGGCCGCCTGGGCTGCCAAGAGCGTCACCTATGCCGATGCGTTGCTCGGTGTTGCCTATTCGGTGATCCGGATCCCGGCCGGTGCGGTCGGCAACATGCCGCGCATCAACGCGGTGATCCGTGGCCGCAAGCTCTACGACCCGCGCACTGGCCTGACGGTCTGGAGCGACAACCCGGCCCTGGCCTTGGCCGATTTCATCACCAGTACCGTCTATGGCCTCGGCAAGACGATCGATTGGGCAAGCGTGATTGTTGTCGCCAATGCTTGCGATGCGGTGATGGCCGACGGCGGCAAACGCCGCACGCTGGGGCTGACGTTGGGCAAAGAGGTAGATGGCCCAACGCAGGTGGCGCTGTTATGCACTTACGCTGGCTGCTGGACGGTGGAATCGGGCGGCGTTGTCAAGCTGGTCGCCGATCGGCCGGCATCGTCGGTGGCCACCATCGACTATGCCGATGGCAGTCTCGGCAAGATCAACAACATCAAACGGCGAAGCCTGGCGCAAACGCCGAATGCGGTCTGTATCCGCTATACGGACACGACGCAAACGCCGTGGCAGGAAATGCCGGGGACGATCGCCTATGCACCTGGCGTCTTTGGTGGCGCGGTACCGATGCGGTTGCAATCGATCGCGCTGCCGGGTATTCACACGGCCTCGCAGGCGGCCCGCGAAGCGATCGAGCGCTGCAATAAATACACGCTGCAGGATCTGAGTTTCGATGTCGATGCGTTCGACCCAGAGATGGCGCGCGAGGTCGGTGATGTGATTACCGTCAATCATGCACCGCTCGGCATTGCCAAGACCATGCGTGTGATGAGCATCACCGGCGCCCTGGGCCGCTACAAGCTCTCCTGCGTCGAGTATGACGTTGGTTGTTACTCGGACACCACGGCGGTCAATCCAACCTCGCCGGACACCACCTTACCGAACGCCGGAAAACCGCCAGCGATTTCCGGCCTGCTGCTCGGTGAAGAGCTGTTCCAGTTTGAAGACGGCGCCTGGAAAACGCGGCTGCGTGCCTACTGGCCACAGCCTAGCTGGCCGTATTTGTCGAGAGCGATCGTCTTCGTCGATGACCCGACGCGGACGGTATTTTCGGGCGAAACGCTGTCGAGCAATATCACGGTGCTGGCCGGTAACTACGTCGGCTGGAACGGCCCAACATTACCAGCAGGTACCTACTGCACCTGGGCGAGCCCGCCGGTTGTAGAAGGCACGTACTACAGCTTACGCATTAGCCTGGTGTCGTCATTCGGCGTGCCGGGCAGCGAAGCGTCGGCGACCTGGACGGCGCAAGGCAAGCTGCTCTTGCCGACCAATGTACCGTGGGTGACGGGCTTCGAGGTGGGCGGCGAAGTGCGCCTCACCATCGGCGCCGCGGCTGATGAGGATATGACTGGTTACGAGGTGCGCTGGGGGCCGGTCGGCTGTCCGTGGGCGCTCTCGCTGACCACCAAACTCGCGGCCTTTATCAATGCGGCAGCCGGCGTTGGCGGCTATGTCATCTTTAAAGACGCGCCGGCCGGCACCTGGGATTTTCTGGTATGCGCCCGCGACTCGATCGGCCAGTACAGCGCCACGCCAGCGCGGATCACGATTACCGTCACACTCGATGTCAATTCGTTCCTGGTCGATAACCACGACTTCAAAGCCGGCACGCCGACCCTCACCAACATGGCTGAGTACAGCCTGCCGGCCGATGCCAACCGGTATTTCGTGAGCGAGGACGGAGTAGGGGCGGCGGCGAAGTTCCCGAACGTGGCCAGCACCTATCCCAATATTGCGGCCACCTACAACGGCCTAGCGGCCACGTTTGCCACCGCCGAAAACGACTTCGGACTTGAGCTGTCGGGTAACTGGAACGGCACCATGAACACGGCGGCGCTCTCGGGCACCAAGACGGACGTGATCAGCCTGGCGCCGGCGAGCCATGTCTATACCGATCAGAGTGGATTGTCGGCCAAGGCACTCGGTCGCTTTGCCAAACTGAAGTCATCGTGCCCGGCTGGCTCGACGCTGAAAGTGACGATGCCGAGCGCGACATTGCGGATCGATGCGATACCGCGCACCGAGCAATGCTCGCCGGCGTCGCCGGTGACCAGCAATGCCAGTGGGCCAACCACGATCACGCTGGCCAATGCCTACGCAGCGGCCAAAGCAATCACGATCACGCCGCTCGGCACCACGGCCAAGAGCTTCACGGTGGACGCCATTGTGGTCGGCACTAGCACCCATTTCGATGTGTATCTCTGGAACGGCACCACGCAAGTGGCCGCACAGTTTCTTTGGAAGTTTGACGGGGTATAGCAATGACCTACACGGTATTTGATAAAGACCATCCCGACGCCACAGGCCAGACGCTGACACAGATGGGGCAATCGGAACGCAA
>Ga0265336_10000767_pt1 | contig 17013 bp, 17 predicted proteins | sample 42119metaG_FD_193583 | JGI IMG/M metagenome (GOLD analysis project Ga0265336, IMG submission 193583) | Rhizosphere microbial communities from Carex aquatilis grown in University of Washington, Seatle, WA, United States - 4-21-19 metaG | ecosystem: Host-associated > Plants > Roots > Rhizosphere...
CAAAGGCCTTGATTGGATAGTGATAAAACTTATTCCGGAAAAAAATACGCGTTAAACGGTCTACCATTTCGTAATCTTTACCAACGGCTTCAAGCCAAACTTGGTTGACTCGCGTATCGCTCGAAAAAAAACGGTGCGGGCCGATATCAACAGTCTGACCCCAGAGTTCAATCGAGCGGGCCATGCCGCCGACAAATGGCGAAGCCTCGTAAAGGTCAACCGGCACTCCTTTTTTGGTCAGAATGTAAGCTGCCGTCATGCCGGCTGGTCCGGCGCCGATAACCGCTACTTTTTTATTAATCTTCTGCATTGCCATAATTGCTTAACTAGTAAAGTAATTTTTTCCTTGCTAGAAAATTCCAGAAGAAAATAATAACATTGCCTATGATCGGTACGACCAGAGTACTTAGGTTCAGCCATTCGACTAGCCCGGCTACCAACAGCTCATAGAGACCGAGGCCGATCAGGTTTATGACAATAAAAATAGCCAGCTCGGCGTTGACTGATTCCAGCTTACGGGTAGCGAATACCCATTTGACACTCAGATAGTAATTAACGGCAATCCCAAAGATATAACCTATCGGCGCGGCAAGCAAATAATTCATCCCGAGGCCTTTCAACAGATAGTAGCCACCAATATTAACTACTAGAGCAATCGCCGAAACCACTAAGCTGCGCGTTAGCTGTATGTGATAAATATCAGTTGGCTTTGGATGAAAGGTTGTTCTTACAAGACTTTTGAGCACCTCAAATATTTCCCCGAGTTCTTAGGACTATTCTAACAGGAGCCCAGTCCCTAAACTATTCGATGTTATAATCTAAGGAGTTATATGTTCTGGAAAAACAAGCGAGTATTGGTAACCGGCGGCCACGGCTTTGTAGGTGGCCATTTGGTAAAGCGCCTAGAAGAGCTGGGTGCTAGAGTTATCGCGCCCACCAAGGATGATTACGATCTAGTGGACGGCGAGCAAGTCCGTAAGATGTATGATGATAATCCGTGTGACATAGTTATACACTTGGCGGCAGTAGTCGGCGGTATTGGCGCCAACCGCGAACACCCAGGCAAATTCTTTTATGAAAATTTGATGATGGGCACCCAACTGCTCCACGAAGCCTACAGGTCCGGGGTTCCGAAATTCGTAGCTATTGGCACGATTTGCGCTTATCCGAAAATGACGCCAATTCCATTCAAGGAAAAGGATTTATGGAACGGCTACCCGGAAGAAACTAATGCACCGTATGGGCTGGCAAAAAAAATGATGCTGGTTCAAAGCCAAGGCTATCGGCAAGAGTATGGCTATAACTCAATATTTTTACTGCCGGTGAACCAGTACGGTCCTGGAGATAATTTTGACCCTCAGAGCTCGCATGTCATCCCCGCCTTAATTCGCAAATGCTTAGAGGCCAAGGAATCAGGCGCGGCTTATATCGAAGCTTGGGGCGACGGCTCGCCAACCCGCGAATTTTTATACGTCAAAGATACGGTTGAGGCAATTTTGCTGGCCGCTGAGAAATACGATGGATCCGATCCGGTGAACCTCGGCAGCTCCAACGAGATTTCTATTAAAGATTTGACCGAACTGATTGCTAGGTTGACCGGTTTTAGCGGTGAGATTCGCTGGGATAAATCCAAGCCCAACGGCCAGCCGCGGCGCAAGCTGGACACCAGCCGCGCCAAAAAAGAGTTCGGTTTTGAAGCAAAGACCACGTTTAAAGACGGCCTGCATAAAACCATTGCCTGGTACAAGGAGAACAAGTAGTGCGGAGTCTAGACGACACGCTTGTGATTCAGGCTGGCAAAACCGATAAGCTCAATTTAAAGGAGCTCTGGCTCTACCGCGAACTGATTTATTTTTTTGCTTGGCGTGATATTAAGGTCCGCTACAAGCAAACGGTGCTCGGCGCTGGCTGGGCAGTCTTACAACCACTGTTGGCCGCTCTAATATTTACTTTGTTTTTCAATAAGGTAGCCAAGATTGGTACCGGCTCGGCCAACATCCCGTACCCAGTCTTCGCCTATTTAGGGCTAATGTACTGGAACGGTTTTTCAAGTGCTTTGAGTACGGTTAGTAATTCACTTATTGGCAACGCTGGTGTCATAAATAAAATTTATTTCCCGCGTTTAATCCCACCGATTTCGGCTGTCGCTTTAAGCATTGTTGATTTCGTGTTTGCTACGCTGGTCTTCTTCTTACTGCTTGCCGGCTACAGAATCTTGCCGGGGTGGGAGGGTTTGGCCTTAATGATCCCGGCTCTTATTTTAGCCATGGTCGCCGCTTTCAGTATTGGTTTATTCTTCGCGGCCTTAAATATCAAGTATCGGGATGTGCGCTCAGCCCTGCCCTATTTAATCCAAATTGCTTTCTTTGTAACGCCTGTAATTTACCCCCTGTCGTTGATACCGCGACGATTCCAGATTTATGCCTATCTGAATCCGGCTACAGGGTCTATCAGCGCAGTCAAGGCAGGTATTTTCCATCAGTCCATGAACTGGACTGGCATATCGATTTCGTGTATTAGCACCTTGGTATTTCTGGTTGTTGGACTACGGTATTTTAAACGAACCGAAAAAAGGCTTCCGGATTATCTATGAAACCAGTCATTGAAGTTAGCGACATCAGTAAAAGCTACCAGATCAGTCATCAGAACAGAGCCTCATACGGAACGCTCAAAGATGATTTTGCCAAAATTATCAAAGGACCTTTTGGCGGTCGAAGCGAAAGCGAAAAGGAGATTTTTTGGGCACTCAAGAACATTAATTTCCAGGTTAACTCGGGAGAAACTTTTGGTATTATCGGCAAAAATGGCTCTGGCAAATCTACTTTGCTTAAAATTCTATCGAGGATAGTGGACCCTACAACGGGTTCAGTTAAAATCCATGGCAAGGTCGCCAGCATGCTGGAGGTTGGTACCGGCTTCCACCCTGAATTAACCGGCCGCGAGAATGTTTACTTTAACGGTTCTATCATCGGTATGAGCAAGAGGGAGATCTCTCAAAAGTTTGATGAGATAGTCGCATTTTCTGGTGTTGAGCAATTCCTTGACACTCCGGTAAAGTTTTACTCGTCCGGAATGTACGTACGCCTGGCCTTTGCTGTTGCCGCGCACCTTGATTCCGAAGTTTTAATTATCGACGAGGTCTTGGCTGTCGGCGATACAGAGTTCCAAAAGAAAAGTCTGGCTAAGATGTTGAGTATCGCCAAGGAGGGCAAAACCATTCTTTTTGTCAGCCACGGCATGAATAATGTACAGGAGCTTTGTGATCGAGCTATGCTCCTAGAAAAAGGCAAGATTAAGATAATTGACAGAACTGATATGGTTATTGATAGGTACCTGGGCCGCACAGCTACTTCAGAGAAAGCCAACAGGACTCGCATCGTGGATTCTTATAAACAAATAGCTGGAAAGCTAGTCTATACAGACTTATCAGGTGTAAAGAGCCGAAGTGGCAGAGGCGGGCTAAAGGTCACCAAGGTCACATTCAAAAGCGGCAATAGTACTGGCAAGCTTGTGTGTGGCGAGGATGGCGAAATTTGGATAGAATACGACCTCACGGATCGCTCTGTCGAGGCCATCAATCTTGCTGTTGGCATAGATTCGCTACCGGACAAGCACCGGATTGCTCACATCTCCAACCAGGTTCTGGGTAAAAAAATATCAGCTTCTAGCGGGCTGGTAAAAATCTTGATTAAGAAAGTGCCTCTAAATCCTGGTGATTACGGATTCACAGTTTTCGCCGACAATTCTGGAGACATACTGGACTGGATTAAAGACGCCGGTACTTTCCGGGTCGAGTCCAAGGACTTTTATGAATCTGGAATTTTGCCCGAGCCAGACCAAGGCCCTCTGTTGCTATCTTATAAAATGGAGGACTAGGTTGAGCAGTTCGTATTTGGATAAATCCGGACGGGAGGCCAGAGCTCATACACTCAGAGCTGTAAACTCTCTTAAGCACGTCCTGCGTCAGGTCGGCGGTAGCCCCCGCAATCAATATCAAAAGCAAAAGTCTGAGCGACTACAGTTTTACCGCCAAAACCCAAAACAGGCGGTTTATTATAGACGGTGGCAACAGACCTTGAACAATCCGCTAGCATCTTTTGAGCTTGAGCTACCGTGGATCACTTATTCGGCCATTGACTGGCTGAAGCGTAGAGTTAACAAACGTTCACGTGTTTTTGAATGGGGCAGTGGCGGCTCCACCCTTTTTCTAATTTCTAGAGTTGACCAAATCACCTCCGTGGAACACGATCCAAACTGGTTCAAGCTAGTAAGGTCTGCACTGACTAAAAAACATGCTTCTAACTGTGACTATAGGCTAGTGGTTGCCCAGGCCAGTAGTAAATCTATGCCCAACTGGAAAGCCATCCCTGAGGCTTACCTTTCGGTAGACCCAAGCTACAAAAACATGAACTTTTTTGACTACTGCTCGCAAATAGATGAGTACCAAGAACAGTCTTTTGATTTAGTAATAATTGACGGTCGAGCTCGTGGTTCCTGTGTTTATCACGCTATTAATAAACTTAAAAAAGGTGGCTGGTTGTTGTTGGATAATTCGGACCGCGAAGAATATGCTTCGGCTATAAAGCTTTTGGATGGCTGGCAACGCAAGGATTTTTACGGTCCGACTCCCGGACATCCAAACTTTGCTCTAACTAGCGTTTTCAAGCGCCCAAAGGACTAAATGAGATTTTTAATAATCAATACAGATTATCCTGAATTCATACGGGATGATTATGCCCGCCACGCTGGACTGGTCAAACAATCATTCGCAAGTCAGTTAGAACACCGTTATGATACTCTTTTTGGCACTGCAAACTTCTACTCTAAAAACTTGCGGGATCTTGGGCATGAAGCTATCGACCTCTTCGCAAATCATGAATATATTCAGCGACAATGGGCCAAGGACCACAATGTTGCCCCAGAGAAAAACAAACGAAAATGGTTTCGATCAAAGTCGCTCAGCAATGAATGGATGGAGAATATTCTGGCCGCTCAAATTGCCTGGTATGAACCGGATGTTTTGTACATTATGGCCATGGAAGCAATGCGACCAGAGTTTTTGTTGACAATCAAATCTCAATTCTATCGTTTAAAGATAGTTGGTCAACATGCCGCACTATTAACTGATAATATGCGAAACTTATCTGGATACGATCTAGTCCTGTCCTCACTCCCGAACCAAGTGGACTATTTTAGAGCAAAGGACGTCAAAAGCCATCTATTCAGACTAGGGTTTGAAGCCTCCATTTTAAACCTTCTGCCAAAGACCAAAAAAAAATATGGCGCCATACATATCGGCGGATATGGTCCGGTCCATAATGAGCGAAGTGTCGTACTCGAGAAACTGGCAGCCGAGATCCCGGTAGATTTTTGGGGTTACGGTGAAGAAAATTTAAAACCCAGTTCGGAAATTTTAAAGAGTTTCCACGGTTTTGTTGGCGGTAAGCAAATGTACGAAATTCTTCAGCAAAGCCAGTTGACTATGACTAAGCACATTAAGAGGGTTGCCGGCACCCACGCCAACAACATGACTTTATACGAAGCTACCGGCGTTGGCACGCTTTTGCTGGTTGATGAGCGCAGTGACTTAGACCAAATTTTTGAGCCGGAAAAGGAGGTAGTTGTGTATAGAAATGCGGCCGAGCTTATTGAAAAAACAAAATACTATTTATCTCACCCAGCTGATAACAAAAGAATTGCCCAAGCTGGCCAGGCCAGAACTTTAAAAGACCATTCCTATAAAAAGCGAATGCGCGAACTTGTTGCTATCCTAAATGAGGAGCTATGGGGGACTTAATTAAAAAACTTAGCCGACAAAATTTGCCAACCGAGATCGAATTTTCGGATAGCATTGAGACTTTTAAAGACCAGCCGCGTTTTAAACCATACGTTTTCAACTACGATAAATTCCGTATCCATCTAGATGACCCGCTGGCATTCTATTGGGAAACTCGCTATATATTCGACGATGCAATTTACTATTTTGAAACCAAAAAATCTAAACCGTTAATCATTGACGGTGGTGCTTCTATAGGAGTATCTACATTATATTTTAAGAACATGTACCCCGAAGCTAGGATTTTGGCATTCGAGCCCGACCTTAACGCGCTGAAATATTTTCGCCAAAATATTACGGACAATAATTTAAATGATATAGAAGTAATCGAAAGAGGCCTCTTCAACAAAAATGGAGCCGTATCATATCAAGTCAACGAAACAGATAGTGGCAAAATTACCACCGGAGGCCATGATAAGATTCTTGTCACAAAATTAAGCGACCATTTGAACGAGTCCCTCGACTTTTTAAAGCTTAATATCGAGGGAGCTGAGCTTGCCGTTTGTCAGGATCTAGATAAAAGCGGAAAAATTAAGTTAGTCGATCAACTATGCATAGAGTGGCATTCTTTTGCAGGGGAGTCTCAAAACCTGGACGAAGTGCTTTACTTGCTCAAGAAAAATGGGTTCAGATACTATATCGCCAGTCTTTCTACAGCGCCTCTTGGCAGATTTACAGCAAAACAAGACGATCAATATTACCTGATGATTTACGCGAGGCGTTTGTTATGAAGTATCCAGCGTGGCGCGCACTCAGGAAAAGTATTGCAAAAGGTCGGCCTGTAAGTGATATCTACGGCTTTGATCGCGGCGCTCCTATTGATCGCCTTTATATAGAAGAGTTTCTGAATAAAAATCGGGGCGCTATTAGAGGCGCCTGCCTGGAGCTGCTAAACAGTGATTACACTGTGCGTTTTGGCGGCAAGCAGGTTACTAAAATCGACGTTTTGGACATCGACCCAGCCAACAATAGTGCTACCGTCCACGGTGATTTAAGAGACCTTGAAAGCATCAAAAATAGCACATACGACTGCGTAATCTTAACTCAGGTCCTGCAGTTCATAGATGACTATGAAGTCGCAATCAAAGAGTGCCACAGAATACTAAAGCCTGGCGGGGTGGTTTTAGCGACTGTCCCTGCCCTGAGTCGCTCGGATGTGGCCTCCGGATCAGATAGAGATTTCTGGCGATTTACACCGGCGGGAGCACAATATATATTTGGCAAGGTTTTTGGCCTCAAAAACATAAAAGTTGATGGTTGCGGCAACGTTTTAACCGGACTAGGTTTCTGGGTAGGCTTAGCACAGCAGGATTTATCACCGACCGATTTTGACTATGATGATCCGAATTTCCCAATTTTAGTAACCGTTCGAGCTACAAAAAAATGAGAATTTTTAATCGTCGTACTCCCGTGCTGGCCGAATCAATAATATTGCTCTATCATCGTGTGGCTAATGTTAAGGACGATCCTCATAAGCTGTCAGTCAGTCCGGAGAACTTTAAAGCGCAACTTAAAGCTATGGAAAGGATATTGCCGCCCGTCTCATTGCAACAAATTGTGGTTGGTATTAAGAGTGGCCATCCAGTGCGCGGTTTCGCGGTTAGCTTTGACGATGGATACTCAGATAATTTTACTAATGCCTTGCCAATCTTGGTGAGGCTAAAGGTTCCGGCCACTATTTTTGTAGTGTCTGGAAAGGTGGACGCTACGAGCCCCTACGAATGGGATGAACAAACCGCTAAACTTGACCGGGGCCGAGCGATGTCTAAAATCGAGCTTTCGCAAGTCGATTCTAGCCCATTAATAGAGATTGGCGCCCATACTGTAAACCACCCGCACCTCGGAAAAAGTTCGCCAAAGATTCAAAAAACTGAAATTGAGAATAGCAAACAAGAGCTAGAAAAAATCCTCGGACACAAAATCAGCGGCCTAGCTTATCCGTTTGGCGCTTCTGGAGATGATTTTACCGACCAAACAAAAACAATCACTAAAGAGGCTGGTTTTGACTACGCCTGTATTAATATCCGCGGTAAGATTGGCCCCGACTTTGATGGTTTTTTTGGATTACCTAGGGTGCTGATCCGCGACTGGTCGCCAAAGCAAATGCTAGAAGAAATTAAAGACGTCCTGCCGCAATGAATATTTTGCAAATAAATTCGATTGATAGTCGCGGGGGTGCCGCCAAGGTAGCCAGTCGTCTAGGCGATCAACTTCAAAAAGACCAGCACGAAGTTAACTATTTAGTCGGCCATAAAATTGGCAGTGCGAATAATGTGAAAGAGTTAGCTTACCCAGTTGTCGCCAGAACCAGGAATCATAAATTTCGACTGCATGGCGCTTTTTTGCCCACAATCTCCTGCCTGGAAGAAAATAACTACTATAGATCAGCCGAGATTTTACATTTACACAACTTGCACCTAGAGCCAGATGGCTATTTTAATGTCCGCGATCTACCGAGGCTTAGCCAGCGAAAGCCGATTGTTTGGACAATCCACGATCCCTGGCTTATTTATGAACGCGGTCAAACTTCCGAATATGATTATTTTTTCAACAAGATACCTGGCTGGTATAACTATTTAAAACGCCACTCAGTAAATGCCGCTGATCTGACAATCATTAGCCCATCACAGTGGCTGGCCGATTTGGTTGCCAAATTCTATCCGGGGGAAAAAATTAAAGTCATTCCAAATGGTGTTGACACAGCAATCTTTAAACCACTGGACCGTGAGGCCGCTCGTCGCAAACTGGGTTTCGAAGCTAATCAGAAAATTGTTTTGTTTGTAGCTAACGAAGGCGAAGCTAATGGTCCGAAAGGCAGTGAATTTTTAAAAGCTGCCGAGAGCAAGCTAACCGGTAAGAATTTTAAGTTCATTAGTCTAGGTTCTTCAAGTCAGAAAAGCTACATAGAGGATGAAGCCCAGCTGGCGGCTTACTACAACGCGGCTGATCTTTTTGCCCTGCCCTCGCTGGCAGAAAATTTGCCGCTAACCGTTCTGGAAGCGATGGCCTGCGGAGCACCGGCTGTCGTTTTTGATACTGGCGGTCTAAAAGAAATCATTAGTCACCAAGTTAATGGCTACCTGGCGAAGTATAAAGATAAGGACGATTTCATCGCCGGAATAAAGTGGCTACTAGGTAGTGGACCTCAAATAAGAACAGCTGCCCGCAAAACTATAGAAGAAGGATTCACTCTACGGCAAATGGTTAAAAAATACGGTGACTTGTATGCCGATCTACTCAGCGACAGTGCTCTGAAATAACCAGAGATCGTTGCCCCTATTTACGACCTGCTTATAGTCATCAAGGTAAGCTCTATTATCTGAGCTTGAAAGATCCTTAAGAATCAAAATGTCATTTATGTCATACTTCTTCAACTGATTGGAGATTTGTTGGTCATTTTGTTTTTGATTTATCTCGCCATAACAGGGCACGTTCAGGTAGTAGCAAATATCTATTGAATCAAACCGATTGGAGGCTATGCGCGGCTTGCTACTCAGTAGAGGTTTAATGGACAGGGCCTCATTTCTTAGACCCTCCCCAGTGCCTCTGTTACGTTCTATCTGTAGCAGTGGACCTATGGCAATAGACAAGAAGAAAACGACGATTAAAATTAAAGCCCTACTATTATCGAGCTCTCTCGCCATTAACGCTACGAGAAGGATCACGCAAAGGAAGGCAGGCCACAAATATCGTTCTTCATGAAAGGTTGTGGCATAGCCAAGAACATAAATTAAAATAGCGCTTAATAAAAGAGCCAGATTACGCGTCTTCTGCGTATCGCGTTTTTGTCTAGAGACAGTGTAGAGTGACGCCAGCAAAATTATGGGCGATAAAAACGAGAAATCAAAAAACAGGCGGCCAATCGAACTCAAGTTAGAGAAGAAGTGTCCTATAAAATACCTGAGGTCCGCTACTGACTCTAGCGGACTCCAATGCGCGGTCGGCAAATAGGATGGATCTTCCCAGGCTGATATAGAGCCTGCATCGGCGGGCTTTATAAGCCCCAGGGTGTGGACGGGCTGACCAGGACTTCTGGGTCCGGTGACATTAAAATTAAAGCTCGAGGCGGTCGAAATTGTTAGATGATGATATTTACTGCTAATAAGAGCGATCCAGGGGGCCATGAGCAAAAAACCGACCCCTAGTGTTACCAGGTAATTTTTAGCAATCTGTCGCTTAGAGTTGCTTTTAAGATAACGCCAAAGCATTAATAAACTGTAGTGAGCCATAAAGAAAAATAACAAATAGATCTTAGTAAAGAATCCTCCTGCTACACAAAGCCCCATGAGGACGGCAGTCCTTTTTGAATGAGCGTTCGATTTAATTAGCAGGTATATATAACTAGCAAAAATTGTGGCGGCCAAGAGATCCGGTGTTATGGGTGAAGGCAAGGCCCAATACCAACAAAGTGGCACTAATGCAGAAACTGAACCGTATTTAATAACTTTTGAGGTTTTAACCTCGTTACAAATTTTCCAGGCCATAACTATCAGTAATAGTCCTGCAATTAGTTGTATGAATTTTGCTGCTAATTGAAGATCTATGCCCGCCCACGCAAACGACGTTAGCAACCACGAAAACATTGGGCCCCAATAGCCGTTTATAGCCTCGTGAAATTGTCCTTGGGCATAATGATGAGCGATTGATAAATATGAAACAGCGTCGGGATTAAGCTGGTAGCGAAAACTCGGTAAAAGCATTAAGCCGCCAAAAATATAGACTATTAATAATGTGCCAAAAAATTTATGGCTGCTAGTCCGCTGAGCCATTTTGAGCATGTTTATATTTTAAGCTGAGCCGTCCTAATGTCCTAGTTTAAGGTGTTAAGGTGCCGAAAATTACGTTACAATACAAGATATGCACAAATTGATCGTTTCAGTGGTGATTGGTAGCTATAATCGGCTGGATTTTCTCAAAAAAACGATCGAAGGCGTCAGAGACGAGTTAGATCAAACTGTTCACGAGCTCATAGTCGTAGACGGCGGCTCAGACGATGGGTCAGTTGAATGGCTAACTCAGCAAAAGGATATTATCAGCATAATTCAACACAACCGGGGCGAGTGGCGCGACAGACCGATAGAACGCAAAAGTTGGGGCTATTTTATGAATCTGGGCTTCCGTGCTGCTAGCGCTAAGTATATCTGCATGTTGAGTGATGACTGTCTAGTCATCCCCGGCGCCATCAAAAATGGCATAAAACTTTTTGACGACAAATTGGCTGCCAAAGAAAAAGTCGGCGCGGTGGCATTCTATTGGCGCAACTGGCCAGAGCAAAAAAAATATTGGGTTGGGGTGGCGTGGGGCAACCGGATGTTTGTGAACCACGGCCTTTACCTTCGTGACGCTTTGCAAGAGGTGAATTTTATAGACGCTGACACTTTTTCCTTTTATCACGCTGACGGCGACTTATGCCTGCGACTAGCCGACAAAGGCTATAAGTGCGTAGATTCCCCGGATTCATTTATAGAACACTACTCCGATGCCAACAGTGAAGTTCGGGCAACCAACAGCGAGCGCCAAAAGCAAGACTGGAAGGCTTATGCGGCTCGGTGGAATCATCTTAAGATGCCCGATGAGGACTGGCTCGAAAAAGACTTCTCTGACTCTAACCATACCGCCGAAAAATATTGGGGAAATAAGAAAGGTCTTAAGGGAAGGTCCCTCAGATGAAGCTTCATTTAGGCTGCGGGCAAGTTTATCTGGAAGGGTACGTTAATATAGACTATCCCCTGACCAAACACACCGTCCAACAAACTTCTGTGGCTGATGAGTTCGCAGACCTAACCACTTTGCGCTACAAGGCGGGCTCAGTCGACGAGGTTAGGATGCACCACGTCTTTGAACACTTCCCTCGTACTGTTGCCTCGGCAATGTTAGCCAGTTGGCATAGTTGGCTGAAACCACGCGGTGTTGTCCATCTGGAGATGCCTGATTTCGATGAGACGGCAAAAATTGTGCTTGACCATAGAGCCTCCGAACACGATCGCAAGGTGGCTATTAGGCATATTTTCGGCAGCAACGAGGCGCCTTGGGCCGTACACTATGACGGCTGGAGCGATACTAGGCTAAGAGATCTGTTTGAGGCCTTCGGATTCAAAACTGACAAGATTGAAAAAACTGCTTTTATGGCAACTCGTAATATTACGATCATTGGCTACAAAGCTACAGAAACTCCAAATAAAGCGGAGGTTATCGAAACTGCTAAAAAATACCTGGGCGGTTTTAATGTGGATGATAGTGAGACAGAGCAGCGTATCCTTAAAATCTGGGTGAATGATTTCACCGATCAGCTTAACAAAACCTTTGCAAAATAAATGAAGAAGCCAGATGTTAGCGTAATTATCCCGACTTATAATCGGTCCGCCTTTATAAAAGCAGCTGTCAATTCGGTTTTAAACCAAAAAGGCGACTGGCAGATTGAGGTAATTGTCGTTGACGATGGGTCCACGGATAACACTGAAGCTGTGCTGCAGGCTTACAAAGACAAAATCCGCTACTTTAAAATCCCGCACAGCGGGCTACCGGCAGTCGCCCGTAATTTTGGCATAAAAAAAGCCAATGCAGATTTGGTAGCCCTTCAAGATTCTGACGATATTTGGTTGTCCGATAAACTGAACTCTCAATTGCCCTTATTCGAGGACGGGTCAGTAGTGCTGGTCTATGGAAATTCCTGGCTGATGGATGAGGCTGGCAAGACGAAGCGTAAGTTGGTAGTACAAAAGCAAAAAATAAATTTTGGCCAACAATTCAACAAACTTGTGGAAGAAAATGTGATCTCGACCCTCACAGTAGTCGCCCGGAAGGAGGCCATTGGATCGGTAGGTGGATTTGATGAAGCACGAACAGTTAGAGCAATCGAAGATTACGAGCTTTGGCTAAGGATATCAGCAAAGTATCCCGGTGGAATAAAATGCCTTGATAAAGCGGTCGCCAGTCATCGAGCACACTCAAATAATATTAGTAGTCAGGGCGAGCTCCAAGGTGTCGAACAATTGCTCAATGTCTACACACACGTTTCAGGGAAAGGTCTGGGACAGTCTGAAAGATTAGCGATTGAAAGACAGCTCGAGATTATGCAGGAAAATTGGTCCCGTATAAAGAGTATGGCCAGTGAGGTACCTGCCGTCTCTGTAGTCATGAGTGTTTATAACGGCGGCAGGTTCTTGAAGCCAGCTATTGATAGTGTCCTCAAACAATCATTCAAAGATTTTGAATTTATTATTATTGACGACGGCAGTTCAGATGAATCGTTGGAGGTTATCCGCTCCTACGAAGACAACCGCATCCGCTTAATCAGTCAGCTCAACCATGGCTTGGTTTACTCTTTGAACTTGGGCGTCCGGGTAGCCCGGGCAGAGTTCATAGCCCGGCAAGACGCTGACGATATTTCACTCCCTAAACGATTCGATAAGGAATTAGCTTGGCTGAGGGAAAATCCGCGCCGTGGTGTTGTCAGCAGTTTCGTGAGGTATATCGAGGAAAAGACCTCTAAGCCAACCGGTACGGTCATAACCTTTCCGACTAAGCATGCCGACTTGGTGCGACACATGTATTTTAATAATCCAATCGCCCATGGTGCGGCGATGATTCGAAGAGCAGCAATTACTGAGGCTGGTTACTACCGTGACATATACGGGCCAAATGAGGACTATGACTTGTGGCATCGGATCGCGGCCAAATGGCAAGTAGGCGTAATCCCCGAGATCCTGTATGATTACCGGCTCAGTGCCGGCGGCATCTCTAGCACCAATAACGAAATTCAAAAACAGTTCTTCCAAAAATTGATTGACGACATTTGGAAAGGGCCTCTGCAGAAGAAGTCATTTTTGGCGATCATGCGTGATGCATGGTTTTACCGGTACCTAGACTCGCCCTATAGGGTTAAGGTCTACAATCAGTACAAAGGAGAGCAAATAAGGCTGTCGTTTGACTTGCTGCTCCGCGGCTATCTTCTGGAGGGTTATAAGACCTCGCTGGCAGCCATTCTGCTCGTGCCGTTTGAGGCTATCCGACTTTGGAGGACCTGGCTTTGGGCGCCTATAAAATACGCCGTGGGCAGATCGAAATGAAGATATTACACACGGTTGAGTTTTACTATCCGTCAGTCGGCGGCGCGCAGGAAGTGGTAAGGCAATTGAGCGAGCGCTTGGTTAAACTTGGTCACGACGTAACGGTCGCGACTACCAATCTGCCTGAAAGAAAAGTTTCAACCCATAACGGGGTAAAGATCATTGGTTTCGACATCAGCGGGCGGGCGGCAACCGGTTATAGCGGTAAAGATATCGATAAATATAAGCGCCTCCTGACCGAGCCTAGTTTTGATGTGGTAATGAACTATGCGGCCCAGCAGTGGGCTACGGATCTAGCCTTCGAAGTTCTGGACGATATCAAGGCTCGAAAAATCCTGGTCCCTTGCGGTTTTTCCGGATTATACGACCCGGTTTTTAAAGATTACTTTTCGCATATGCCCAAAGTTATGAAAAAATATGATGCTACCATTTACCTGGCGGAAGATTATCGAGATATAAATTTTGCCCGCGAGCATAAACTTAGCAATATTTACGTCGTCCCTAACGGCGCCGGTGCTGACGAATTCGGTCAGACCTATGCCGGAGATATTCGAAAGGAACTGGGAATCTCGGCCGATAGCTATTTTGTCTTGCTGGTTGGCGGCCATACCGGTGTTAAGGGCCACAAGGAAACCGTAGAGATTTTCAAAAAGGCACAGCTTCGTAACGCCACGTTCCTGATTAATGGTAACGATCTCGGGGGCGGCTGCACCGCCTGGTGTAAGAAGCAAGCTAAGCATTTGAGATACTCGCTTAACTTCAAGCTTCAAAAGAAACGTTTACTGGTTAAAGATTTGCCCCGGCCGCAACTTGTGGCGGCGTATAAAGCAGCCGATTTGTTTTTGTTCCCTTCAAATATCGAAGCCTCGCCGCTAGTTCTTTTCGAGGCTATGGCTTCTAAGTTGCCGTTTCTGACCGCCGACGTAGGCAACACCAAGGAGATCATCCGGTGGTCGGGTGGCGGACTACTGTTACCGACAACCAAAGATGAGCTTGGTTTCTCACACGTCGATATCGACGGCTCGTCTGAGATGCTAGAGGCTCAATATAAAAATCGCTCTGTATCGAAAAAGCTCGGCGAGATCGGTTATCGGGTCTGGCGCAAGAAATTTACGTGGGAGATAATAACCAAAGAGTACGAGTCGATATACAGAGGTAACAAACCATGATTGTAGTGAAGTTGATGGCTGGTTTAGGAAATCAGATGTTCCAATACGCTGCCGGCCGAACCCTGGCTGAAAAACACCAGACCGATTTATACCTTGACCTCTCATGGTTCGAAGGTCAGAAAGCGGCGGGCGACACTTCACGCGTCTATGAGCTGGGGTATTTTAACCTGCCCGCAATAATAGCCCCTAAGAAGATTGGGCGCGCAGTTTTTATGGCTGAGTCAGGAGCGGCTAACCTCGGAGTATTAACTAAGATAGCCAAGCTGTCGTGGGGGAAGCTCCCTCAGCTAAACATCGTAAGACAAGAGGGCGCTGGCGTGAATGAAAATTTCTTTAAGTCATCAGACGATACCCTGCTTATCGGTTGGTGGCAAAGCCCTGAATATTTTGCGGGTATTAGTAGTCTTATTCGCAAGGACTTTAGGTTCAACGAGTTTAGCAACGGAAGTGTAAAGGAGCTGGCTGGGAAAGTTAAGCAGACTGACTCGGTTTCCGTGCACGTTCGCCGCGGAGATTTCATTACCAATGAGGAGGCTAAGGCGTTTCATGGTTCGACTAATCTTGATTTTTATAAAACGGCCGCGAAGCGTATCGCCAGTAAACTTAAAGCTCCGGTTTTTTATGTTATCTCCGACGATATTAGATGGTGCCAAAAAAATTTAGAACTGGGCGGCTTTTCTACCGTATTTGTGACTAATACGAGATCAGCCTACGAAGATATGCATTTAATGAGCTTGTGCCAGCATAACATTATAGCCAACAGTAGTTTTAGCTGGTGGGGAGCTTGGCTCAATAATAATGATTCAAAGATAGTTATCGCCCCGCGCGCCTGGTTCCAAGACAAAAAATCCAATTCTGAGATAGAAATTATACCCAAAGAATGGATTCGCATATGAAGTTGCCACGAATAACTGTTTTGATGCCTGTCTATGACGGTCAAAAATATTTGAAGCCGGCGATTGAGAGTATCCTCAATCAGACCTATAAGGATTTCGAGTTTCTGGTCATTGATGATGGATCTAAAGATAAAAGTTTAGAGATTATAAATAGTTACGCCAAAAAGGATCCGCGAATCCGGGTTATTAGCCGGCCAAATAAAGGCTTGGTGGCAACTTTGGATGAGGGCCTGGCAGAAGCCAGGGGCGAATACATCGCCCGTATGGATGCCGATGATATTTCCCTGCCCCAGCGACTGGAAAAACAAATGAGATATCTGGGTGATAATTCTGATTACGTCGTCGTAGGCTCTTCTTTCACGTCAATATACGACCACAATCGAGTAGGAGGGGTCCATCATTGCTTCATCAATGATCTAACGATTCGACATGCTCTGCCGATAGAGGGCTGTATTCCTCACCCAACTGCCCTGTTTAAAAAGAAGGCTGTTCTAATGGTCGGCGGCTATCGTAAAAATTATCCTCATGCTGAAGATTACGATTTATGGCGCCGGCTGGCCGAAGTCGGGAAGTTGGCTAATCTGCCTGAGCCTCTACTCAATTACCGCCACAGAAGCTCCAGTGTGTCCTACGCAAATTTAAAAGAGCAAGCCACGGCCACCAACCGGATCAAAGATGAGATTTGGCGCGATAAAAAAATGAGTGCTTATAAAAAAATTCCTTTGGCGGAGTTGAGGTCTTTGCCCGGCGAATATATACCCGCTTTAAAGAAACTTCGGCGACAACTACTTGTTAGGTCCCTAAAGTATCGCGAACTCGGACTTGCGCTATATTATCTGAAAGATATTGTTAGGGATGGTCTATGAGAGCTAAGGAAAGCATGGTTACTGTTGGAATCCCAACGCTGGAGCGTGAAGCGGTCTTGCTCGATACGATTGAAATGGTTCTTGGGCAAGATTACAAAGATTTCGAAGTGATCGTAGCCGACCAGACCGTGGAGCATCAGCCGGAATTTCTAAATCAGGTCAAAAGTATGGTCGAAC
>Ga0265336_10000774_pt1 | contig 16931 bp, 11 predicted proteins | sample 42119metaG_FD_193583 | JGI IMG/M metagenome (GOLD analysis project Ga0265336, IMG submission 193583) | Rhizosphere microbial communities from Carex aquatilis grown in University of Washington, Seatle, WA, United States - 4-21-19 metaG | ecosystem: Host-associated > Plants > Roots > Rhizosphere...
TTTACTTATGGGAATGCACCCGCAAGCATGATACGGATCTGTGGAACATCTATAATTATACCCCCGGGTGTTTAGACAAATTTTCTTTCGGTGGTTTTAATTCGAGTAATATATTTTGCACTTTCTTTGTTGCCCAAAAAACAGAACAATCAACTTTTACTGCCTTTCCTCAACAGAAAACATATTCGGGAAGTTGGAAATATGGAGACATTACTAATCCTGAATCGATCCCGACTTGGAAAAAGAAAATAAACCCCTTCTTTCCCCAATGGTTGAAGATTATTTTACACCCGATATATAGAAGAATGCCATTTTCATATCATTTAAAATTAATTGCCAGATATTGATAAAAAAGATTCCCCCGCACTTAAACAGGTTCTGACTTTCTGCCGCCTGATCGGTCGCTAAAAAAAGGAAACAAAATATGGACATCAAAAAGATTGGCTCACAGCCATCTGCAAAAGGTCCTGCCGATTATTTTACCGGCACGGTGCGTATTGACCCGCTTTTTCAAGTGAAAGATCCCGCCCGTGCGGCTGGTAACAGTGTTACCTTTGAGCCCGGTGCCCGGACAGCATGGCACACTCATCCGTTGGGCCAGACATTGATCGTAATTTCGGGATTAGGCCGTGCCCAGCGTTGGGGTGGTCCTATCGAAGAGATCCGCCCGGGTGACGTGATCTGTTTTGAACCGGACGAAAAACATTGGCATGGCGCTTCACCAAGCACAGCCATGACGCACATCGCCGTTCAGGAACAGCTTGATGGTAAAGCGGTTGTCTGGATGGAAAAAGTCAGTGATGAACAATACAATAAATAGGAGATAGTGCATGAAAAAATATGTCATGGAATTCATAGGCACTTTCTTTCTGGTTTTTGTTGTTGGCTTGTGCGTTGTCGGGATAGGAGCAGGGGCCATGGCCCCTTTGGCGATCGGCTCGATCTTGATGGTAATGGTCTTTGCAGGTGGTCATATTTCGGGTGCGCATTATAATCCGGCGGTATCACTTGCGGTGTGGATGAGGGGAAAACTTGAGGGCAAAGACCTTCCGGGCTACTGGGCAGCACAATTTATTGCCGCTGTTGTAGCTGCCATATTAGTGGGTTATCTGAAGCAGGGCAGTTTAATCACCGCTTCAGAACCGAATATGTGCCATGCACTAATGGTAGAATTAATTTTTACCTTTGCCTTGGCTTTTGTCGTTTTGAATGTTGCGACCTCGAAAGGGACCGCTGGCAATTCATTTTATGGTCTCGCCATTGGTTTTACTGTTATGGCTTCAGCGTACGCAGCCGGCCCTATCTCCGGAGGGGCATTTAATCCGGCAGTAGCTCTCGGCATCACCATCATGGGATTAAGCCCGGTGAAAATGCTCTTGGTTTTCTTGATAGGAAATTTTGCCGGCGGTGCTTTGGCGGCCATCGTTTATAAATTTTTAAACCCACCAAATTAATTAGCATAAGCCAGGTTTTTTTACAATTATTTTATTTTCTAAACCTCTGTGAGTAAATAACTTGCAGAGGTTTTATTCTTTTTAGGGAGCGCTTACTTGAAAAGCATAAAAAACTCGTATATACTCCAATTAAGCAGGAATATTGTTCTTTTTTAGATGACATTAACGATAAAGGCAAACCCAGGGCAACCTGGAGACCCTTACAGAATTACCTTGTAAGGCCTCGTCAAAAGCGAGGGCAAAACCGTGGATCCTAGAATTTAAGGACCGCCTGGTTACCGAAAAATGAAAAAGTTATTAACCCCATTAATAACCGTCATTTTAACGATATTCTGCTTCTCTTCTATTGAAGCTCAAATACCGATTGGATATGATCTTGACTTGCATTTACTGAATTGGATAAAATCCAATGTCAGCCAAAGCACCCATCTGCCGTTAAGTTTTTATATCCCCCCTCAAGCAAAGAAGCAGATCTACCAACAGATGGATTCTTCAGGCCAAATAAATGGTGCCATTGAGCGGACGATCACCAAGGAAGGCCTGGATATTTATGATGGGGCAGTCTATCAAATAGTGTTAACGATGGCAGGCGGCTCCCAAGATCTTCAACAGGCATTTGTGCCGCTTGATTATTATTGGAGAGGATCTATTGGAAAACTTGGGAGTGATATCCGGTCAGGATATCCGATAAACCTTTTTGTCTATGATACCAAGCATCCTGAAGCTGTAAGTTCGGATAACAATAGTTTTGGCCGGCGCGGGTTTATTTTCCGTATCATTGATGCTAATGGGGAATTTTTGGTCAACGACCCTAAAGACGGCAGTAAGACCATGGCTGGTTTCCCCCAGGAAGACCGCCTTCATTGGGTTGATTGGAAGCCGGTTGCCGGGGAAAACGCTTGGGTGGTTATGGCTTCGATGCAGCTTTATTATAAAAAATATTGTGATCCAAGCAAGGACACTTGTAATTATGATACTAATAGCGTCGAGATTCGTTTATCCGAGGAATTAGCGCGTGCCGCGATGATGCTGCAATCGCAATGCGGGGGCATTCGCATGGCCCCATTGGGCACGTACATGGCATTATCCAAGAAAGACAAACGGAACTTCACCAATAACAACTGGTGGTATGAGCATATTTCAACGGAGAATAATATATCCTGGTACGCAGCCTTGCGTATGTTGTATCAGATAACCGGCAAGACTGAATATAAACAGGCCATGGATGGTATTGAAAAATACATGCATTTTGTGTGGGACACTAAGGAAAGGATATTCCAGCAAGGAGCCTACGAAATCAATGGCCAATGGGTCATTAGCCGTGAACATTTTGCGTTGGATGTCCAAACGTGGGGCCTGGATTGTTTTGGCCCTCAAAAGCTTGATGCCTGGTTTGGACAGGGAGCGTCCTTCCATATGTGGCAAGCGGCTAAAAAGCATGCGGGTTTTTTTGATGCTCAGGATCAGATCACGGGTGTCGGTTTCACCGATGAACATGATCGGATCTCAGTGGAATGGACCGCGGGAGCGATCATAGCCTTGGAAGGGCTAGGGGAATATTATATGAAAACAAATCCCGTGTGGGGCCAGGAAGCCAGTAACGATAAAATGACCATGCGACGATCTATGGAGAAATTGCGGTATAAGATATCAGATACTCAAGAGGCGTATAGCTATTCTTCCCGAAGAGGATGGGTTCCGTTTGGATGGAATTCCCATGATCCAAGGGTCATGAGCATGGCATCCACCGGCTGGATGATCTTTGTTGATGCCGGTGTCAATCCATTTTGGTTTATTCACTGATCTCACCGTCTCGGCAGGACAGCTTGTTTTCTTCCCTCACAGCTGGTATACTTGAAAAAGTTAATGAACTTTATCAACGATGGGAAAGTAAAGCAAAAGGAGATCAATTTTATGCTGCAACAAAGTAACAAGGCCCGTTTTTTTTCAATTGTTTTGACCATTGCTCTTTTGTTTTTGGTTCCGTTGTCCTATGCGGCGGATAATACGGCCCCGGCGGCCTCCCCAAAGCAATTTCAAAAGTTTGTCGTTTATAAGGACAAACCTTCTGCCGGCCATTATGTTGCTTCGGGTTTTATGCCTGATGGGAATTGTGTGGCCATCAATGATGTTTGGCTTGATAACTGCAATGGGAACAGAAGTTGTATTCAACTTAAGTTCAACAGGGATTGCACGGCCACAGGCACTGGTTGGGCAGGGGTATATTGGCTGGATCCGGCCAATAATTGGGGTGATAATAAAGGCGGCTATAATTTGACCGGGGCCCAAAAGCTGGTTTTTTGGGCGAGGGGAGAAAAAGGCGGGGAGGTTGTTACATTTAAAATGGGTGGGATCGGCATGGGGCATGCCTATCCTGATTCTGATTCCGCCACGAGCGACCCCATCACCTTGACCAAGGAATGGAAACAATATTCCATCGATCTGAAAGACAAAGACTTGACCAGGATCATCGGTGGTTTTGGCTGGGTAGGTACCGCCAAAGAAAATCAATCGAACATTATTTTTTATGTAGCGGATATTTCTTATCAATAAATTGACAAAGATTTTAAATCGATCTATACTGCATAGGTAGGTTAATTTTTAACAGATTCCACGGCTTTGGCAAGGGTGTCGAATGCGCGTGGATCAGATTGGACGATGCAGCCCAATGGCTCCCAACAACGAGACATTGGGCTTTTTATTTCTATGAGACCCAAAGCCCAAATAATATGCACCATCGGACCATCCAGTCAGGGGCCATCGGCATTACTGGGGATGGCGCAAGCAGGGATGGACGTCGCCAGGATCAATTTTTCACATGGTAATCATTTTTTATACCGGGCTTTTATTGATGGTATCCGTTGCGTCAACCAGAAACACGGCCAACATATCCGGATTTTGCAGGACCTTGAGGGTTATCGATTACGCATTGGCCATTTGAAGGCCCCGGTGGTCCTGAAAGAAGGACAGGAGATCTGGATGGCCAAGATGCATGTGGGCATGGGGGAAGCGATACCGCTAGAATCCGAATTGCCGATCGCCAATATCGTGCCGGGAATGAATATCTATGTGGATGACGGGATGATCTTGCTAAAAGTCCTGGAAAGTACTTACCAGGCATTACGTATTAAAGTCATTTATCCCGGAGTGATCAAATCACGCAAGGGTGTCAATATACCGGAATTGAAATTCCCCAGGGATGTATTGACGGCCAAGGACAAAAAAGACATTGAATTCGGCATCCATTGCCATGTTGATTATATCGCCCAGTCTTTCGTGCGCAATCGCTGGGACATTGAACATGTCATGGAGCGGGTGAGGCCCCATTTACCGCAGTGCAAGATCATTGCCAAGATCGATAACCAGGAGGGCCTGGACAATATCGATGAGATCATCGATGTTTGCGATGGGATCATGGTAGCGCGCGGGGACCTGGGAGTTTCCTTGCCGATGTGGCAGGTGCCGGTGGCCCAAAAAGATATTATCAACCGCTGTAATAGGAAAGGTAAGATGGTCATTACCGCGACACAGATGTTAGAAAGCATGGTCAATTCTCCCAGGCCGACAAGGGCAGAGGTCAGCGATGTGGCCAATGCGGTCCTGGACGGTACCGATGCAGTTATGCTTTCTGCCGAAACCGCCGTTGGCAATTTTCCCGTTGAAAGTGTCAGGATGATGCGTGAGATCGTTGATTTTACCCATGAGGCGTATCCCTCCCTAGGCTTCCAGGCGATCGAAGCACTCTAAGCTATTGAGTTGCACAGGACAATTTATTTTGATATTCTAAGTGACAATGCTTTTGAATATCAAACTGCTTTCGATCATTATCATCTCCTGTTTAGGGATCATCGTTTATTCCAACACGTACCACTGCTCGTTTCATTTCGATGATTTTTCTTCCATTGTCACTAATCCTAATATCAGGCATATCCATGACCTGCATCATATTTGGAAAAATTGGCCCAGCCGTTTTATAACCTATCTTTCCATTGCGCTTAATTACCATTTTTATGGGGTCAATGTTTACGGCTATCACCTGGTGAATTTTCTGGTCCATTTGATTACATCACTTTTGGTTTGGTGGCTGGTGCGATTGACCCTTTTGACCCCCGCCATGAAGGGTAATAAGATCGCCGATCATGGGGACTGGGTCGCTTTATTTGCCGGGTTAATTTTTTTGACGCATCCGCTCCAGACCCAAGCGGTGACCTATATTATCCAGCGGGCCGCTTCCATGGCAACCATGTTTTACGTGGCATCTTTATGCCTTTATATTAAATCAAGGCTCTTACAGCATGAAAAGTCAGCATCTAAATATTATATCGGTTCTTTGATCTGTGCTGTTTTTGCCATGTTCTGCAAAGAAATGGCCATAAGTTTGCCGTTGATGGTCTTGCTTTATGAATATAGTTTTTTCCCCTCCAATGACCGCTTGAAATCCAAAAGCCTTGGGCCTTATTGGTTCATCTTAGGGGCCCTTCTTTTGACCATGGTATTGACCCATTCAGTTAATTTTCAAGAGTTAAGGCGCGCGACAGAAAAACCGTCAGAATTATCGTCAGTACAATATTTGATGGTCCAGTTTAGGGTGATAGTCACCTATTTAAGGTTGGTCATTTTGCCCCTTGGCCAGAATATTGATTATGATTATCCTGCCGCTAAAACTATCTTTGGATTCTCGACGTTAATGAGCTTCCTGTTCTTGGGGGCTATCCTCATAGCAGCGAAAAAACTATACTCAAAATACACCCTGATATCATTTTCGATCCTCTGGTTCTTTTTGGCCTTATTGCCTGAATCAAGCTTTTGGCCGATCCGGGATGTTATTGTTGAACACAGGCTTTATTTGCCGATGGTGGGCTACAGTTTATTTCTGGTTAGCGGCGCCTATTATTGGTGGGGTAAGGATAATTTCAGGTCCATGGCCATAGTCCTGTCGATGATCATCGCCTGCAACGCCGTCTTGACCTTTGAAAGGAACAAAACCTGGAAAAATGAGTTTACTTTATGGGATGATACTGTGCATAAGTCTCCCCATAAAGCGAGGCCGTATATTAATCGTGGTCTTGCCAGATATAATGAAGCGAATTTTGCAAAGGCGGTGCTTGATTATAACAGGGCCATCGAACTGGATCCTGATGCCAGTGATGTTTTTTACGATCGTGGGCTTGCCAATGAAATTATGCGCCAATTTAATGCGGCTATCGCTGATTATAATAGCTGTATTAAAATTGACCCTAAGAATGCGGACGCCTATTACAATCAAGGCAATGCTTATTTTAAAGAAGGCAGATTTGATCTGGCGATCGATGATTTTACCAAAGCCATCAAGATAAACCCTCGCCAGGCCGATCCCTATAATAATCGCGGGCTGGCCTATTCGAAATTAGGGAATTTCGATCAGGCTTTTAGTGATTACAGTAGGGCCATTAAATTAAACCCTAAAGACAGGGATGCGTACCATAATTTAGGTCTCTTAAAACAGAATCAGGAATGGATTAATCGATGAAGATCATGGTCCTCGGTGGAGATGGTTATTTGGGCTGGCCTCAGGCCCTGCATTTTTCAAATAAGGGGCATGATGTCCTGATCATCGACAGCCTGATGAGAAGGCAATTTGACCGGAAGAATAAATTTGACAGTTTGATGCCCCTACGTACCTTAAAAAGCAGGGTAAAGGCATGGGAACAGATAACCGGCAAGAAGATCAAGTTCCTTGTCGGTGATACCAGGGATTATCCGTTCTTATCAAAGGCGATGAAGGAGTTTAAGCCTGATAGCATCGTGCATTTTGCCGAACAGCGCACAGCACCTTATTCCATGATCGACCGGGAACACGCGGTCTTTACGATGGACAATAATGTCATCGGTACGCTCAATGTGCTTTATGCCATCAAGGATTTTTGTCCCCAATGCCATTTGGTGAAATTAGGGACCATGGGTGAATATGGAACGCCCAATATCGATATTGAAGAGGGTTTTATTGAGATCACGCATAAGGGCCGCAAGGACAGGCTACCATACCCCAAGCAGCCCAGCAGTTTTTATCATTTAAGTAAGGTCCACGACAGTCATAATATCATGTTCGCCTGCAAGACCTGGGACTTAAGGGCCACTGACCTGAATCAGGGGGTGGTTTACGGGGTTGAGACACAAGAGTCCAAATTAGATCCCAGGCTTGCCACCAGGTTCGACTATGATCAGATCTATGGCACTGTTCTAAACCGTTTTTGTGCCCAGGCGGTGATAGGTTTCCCGCTGACCGTTTATGGGCGGGGAGGACAAACCAGAGGGTATATCAATATTCAGGATACGATGAATTGCATTGAGATCGCCGTCATGAACCCGGCCCTTCGGGGTGAATACCGGGTCTTTAATCAGTTCGTTGAAACGTTCTCCGTAAGCCAACTGGCCCTGATCGTCGGGCGTTGCGTGAAGAAATTAGGGTTGGATGTGAAGATCAATCATTTGAACAATCCCAGGGTGGAATCAGAAAAGCATTATTACAATGCCGTGAACACGTCATTGATAAAGTTGGGCCTTCAACCGCACCTTTTAGAGGACACCGTGCTTGTATCGATCATGAAAAAAGCCCTGGAATTCTCCGGCAGGATCAACAAGAAGCTTCTGAATCCTTCAGTGAATTGGCGGAAAACAAAAAATACAATTTAGGGACCCACGTGAAAAATTGGGCAAAGCCTTTTGCATGGATCGCGATCATTTTTTTAGGGGCTGTTGTTTACTCCGATACTTTCCATTGCTCATTTCATTTTGATGACCAGGTTTATATAACCAATAATTTTGTCATAACCCGCTTCCATCATTTACTGCATTATTGGCGATTTTACCCTTGCCGTTTTTTAACCTTCCTAACCCTTGCTTTAAATTATCATTTCAATGGGCTGGATGTATTTGGTTATCATGTTTTTAATCTGGCTATTCATTTAATTTCAGCTTTGTTGGTTTGGTGGTTATGCCTGTTGACCCTTGCGACCCCTGCCATGAAAAAAGATAAGATAACCCCTCATGCCGAGCTTGTCGCTGGATTGGCCGCCCTGGTATTTGTCAGCCATCCGCTGCAGACCGAGGCTGTGACTTATATTTGGCAGAGGGCAGCGTCAATGGCCGCCATGTTTTATTTGGCATCCTTATGTTTTTATATTAGATCTAGGCAACTCTCCTATGTCATTCCCGCGAAAGCGGGAATCCTTAACGAGCAGAGTACTTTTTATGTATGTTCATTTATTTTTGCTATCTTGGCCATGTTCACCAAGGAGAACACCGTGACCTTGCCGTTGATGGTCTTGCTATATGAGTTTTGTTTTTTTAGGTACAGGAAAAATATTGAGGGGAGATATCTTTTCCCTTTCCTGTTGACCATATTCATAATTCCTTTAACAATTTTGTTTACCAAGGCCCAGCAATTCCAGGCGATCCAACGGTTTGTCCACGAAACCGGCGGCATCTCCCCGTGGCAGTATCTTTTGACCCAATTCAGGGTGATCGTGACCTATATCAGGTTATTGGTCCTGCCGGTTAACCAAAATATTGACCACGATTTTCAACTATCAAAATCTTTATTTGAATGGCCTGTCTTGGCCAGTTTTTTATTCCTGGCAGGAGTGCTCTATGGGGCTAAACGTTTGTTTGCAAAATACAGATTACTTTCATTTTCTATTCTTTGGTTTTTTCTTACTCTTTGTGTGGAATCCAGTATATTCCCGCTCAAGAACCTGATCTTTGAACACAGGCTTTATCTTCCAATGGTGGGGTATAGTCTGTTCTTAGTCAGTGGAACTTATTATTTATTAGGCGAAAAGAACATTAAGATAATGGCAATTATTTTAATGATGATCATCGCCGTTAATTCAATTTTGACCTATCAAAGGAACAAGGTCTGGAAGGATGAGCTTAGTTTATGGGATGACGCGGTCAAGAAATCGCCGCATAAAGCCAGGGCTGTCACCGACAGGGGCTTTGCGTATTTTAATCAAGGTAATTTCACCCAAGCCTTATCAGATTATGACAAGGCCATTGAGCTTGATCCTGGCCTGGCCGACGCGTATTTAGACCGCGGATTGACCTATTCCCAACAAGGCAACTATTCACAAGCGATCGCGGATTATAATAGGGCCATTGCCATCAATCCCAATTATGCGGACGCCTATAACAACAGGGGTATTTTTTATATCCACCAGGGTGATCTTGATCAGGCAGTATCAGACCTTACCAAGGCCATTGAAATAGACCCGCATAATGTTAAGGCCTATTATAATCGCGGCCTTGGGTTGGCTAAAGAAGGCAATACGGCCCAGGCCATCGCTGATTATAAAAAAGCAATTGAATTAAACCCTGATAACGCGGACGCTTACTATAATCTTGGCCTTTGCTATGCCCAGGAAAAACTTTTCGACGAGGCGATGGCTGACTTTAATAAAACCATTGAAATTGACCCTGATTATGCGGATGCCTATAACAATCGGGGGATTATTTATGCCATGAGGGGTGATTACCTCAAGGCCATGGTAGAGTTTGACCATGCGATCAAAATCAATCCCAATGATCAGGAAGCAAAGGCCAACAAAAGCCATTGCTACGTATTTTTGCGTATATACAAAAAATAGAAAGTATCTTACTTTAGTATAAAGTTATTCGTATATCTTCTATATAGAAAGTATATATGGACTTATTAATTCTCTCCCGTCTCCAATTCGCCCTGACCATCATGTTCCACTATATTTATCCGCCAATGTCCATTGGTCTGGGACTTATCATTGTGATCATGGAAAGCATGTACATGGTCACCAAGAAACCCCTGTATCACAAGATGACCAAATTTTGGGTCAAGATGTTCGGGCTTAACTTTGCGATCGGGGTGGCCACGGGAATTGTCATGGAGTTTGAGTTCGGCACTAATTGGTCCACCTATTCCCGATATGTAGGGGATGTCTTTGGTTCTGCCCTGGCGGCAGAAGGGATCTTTGCTTTCTTTTTAGAGTCAGGGTTTTTGGCCATCCTCTTATTTGGCTGGGACAAGGTCTCTGCCCGGGTGCATTGGGTATCGGCACTTTTAGTATGTCTCGGTGCTCATTTTTCCGCGATCTGGATCATCGTCGCCGGTTCCTGGATGCAGACCCCGGCTGGTTTTCATATCGTAGGCCACGGGATGACGGCACGTGCCGAGATCACTGATTTTTGGGCCATGGTCTTTAATCCGTCATCCATGGAACGATTGGCCCATGTGATCGTGGCCGCCTGGCTTACGGGGGCCTTTTTTGTCTTGAGTGTCAGCGCTTATTATTTATTGAACAAACGTCATATTGAATTTGCCAAGATATCCATGCGCGTGGCCTTGATCGTGGCCTTGGTTGCGGCCATAGGGCAGATGATCACCGGCCGTATCGGCGCTGAAACAGTGGCCAAATATCAGCCAACCAAATTGGTGGCCATGGAAGGCCATTATCCGGCCAATGAACCGGCAGGGATGTACCTTTTTGGGTATGTAAATGAGAAAGAACAAAAAGTCTATGGCCTGAAAATTCCTGGACTGCTTAGTTTCTTGGCCCAAGGAGATGCTAATGCGCCTATGGCCGGGATCAAATCATTTAAGAAAGAAGAGCTTCCGCCGATCAACATAGTTTTTCAAAGTTATCATTTCATGATCACGATCGGTGTCCTTCTTTTTATATTAACGATCACGTGCCTTGTCTATCTTTGGAGGGGGAAATTATTTAAGGCCACCTGGCTTTTGAAAATATTAGTTCCTTCGGTCATATTGCCGCAAATAGCTAATCAATTAGGATGGATGACAGCAGAGATTGGACGCCAGCCATGGATCGTTTATGGGTTATTGCGTACCAGCGAGGGATTGTCCAAGGCCGTCAAGGCCAATATGGTCCTGACTTCCCTGATCATGTTCACCTTCATTTATTTGTTATTGTTCGTCTTGTATATTTATCTGTTCGATACCAAGATCAAACTTGGGCCGGATGAAATGGACCAGGATAAGCAGATGCATCGAGCGGATTAAAAGGAAAATATGGACCTTAATTTAATTTGGTTTATTTTAGTCGGAGCCCTGTTGACAGGCTATGCCTTGCTCGATGGCTTTGATCTGGGGGTCGGCGCTTTACATTTATTTGCCAAGGGAGATAACGAGCGGCGGCTCATGATCAATTCCATCGGCCCTGTCTGGGACGGGAATGAAGTTTGGCTGGTGACCGGAGGCGGCGCCTTGTTTGCCGCGTTTCCCGACGTCTACGCGACCCTGGCTTCAGGTTTTTATTTAGCCGTTTTCCTGTTGATATTTTCCTTGATCTTCCGGGCTGTGGCCATTGAGTTCCGTTCCAAACAACCATTCGCGTGGTGGCGCAAGACCTGGGACATTTCATTTTGTGTGGCCAGCATCTTGTGCGCGTTTTTATTAGGGGTCGTCGTAGGGAACCTGATCTGGGGGATTCCGTTGGGCGCGGATAAAGAGTACCAGGGCAGTTTTTGGGGGCTTTTGCATCCGTATGCGTTAATGACAGGGATCACCGTTGTTGCTGTTTGCATGATGCATGGGTCGATCTATTTGGCCATGAAAACCGAAGGAAGTTTCCATAACAAGATACGTTCCTGGGTCAAAAATTGCATTATTTTCTTTGTGATCTGTTATGTGACTTTGACCATGGCCACCATGCTTTACGTGCCCCACATGGTTGATCGTTTAAAAGATTTCCCAGTCCTTTTTTTAGTCCCGATGGTCCAGCTTTTTGCCATTGCCAATGTCCCGCGCTGTATTGCCAAAGGCTGGGATTTTTTTGCGTTCTTTTCTTCCAGCGGGGCCATCGTCATATTCATGTTCCTTTTTGGTTTAGGCATATTTCCCAATATGGTCCTTTCCAATCCTAGTCCACAATATAGCTTAACGATCTATAATGCCTCTTCATCGGTCAAGACCCTTGAGACCATGCTGGTCATTGCCATGATAGGAATGCCGATCGTTCTGGCGTATACAATCAGTATTTATTGGATTTTTAGAGGTAAGGTAAAATTAAATGAACATAGCTATTAATAGGCGGTAAACTACGTAGTTCTACTACTATTATCAGCGTTTTTCCTCATATCATATAATTCAAACAAAAGGCATACTTAAGAGCAAATAGGTACGCATTTGCTTTTGGAGTATATGAATAATAGTTATTGAAAGGCAGGAATTATGAATACGCGTAAGAAGGTAACCATTGATGGTAATGAGGCGGCTGCTTATGTGGCATTTGCCTTGAGCGAAGTAGTGGCCATTTATCCGATAACTCCTTCTTCACCCATGGGTGAATGGATCGATGAATGGTCATCGATGAACAAGAAGAATATATGGGACACTATTCCCTCGGTCCAGGAAATGCAAAGCGAGGCAGGTGTTGCCGGGGCTATTCATGGCGCTATCCAAACAGGCGCTTTGACAACCACCTTTACGTGTTCACAAGGCTTGCTGTTGATGCTCCCCAATATGTACAAGATCGCCGGTGAACTTTCACCCACTGTTTTTCATATTGCTGCCCGTGCCATCGCCACCCAAGGGTTGTCGATCTTTGGCGATCATTCTGATGTGATGTCTGCCCGTATGACCGGTTTTGCCATGCTTTGTTCATCTTCTGTCCAGGAAGTCATGGATTTCGCCCTGATCGCCCACGCGGCAACCCTGGAATCGCGTATTCCCTTTGTCCATTTCTTTGATGGCTTCCGTACCTCCCATGAAGTGGCCAAAATTGAGCAGTTGACCTTTGAAGATATTCGCAGCATGATTGACGAAGATTTAGTCTCGGCCTATCGGTCAAGAAGAATGTCACCGGATAATCCGATCATCCGCGGCACTGCCCAGAATCCGGACGTTTATTTTCAATCCCGTGAGACAGTAAATCCTTTTTATAATGCCTGCCCAGGCATTGTGCAGAAAGCGATGGATAAATTTGCAGCGTTAACCGGACGGCAATACCACTTGTATGATTATTACGGCCATCCTAAGGCTGAACGGGTGATCGTCTTGATGGGTTCTGCCGCTGAGACGAGCCAAGATACCGTTGATCGTTTGATAAGTCAGAATCAAAAAGTAGGTATAGTAAAAGTCAGACTTTACAGGCCGTTTGATAATGAGCTCTTCTTTAAATCTTTGCCCACTACTGTCAAGTCGATCTGTGTCCTGGACCGTACCAAGGAACCAGGCAGCGGCGGTGAGCCTCTGTATTTGGATGTGGTCAATGCTATTGTTGAGACCCATGGTTCAGGGATGTTTTCGCCATTGCCCAAGATCATCGGCGGACGTTATGGAATCTCGTCTAAGGAGTTTACTCCGGCCATGGTCAAAGCCTGCTTTGATGAAATGTCCAAGCCGAATCCAAAGAACCATTTTACCGTCGGCATCAATGATGACCTGACGCATACCAGCCTTGAGGTGGATGAGAACTTTATTATTGAAAACCCCAAAGGGGTCAGGGCGATCTTTTACGGCCTGGGCGCGGACGGTACAGTCAGTGCTAACAAGAACACTATCAATATCATCGGGGAGAATACAGATCTTTATGCGCAAGGGTATTTTGTCTATGATTCTAAGAAATCAGGTTCAGGAACGGTGTCGCATTTGCGTTTTGGTCCCAACCCGATCCATTCAACGTTTTTGGTGACCCAGGCCAGTTTTGTCGCCTGCCATCAATTCCATTTCCTGGAATTGTACGATATGCTCGCCAAGATCGATGAAGGCGGGGTTTTCCTGTTAAATACGGTTTATGGTCCTGAAGAAATTTGGTCCCATATCCCGAAGAAAACTGCCCAGACGATCAAGGACAAGAAGATCAAATTCTTTATCATTGATGCCTATTCAGTGTCTAAAAAGGTGGGCTTAGGCATGCGCATCAATACGATCATGCAAACTTGCTTCTTTGCCATTTCCGGTATCTTGCCTCAGCAAGAAGCCATTGATGCCATTAAAGAACATACCAAGAAAAGTTATAGTAAAAAAGGGGCGGAGGTCTTACGGATGAATTATGAGGCAGTGGACCAAACGCTTTCACACCTGATTGAGGTGAAGGTGCCAGAAGAGATCACCGGTGAGCTGGAATTTGCCACCACGATCTCAGCCAAGGCCCCAGCCTTTGTGCAAAATGTCACTGCAGAGATGATCGCCGGCCGCGGGGACCTTCTGCCTGTCAGCGCCCTTCCTTGCGACGGGACCTATCCTGTCGGCACGACCCAATGGGAAAAACGCAACATTGCCCAGGAAATCCCGGTGTGGGACAAGGATATCTGTATCCAATGCGGCAAATGTTCCATGGTCTGTCCGCATGCGGTCATCCGCATCAAAGCTTATGACGCGAAATTCTTGGAGCATGCGCCCTCGAGCTTCAAATCGATGGAGGCCAAGGACAAGGAATGGCAAGGATTGAAATACACGATCCAAGTGGCCCCGGAAGATTGCACGGGCTGCGGCATCTGTGTTGATATATGTCCTGTTAAAAATAAAATGGAGACCAAATACAAAGCGATCAATATGAAGCCCCAGCCGCCTATCCGGGAGAGTGAAAAGGAAAATTGGGAATACTTCCTGACTATTCCTGAGCTTGACCGTAGTCTGGTGAAGGCTTCAACCGTGCGTTCTTCGCAAGCGTATCAGCCATTGTTTGAATTTTCCGGTGCTTGTGCCGGATGCGGAGAAACTCCGTATATCAAATTAGCCACCCAGTTGTTTGGCGACCGTATGGTGATCGCCAATGCCACCGGATGCTCATCGATCTATGGCGGGAATTTACCAACGACCCCGTATACCAAGAACAGTGAAAACCGCGGCCCCACCTGGAGCAATTCCTTGTTTGAGGACAATGCTGAGTTTGGTTTAGGTTATCGCTTGTCCATTGATAAACAAAAGGAATTTGCTTGTGAGTTGGTCAAGAAATTAGAAGACATGATCGGAAATCCATTGGCCCAGGACATTATCAATGCCCAACAGCATGATGAGGCGGAAATATTCCAGCAACGCCAAAGGGTAGATCAGTTAAAGAAGAAATTGCAAGGCCAAACAGGCGTTGAGGCCAAGCTCTTATTGAATATTGCTGATATGCTCGTCAAGAAAAGCGTATGGATCATCGGCGGTGACGGCTGGGCCTATGATATCGGTTTTGGAGGCATTGACCATGTGATCTCTACAGGACGCAATGTTAATATTTTGGTCCTGGACACGGAAGTATATTCCAATACCGGCGGGCAGATGTCCAAATCAACCCCGCGTTCTGCCGTAGCTAAATTTGCAGCCGGCGGAAAAACCACTGCCAAGAAAGACCTGGCCCGCATTGCCATGACCTATGGCCATGTGTATGTGGGTGCTGTGGCCATGGGCGCTAAGGATGAACATACTTTAAAGGTGTTCCTGGAAGCAGAAGCCTATGACGGTCCTTCTCTAATAATAGCCTATAGCCATTGCATTGCCCATGGTATTAACATGACCACCGGGATGCAGAACCAAAAGGCGGCTGTTCTCTCAGGGTATTGGCCTTTATTCAGGTACAATCCGGACCTTGTCAAACAAGGCCTGAATCCTTTACAACTAGATTCAGCAAGCCCCAAGGTTGCGCTTAAAGAATTCACGGACCTTGAAAACAGGTTTAAAATGCTTAATAAAATTAAACCTGATGTTGCCCAAGTACTTGCCGGGCAGGTCCAGGAAGATATAAATAACCGTTACCGGATCTTACAAAAAATGGCTTTACCCAATCAAGAATAGGGAGTGACTATGGACTTATCAACAAGTTACATGGGCTTGAAATTAAAGAATCCATTGATCGCAGCTGCTTCACCATTGACCAAGAACCTTGATAATTACAAGCGCCTTGAAGATGGAGGGATCGCGGCGATCGTCAACCATTCCTTGTTCGAAGAACAGATCACCCATGAGGTCGGCGAGCTTCAGCATTATTTGAGCAAAGGGTCTGAAAGTTATGCTGAGTCCCTGACCTATTTCCCTCAAGTAGATGATTTTAATTTAGGTCCGGAAGAATATTTAAGCCATATTTTTAAGGCCAAAAAAGCGGTCAGCATCCCGGTGATCGCCAGCCTTAACGCACGCACCGAAGGCGGCTGGGTGACCTTTGCCAAGCAGATCCAGCAAGCCGGGGCGGATGCCCTGGAATTAAATGTGTATTTCATGGCCACCAATCCGGACATGGACGGGCGTTATATTGAAGATGTCTATCTTGAAATTCTCCAGCAGGTAAAATCAGTGGTAACGATCCCTGTGGCCATCAAAATCGGCCCGTATTTCAGCGCCTTTGCCAATATGGCCAAGCGTTTGGACCAGGCAGGGGCAGATGCCCTGGTATTATTTAACCGTTTTTATCAACCGGACATTGACCTTGAGGAGTTGAATGTTGTTCCTCATCTGGAATTGAGCGGGTCTTATGATATGCGCCTGCCTTTACGCTGGATCGGGGTCTTGTTCGGCCGTATCAA
>Ga0265336_10000777_pt1 | contig 16912 bp, 14 predicted proteins | sample 42119metaG_FD_193583 | JGI IMG/M metagenome (GOLD analysis project Ga0265336, IMG submission 193583) | Rhizosphere microbial communities from Carex aquatilis grown in University of Washington, Seatle, WA, United States - 4-21-19 metaG | ecosystem: Host-associated > Plants > Roots > Rhizosphere...
CATAGAGCGCATCTTCCAGCCCCTCGTCGCTCAGGCTGTACCACTGCTGCAGGAAGTACATCCGCAGCATCCGTTGCACGCCGATCGGCTGCCGGCCGACGCGCCCGCTCTTCGGATAGTGCGGCTCTATCAACGCGATCAGCGCCGCCCACGGCACCACGCGCTCCATCTCGCCCAGGAACTTCTCACGCCTGGTCATGCGCTTCTTTCCTGCGTACTCCAGGCTCGCAAAGCTGGTCTGTTTCATGGTATCGATCATCGCGCGCGTCGCGTTCGTTGGCTATTCTGATCCGCCCGAAAAAATCAGCACTTCCTTAGACGAAGAAGGGCAACGCCTGGCACTTCGGCATGAAGGCCCACATCGGCGTGGACGCAGAGTCGGGCCTGGTGCACACCCTGATCGGCACAGCTGCCAACGTCAACGACGTGACCCAGGGGGCTGCGCTGCTGCACGGCGAAGAGGAGGTAGCGTTCGCTGATGCAGGCTACCGAGGCATCGACAAGCGCGACGATGCCAAGGATCTGGAAGTCACCTGGCACGTGGCGATGCAGCCCGGCAAGCGACGCGCGCTGAACCCGAACAACAGGCGCGACCGCCTGCTTGAGAAGGTCGAGAAGCTCAAGGCCAGCGTGCGGGCCAAGGTCGAGCATCCGTTCCGCGTCATCAAACAGCAGTTTGGCTATGCCAAGGTGCGGTACCGCGGCTTGGCCAAGAACATCGCGCGGCTGACGATGCTGTTCGCGATGAGCAATCTGTGGATGGTGCGCAAGCAGCTAATGGGGGCCCAGGGATGAGTGCGCCCGCAGCGTGGGAAGTCGAGGCGCAGAGCCGCGATTTCGACGATCTTGACGAGACTTTTGCGACCGGAACGCTGCCGACCTTCAAATCACGCAACGTGCGCCGTCGATCGCCTGGGATTGACGCTCGCCAGACCGGTTGTGCAGACTGTCCCTAGCTACCTTCGGGTTTGGCCTTTCCCTTACAGGCCTCTTGCCAATCCGCGATGAGCCTATTCATCGACATCTGCTAGGCGACTTCTTCCTCTGCGATGCGCTTTTCGACATACCAGCAGCTCTTGGCGTAGTTCTCAGCAGCCTCTCGGGTCAGCGCCGCGATCGCCCAGATCGCCACGTTCGATGAATTCTTTGAGCCCGGTCGTCATGAAGTTGGGGTCAAGTTTCGCTCACTGGGTGCTTCGGCTTGCCACGACAATGACTGGCGCTCACCGTCAGACGGCGGGAGGCAGTCGCCCTCGGGAGGTCGCTTGAAGATATTTGCACCTTGCATGGAATGCCAAAAAGAACTGGGACATCCGTCGTTCGAACCCATCTTTGTTGAGTACTTTGATGATCGGCTTGGCAGTTTGACTTGCTCTCGCGGCCACACAGGCACCGTCATTCTCCAGAGCCAGAAGTTCGAAGTCTTGATGGAGTCTGGCGTCAATGCCCTCCTGCAGGGATTCACGCTAGAGGCGTGCAGCAGCTTTGCAGCGGCCGTCGAACGAGCAATAGAGTTCGGACTGCGCGTGCTGTGTACGGCTCAAGGCGTGTCGAACGACCTCTGGGGCAAGACGTTCAAGCCGATCTCCAAACAGTCCGAGCGGCAACTCGGCGCCTTTACGGTGATGCATGCCTTAGCATTCGGCGAACCCTACATCTCGAATCAGAAATTTGTCGAACGCAGAAATCGCGTCATTCACCAAGGTGAGGTGTTGAACAAGGACGAAGCCACCGCGTTTTGCGCTCTAGCCTACGGCGAGATCGTGGGCCTGATGGTGCGCATCAAGAATGCGTTCCCGACGCAACTGCATGACACGATTGTGCGCGAAATGATCGATCGACAGAAGATCATTCCGCCCGGACACCGCGCCACGACGACTGGCACGAATTTCTACAACCTGACCAACACGATCCATCGACCTTTTTCGGACGCATTGGCACATTTCCAGCACAGTCAGAAGTTGCTCCACGACGCGATCCCGGAAATGGAAGCGATGGCGCGGGCAGTACTGGCGAGAGTTGGGCCTGCCGCAAAATCGTGAACTTTGGCCTACGACGCATACGTGCTTCGCCCAGCGCACAGGCATAACATGCGCCGTCCCTGGCGCCTTGGCGGGTGCCCGCCGCGCGGCATGAACGTCGACGCCGTGAGCGTGATGGCCATCAGCATGCCGACGACCGGCGCCGGCTGGACACGGGCCTCTTGAGGTGATCACGGATTTCGTGAAAGAGCGGCAATGAGCCATGCTCGCAACTGGGCCTGGATCAGATGCGACATCGATCAACTCGCCTCTCGCTACTTGGCCACAGACTTCGGCTTCGACCTCTTGCGCGTCTTGATCCCAGCCTTGTCCGCTTCCTGCGCCATAGGTGTCAGCAGTGCAGCAGCCTGCATCAGCTTTCCTGACCTACCACTGGGCGTCCGGTACACGTGCTCGCTCAGGATCAACTGAAGTCTGTCGAGGTGCCGCACATAGGACGCCCCTTGCTCGCGACCTAGCGCTGTCAGGGCGACGGACCGCTTGCCCGCCCCAAGCTTCCGCTCTGCAATTCGTCGGACATATCCGCGCGTCTCCAGCCTCTTTAACGACTCCGAAATTCTCGCGGTCGAGTACCCAGTTGCGACGCTGACTTCTTTCGGCTCGATGAGCCTGTGGGGGTCCGCCGTCTCTGTGAACCGAAAAATGCAATTCAGGATCATCACGTCGGTGGTGTTCAACCTGCCAATGGTCGAAACGAGGCGCTCCAGCAGCGCGGCAATCTGCAGGTGCTGTTGAAGAAGCACCGCGCCGCCCGCCTCTCCGTGTAGCACCGGCGTGAGTCGGCGGAGGTCCAGCAACTCAATATTTTGACCAATCAGCTTCGATCGCACGCGGCCGAGTCTAAATTGATTCGCACAGCGTTACCAATCTGCGCGATGGTTTACGCACCGAAATCGCTTGGAGGGGCAGCTCTGCTTCGCAAAGAATCGCCAGAGCAATACCGTTTGGCGCATAGGGAGCGCCCACGCTCGCACCGTTCAGCTACGTGAACATCCCGTGTTCGTACTGGCGGCCCGCGGGCCGGTATTGCTCACCCCAACGGCGGCGGCGCACTTGCGCGCCCCGGCCTGCTGACAAGCGCGACCGTCGGCAGGTCAGCTGCTGCATTCGAGTCAACGGACTCTCAACCAGAGGCGGGAACCACAAATGTAGATTCAGAAAGCACAACGCCTAGCCGCGGGCGGCTAGGCGTTGACTTGGGTACTTCATTCCTACTTACCAGGGCGGGAATGAAGCGACTCTACTCCTCCCAGTAGAAGTACGCAAGAGGTGCGTGCCGGGGGAGTGCTGTCTTCGAAATTTGAGCAACACAGCGCCAGGCCATTGCCGGCCAAGGCGTCGCGGCTGCGCAGGTTCCTTCCTGATCGCCCGATCGGCGAAAGGAAGAAGCATGTCTTTCGTGCATGAAAGTGAACTATCCGAAGAACTGTGGGAGGGCCTCAAGTCTCTCTATAGGCCGGGTCTGCTGACGGCAGTCCACAACGCAATCTCCGGCAAGCTCCCGAGAACCGGGTTGAACTATGTAGTCAGGTGCCTGCGAGAGCCCTCACGCAACACTGAGAGCTCGGTCAAGAGCAGCTCTGGCAAATATCCCTCGAACAAGCTAGGCCGCTCGATCGGATTCGAGAGTTCGTACCTCGAATACATGACGATCATTCGCCATGAGATGGACCCTCAGTGCATCGCGTTGCTCGACCAAGGACACGCAATCACGGTGCTGGCGCGATCCGGAGGTCGATCGATTGGCTACCAGCATCGTCCTGATTTTGTCTGCATCCGACACGATGGCGTCAAACTCATCGAGTGCAAGACGAAAGAGGGCATCCAGCTCAAGAACGAGGCCAACCCTGGATTCTTCGGCTTTGAGGGCGGCCGCTGGAGATGCCCGACTGCGGAGGCCGAGGCGAAAACTTACGGTTTCATTTACGAAGTCTGGACCGATCTCGATTTCTCGGCATGCGAGCTCCGCAACAGCAAGGTCGTCGAGCGCTATCTCTGTGGCGACACGCGTATCTACGACCATCAGGTCGAGGCGCTTCGTCGCTACATCGATCAACCAGGCAGTCGCACAATTGATCGGGTGCTGGATGAGGTCGGCCACGAAGTGACGGTTGACGGCATCTTTGCAGCTATCGCGCGCAGAGCAGTTTCCTTCGACATGGACTCTGCACCGCTGACAAAGCTGAGCCTGTGCGAACTGTTTCGCGATGACTCGACGATGCTGGCATATCGGCGCGCTCTTGCGAAGTCGCTGATTGAAGTGCCGCAGGTGCAGTCCGGCGGAATTTCGCTTCAGACCGGTGATGAGGTGATGTGGAACGCAGGTCGCTGGAGGTGTGTGGGCATCAGCGAGGGCTCGATCAGCTTGGTGCCCAACGCAGATATCCAGCCTCAGCCGTGGGGTACAAACAAGTGGATCTCGGTGAATGCGTTTTTGCAAAAACTCAAAAGCGGTGAGATGACCCTCATTGCGACGACGCCGCGCACGGCCGCGTCCGACAAATTGAAGTCGCTGCTGCAGCGCGCGACGGAAGACGAGCTTGCAGAAGCAAGCAAGCGGTACGACATCATTGCCACTCACCTGGAGCCAGGTGCCAGTGCGCCAGAGGGCCGAAGCGTCAGACGTTGGATCAAGAGCTACAGAGATGCACTCCTGAAGTTGGGCAACGGATTTGTTGGCCTGCTTCCGCTTTGGCGTGAGGCTGGAAATCGAACGCCACGTCTGGAGGACGCCGTCGTAAGGCGCGCAGTCGATGTCATCAATCGATACTACCTTGCTCCGGAGAGACTGACTAAGTCCGCAACTTATAGGCTTCTTCATGGCGAACTCGAAGCGGCAGGCTACAGGTCGCCATCCTACAAGTGGTTCTGCGGTCTGATCAATGCGATTCCTGACTATGAGGCCAAGCTCGCTCGAGAGGGTCGCAAGGGAGCGTATCGCTTCGAGCCACGGGTCATCTGCGCAGACCACGAGGCTACGCCCGTCGCCGAACTCGCGATGGAACTTGTCCACATTGACCACACGAAGATCGACTTGGTCGTCAGAACGGACGGTGAGCCGATTCGCCTATGGCTGACGGTCATGATCTGCGCCGCCACGAGGCGCATCTTGTCCTACGCGCTGTCATTCGAGCCCCCAAGCTATCGCCAGGTGATTCTCGCAATTCGAGAGTGCGTTAAGCGTCATTCCCGGCTTCCGCGCGCCATCGTGGTCGACGGCGGCAAGGAATTTCGGTCGACTTGGTTCGAGACGTTCTGCGCGCTGTATCACGTTAAGGTGCAGCGCCGGCCAAAAAGTAAAGCTCGCTTCGGTGCTCAGATCGAGAGGTTCTTTGGGACGGTGAACACACAGCTCTTCTACGCCATGATCGGCAACACCCAGAACACCCGAAATGTCCGGCAAATGACCGCCGAGGTGGATCCGTACCAACGTGCGACTTGGACGGCGGACGACCTCAAGCCAGCGATCGAGAACTTCTTCTTCGAGGTCTACGACACGACAGAGCACTCCAGTCTTATGACCAGTCCCCGAAATGCCTTCAAGTTGAGCATGGCCACGTACGGATCCTGCCCACATCTGCTGCAGACCTTTGACGAGACCTTTCTGATTCTCACCAGTGCGACCACAAGGAATCGAACGGCCAAGATACAGCCCGACGGCGTGAAGATCAACTACTTCTACTACAACCATCCGAGTTTGCGCTTTCGACTTGGAGAGTCGCTGCCTGTACGTTTCGATCCGTTCAACATTGCCAATGCTTGGGTGCAGATTGACGACATTTGGCTCAAGGTAACTTCCAGACACGCGTCCGTCCTAGCGAACCACTCGGAGCATGATCTTTCCGTCGTCACTGCGGCGAGACTGGCGCAGCGCAGCGAAACTGAGCGCAAGAAGCTCACCGAACCGTCTGTAGTCAAGTTGCTTCAAGACATTTTCACCCGTCAAGAATGGATCGAGCAGCGACAGCGATCTGCGTCGGAACGGCTGCTTCGTTCCAGTGATGCTGGACGCGTTGCTGCCTGCGAGCAACCAGTAGTTGTCGACGAAGTGCCGCAGCAGTCGGCAACGGCCTCTCCCAAGCATACACAGCGCCTAGAGGTCTCCGACGAACTGTACGAGCTGGAGATGTCGAAATGACTGCTGACTACGAGCGCAAATGCAATGAGCGAAGCGACGAGTTCTTCAACGCTAAGGTGGATCATCCTCGATTCACCAAAGTTCTCGAGGACGCTCTGTTCTATCTGACCAAGGCGCCTGGCACGCGCATCGCAAGCATTGTTGGCCCCTCTGGTGTTGGCAAGTCCAGGGTTGTCAGTCAAATCAATGACCGAGTGCTCGAGCTCAATCGCGAGCGCATGCAGGTCGATCGAGAGTTTGTACCCTTCGTCTATACGGAAGCGCAGGCTTACGGCCACGCTCAGTTTTCCTACAAATACCTTTATGAGGCAACACTACTGGCCCTTGGGGATCCTTTCGCGAGACTACCCTCGACGCACAGGGCTCGGAAATTAACTGAAGCACACCAACCATTTGGACGTCGGAGGCTGGAGACTGAATACGTCCTTCGTGATCGCATGCAGGTGGAATTGCTTCGCCGAGGAACCTTGATCTGGTGCATTGACGAGGCACAGCACACTTTGCAGGCAAAAGCGGGCCCAACAAAGCACCAGCTTGATGTTCTTAAGTCGATAGGGCAAAGTGGCAAGGCGAAGCTTTTGACGGTTGGGCCGCCTGAGCTCATGGACAAGATGCTGTGCTCCGGGCAACTCGCTCGCCGAAGCGTCACCATCTGCTTCACGCGTTACCGTTTTAGTGACAAGCAAGACTTGGCCAGCTTCGCCGCGACTGCGGACAAACTCTTCAAGCTCATGAGGTTTTCTTCCACGCCGAAGGCGAGAGAACACTTGGATATGCTCTATGCGGGGTCGCTGGGATGCATCGGAGTTTTGAAAGAGTGGTTCCAAAGAGCCATGGATCACGCCATGGCTCGCTATACCAATTTAGATGAGGTGCATCTCACGATCGATGATCTGATAAAAGGAGAGGCCGACGAGCCGACCAAGGCCAAGCTCCTCGATGAGATTGAGCGCATGGAACGTGCTGAGGACCTGGTGGATCACGAGGAATTCATCGATCGCGTTATTTCGGGCTCGCCATCCTCCAAGAGCGCGACTTCCAAGGCCGATGCTTCAAGCACGCCGTCCAACGCGTCCCAACTGATCGATGTGGGCAACCTTACAAAGGCAGACATCGCGCGCCTCCAACAGCTCATGGATGCGGGCATCTTGAAGCCGCCTCCGCGTGCTCGCCGTACTAAACCGGGTAATCGCAATCCTGGGCGCGATCCGACTGGTATCCCTAAGCCGCGGAGCGCGCCATGACTAGCGAGAGCTTGATTCCAGTGCGGTCTACGTTGGCTAACCTGAAACCTGCCGGTCTGGGTACAGGGCAAGTCGAATCCTTCGACGGGTACCTCTGGCGCCTTGCTCAAGTTCATGGGGTGTCGCTTCAAGCAATCAAGACCTATGCGCTTGAGGGATCGAAGATGACTCGCGCCAAAGCAACTGCCAAGCGTGCTGACTTGCCCTCTGTCGTCAACGTCAGGCTCAGGGCTGCGTTACCGCCGCTGACGCTGGTGCACGATTCGGGGCGACTGGGCCTCGGTGGCATGTACGGGCGACTTGGTCAGAATTTCGTGCTGCGAAAGAAGCGCTGTTGGTGCCCGGCTTGCATCGCCGAGATGGGCCCAGACAATCGCTACTGGCCGCTTGTTTGGAACCTTGAGGGGTATAGCTACTGCAGTCGTCATCGAATGCCTATGGCGACAAGGTGTCCAAGTTGCTCTCGACGCTTCGACCTGTCCGGCGATTGGCTGCCCTTCGATGGCGCATGTCCGAACTGCAAGGCGGACGTATGCCAAGCTGCTGCCGCCGGTGCACAGGGCGAATCGTCGGCCGGCGAGATTGCATTGAGCTCGGCGCTTGAGCAGTTCTCTGCCGAGGTCGCCAACATTCCCGCTGTCACGAAGCCTGGACAAGACTTCGCTTTGAACCGCACCCTCGATCATGCGCGCAAGACCGGCGCGGCGTCGTCCCTCACAGAGGTCGCGAGCATTGTTGGCATGACGCCGCTCTTCTTCGAGAGGCTTCGACGCGAACGTGGCGCTTTGCCTACCCTCAGCGTACTTGGCCGACTCTCGATCGCTACCGGCGTTCCAATTGCGGGCATTCTCTTCGAACCGCTCTGGAGGTCAGATGCCGTACGTCTCGATCCCGCCGCGCTGACTTCCCTGCCGTTCGCGAACGGTGGGCAGCAGCGCGACTTCGTGGGGATCGTGACTGACGCTCGTGAGGCCGTGGAAAGGGGTGAGGGCATTCCGCTCATCGAACTGGCCTCTCGTCATGGCGTTACGCCGAACTCCGCTCGCGCGGCCTTGGGAATGGACCTCGTCCGTCGGCTGAAGGAGGCCGCAGCGCATCGTCGCGAACTGCTCAAGCGCCAACAATTCGAGGAACTCGTATCGTCGATGACGGTTGTGTGCAGGGACATGCGTGCCGAAGGCGAGAGTCTCGTTGCCGCCATCGTCGCTCGAAAGCTGAATCGGTTTGGCGAACATCGCTACTTCATGCGGGCCTTTCAGGTCGCGCTTGAGCGGAGCGCGTAGACGCATTAGCGCGCGGAAGCGCGAGACGTAGTCCGCACGCCTTCGTTGCCGACAGGGTTGAAGCAATGATTGGCCCGGAATTTTTGAAGCATAGGTTGGCCTGGCGGCCAATCTATGGGTCAAGGAATAACCCGCGGGACGAGGCGCGAAGGGCTGTCCGGCCGGCCGAATTGGATATATAGTGGTACTAAAGTGGTTCGAGAGATTCGAGCTGCGCCCGTCACCGGAACCGTCCGCCGCCATGATGCCGCTCTCCTCGTCGACCGTCTTTTCCACCTGCCGAGGCCTTGCGATCGCCACGGCCATCGGCGCCCTGCTGGCGTTGCCGTCCGCCGCCGCCACGCCGGCGGGCGCGGTGGCGCCGTCCGCGGCCCCGTACGCGCTGTTCGGCGGCAAGCCGCTGGAGTTCGAGCGCAGCGGCGGCAAGATCGTCGGCGTCTACACGCCCAACTGGCAACCGGCGGCGCTGGTCGACGCGCTGCACGGCGACAGCGTGACGCACGTCATCTACGCCTTCATGCACGTCTGCGGGCCGGGCCAGTTGCCCGAGGACGCGCCCAAGTGCGCCGGCAAGGGCGACTACCAGCTGGCCACCTCGGCGGTCGACGACCGCTTCGACGCGGCCTTCGCCCGCCTGAAGGCGCGCGCGCCGCACGTGAAGGTGCTGGCGTCGGTGGGCGGCTGGGGCGGCTCCGATCCGCTGTTCCACCTCGCCGTCGCGGCGGCGCCGCGCGCCGCGTTCGCGAAGTCGGCGGCCGACTTCCTGCGCGGGCATCCGGGCTTCGACGGCATCGACATCGACTGGGAACATCCCACCAACAACGGCGCGGCCAACGGCGTGCAGCTCGGCTCGCCGGCCGACGGGCAGGGCTATGCCGACCTGATGGCGGCGCTGCGCTCCGCGCTCGACACGCTGACCGCCGAGAACGGCCACAAGTACCTGGTGACGGCGGCGATCAACACCGACCACGCGATCGTCGACAAGGTGAACTACCGCGACGCCGCGAAGTCGCTGGACTTTGTCTTCATGATGACCTACGACTTCTACGGCGCGTGGACGAAGGCCACCGGCAACCACGCGGCGCCGCGCGCCAGCGCCGCGGGCGCGCAGGACGGCCTGGACGCCGCCGTCGCCACGATGACCGGCGCCGGCGTGCCCGCGGCCAAGCTGGTGGCCGGCGTGGCGATGTACGGCCGCGGCTTCACCGGCGTGGCGCGGCCGGCCGCGGGCCAGGGCTTCAGCGGCGCGCCGCACGCCGGCACCTACCCGGCGCTCGAGGGCGCCAGCGACTACCGCGAACTCGCCGCGCGCTACATCGACGGCCACGGCCGCGGCCGCCATGGCTACCAGGTGCTGCATGACCCGCGCACCGGGGCCTGGAACCTCTACAACGCGCGCAGCGCGCTGTTCATGGGCTACGACGACCCGCGCGCCGTGCTCGCCAAGGGGGCCTACGTGCGCCAGGCCGGCCTGGCCGGCGTCTTCGCGTGGGAGCTGTCGCAGGACAACGGCGACATCCTCAACGCGATGAACTTCGGCGTCGGCAACGCGTTGCTTCAACCCTGAAACAGCGGCGCGAGCTCGCGCCGCGCGGCGTCGACGAAGGCCCGCGTGCGGGCCGGCAGCAGGCGGGCGTTCGGATAGACGATGCTCACCGGCAGGCGTGGCGGCTCGAAGTCGGCCAGCACTGCGCGCAGCCGGCGCTCGCGCAGCGCGTCGCCGACCTGGTACGAGAAGAACTGGCCGAAGCCCGCGCCCTGCTCGCAGGCCAGCAGCGCCGCGCCGGCATGGTTGAACGCCAGCGGCCCGTCGACCGCCACGTGCAGCCTGCGGCCGTCGTCCTGGAATGACCAGCCCGGCCGGATCGGCCCCGACAGGCGGATGCAGGGCTGCACGCGCAGCTCGGACGGGTGGCGCGGCGTGCCGTGGCGGCGCAGGAACGCGGGCGCGGCGACCACCCGCAGCCGCACGTCGCCGATGCGCAGCGCCACCAGGGACGAGTCCGCCAATGCGCCGATGCGGATGCCGACGTCCACGCCTTCGTCCACCAGGTCGACGAAGCGGTCGAGCAGCTGCACGCTGCATTGCAGGCCCGGATGGGCGGCGACGAAGCGCGTGACGAAACCGGCGACCACGCCCTGGCCCAGCAGCACCGGCGCGGTGATCGCGAGCCGGCCGCGCGGCGCCTGCGTGTCGTCGGCGAGGCTGGCGTCGGCCTCGGCCACGGCGGCCAGGATGTCGCGGCTGCGCGCCAGGTATTGCAGGCCTTCCTGCGTCAGCGCCAGCCGCCGCGTGGTTCGCTGGAACAGGCGCGCACCGAGCTGCGCCTCCAGCGCCGCGAGGCTGCGCACCACCGCCGGCAGCGACATGCCCAGCGCCGCCGCGGCCGCGGTGAGGCTGCCGTCGTCGGCGATCTGCACGAAGGTCTTCATGGCGCGGAGCTTGTCCATCGCGCGATATTAATCCGTTGGACGCAACAAACAACTGCGCTCGGTGCTGTTTACTGCACTTCGCGGTGGCGCGATGATGCGCCTGTCTTTCGCACCTGGAGGCCCGCATGGCCGGAACCCAACACCTGTGGCTGTTCATCGTCTCGGGACTGCTGCTCAACATCACGCCCGGGCCCGACTCGCTGTTCATCATGGCGCGCAGCGCGACCCAGGGCTGGCGCGCCGGCTTCGTGGCCTGCTGGGGCATCGGCAGCGGGGTGTTCGTGCACGTGTTCGCGGCGGCGCTCGGCCTGTCGGCGCTGCTGGCGACCTCGGCCACGGCGTTCACCGTCGTCAAGATCGTCGGTGCTGCCTACCTCGCGTGGATCGGACTGGGCATGCTGCGCCAGCGCGCGGGCGGCACGGCGGCCGTGGTGGCGGGCGCGCCGCGCGCCATCGCGTGCCGTGACATCTTCCGCCAGGGCTTCCTCACCAACGTGCTCAACCCGAAGGTGGCGCTGTTCTTCCTCGCCTTCGTGCCGCAGTTCATCGCCCCGGACGCGCCGTCCAAGCCGCTGGCCTTCATCGTGCTGGGCGTGATCTTCAACATCAACGGCATGCTCTGGTGCCATTCGCTGGCGCTGTTCACCGCGTTCGCGAGCCGGCGACTGGCAGTCGGGGCGACGGTGGGGCGCTGGCTCAACCGGACGATGGGCGCGGTGTTCGTGGCGCTCGGCGCCAAGCTCGCGCTGGCCTCGCGCTGAGGAGTCTGCGCATGGCCCACCTGTACACCGCGCTGGTCCGCTGGCAACTGGCGGATGCCGATTTCCTCGGCAAGCGCTACAGCCGCGCGCATACCTGGACCTTCGATGGCGGCGTAGTCGTGCCCGCGTCGTCGTCGCCGCACGTGGTGCCGCTGCCGATGTCGGACGCGCGCGCAGTCGATCCGGAAGAGGCCTTCGTGGCGGCGCTCTCGAGCTGCCACATGCTGTGGTTCCTCGACATTGCCTCGCGCGCCGGCTACGCGGTGCAGTCCTACGAGGACGCTGCCGACGGCCACATGGGGCGCAACGCCGCCGGCAAGCTGGTGGTGGACGTCGTCACGCTGCGCCCGCGCACGCGTTTCGCGGGCGCGCGCGTACCCGACGCCGCCGCGCTGGCGGCGCTGCACCACGAGGCGCACGCGGAATGCTTCCTGGCGAACTCGGTGCGCTGCGAGATCCGCTGCGAGCCGGCGCTGGAATGAGACAAGGGGCGCGACGACCGTCGTGCCCCTTGTCGGTCGGGTGTCGGGAAAGCGCTCAGCCGATGCGCTTGTCCGTCGTGCCGTCGAACAGGTGGGTGGCGTCGGCGGCCCACTTCACGTGCACCGCGTCGCCCACCTTGGCTGACATGTAGCCCGGCACGCGCAGCGTGAGGTTGCCCACCGCGGTCTCGACGGTGGCGTACGTCTCGGGACCGGTGGGCTCGGTGAAGCGCAGCGTGCCGGGCACGCCGTCGTCGGCGAACTGGGCGGCTTCCGGTCGCAGGCCGTAGGTGAGCTTGCCGGCGTCGGTCTTCTGCAGCGCCTCGCGCTGGCCCGGGGTGAGCGCCAGCTCGATGCCGTGGGCGGTGGCGCCGGTGGCGCTGCGCGCGGCCGGGATCATGTTCATCGCCGGCGAGCCGATGAACTCGGCGACGAAGCGGGTGGCGGGCCGCGCGTAGATGTCCTCCGGCGTGCCGAACTGCTGCACGACGCCTTCCTTCATCACGGCGATGCGGTCGCCCAGCGTCATGGCCTCGACCTGGTCGTGGGTGACGTAGACGGTGGTCGTCTTCGTGCGCTGGTGCAGCAGCTTGATCTCGGCGCGCATCTCGACGCGCAGCTTGGCATCCAGGTTGGACAGCGGCTCGTCGAACAGGAACAGCTTCGGGTCGCGCGCGAGGGCGCGCCCCATCGCCACGCGCTGGCGCTGGCCGCCCGAGAGCTGGCCCGGCTTGCGATCGAGCAGCTGCGTGATCTGCAGCATCTTGGCCACGCGCTGCACGGCCTCGTCGCGCTTTTCCTTGGGCACCTTGCGCATCTCGAGGCCGAACGCGATGTTCTGCCCCACGTTCATGTTCGGGTAGAGCGCGTAGCTCTGGAACACCATCGCGATGTCGCGGTCCTTCGGCGGCAGCCAGGTGACGTCGCGATCGCCGATGGAGATCGTGCCGTCGGTCGGGGCGTCGAGGCCCGCGATCATGTTCAGCAGCGTGGACTTGCCGCAGCCCGAAGGCCCGACCAGGATCAGGAATTCGCCCGCTTCCACCTCGATGTTGATCCCCTTGAGGATCTCGACGTTGCCGAAAGTCTTGCGTACGTTGGCGATCGTCAGCGCACCCATCTCATCATCCCTTCACCGCGCCGGCTGTCAGGCCGCGCACGAAATACTTGCCAGCAACGACGTAGACGAACAGGGTCGGCAGCGCGGCGATCAATGCCGCGGCCATGTCCACGTTGTATTCCTTGACCGAACTGGTCGTGTTCGCGAGATTGTTCAGGCCGACGGTGATCGGCTTGGAATCCGCGCCCGAGAAGACCACCCCGTACAGGAAGTCGTTCCAGATGTTGGTGAACTGCCAGATCAGCGTCACCACGAGAATGGGCGTCGACAACGGCAGCACGACGCGCCACAGGATGCGCCAGAAGCCCGCGCCGTCCAGCATCGCCGCCTTGATCAGCTCGTCGGGCAGGCCGATGTAGTAGTTGCGGAAGAACAGCGTCGTCGACGGGATGCCCGCGAGCACGTGCATCACGATCAGCCCGACGATGGAGCTGGCGATGCCGAAGTAGCCCAGGATCTGGCTCATCGGCAGCAGCACCACCTGCATCGGCATGAACACGCCGAACAGCAGCATCGCGAACATCACCTCGCTGCCGCGGAAGCGCCACTTCGACAGCACGTAGCCGTTGACGATGCCGATCGCCGTCGAGATCGCCACCGCGGGAACGACCATCGCCACGCTGTTGAGGAAATAGGGCTTCAGGCCGCCGCAGTCGGTGCCGGTGCAGGCCTGGCTCCAGGCCTTGCCCCACGAGTCGAAGGTGATCGCGGTGGGCAGCGACATCAGGCTGCCGCCGCGGATCTGGTCCATGTCCTTCAGCGACGTGACGACCATCACGTACAGCGGCATCAGGAACCAGGCCGCGAAGATCAGCAGCACCGCCCACAGGACGACGCGATGCCAGGTCAGGGCGTTCGGCCGGTTCACTTCTTGCTCCTCAGTTCGGAATACAGGTAGGGCACGACGATCGCAGCCACGGTGGCCAGCATGATCTCGGCACTCGCCGCGCCGAGCGCGACCTGGCCGCGCGAGAACGACATCGCGTACATGAACGTGGCCGGCAGGTCGGTGGAGTAGCCGGGGCCGCCCGCGGTCAGCGCGATCACCAGGTCGAAGCTCTTGATCGCCAGGTGGCTGACCACCATCAGCGTGCTGAAGAACACCGGCCGCAGCGACGGCACCACGATGCGCCAGTAGATGCGCGGCAGGCTGGCACCGTCGATCTGCGCTGCCTTGATGATGGAGTCGTCGATGCCGCGCAGGCCGGCCAGGAACAGCGCCATCACGAATCCCGATGCCTGCCAGATGCCGGCGATCACGATGCAGTAGATCGCGCGCTGGTCGTTGACGAGCCAGTCGAAGGTGAAGTCGGGAAAGCCCCAGCTGCGCACCAGGTGCTCGATGCCGAGGCCCGGGTTCAGGATCCACTTCCACGCGGTGCCGGTGACGATGAAAGAGATCGCCATCGGGTAAAGGTAGATCGTGCGCAGCACGCCTTCGCCGCGGATCTTCTGGTCCAGCAGGATGGCCAGCAGCAGGCCCAGCACCATCGCGCCGCCGATGAACAGCACGCCGAAGATGGCCATGTTGGTCAGCGCCACGTGGAAGCGGTCGTTGTCGAACAGGTTGGCGTAGTTCTCGAACCCGACCCAGTCGTAGTTCGGCAGCATGTGCGACGCGGACAGCGACAGGTAGCCGTTCCACGCGATCAGGCCGTAGATGAAGAAGAACGACAGCAGGAAGCTGGGCGCGACGACCAGCTTGGGCAGCCAGGAGGCGCTGGGGACTTTGTGTCGGGACATGGAAGCGGCGAGGCTTTCTTGACGCGGTCGGGACGTGGTGTGTGCAACGACGCCGCTGCACGCGAGGACGGGCCCGAGAAGGCGGAGCTCGCCAGGGGCCGCGACCCGAGGGAGCTTAAGTGCAAAAAGCGCCACGCGCGAGTGACCGCGCGCGGCGAATGCCCATGGGAGAGGAAAAAAGCAGTCGTCGGGCGACGATTACTTGGTCTTGGACGCCTTCAGGATCTCGGCTTGCGCGTCCTTGGCCGTTTCCTTGTCGTCGTTCCAGAACTTGCTGACGGCGTCCTTGATGGCGCCTTCGGCGGCCGGCGGGACGGCCATGCCGTGGGCGATCGACGGCAGCAGCGTGTTGGACTTGGACGAGGCGACGAAGTCGCGGTTCGATTCCTTGGCGCAGTCGTCGAACTTGTCGAGCTTGACGTCGAGGCGCACCGGGATCGAGCCCTTGTTCAGGTTGAACAGCTCCTGGAACGCCGGCGACATGATGGCCTTGGCCAGGTCCTTCTGGGCCGGCACGTTGGCGGTGTTCTTCAGCTGGAACATCGCGAACGAGTCGATGTTGAAGGTGTAGTCCTTGGCCGAGCCCGGCGCCGGCGAGCAGACGAAGTCCTTGCCCGGCACCTTGCCCGCGGCCAGGAACTCGCCCTTGGCCCAGTCGCCCATCAGCTGCATGCCGGCTTCACCCTTGATGACCATCGCGGTGGCCAGGTTCCAGTCGCGGCCCGGGGCGTTCTTGTCGGTGTAGCCGTGGATCTTCTTGAACGTCTCCAGCACCTTGATCATGGTCGGGCTGTTGATCGCGGCCGGGTCGAGCTTGACCAGCGCGTTGCGGTAGAAGTCCGCACCGCCGACGCCCATCGCGACGTCCTCGAACACGGTGAAGTCCTGCCAGTTCTGGCCGCCGTGGGCCAGCGGGATCAGGCCGGCGGCCTTGATCTTGTCACCGGCGGCGAAGAACTCGTCCCACGTGGTCGGCACCTTGGCGCCGGCCTTCTTGAAGACCTCCGGGTTGGCCCACAGCCAATTCACGCGGTGCACGTTGACCGGCGCGGCGATGTAGTGGCCCTTGTACTTCATCACGTTGGCGACCACCGGGGGCAGGACGGCGTCCCACTTCTCGGCCTTGGCCACGTCGTCGATGTTGGCGAGCACGCCTTCGGCGGCCCATTCCTGCAGGGCCGGGCCCTTGATCTGCGCGGCGGCCGGGGCATTGCCCGAGATCACGCGCGACTTCAGCACCGTCATGGCGGAGTCGCCGCCGCCGCCGGCGACCGCGAAGTCCTTCCAGGTGTGGCCTTCGGCCTCCATCATCTTCTTCAGTTCGCCGGCGGCCTTGGCCTCGCCGCCCGACGTCCACCAGTGCAGGACTTCCAGTTCATCGGCTTGGGCTGCGCTGACGCCCAGGATGGCGGCGACGGCGATGACGGTCAGGCGCGGCAGGGCGCTGAATTTCTTGGACATGTGTTTGTCTCCGTACAGATTCGTGGATTCGATGAGGCACCGCGGCCGTTGCGGGCCGCGGTGTGTCTTGCGAGGTTCAGAACCAGACTTCCAGCTGGGCGCCGTACGACACCGCGTTGGTCTTGTTGGTGGGCAGGCCGTTCTGCGCATCCTGCGCCGCCGCCTTGTTGAAGTCGGCGTAGGTCACGTACAGGCGCAGCTCCGG
>Ga0265336_10000779_pt1 | contig 16900 bp, 16 predicted proteins | sample 42119metaG_FD_193583 | JGI IMG/M metagenome (GOLD analysis project Ga0265336, IMG submission 193583) | Rhizosphere microbial communities from Carex aquatilis grown in University of Washington, Seatle, WA, United States - 4-21-19 metaG | ecosystem: Host-associated > Plants > Roots > Rhizosphere...
ATGGTTTTCAATGTGCTGCCAGGCTCATGGCGTCAGTGCGCCGGCCTCGTGACGCGCTGATCGCAGCGCGGAAATCTCCTGTTCGAAATCGGCGAGCGATTCGAAGCCCCGGTAGACCGACGCGAACCGCAGGTAAGCAACCTCGTCCAGGTCCCGGAGCGGCCCGAGGATCTCCAGGCCGACCTCATGGGAGGCGATCTCGCCACAGCCACGGGCCCGGATCGCATCCTCGACCTGCTGCGCGAGGATGGCGAGCTCATCCTCGCTCACCGGCCTGCCCTGGCAGGCCCGCCGGACCCCGCGGACAATCTTGTCCCGGGTGAATGGCTCGGTGGCCCCGCTCCGCTTGCCCACCATCAGGATCACCGTTTCCTGGGTGGTGAACCGGCGCCCGCACGCCGGGCATGACCTGCGGCGACGGATCGCCGCGCCATCGTCGGCAGTCCGGCTGTCGATTACCCGGCTGTCCAGGTTCCTGCAGTACGGGCAGATCACATGACCACCTCCCCCGGTGGGCCGAAACGGTGCCGACTCTAGTGAACACAACTTGTGGATAAACTACAAGCCTGTAACTACTAGATGTTGTGGTTACGGTAGAACAGCTACCCTACCCGACGCAAGCGTCGGCCCGTCCCGGGTGCACGATCAGCCCCAGGAGTGCTGAATGTGCTGGTCGGCTGGCCAAAAACTGGCTCCCGCCGGCGTGTCGCACATCAGTGCCCAGCCAGGCCGGTCCGCGACTGACCGCGAAACCCCCACTACTACCTGCAACAACAGCGTCCGCAACGAGCGTGCTAGCCCCTCGGCACCCACAGCCGCTCTCCCGGCACGACCACATCGCTGCCGAGAGCGTTGAACTGCACGATCTGGCTGATGACGACTCGCGGATCAGCGGTCGGCTCGGCCCGGAGGGCGATCGTCCACAGCGTCTGACCAGGCTGGACGACGACTGGCGTCATGCCCGCGTCAATAGTGCTGGCCGCCGCCCCGTGGTTCGCGGCCTGCGCGCCGGTCGCCGCGGCCAGCCAGAGCGCTGCGACCACCGCCAGGACAACCCCGACTACGAAACCGACGACCACACAGCGCCCGCGGCGGGTCAGCCGCACCCCGTGCCCGCTCCGCCGCGCGGCGAGCCCGTGCGCACGCTCCCGCCGTTCGCTTTCCCGCAGTTCCCCGGCGACCCGCAACTTCCCGGCGACAGATCCCCGAGCACGCAGCTCACGGGTAAGCGTTTCGTGGGCACGCAATTCACGGGCCAGCATCCGGCGGCCGCGCAGTTCGCGCTCCAGCCGGCTCAGCGGGTAAGGCTCATCCCCCGGCAGGTCACTACCCGGCAGGTCGCGGCCACCAGGCCGCCCCGTCCGCGCCCGACCAGCGACACCGCCGGTCTCGTCATCGAGTCCGGTCGCCCCAGGCCGCTGGCCAACGCTCATCACGCTCATGCCGACCTCCTCCGTCGAATGACCGTTCTATCGTACAGTTATTCGATCGAATACGTGTGCGATCGAATGACTGTACGATACCCTTCTACCTCAGGGGTACGACACTTTTTCGGGTCATCGAACAGATGTTTGAGATCCAGGAGCGGAAGCGCTACCGTCAGCTCTGGACTCAGCCACTCGGATTCGGAGGTCAGTTGATGGACAGCAGCGCGGAAGACGGCGGAGCGCAGGGCGCGCCGCCGGAAGGCCGCACGGACATTACCTCGATTGCAAAACCCAAGGGCCGACCGGGCCGGAAGCCGAAGGGCAGCGTCCCCACGGTGGTCACCGAGATGCCAGACCGGCCCGATCCCGACCATGTGCTCACCTGGCGGCAGCGCAAGGTACTCCAGGTCATCCGCGAGTCCGTGCAGCGCCGCGGCTACCCGCCGTCGATGCGCGAGATTGGCGAGGCGGTCGGGCTGACCAGCACGTCCAGCGTCTCCTACCAGCTGTCAACGCTGCAGAGCAAGGGCTACCTGCGCCGGGACGCCGGCCGGCCGCGCACCGTGGAGGTCCGCCTGCCTGGCCATCCGGCAGTGCGGCCGGAAGCCGACGCTGACGAAGAGACCTCGATGGACATCTCGTCACAGGAAGCCGCCTACGTGCCGCTGGTCGGACGGATCGCAGCAGGTGGCCCGATCCTCGCCGAGGAAGCGATCGAGGACATCTTCCCGCTGCCCAGGCAGATCGTCGGCGACGGAACATTGTTCCTGCTCAAGGTCGTTGGTGACTCGATGATCAACGCCGCCATCGCAGATGGCGACTGGGTCGTGGTGCGCCAGCAACCGGTCGCGGAGAACGGCGACATCGTCGCGGCGATGATCGACGGCGAGGCCACGGTCAAGACCCTCAAGCACTCGGCCGGTCATGCCTGGCTCATGCCGCACAACCCGGCCTACGCACCCATCCCGGGTGATGAGGCCGCGATCCTGGGCCGCGTGGTCGCCGTACTGCGACGGATCTAAGTCGCCGCACTGTGACGGATCTGGAGGTGCGCTCGACGACCCGCCCAGCGCCAGCGACCAGCGGGCAGCAGCGTGGGGTACCGGCCCGGTCTTGAGCCGGGCGACCTAGCTACCGCTCCCGGGACGTAACGGCCCCCTGACCACCGGGCCATGCCCGATGACCGGGCCATGCCCTGATGACCTGGCCGTTCTCGAATGGCTGGCGAGCGCATCCGTCAGACGGCCCGCTCGTGGACAACCCGGCCCGCGCGGCCCGTCAGATGGGAACGACGTTGACCAGCCGGGGCGCCCGGACGATCACCGTCCGCACTTCGCGGTCAGCCAATGCCCGGGCCACGCCCGGAGCCGCCAGCGCCAGTTCGCGCAGCTCGTCCTCGCCGATCCCGGGCGGGACCTCCAGCCGGTCGCGCACCTTGCCGCCCACCTGGACGACACAGGTCACCAGGTCCTCGACCAGCAGCGCTGGGTCCGCGGATGGCCAGCCAGCCTCGGCCACCGATGGCTCGTGTCCCAGCAGCGCCCAGCACTCTTCCGCCGTGTACGGCGCGAAGATCGACAGCAGTATCGTCAACGTCTCGGCCGCTTCACGCACCGCCGGGTCAGCCGCCCCCGGCCCGGAGTCGATTGCCCGCCGGGCCGCGCTGGCCAGTTCCATCAGCCGCGCCACCGCCACGTTCAGCCGGGATGATTCGACCAGCCTGGTGACGTCGTCGACGGTCCGATGAGTAACCTTCCGCAGTTCCAGATGCCCGGGGCCAGGGCTCGCGGGCACCGCACCGGCGTCAGCCGCCACCCGCCACGCACGGCCCAGGAACTTAACGCTAGCCTCGGGCTTCATGTCGGCCCAGTCGATATCGTCCTCGGGCGGACTCGCAAAGATCATCGTCAGGCGGATCGCGTCGACGCCGTGCGCGGCCAGTTGCTCGCCCAGGTCGACCCCGTTGCCCAGCGACTTGGACATGGCGCGGCCCTGGTTGATGACCTGGCCCTGGTTCAGCAGCCGGGTGAACGGCTCCGTGAAGTCGACCATCCCCATGTCGTGCAGCACCTTGACGAAGAACCTGCTGTACATCAGGTGCAGGATGGCGTGCTCCACGCCGCCCACGTACAGGTCAACAGGCGCCCACCGGCGGACCGCCGCCACGTCGAACGGCCCGTGCTCGTAGGCCGGCGAGCAGTACCGCAGGAAGTACCACGAGGAGTCGACGAACGTGTCCATGGTGTCGGTGTCCCGCAGGGCCGGGCCGCCGCACTTGGGGCACTCCGTGTTCACCCAGTCCGTGGCGGCCGCCAGCGGTGAGACACCCTTCGGAATCAGGTCCTGCCCGCGCAGATCCGGCAGGACCACGGGCAGCTGCTCGTCGGGAACGGCGACCTCACCGCAGGCGGAGCAGTAGATGATCGGGATTGGCGTTCCCCAGAACCGCTGCCGGGACAGCAGCCAGTCACGCAGCCGGAAGTTCACGGCCGCCCGCCCCTGGCCATCCGATTCCACGATCTGCGTGATCCTGGCGATGGCATCAGGCTTGCGCAGCCCGTTCAGCGGTCCGGAGTTGATCAGCACCCCATCGCCGTGCGTGGCCACTCCGGTGACGGCGGGATCGGGCTCCCCGGTGTCCACCACGACGCGGACGTCCAGCCCATGCGCCCGGGCGAAGTCCAGGTCGCGCTGGTCGTGCGCGGGCACGCCCATGATCGCGCCGGTGCCATAGTCCGGCAGCACGTAGTCCGCGGCCCAGACCGGGATCAGCTCACCGTTCACCGGGTTCACCGCGTGGCGCCCCAGGAAGACGCCGGTCTTCTCGCGGTCCGTTGACTGCCGCTCGATGTCGGTCAGCTTGCGCACCTGGGCCAGGTACGCGGTCAGCGCGTCGCGGTGTTCCGGGGTGCAGACCGCCTCGGCCAGTGGTGAGTCGGCCGCGACGACGAAGAAGGTAGCGCCGAACAGCGTGTCCGGCCGGGTGGTGAACACCGTGACCGGCTCATCGCGGCCCTCGATGACGAACTGGATCTCAGCGCCCTCCGAGCGGCCGATCCAGTTGCGCTGCATCAGCAGCACCCGGTCTGGCCAGTTGCCCTCCAGGCCCGCCATGTCCTCCAGCAGCCGGTCAGCATACTCAGTGATCTTGAAATACCACTGGGTCAGCACCCGGCGGATGACCTCGGTCCCGCAGCGCTCGCACTTCCCCGCGATGACCTGCTCGTTGGCCAGCACGGTCTGATCGTGCGGGCACCAGTTGACGTAGCCGTCCTTGCGGTAAGCCAGGCCGCGCTCGTAGAAGCGCAGGAACAGCCACTGGTTCCAGCGGTAGTACGCCGGGTCGCAGGTCTGCAGCCGACGGGACCAGTCGAACGACACCGCATACCTGCGGAACGAGGCCGCCTGGGTCTCGATGTTGGCGTACGTCCAGTCGGCCGGGTGGGTGTTGTTCCTGATGGCCGCGTTCTCCGCGGGCAGGCCGAAGGCGTCCCAGCCGATCGGGTGCAGCACGTTGTGGCCACGCTGGAAGTAATAGCGGGCCACCGCGTCGGCGATCGCGTACGCCTCGGCGTGCCCCATGTGCAGGTCGCCGGACGGGTACGGGAACATGTCCAGCAGGTAGGTGCGGGGGCGGTCATCCGCGGGATCATCGCTTGCCCGGAACAAGTCCAGGTCAGCCCACCTGGCCTGCCATTTCTCCTGGACCACGCGCGGATCGTAATGCTGTGTCCGCTCAACGCTCTCGGCGGCTGTCATGATCTTTCCTCACCATGGGATTGGTCCGGCTCCGGCAAATAGAAAAGCCCCCCGGTCCACGAGGGGCAGCCGCGCCAACGACGGTCAGTCGGCGCGGCTAGGTAAGGAGCAGCCGTGCGGAACGCATGTGTTCAGGGTAGCGCACCCGGTGACTGGCCGCATAACGCCCGGGACGCCTGGCCCAGCCGCTCTGTGACGGCCGCGGGGGCCGCTCCCGCCGTTGACGCGAGACTACGGGCTGCCGGCGTAGCGACGCCGTTTGTACACAGTGCGCTAACCCCGGCGTGTTATCACCGCAACATCCTTCGCGCAGACTGAAGCCGTGAATACCAACACTGCACCGGCCACGCCCGCGCCACGGCGGAAGATCGCGCTGGTGGCGCACGACCGCAGGAAGCAGGACCTCCGTGAGTGGGCCCGGTTCAACCGGGGCGAACTGGCCAAGCATGACCTGTTTGCGACCGGTACCACGGGGCGTCTGCTCAGTGCGGACCTCGGCCTGCCGGTCACCTGCTTCCAGAGCGGACCTCTGGGCGGGGATCAGCAGATCGGGGCGCGGATCGCTGATGGAGACATGGACCTGCTCATATTCCTGTGGGACCCGATGGAGTCACAGCCGCACGACCACGATGTCAAGGCACTGCTGCGCATCGCCGTGGTGTGGAATATCCCAGTCGCCTGCAACCGGGCCAGCGCCGACTTCCTGATTTCCTCACCGATGATGGAACAGCCCACAGCCCAGTCCGCGCCGGGCGGCGTAGGCCGTCCCTACTCTGTGCTGGCAGAATCCTGGTCCTGACCGGCTCAGGTCAGCCGTGATGGCCGCCCCCGCCACCGCTGTCCCCGCCGCCACCTCCGCCACCGTGGTGTCCGCCGCCATCACTGCCGCCCCAGCCGCCACCCGGGTGCCCGTGATGGCCGCCGCCGGACTGCCCGAATGTGCCGGGATCACCCGGCCAGCCGTCGTAGCCCATTCCCCGGTTGCGCCGGACGCGGCGGCGGATGAACATCGAGAAAACACGCACGATGATGAAAAAACCAACAACGCCTATGAAGGTAAGACCAGTCCCGTTCATCGGGGCTCCTGTCTGTGCCGCAGCATTCGCACTGCGCCCTGGTTCAGCCTAAAGGTCCCGCCACCACCGGGATAGCGGGAAAGGGCTGATCCGCATGGGCGGGATCGTGTCGTTACGGGCCGCCCCGGGTGTCAGTTGGCGGCCGGGCAGCGGGTCAGCCGTGGTGGCCGCCAACGCTGCCGCCGTCAGCACCACCACCCGTCCAGTCGCCGTGGCGGCCGCCGTGTTCCTCCTCCCCCGGAGCAGTCCGCAGCGCTGCGCTGGCATCAGCGTAGATGGCAGGCATCCGCAGGAATAGTGCAAAAATTCCTTTCGCCGGGACCTGATCCCACCCAGGCGGCAGGATCGCCAAAGCGTCCTCCATAGCCCTCCCGCTGCGCCGTTCCATGTGCCACGATGGCCCGGCGGGCGGATGTCGCGGCCCAGGTCGGGGGGCCTGCAGATTCAGGACATTGGCATCGCGGCTTGGCACCGTGGTGGATAAGGCTTTTTCGGGGGACCAATGGGCGTTCTGGCGTGGCTGAATTTCGCGTGGACAATGGCCGCCGTGACGTCCGGTGGGCCCGACCGCGAATCCGGTTGGGCCCATGCCTGAGGATCCCGTACCCGCGGCCAGCGCCCAGCCGATCGCCATCGTCGGTGTGGCCTGCAGGTTCCCCGACGCTGACGACGCGCCCGCTCTCCTCGAGATGTGCCTGGCCGGCCGCCGGGCCTTCCGGCGGGTGCCGTCGGCCCAGCTCGACCCGGCCCGCCGCCGGCCGGCCTCTCCAGCGGAGCCCGAACGCGCCGGACCCGTAGGCGCCGCACCCGCACCCGCACCCGCACGCGCCGCGACGCATCGGGCCGCGCTGATCGAAGGCTGGCGGTTTGACCGCGGCGCGTTCGGTATCTCCGAGTCCGCATACCTGGTGGCGGACCCGGCGCGCTGGCTCGCCCTGGAAACGGCGGGCCGCGCCCTCGCCGATGCCGGGTTCCCCGGCGGGCAGGGGGTCCCCGAGGACCGGGCCGGGGTCATCTTCGGCACCGGGGCCATCGCCAGCCGGATCAGCGGCCAGTTCGGTTTCCGGGGCGGCGGCCAGGCCACGGCCAGCCAAGCCACCACTACCACTACCACCACCGGCAGCCAAGCCACCGGCAGCCAGGCGACCGGCACCGCGTACTCCTCGGCGCTGCTCGCCGTGGCCGCCGCCTGCTCCTCGCTCACCGCGGATGATCTCGATTTCGCGCTGGCCGGAGGAGTGCATCTCAGCCTCGACCCATCCGAGCTCAGCGGGCTGGCCCAGGCCGGCCTGCTGGCCGCCGACGACATGCGTGTCTATGACTCCAGCCCGACCGGGTTCCTGCCCGGGGAGGGCTGCGGCGTTGTCGCATTGATGCGGGCCGCTGACGCCCGCGCCGCGGGCATACCGGCCTACGCTGAGATCATCGGCTGGGCCCGGTCAGCCGCCGGCTGGCCGGGCGAGGACGGCCCAGACCCCGGCAGCGAGCTCCAGGTCCTTCGCTGGGCCTACGAACACGCCGATGTGGACCCCACGGACGTCCAATTGATCGAGGGCGCCGGCCGCGGCACAGCGGCAGGAGATCTCGCTGAGCTCACCGCCCTGGTGACGATCCGGGCCGGTGCCGCATCGGCTGCGGCGCTCGGCTCAGTCACGGCCAACATCGGCCGTGCCAGGGCCGCGGCCGGGGCGGCCGGGCTGATCAAGACGGCGCTGGCGGTGAACGCGGGGGTTATCCCCCCGGCCACCGGATGCGCCCGCCCACATCCCCTGCTCGGCGCTGAGGACGCGACGCTGCGGGTGGTGCGCGCCGCCGAGCCCTGGCCGGGGGGCACCCGGCTCGCAGCGGTGAGCGCGATGGACTCAGGCGGCAGCAACGTGCACATCGTGCTCCGCAGCGGCAGCAACCCCGGCGGCAGCCGGGACACCAGCGGCGGCAGCCGGGACACCGGCCACGGCACCAGCCCGGACACCGGCCCTGGGCCAGCCGCGCTGCGGCGTGCGCCCGCGCAGGTCCGCGGCGGGCTCCGCGCCAGGTCATGGACGGTCAGCCCGCACCTCCGGGCGGACAGCTACCTATTCAGTGGATCCAGCCGTGCGGTCGTGTCCGGCGCGCTGGCCAGGGTCGCTGCCCTGGCGCCCGGGCTGTCCGACGGGGAGTTCACCGATCTTGCCTGCCAGCTGGGCCGGACCGCGCACGACGGACCGGTGCGGGTCGCTGTCGTGGCGAGCAGGCAGGACGACCTCAGCCGCCTGGCCAGCCAGGCAGCGGCTCTGCTGCCTGGCCTGGCCGGTGGCCGGCTGACAGTCCGCCCGGGCATTTTCGCCTCGGACGGCGCGCGGGGCCGGGTCGTGCTCCTGTTCCCCGGCCAGTCTCCCGGCCAGGACGCTCCGGCGATCAGGTGCTGGGGCGTCGCGATCGTGCATGCGTCGCTGGCCGCGCTGCACTGGCTGGACAGGCTCGGTGTGCAGGCCGCCGCGGCGGTGGGCCACGGCCTCGGCGAGATCACTGGTCTGGTCTGGGCGGGCTGCCTGTCAGAATCGGACGCGGCGCGGCTGGTCGCGCAGCGCGATGCCGTAGTCAGCACTCCAGACCCGCAGCGCAGCGGCATGATCTGCGTCACGGCCGACACCGCGACCGCCCAAGCGCTGTGTGCCGGCCGCGATCTGGTCATCGCCGCCTACAACGGCCCGCGCTGCCACGTGCTGGCGGGCTCCGCCGCCGCTGTCCGCGATGTCAGCCGGCGGGGTGCTCGCGACGGCGTCCCGGTGTACGTCCTCGCGGCGGACAATGGACTGCACTCCCCCGTCATGGCTGACCGGGTAGCGCCGTTGCGCAGTGTGCTCGCGGGATACGAGTTCGCGCCGCCGAGCCGGCGGCTGATGTCCACGGTCACCGGCCGTGAGCTGACCGCCGCTGACGACATCGCCCGGCTCCTCGGCAGCCAGCTGACATCACCCGTGCGGTTCGCCGAGGCGCTCGGCGCGGCCACCGCTGATGCCGATCTCCTGATCGAGGCGGGGCCCGGCCAGGCGCTGGCTGGCCTGGCCGCCGGCTGCTGCGACGTGCCCGTGGTCAGCCTCGCTTCCGGGCACGGTGACGCCGTGGCGGCCGCCCGGGCCGCAGCGGCGCTCTTCGCGGCGGGTGCCATCAGCAGCCTGGCCCCCCTGCTGGCCGGCCGGCCGGCCCGGCCCATCGACATCGAGCGGGAGCAGGTGTTCATCACCAGCCCGCGCGAGGAAACGCCGCATACCGATGTGCCCAGGCCGCGCGGTGCGGGACCACACCGCACAACGGTCAGGGCCAACGGCTCAGGCCCGCGGATCCGGTTAGGACACGCCCAGTGGTCTTACCGACCACTAGCTCCATCTGATGCGGAGCTGGCCATGCAGCGTCGCCAGCTGACCTGGGTCCCCGCGCACGTCCAGGCCCGCCGGGTCGCGCCGGTTCCAGAGCAGCAGGTAGAGATCGGCCGCCGACCCGGTGATGTCGCAGTCAGCGGGCCCGGCGCCACGGGTCACCTCGGCATGACCCGGGCCCATCGCGACCAGCCAGTGAGCAGTCGCGGCAGGCCCGTCGGCGGCATGCACGCCCAGCGTGCCAGGGCCCGGCTGCCACGACCTGCGGCGCGCGGCGCGCGGCAGGAAGCCGGTGAGCAGTTCGTCGATGCCGTCCGCGGCCAGCCGCGGCGGAATCTGCTCGGCCGCTGACCCAGCCGCCTGCTGCACGTCGACCCGGTGGATCGCGGTCTCGTGGGCCTGCCGCCGCGCCCAGAACGCCAGCGGCGAGGGAGCAGGCAGGAACGTCCAGCACGACACGCCCGGGTCGGCGTCCGCCAGGGTCCGCACGAGTCCGGCGTGCCCGGCCCGGAACCAGTCGACCAGCCCGTCGCCGGATGGCCCCAGGGTGAGCAACTCGTCCTCCCCAGGGGCCTCGATCATGTCGGTGCGCTGCTCGGCCAGGTACCCGGCAGCCCACCGGTGCACGAAACCGGTGTGCTTGAGGAGATCGCGCACGGCCCATCCGGGACACGCGGGCACCGGCGTGCCCAGGCCCGCCTGGCCGGCCGCGGCAGCGAGAAGCTCACCCTCGCGGCGCAGGCACTCGATGTGGTAGGCGACGTCGCAGGGGCGGTAACCGGGCATCTCCATGGGACGAGCATGCCGCCCTGGCTGGCCCGGCGCGAGTCCGCCCCGGGCGACGGCGAGATGGCGGCGGCGCGCCTTCCCGGCAAGGGCTGCGCTCTGCAACGATGGAACCGAATGACGTTCAAGTCCGATGGAGGTAAGGCCTAGTGACCGCACACCAGCCTCCCGGGACAGGATCCTCCCTGGCCACCGGCGACATCGATCTCTCCGATACGGCATTCTGGGGACTGCCCACGGCGGACCGGCAGGCCGCCTTCGCCCGGCTGCGGGCCGGCGACCATCCGCCCTTCTTCGCCGAGCCGGAGTCACCTTTCGCCGAGCAGGGCCCTGGGTATTACGCGCTGGTACGCCATGCGGATGTGACCGAGGCCAGCAGGAACCCCGGGGTGTTCTGCTCCAGCCGGGGCGCGACGAGCATCCTCGATCTGCCCGCTGAGTTCAACGAGTATTTCGGCTCGATGATCAACATGGACGACCCCCGGCACGCACGGCTGCGCCGGATCGTGTCCCGTGCCTTTACCCCGCGGATGATCGGGAAATTCGAGCAGGACGTGGCGCGGGTGGCCACCCAGATCGTCGATGACCTGCTGGCCACCGGTCCCTGCGACTTCGTGGAGCAGGTAGCCGCGCGCCTTCCGCTGACCATCATCTGCCAGATGATGGGCGTCTCGGACAGCAATTACGACATGGTGCTGCGCAACACCAACATCATCCTGTCCGGCGCCGACCCCGACTTCCTCAGCGATGACATCGGCGAAGCGGTCGGCCAGATCCTGGGCGCCGGTCAGGAACTGGCCGATCTCGTCACCAGCCTGGCCGTGGCGCGAATCGCCGACCCGGCCGACGACCTCGTCTCCTCCCTGGTCACCGCGAACATCGACGGCGAGCAGCTGACCAGCGCGGAACTCGCGTCGTTCTTCATCCTGCTCGTGGTGGCCGGAAACGAGACCACCCGCACCGCGATCTCGCACGCGCTGATGCTGCTCACCGAGCACCCCGCGCAACGCGCACTGCTGCTGGACGCCTTCGAAGACCGGATCGGCGGGGCGGTGGCGGAAATCGTCAGGTACGCCTCGCCGGTCATGTTCATGCGGCGGACGCTCACCTGCGACTACACCATGAACGGCCACGATTACCGGGCCGGCGACAAGACGGTGCTCTTCTACTGGTCGGCCAACCAGGACGAGACGGTCTTCGCCGATCCGGCGCGGTTCGATATCACCCGCTCACCCAACCCGCATGTCGGCTTCGGCGCGGCGGGCCCACATTTCTGCCTGGGCGCGCATCTGGCCCGCAGGGAGATCACCGTCATGCTCCGCGAACTGCTGGGCCGCGTCCCCGACATCGCCACGGCCGGGCCGCCGGACCGGCTGCTGTCCAGCTTCATCAACGGCATCAAGCGCCTGCCCTGCGAATTCTGATGGCTCGGCGAATTCTAGTAACAAGATGTGATCACAAGACCGCAGCGTGTATAACTGGAAACCCCTGGCTTTCCGGGGACCGCGCCGCGCCGAGGGACCTTCGTCCGCTGGGCGGCGCCACCCGGGGGCGTGGCGCCACCAGGACGAAGGTGCCGGAGCCGGCCGGCGTCAGGTGAGCTGGCTGATCCGGCGGGCCAGGGCGAAATCAGCGGCCGTCAGGCCACCGGCCGAATGAGTCGACAAGGTCAGCGTCACCCGGTTCCACTGGATCAGGATGTCCGGATGGTGATTGGCATCCTCGGCCAGGTAGGCGACCGCACCCAGGTACAGCATGGCCGCCCGGAAGTCGGTCAGCGCGGTGGCGGTGGTGATGCTGTCGCCGGCCCGGGTCCAGCCGGGCACAGTCGCAAGCTCGGCCGTGATGGCGTCTTCGGTAAGCAGTTCCATGGTCGGAGACTAGCCCGCGGCCGCGGCACGGACGGCCGGTAACGACGCCATCACGGCAGCCACCACAAGCGAGAGGCGTATGCCGTGCACGGCGCGACGGTGACCTGCGTTCCCGCCACCAGGCTGGCTCCCGGATCGCGCAGGCACCCGCCGGTCAGCACGTTGCGCAGCTGTCCGGTTCCCGATGCCGTCCATTGCTGCCAGGTGAGGCTGTCGCACCGGCGCAGCCGGACGTTGGCGTAGGCCGCCTTTGACGCGACCGCGGCGCAGAACTGGCCACTGCGGATCGTGCCGCCCACCGCGCTCCACTGCTGCTGGCGGACACCCGTCCCGCAACTGCCGGTCACCACCGGCGCATTCTGCCCGTATTGCGCGCGGGCCAGGCACACCCCGAGCAGCGCGCTGGCCACGGTGCCCGACCGCAAGCCGTCGACCGCCGCCTGAACTGCGCTGACATAACGGGAATACCCCCCGCCGGTGTACCCGGCCCACGCGGCGAAGTTCGTCCCGCGCCCGCTGACCGCATAAGCGGCGTTCGCGTTGCACTGGGGGTCGAACGCGCAGATATCGGAGATGCCGGATTGGCCCGCGCTGTCGAGCTGCCACAGGCCGCGGTCGTAAATGCCGGGACAGACGATAGGCGGATAAACCCCGTCATGGCCGGTGGAGTCGCAGAAGTAGACCAGCGACCGGCCACCGGATTCGGCCACGCAGACCGCGCCCGCCGTTACCAGGCTGCCGTTGTTGGCCCAGCCGGCGGCGGTCGCGTAGCTGGCGCAGGTCTGCGCCGCCGATGCGGCCTGCGCGGCGTTCAGCGGCCCGGGCGAGCCGGGCGAGCCGGACACCGCGAACGGCACTGCCTGGTGGGGTCCTGGTGCGCGCACGGGGCCGGCCGCCGCTGCGGCGGCGGGGCCTGCGGCCGCTGACACGGCGGGCTGCGGGGTGGTCCCCGCGGCCGCGACGCCGCCCGTGAACAGGACGGCCACTGCGGCCAGGAAAAGAGCCCGGGTTTTCAGCCGGGCGATGAACGCGAGCATCGTTGCTCCCCTCGCTCTGGGCGGATGCCAATCCCGCCACATGGCCGCGTGCGGGGCACGCGGCCCTCGAGGGGCTGTGATGGCCAGCCACCTAGCCATCCCGGCTGAGCCTAACACCAGGCCCCGGTAGGCTAGCCCGCGCAGGCCAGCCGCCCGTACCGGCCTTGGAGTGCGCGCAGATGACCATGCCCGACGCCGCAGAGCCGCGACGCACGCTGTCGCGTCCGGATCCGCCGCGACCTACCCCGCTGCTGCGGGTGCACGAGCGGCTTGGCGCCACCATGACCGGCTTCGCCGGCTGGCAGATGCCGCTGCGCTATCGCAGTGAGACAGCGGAGCACCAGGCGGTGCGCCGGGCCGCTGGCCTGTTCGACCTGTCCCACATGGGCGAGATCGCCGTCACCGGGCCGGCCGCGGGCGCGGCGCTCGACTACGCGGTGACCGGGCGGCCGTCCGTGATAGCGCCTGGTCGCGCCCGGTACACGATGATCTGTGCCGAGGACGGCGGCGTGCTCGACGACCTGATCATCTACCGGCTCGCCGACGAGGAGTTCCTGGTTGTCGCGAATGCCGCCAACACCCCGGTAGTGCACGAGGCTCTCGCCGAGCGGGCCGGTGGCCACGACGCCCGGGTCACTGACCGGACCGCCGAGTACGCGCTGATCGCGATCCAGGGGCCAGCCGCCGCGCGGATCCTCGGGCCGCTCACCGACATCCCGCTCGACGGCGTGAAGTACTACGCCAGCCACCGGGCCCGCGTGTCGGGCCACGAGGTGCTGCTGGCCCGCACCGGTTACACCGGGGAGGACGGCTTCGAGCTGTTCACCAGCCCGGCCGACGCCGAGCCGGTGTGGACGGCGCTGACCGACGCGGGCTCCGGCGACGGCCTGGTACCCGCGGGCCTGGCCGCGCGCGATACGCTCCGCCTTGAGGCCGGCATGCCGCTGTACGGCAGCGAACTCGGCCCTGAGCTGACACCGTTCGATGCCGGGCTGGGGCGGGTGGTCACCTTCGGCAAGCCGGGCGACTTCGTCGGCCGGGCCGCGCTGCAAGCCCGCGCGCAGGCCGGTCCCGGCCGGGTGCTCGTCGGCCTGGTGGGCGGCACCCGCCGGGTCCCGCGGCACGGGTACGCCGTCCTGTGGGACGGCCAGGCCCGTGGCACGGTGACCAGCGGTGCCCCCTCCCCCACCCTCGGCGTGCCGATCGCGATGGCCTACGTCGACCCAGAGGTCGCACGGCTGGCGCCCGGTGACACCCCGGACGGCACGCTCGCGATAGACATCAGGGGCAGCGCCGAGCCGGCCCGCCTGGTGGACCTGCCGTTCTACCGCCGGGCGGACTGAAGCGCCGTCCGCCACCACCGCCAGAGACCAGCCAGACGCCAACCCCCAGATGCCAGACCCAGGTGCCAAACCCAGATGAGAGGGAAACCATGAGCGTCCCGGACGAACTGCGCTACACCGCGGAACACGAGTGGGTAGCCGTCAACGGCACCGTCGCGTCCGTCGGCGTCACGGACTACGCGCAAAGTTCCCTCGGCGACGTGGTTTACGTCTCCGTCCCCGCGGCGGGCACCGCGGTGACGGCTGGTGAGCCGTGCGGCGAGGTCGAGTCCACCAAGTCCGTCAGCGACATCTACGCGCCGGTGGACGGTGAGGTGATCGAGGCGAACCCGGAGATCGAGGATGACCCCGGGCTGGTCAACTCCGACCCGTACGGAGCTGGCTGGCTGCTGCGGATCCGGCTGGCCGACGACGAGCCGCTCGATGGCCTGCTGACCGCGGAACAGTACGCTGAGCTGATCAAAGAGGCTGAGTGACCGGTCCCGGCCCGTCTGACCTGCAGCGGTACAACGCGGCGACCGCGCATCTGGAGCCGCCGTTCGCAGCGGTCGACCTGGCCGCGCTGCGGGCCAACGCGGCGGACATGACCCGGCGGGCCGCCGGGAAACCGATCCGGCTGGCCAGCAAGTCGGTACGCTGCCGGGCCGTGATCGAGCAGGCCCTGGCGATGACCGGGTTCCGCGGGATCATGGCCTTCACGCTGCCTGAGGCGCTCTGGCTGGCTGGCTGCGGCACCAGCCAGGACATCCTGGTCGCCTACCCCACCGCCGACCGGGCCGCGCTCGCCCGGCTGGCCGGCGATCCGGTGGCCCGGGCCGTCATCACCGTGATGATCGACTGCCCGGAGCATCTCGACATGATCGAGAAGGCGGCCGGCCAGGTCCGCGACGCCGGCCCGGTCAAGGTCTGCATCGACATCGACACGGCCTATGTGGCGCTCGGCGGCCGGATGCGGGCCGGGGCCCGCCGCTCCCCCGTCCGCACTCCTGCCGACGCGGCTGGCCTGGCCCGGAACGCCGCCGCCCGGCCCGGAATCCGGCTGGCCGGCATCATGGCCTACGAGGCGCAGATTGCCGGGGTCGGCGATAACCCGGCCGGACGGCAGTACTACGCCAGGGCCGTGCGGTACATGCAAAAGAAATCTGGTGCCGAACTGGCCCGGCGGCGCGCGGCGATCGTCGCCGCGGTGCGGGCCGTAGCGCGGCTCGACTTCGTCAACGGCGGCGGTACCGGCTCCATCGAGAAGACCACCACCGAGGAAGCGGTGACCGAGATCGGCGCGGGCTCCGGCCTGTACCAGCCCTGGCTGTTCGACAGCTACCGCGGCTTCTCCGGGCAGCCCGCGGCGCTGTTCGCGCTGCCTGTGGTGCGCAGGCCAGGGCTGGGCGTGGTCACCGTGCTCGGCGGCGGGTACCTGGCCTCCGGCCCGGCCCAGGCCAGCAGGCTGCCCCAGCCCTACCGGCCGGCCGGGCTGCGCCTCGACGCCCAGGAGGGCGCGGGCGAGGTGCAGACACCACTGCTCGGGCCGGCGGCCGACGGGCTGGCCATCGGTGACCGGGTCTGGTTCCGGCACGCCAAGGCCGGTGAGCTGTGCGAGCGGTTCACCGAGCTGCACCTGATCGACGGGGCCTCGGTGACCGCGACCGTGCCCACCTACCGGGGCGAGGGCCACGCTTTCGCCTGACCGCGGCCCGCTGGCCTACCTGCGGCGGCGGCGGATCAGGTAGGCGGCCACCCCCAGGGCGAGCACCGCGGCCGCCACACCGCCGACCGCGCGCTGGACCTCCGGGCGCGCGGCTTGCTCACGGGCCTGGTTGGCCACCCGCCGTGCGGCGTTGCGCGGGCTGACCCGCTCGGTCAGGGCGTCGATGGTGCGCGCGAGGTTCTCACGGGTGCGCTCGATTTCCGTGACCAGCGCATCCGGGTCGCGTGTCGCGACCGCACCGTCGCCATCCGCCATCGAAACCTTCCCTTCTTTACCCAACGTTTCGTTGCCGGCCAGTCTCCCAGGCGCACCGGGGGTGCGCGCGGCCGGCGTCAGTATTCGATCATGCCAGGGGCCGTAGCATGTCACGACATGGACGATCCGCTGCGGCTGCGACCAGTTGATGAGGATGACCTGCCGCTGCTGTACCGGCTGACCGGCGACCCGGAAGCCACCGGCGAGTATGCCTGGTTCGGGTGGCGGGATCCCGGCGAGTTCCGCCGCCCCTGGATGGAGAACCGCTTGCTGGGCGACGAC
>Ga0265336_10000782_pt1 | contig 16867 bp, 12 predicted proteins | sample 42119metaG_FD_193583 | JGI IMG/M metagenome (GOLD analysis project Ga0265336, IMG submission 193583) | Rhizosphere microbial communities from Carex aquatilis grown in University of Washington, Seatle, WA, United States - 4-21-19 metaG | ecosystem: Host-associated > Plants > Roots > Rhizosphere...
GCTGGAAGGACAGAACCTGTTCAACGCGACGTACCGTCAGCTGATGCAGCAGCACATCGGCATGATGGGGCGCGCCTGGTTCGCTACCGGTCCGCGCTACACGGCCCAGATGAGCTATTCGTTCTGAACATCGGTTCGCCCGCGTCGTGCACTTGATGACGCAGGCGGCCCGGCGGAACGACCCTGCACGACGCTTCGGCCGGCGAATGCGCCGGCTGAACGCGCCTCGGAACGAGAACGAGTGGAAGGCCGGGCCGTTGTCGGTCAACACGCGCTGCACTGATGCGCCGAGCTTGGCGAAATGCGCGGCAGCCTCTCGCAGGAAACCCTCCGCGCTGTCCTTGCGCTCGTCAGGACGCATGGCGGTGAAGGCGGCCCGGCCGTGATCGTCGACAGCAACGAACAGGTGTTCGCAGGAAGCGCCGCGGGAAGCCAGCGGATCTTTCTGGGACATGGCACGGCGGGAACGACCACAATGAGCACGATGGGTGCCCGGGCTACCCGCTGAGGCTGCGCAACTTCGTAGAGACAGTGGCCCAGCGCGGCGACTGTGTCGACCACGCTGCCTTGCATCACTGTGCGCTGTGAAGGGGCCGTGTCACGATAAGCCGTTCACGGCGAGAGAGCGCCGGGAGGGCGATCGACCAGTGTGCGGTCAGGCTGTGGAGCCGGCCTCATACGCAAAGACACCGGTTGGGCAGAACTCTTCCATCCACCCATTGCCTGCCCTGCAGGACGCAAATGTCGAAGAACACGAATGTGATCTACCGGGACTTGCGCGTCGTCATGGCGGCCGTGGCCCTGACCCTCGCGGCGATCGGCGGCCGTGAGCTACTGCCGGCGCGCCGGATCGACCTGATGGCGCCTGCCACACAGGGGGACCGTTTTCCGCTGATGGGTACCACGCCGCTCGGCTCCACGTCCGCCTGGAAAGATCCCAAGGCGACTACCGTGCTGTGCCACATCGTCGCTACCGACGACAGTGCCAACTGCGGCGTGGGTTTCACGCTGCTCATGAAGGGCGCACCCCGCCCCGGCATCGACCTGCGTGACTTCGACACGCTGGAGCTGAACGCCCAGTACCGGGGGGCGGCGCGTTACCTGCGCGTCTCGATGCGCGATTTCGACGCGCGCTTCTCCCGTGTGGAGGACGGGAACAGCGGCCGTTACCAGAGCGTGCAATTGCGCACGCGAAACCTCGACCGGCCACTGGAGATCCGGCTCGACGAGTTGACGGTCCCTGAATGGTGGATGTCGCAGTACGACCTTCCTCGCGAGCAGTACAGCGCGGGCCGCGAGAACGTGGTCTCGCTCGCAATCGACCTGATCGGTCGACCTGAAGGCGGGCACGAGCTGCAGCTGCGGCGCCTGGTGCTGCGCGGCGAATGGGTGCGGCGGGACACGCTGTACCTGGGTGTACTCTGCTTCTGGATGACCGTCGCGAGCCTGGGCGTGCTGATGACCGGGTGGCGGCTTAGGCAAGCCCAGCGCGACCAGGAGCGCATCACTGCCGAATCCGACTCGCTGCGCCGCCTGTCCACCATCGACCCGCTGACCGGCGTCCTCAACCGCCGCGGCATCGAAGGGGCGCTCGTCAACCGCGCCGCCGGCCTCGTCGAGACCGCAGTCCTGGTGATCGACATCGACCACTTCAAGCACGTCAACGACGTGCACGGGCACGCGGCCGGAGACGAAGTCCTGCGCCGCGTGGGCAGCGCCATCGCCGCGGCCGTGCGGGCGAGCGACACCGTCGGCCGCTGGGGCGGCGAGGAGTTCGTTGTCGTCAGCGGCTACTGCCCGCCGCAGCATGCTGTGAACCTGGCGCAGAAGATCCGCGCCCGCATCGCCGCCGCAACCGCCGAGGACCCGGGCGGGGTCCCCGTCACGGCGAGCGTCGGCGTGGCGATGCTACGCGAAGCGAAAGATTTCGCCCAAGGATTCCAGCTCGCCGATGCCGCGCTGTACCGCGCGAAGCAGGCCGGCCGGGACCGGGTCGTGATGGACGGCGACGGGGTACCGGGCACTGGCGACCCGGTGGTGATCGAGGCGAACGGGGCAGGTCCGTTGATACAGGAACTTCCTCATCTGCCAGGCGACAGCGACCCAAAGTGAGTCGCGTTAGCGAGTCAAGATCCACGCCGACGGCACTGGCGCTTCAAGAAATGGGTTCTCTGAGCATGCGCCAGGCAACCAGCTTCAATGACGCCGTTCCCGAAGGCGGACTTGTTTCCCGAGTGGTCGCACAAAGCAGCGTGCCGTGCCAGCCGCTGCCCCGCACATCGACATCGATGCCGAAGACGGCCCACCAACGACGGCCCTGGACTACAGCCTCAAACGCTGGGAAGCCCTCACGCCACGGCGACCGCATCATCGAAGTTCTACATCGTCCAGAACGATGGTGTCGCCCGCGCGCACGAACCAGTGCAGTCCGCGCACATCTTCCAGGTCCAGGTTCTTGCACTCGCGGCCCTCGGCCTGCAGGACAACCTGGTAGTGGACGAATCCACCCGCCGAACCGATCGCGGCCGGGCGCAATTCACACCAGTCGTACTGCGAGCCGGATTTGATGGCCAGCCGGCCCACCACGGCGCGCGCGCTGCGCATCCAGAACGTCACCCGATTCAAGCCGCTGAAGTCAACGGACTGGGACAAATCCACACCCAGCCACGCATCGGTCGAACTGGTCGCCTGCAAGGCAGACTGGCCTTGCGCAGCCTGCGACGTCAAGGTCAAACCTGCGCTTGGCAACTCCTTCCACTCGGCCAGACTGTGCAGCGTGAAACCTTCCGTCGACGCCTCGAAGTCGAAGAGAGCCGCAGCACCCGGCGCGACGGGTGAAGGCACCACCTCGACCGCGGCGATCGACCTCGCGGCATCCGGGGCGGAGGCCGCCTTGGCGGCGGAGAGTGGCACGGCATCCGCGGCCCCCGAGGCGGCGCGTTGTTGGGTTGCCGGTGGCGTCACCCGCTGGGTGGTCGGTCGCGCCAAAGGCCGCGTGGAGGCGGTTGCCGGATGCGCGGGTGGGCTGGCTGGAAGCCGGGCACCCGATGCCGGCGTCGCGGTCGGCTTCGAGCTCATCAGGATGAACTCCTTGACTCGCTCAGTGGCACGCTGGGCTCGCGCCTGGGCGTCCGCAACGCTCGACGAGGCCCCGTCGGTCGATGAGGCCTGCGCCTGAGCGCCAAGTGCAACGACCGTCGAAGCACCGAGGACTGCGATGCGGGCCATCGTCGCCACCGAAACTCTTGCCGATCTGGGCTGGCCTGGTCTCCAGTTCATTGTTTCGCACTCCCGATCAAAGGACTGCGCGGGGTTTTCCCAGGACGATGCCGCGGCCGTGCGGTGCCACGTAGACGGTTCCATGCTCTAGCGGATCGGCCGTCATCGAGACGAGTGCGCCATAGCGGTGCCGGTCGTCGTCGATGCGCAGGAAGCTCGAGCAGGCGTCGTCGGAGCGGAACAGCCCCTCCTTCACACTCGCTCCGATGGTCACCTTTCCCCAGACGAAGACGCTGTGGTACGCCGCACCCGGGGCCGCCTTGCCGACGGCCACGAGCCAGGGCTCGACAACGTTGCGGATGGTTTTCATCGGTTGGCCATCTGCCGGAAAGTGCAGCAATGCGTCGGGGAGTGCAAGCCACAGGTCGCGCAGCGCGTCCGGCGCGGAGATCAATTGTGCAGACTGCCAGCCTTGGAGCTTGGGCAGTCCGACGATGCCGATCTTGAAGGTCTTGCCGCCGTCGATGCTCACGAAGATCTGCCCGTTCGACCGGTCGTGCACATAGAAGACGCTGTCGAAGAATCGATCGGCGACCGGCTTCAGCGCGACGTCCCGCGCCTCCGGCCAACCGATCGCCTCGGCCCAGGTCCGCCCCTGGTCACGCGACCAGAGCGCCGGCTGCTTCTCGGGCACCCAGACAAGGTAGGTTCCCCGCGCCGAGACGGCGACCTCCCCGGACGGTCCGAACTTGCCGTCCGAGGCGTTCGCATGGCGCGGCGACGGCCCGAACGGGCGCCAGCTCACGGAACCATCGGTCGACAGATAGCCTCCGGTAGCGCATTCATCGGACGTGCGCGCGAGGATGGCCGGGTTCAGCGACGCAAAGTCGACGGAGCGATTGTTCTCCGAGGTCGGCGTGAACATGCCCGCCTTCGGCGTGGCGCTCAGGTTGTCCCACGCGCCGCCGCCCATCGAGCCCATGGCACCCAGCAGGGTCGCTCCGCCGGAGGGGCTGCGTATCTCGGTCGCAGACGCCAGTTCCAGGTTGGTCGCCGCCAAGTCCCACTGAACGACGACGTTCTTCTGGACGGCGCTCAGGTTCTTCGTGATCCAGAGCCCGTAGCCGGTTCCGTAGATTGCACGCTCGCTGTCGTAGGGGTCGATCTTGACGTCGGCGATCCAGTAGCCCATCTTGTCCTGGCCATGCAGGAAGCCCGAAAGCCAGGGATAGGCCTTGGCATCGTGGTGCGACTGGTTTCCGATCGGGGCCCAGGTCGCGCCAGCGTCATGGGACATGTACAGGTCGTCGCCCATGCCCCAGCGCTCGATGGTCGACACGATGAGGCGCCCCGGCTGGCGGCGGTCGACATCGAGGCCCGAGTAGCCGAATGCCTGGTTGCCGTCCGGCTTCATGGGCGAGATCTCAGTCCACGTACCACTGCGGTCCCGCTTCCAGACCCCACCCGTCGTTGCGTTGCCCGGATTGGTCGGATAGGCCGGATCGCCGCGGGCGAATGTCACATAGAGGGTTCGATCGTGGTCGAAGACAGCGTGCTGGGGCACCTGCTCCGGCGGGCCGATCTCGCGCGCGAAACTCTGCCCACCGTCGTGCGAGACGTACAGGCCCGGCTGGTCGTGGCTGCCGACATAGATCGATTGACAGGAACCGCCCGGAGCGGCGCTGGCGGGATCGATGAGCACGAGCGAGACGTGACGTGGCGCGAAGTTCAGCTTGCTGAAGGTCGTGCCCCGATCCTTGCTCCGCATCAGGCCGTCCCGCGTCGTTCCCAGCAACAGGATGTCGCCCTGGTGCGGATCGACCTGCAAGCGCTCGCCGGTACCCCGGCCGCCTTCATTGCCACCGAGCTTGATCCCGATGTCCCGGATCTGCCAGTGTTCGCCGCGATCGTCCGACACCAACAACGCGGCACCGCGCGCCCATTCGCCCGTGTAGCGTCCGCAGGCGGCGTAGACGCGGCTGGGGTCGTTCGGGTCGAGCGCCAGGCTCAACACGCCCATCAGGTCGCTGTCTGCACGCGCCAGTTGGTCCAGAAGCGGCACCCACGCATTGCTGCCCGGATCGAATCGATAGGCTCCGCCCCCATCCGTGCGGGCATAGAGCAATCCCTTTTCTCGCTGATGGAACACGAAGCCATCGACGAAGCCGCCCGCGCCATAAGTCACGCTCTTCCAGTCGTAGGGGCCGAGGGCACTCGCTCGGGTGCCAGCGCCTGCGACCGCGGCCGCCGCCGCCAAAGAATGACGGACGCTTGCGCCGGTCAACGCGAGCGCGCCCGCACCTTGAAGAATTCTTCGCCGCTGCATAACGTGATGTCTCCGAGTCGTTCTTTGAATTTGCACCCGCACCGACAGCCGAACACCGAGACCATGGACCGGTCGTTCGGCACTTCATCCAATGGCCAGGTTCATTGCCGATCGACCACCGCAAGGGGCAGGGCGGCTGAATCGGTGCATTTCAGACTGAACGACATGCCATCGTGGTAGTAGTGCCAATGTCAATTCATCCGCTCACTATGCTAATTCAGGCGATGGACGAACAAAGTAGGTGAAAGCGCGAGAATTTCTGATCCACAAGCATTCCGGCATGACTTCGAACCCGTTTCGGGTCAATGCTCCAGGAATCACCGCGTATTCAGCGCCGCTATGCAGCCGCTGCGTGCGGAGGTGATGGCCTCGCGATCGACGTGATCCTGGACGGTGCCCGCGTCGAACACGCCTTGACGCTGCCATCGTCGCAAGGCCGCTGCTGCAGCCGGTGACGACGTAGCCGTCTTTCGTCTGCAGCTGGTCCTTGACGTGGACGCCGAGGTCGAAGTGGTTAGGTGTTTTCGCTGCTTTATTTCGTGCGGCGCGCGAAATAACATCCGCAATCGCATCTGCTCGGCATGGCGACACTGCCCCGAGATGTACGGTACCGGGACACCCTGCATGAAGACCACACGGATCCTTGAAGTCCACGACAGCGACGACTCCGTCCACGTCGCGCATCTGGTGTACCGCACAGCGCTGGCCGAGGGCATCGCGGTATTGAAGCGCGAGGACAGGCCCGTTCTGCACGACGACAACGGTGCCCCGCTCAAGGCCGCGACCGTGCTGGCGACGCTGTACTGCCTGGGCGTCAAGCCGTCGTACGCCAGGTCGCGCGAGACGCGCAACTGGACGCCGATCGGCGTCCTCACGCTCAACCCCGGGCGCGACTCGGTGGCTGCGGTGGCTTCGGCCGTCGAAGATATGCATCCGCTGGATGCATGACCGAGGCGACAACTGCCCTGACGCGCGCCGCACAGGTCGAGGTCGGATCGATGGCTGTGCAAGTGATGCGTTCCATGATGACCGATGCCGGGTTACGCGCAGCGACCCGGGCCGACCTGCCCGGCATCTGGCGGGTATGCAACGCGGCGGTCGAGAACACGCTGGCGCCCGGACGCATCGAGGACGACGAGGCCATCGCGCAGTTGGTGTCCAGCGGCGGCGGCTGGGTGGTGGTGGAGGACGGCGAGATCGTCGCATTCGCAGTCGGCGACGCCAAGGGCGCCAACGTTTGGGTCCTGTTCGTCCACCCGCGCGGCGTGGGGCGCGGCTACGGTTCGTTGCTGCACGACACCCTGGTGGAGTGGCTGTGGACGAACGGCCTGGACACGCTGTGGCTCGACATCGGAGCCGACACCAAGGCGCGCCGCTTCTACGAGCGTCGCGGCTGGCGCTGCACCGGCCACTCGGGCCACGGCCACGTGCGGCTGGAACTGAGCAACGCCTGGTCCCGAGCATCAGGTCCATGAAGTCCTGATGGGCCCGCGAGGACGCACCGATGAACCATCCTGCCTACGCCCGTCGCCCTTCGGCGGGCCGCGAGAAACGACGATGAACCGACACCTGCTGCGCCCCCTTCGGACCTTGCTGCCGCTGCTGATTGCGCTGGCCGCGCTGACCGCGCGCGATGTGCAAGCCAGCGCCTTCGCAGCCCCGTTGCCGCTGCGCGAGGGCTGGGCACTGCGCAGCGCCTGCGGCCTGGCTGAGGACGGCGCCGCCTTGTCGCGCGCCGGGGCCCCTACAGCCGGCTGGTTGCCGGCCCGGCTGCCCGCCACCGTGCTGGCGGCCGAGGCGGCGCAAGGCCGGCACGGCGACATCTTCTTTGGCGACCGACTGCTGCGCCTGCCCGCCCAGCCGCAGGGTCCGAAGCTGGCGGGCGGCAACCCCTACGCCTGCGACTGGTGGTACCGCACCGAGTTCACCTTGCCGCCGGCCGCCCCCGGCCGGCGAGTGCAACTGCACCTGAAGGGCGTGAACACGCGCGCCGAGGTCTGGCTCAATGGCCGCCGCCTGGCCGGCAGCGAGGTGGTGAGCGGCCCCTACAACATCGTCGAGCTCGACGCCACCGCGCTGGCCCTGGCCGACGGGCCCCAAGCGTTGGCCATCAAGGTCACGCCGCCGGGCGAGAAGGACTTCGGCATCGCCTTCGTCGACTGGACGCCCACGCCACCGGACCGCAACATGGGCCTGTGGCGTGAGGTGGAAGTCAGCACCAGCGGCCCGGTGCGCGTGCGCCACCCGGCGGTGATGACACACCTGCCCGACGCGGATTTGAAGCGCGCCGATCTCACCGTGCGCGCCGAACTGCACAACGACAGCGACCAGCCCGTGCGCGGCGTGCTGCGCGCCGAACTGGACGGTCGCCTGGGCGCCGCACGCGGCCCGCTGCGACTGGCCGTGCCGCTGGCGCTGGCGGCGCACGAGTCGCGCTCGCTGGCGCTCACACCGGCCGAGTACCCGGCGCTGGTCATCGCGCGCCCGCACCTGTGGTGGCCGAACGGCCTGGGCGCGCAGCCGCTGCACACGCTGCGCGTGCGCTTCGAGATCGACGGCCAGGTCTCCGACGCGCGCAGCGCGCGCTTCGGCCTGCGCGAGATCCGCACCGAGCTGCACGGTGCCGCACCGCGTCCCGGCCAGGTGTTCAACAACAATGACCAGTTCAAGCCCGTCGAGACCGACACGCGGCCGCTGGTGGTGAAGGTCAACCACCGCCCGGTACTCATCCGCGGTGCCGGCTGGGCGCCGGAGATCCTGCTGCGCGCGCCGCGTGAACGCCTGGAGTCCGAGTTCGCCTACGTGCGCGACATGCACCTGAACGCGATCCGCCTGGAAGGCAAGCTCGACAGTGACGACTTGTTCGACCTGGCTGACGAGAACGGCATCCTGGTGCTGGCCGGGTGGACCTGCTGCGACCGCCACGAAGAGTGGGCCAAGTGGACCGACGACGACCTGCGCATCACCAGCGCGAGCCTGCGCTCGCAGTTGCTGCGCCTGCGCAGCCACGCCAGCCTGGCGCTGTGGATGAACGGTAGCGACCACCATCCGCCGCCCGCGGTGGAGCAGCGCTACCTGGACATCCTGGGCGAGACGGCCTGGCCCAACGGTGTGATCTCCTCGGCGACCGCCGAGACCACGCCGCTGACCGGCACGACCGGCGTGAAGATGACCGGCCCCTACGACTACGTGCCGCCGGCCTACTGGCTGCAGGACCCCAGGAAATTCGGTGGCGCCTGGGGCTTCAACACCGAGACCAGCCCCGGCGCGGCCATCGCCGTACGCGAGAGTCTGGAGAAGTTCCTGCCACCGGACCAGCTGTGGCCGCGCGGCCCGCTATGGAACTTCCACGCCGGCGCCGGCGAGGCGAACAAGCTCGACCGCTTCGACATGGCCATGGGCAAGATCTACGGCGAGCCCGCCAGCCTGGACGACTACCTGCGCAAGGCCCAGGCCATGGCCTACGACGGCCAGCGCGCCCTGTTCGAGGCCTACGGTCGCAACAAGTACGAGGCCACCGGCGTCATCCAGTGGATGCTCAATAACGGCTGGCCGGCCAACCACTGGCATCTGTACGACTACTACCTGCAGCCCGCTGGCGGCTACTTCGGCACCAAGAAGAGCGGCGAACCGCTGCACATCCAGTACGGCTACGACGACCAGGGCATCGCCGTGGTGAACCACACAAATCAGGCGCATCGGGGCCTGCGCGCCACCGCCGAGGTCTACGACCTCGAGATGAAGCGCGTGTACCGGCGCAGCGTCACGCTGGCGCTGGCCGCCGACGGCGTGGCGCGCCTGTTCACGCTGCCGCCCGAGGCCACCGACGCCAGTGACGTAGTCTTCCTGCGCCTGCAGCTGGTCGACGCCGCCGACCACGTGCTCAGCCGCAACTTCTACTGGCTGCCCCGCCAGACCTCGGAGATCGACTGGTCATTCGAGACCCAGCAGAAGCACCCGTACTACTCCGACGTGCTGCGCTGGGAAGATCTGAGCGCTCTACAACGCCTGCCGGCCGCGCGCGTCGTCGCACGCATTCTGGAGCGGCCAGGCTCCGCCGGCCGGCGTGCGCAAGTGGAGCTGCACAACCCCTCGCGCACGCTGGCGCTGCTGGTGCACGCGAGCCTGGTCGACGCGCGCAGCGGCCATGAACGGCTGCCGGTGCGCTGGAGCGACAACTACATCTCGCTGCTGCCCGGCGAGCGGCGCACGCTGGCCGCCGAGTTCGATGCCGCCGACCCCGCCCCCCTGGCGCTGCGCATGGAGGGCTGGAACCTCGACCCCACCGCCGACCGGCCGCTGCCCTGACAGGTGTTCTCCACGCTTGCGACAAGACCAGTCCAGCGGCGCGCTGCAGCTGGCAGGACGATCCGAGTGAAGGGTTGGTGGCTATTGCGCCACGACCGGAACGGACGGGAGCGCGGGCACGGCCCGGACGTTGATCGTTGTCTCGGCGGGCTTCAGGCTGCCCGACGTGGCGCGCAGGACAAGGCTGCCCGAGCCGGCGCGCTGGCTTTGGAGGATGACTTGGGCCAGGCCGTTGTAGATCGTGACCCTGCCGCCTTTCTCCGGCTCGTGGCTGTTGGGGTCACCATTGCCGACGCCAATGTTCGTGCCCGGTCCGCTGAGTTCGAGAGCGACGGGGAGGTTCGCGGTTGGCACGGGCCGGCCTTGCGCGTCGACGACCTCGACAGTCACCGGCACAGCGTCGCGGCCGTCTCCGGCCAACGCCTGGCGGTCCGGCGTGAGGCGCAGCGCCACGGGCTCGCTGGTGGTTTCCACGGCAAAACGCGCGACTTCGCGTCCATTCTTCTTCGCGACGGCTTCGAGCCGGCCCGGCGCGTAGGGCACCTGCCACTCCACCATCTGGAAGCGATCGACCTTTTTTTCCCCGACGAGTCTGCCGTTGAGAGAAAGCGCGACCGTATCGCTGTTCGTCAGCGCCAACACCTTGATACTTTGCCCCTCCTTGCCCGGCCAATTCCAGTGCGGAACCAGAGTCAGCACCGGTTTGTCTTTCACCCAGAGCGCCTGCCGGACGTAGAACTCGGTCTTCGGGAAGCCGCAGAGATCGAGCGCGCCGAAGTGGGAGCTCGCGGACGGCCATCCATAGGGCGTGGGTTCGCCGCGGTAGGCAAAGCCCGTCCAAGAGAAGCCCCCGGCAAAGGACGGCTGCATGGAGATCGCTTCCCACGAGTTGCGGGCGCTGCTGGTCTTGGCCCAACCCGGGAAGACATCGTCATAAGAGGCCACGACCTTCGACCAATCGGTGGTGTATTCGCCGCGCGTCATGACCTGGGAGGTGTCCTCCGTGCTGACAATGGGCTTGTCGGGATACGCCGCGCGAATCTTGTCGTATTCGTCAGTCTGGTAATTGATGCCGACCACGTCCACGGTGAGCGCGGCGTTGTTTGGGTTCACCTTGCCGTCCGGGCCCAGTTGCCCCTTGTTCTGCGCTCCGGTGGTGGGCCTGGTCGTATCGAGCTGCTTGACCACCGCGTTCATCACACGCGCTATCTCCATGCCCTCCTCGTTGACCTCGAGCCCTTCCTCGTTGAACAGGCTCCATAGGATAACGCTGGGGTGGTTCCGGTCGCGGCGCACCAGCCACTGGAGTTGTTTCAGATACTCCGCAGAGGCATTGAAGTGCCGGGTCTCGTCCATCACGAGCATGCCCTGGCGGTCGGCGGCATCGAGCAATTCCCTGGATGGCGGATTGTGCGCAGTGCGGTAGGCGTTCGAGCCCATTTCCTTCAATTTTCGAATGCGGAAATCCCAGATCGAATCCGGCACAGCGACGCCCACCCCAGCGTGATCCTGGTGATTGCTCGTGCCCTGGAGCTTGAGCGGCTGGTCGTTGAGGAAAAATCCCTTCTGCGCGTCGAAGCGGATCGTGCGGAACCCGCTGGCGGTGTCCACCGCGTCCACGGGCTTGTTGTTGCGCAGCACGGTCGTTCGCACCGTGTAGAGATTCGGCCTCTCCACTGACCAGAGCTGAGGTGCCGCCACCGAGACCGCGACTTTCGCCACGGCGTCTCCCTGGGGGGGGATGCTCACCGGTGCGGAACGGGCGCTCGCGACCCGCCTGCCCGTCGCATCGAAAACCCCGACATCCACCGAGGCCGAGGCCGCTTCCGGACCCGTATTGGCGAGCGTGACCTCGGCGGGGATCACCCACGTTCCATTCGCGGCCTTGACGGGGTTGGCATAGACGCCGTCGGTGGCGATGTGAACCGGGCTCCGTTTGACAAGCCAGGTGTGGCGATAGATTCCGCCGCCTTCATACCACCAGCCCTCGGTGTCCTCGGCGTCCACCCGCACCGCGACGGTGTTGATGTCGTCGCCGTAGCGCACCATCGGCGTGACATTGATCTGGAACGAGGCGTAGCCGCTCCAGTTGTGATGAACCTCGCTGCCGTTGAAATACACCGTGCTGTGCGTCGCCACGCCGTCGAATTGCAGCTCGATATTCTTGCCGCGATCGGAGGCGGGCAGTTTGAACGTGCGCCGATACCACGCGATGCCGCGCGGGCGATAGCCTTGCTGCTTGAGCGCCTTCTCGTCGAAGGGCTGCTCGACGACCCAGTCGTGTGGCAAGTCGACCAGCTTCCAACCCTTGTCGTCATATCCGCGCGCCGCCGCGCCCCAGACGCTCCCGGCCTTGGCGCCGTGGTAGGTGATGTCCGGCGCGTAGAGATTGACGCCTTGGCCGCCGGCAAACGAATCGCGCGCAATGTCGCCGAGGTGGAACCGCCATCCTTCATCCAACGAGAGAGTTTGCCGCAGAGGCGGGGCAGACGCCGTGCCGGCGGGTTGAGCGCGAGCTGCGAGGTTCAACGCAGCCAGGCTGAGGGTGATGAAGCCAAGGACAAATAGACGGATCATTGTGGGAAGGATGTGAAAGCGGACGACCATTGCCGCCGATGCCAGAGTGAGCCACCACGCCGAACTTCGGCTGCGCCACTTGATCAGCGCTGGCGTCCAACTGGCATGCGGGTCAACTGCTGGCCCATGTGGCTCACGGGGCCGTCGGCAGAAGGCCCAAGAGTGGCTCTCTTCGGCATCGACGCCAACAGTGAGCTGAAATGCGGTGGCGAATGGAGACTCCGTCCGCTGCCGTCTTTCCACGATGACGACGTGGCGGAGGCGAGCAGCCTGGCCGCTGCGGCAGCGAGCCGGCCGCAGAGCATGCGGATGGACGGCGTCGTCCAGCGAGGGCGCCCCGGCGGGATGGCGGCCTGTCGGCGCGGGAGGCGACGTCGGGCATGAGCGAGCCGCGAGGCCGCGGGCGATCCATGGACGCTAGTCATCGAGGTGTGTCTCCAGGTGGTCCAGCTCCGAACGGGCCGGACTCTCGTTGTTCGGAGTTCCATACGAAAGCTTAGTTGGGGCGGAGAACGAATGAAGTAGTGTAAATACCTAAGCTGTTCGATATCGGCACGCGCGCTCTATCGAACGACGTTCGAGCGCGAGAGCGAGGTGTCCGTCGAGCGGCTGTTCCGCGCGATGATGCGCGACCTGGTGCGCGCCGAAATGACGGCCAAGCGCACCGCGAGGCAGGACGACGGCGCGATCGAGCTGGCGACGCAGTTCGTCGTCAGCACGTTCTGGTCGGTGACCGTCTGGTGGATGAGCGGCGCTGGCGACGCCTGCTTGAACGGCGAGCGGTCGTCGCGTCACCTGCCAACGTGCCCAGCGCGCAGAAATCTTGGCGGCAGGCCAGCTGGCGCCGGGGATCACCAGCCTGATGCAGTCGGCCAAGCTCAACGGGCACGACCCGCATGTACCTCAAGGACGTGCTGCAGCGCTTGCCGACGCAGCGCGCCAGCGAGATCGGGGCACGGCTCCCGCATCGCTGGACGCCGCAGGCCTGAGGACCCCTGCGTTGCGCCGCGGCGCCGGTCAACCGGGCGCTGCACGCGATCGTGCGGGCGCCGGAGGCGAGGCGGGCGGGTTGAGCGTCGACCTTTCCCATGCCCGGTGGGGGTATGTCTGGACGCAACCAGCCGCCGCTGCGATGATGCGCGCTCGTCGTCGAGCACGGCCCGCCCCCACGGCGCTCGCCGGCATCGTCGGATCGTCGGGATAGGGCGCGGCCGGATCGGTCCTGCGCCGCGTCGGGAGCGGACATGGGCACGGTCAAGCGGGACAAGAAGCGCGTCAGCAAGCGCAAGACGAGCGACACCAAGTCCGGTCGCGTCGCGAAGAAGAAGTTCGAGGTACTCTTCGATTCGTCGACGGGCGAGTTCCGCATCCTCGGGCGCTCGGCGTTCAACACAGGCGCGAAGGCCATCAAGGTCAACCAGGACAGCGCGATGGGCGTGGTCGAGGATCGCCGGCACATCCTGCACTACGACGAGGTGCTCAAGCCGGCCATCGAGCGCGTCGTCGGGCTGCTGTACGTGTCGTGCGGCAAGGATCGCTCGAAGGTCGCGGCGCGCATCCGCCAGTCGCTCGCCGACCGCGGCGTCAAGCGACTGCCCAAGGCCGAGGACAAGCTGTTCGAGCGCCTGGTCACCGAGGTCAACAGCGCCCCCACCAACCTGATCCCCGACCGCGCCGACACCAACAAGGCGATCGAGGTCGTGCGCGGCTACCTGCGCGCCTACCAGAAGACGCTCGCGACCGACCAGTTCTCCGAAGACGCCTATGGCGGCAACAACGCCCGCATGGCGCAGTACAAGAAGCTCGCCAAGGACACCTTCGTGTGCGATTCGTCCGGCGGCGACATCACGGCGGAGCGCAACCGGATCCACGGCGACATCCTCGGCTTCATCGACGGCTGCAGCTCGCCGGCGGAGCTGTGGGGCACCGTGCACGACCTCGTCCACTCGGTGACCTTCGACTTCTCGCCCAAGATCACCCGCGACTTCACGGCCAAGGCGATCAAGTGGCAGAGCCTCATGGCGCGCAACGACGGCGACAAACCCGAGAAGCAGCTCGATGACCTCCTGAGCATCATCACGTAGGCTCTTGCGACCGGCATGCATGGAAGGCGACCAGGCGGATGGACAGCAGCTCGCCGGCAGCACCGGCACGAGGGCCAGGAGCCACCCATGAGCGCCGTTGCCCGCGGATGCCGGTCCGGCGCGCCTGAGACCCAGGGCAGGCCGATGCACGACGCGGCGGCGAGCGAGCCGCCGATCTGCCACGCGGGGTGCAGCCGCCGGTCGCCGACCCAGGGGCGCCGCAGGCGAGGTAGGCGATCCACGCCGCCGCGTTCGCAGCCAGCAGGGCGCAGAGGGCGGCGTGCGCCCATGGCGTCATCCATGCGCGCTGCGCGGGATCCATCGCCATTGCAATCGGCCAGAGTAGGCCGAGGAGAGCACCGGGCAGCGACAGCAGCGAGCAGGCGACGAACAGGACAGGACGATGCCAGCGCATCGATTGCTCCCGGGCTCATCCCCACAGCGCAGGCTTGATGACCATCCGCACGTAGATTCCCAGCAGGGCGACGAACGCCGGACAGCAGGGGGCTTCCCAGCGGCGGGCGTCGCGTTCGTGGGACGGGCTCACCGGGCGGCGAGGCGACGAGCTACGTCGACGGGATTGGGAAAGAGCAGGTGAGCAACGCCGACGTGACTGTTCATTCCCTCGCGAGGTGGAGGCCGGCGGCGGCACTTCGAAGTTCGACGTGCGCGGGGAACGGCCCACCGCGCAACTGAGGCAGGGTCATTCCTCGAGGAGATTCCAACGCTTGCCGACCATGGCCACCGCCGAACCAATGACCTCCTGGAAGCCGAACGCGTTGCCGAAGCCGGTCATCCACCAGTTCAGGCCGGTGCCATCGGCACGCTGTGGCGTGGGGAGGGGCACCTGGATCACGGCGCCGGTGGCGCGGACATCCCGGTGTTCGTGGATCAGTCGGCTGACCTCCGCTCGAATCTCCTCGGCGGACTGTAGAGTTCTTGGCATCGGTGTGATGGGTTCGAGCCGCGACGCGGCGCATGGGAGAGCAGGCTGCCTTGCGACCAGCAAGTCGATGCCTTGATGATTGGCAGTTGACGTCGTGAGTACCTGGGCAGATTCCCGGCGAACGCGGCCACAGGTGCCCATTTTTCCAGGAAGGCCGAGACCACGGGGCAGTACCTCGCTCGACCGTTGCCGTGCGGCATCAGGACTGCACCGACCTCGACCCGATTCGAGGGCCCGTCGTGTCCAAGGCACACTCAGCCTTGTGTCGCGCCGAGAGCGGTGCGCCGCATGTCGTGGTCGGTGAAATGCTCCACCTCCTTGAGATGCAACCGCTTGAGCGCGACGTCCAAGGTGTCCGGACTGATGTGCTGGAAGCGATCCTTGCGCGCGACACCTTTCCCCAGGTTGACACGCCCTGGAGCCGGAAACAGGTGCGCCTCGCCGCATGCGAACACCTGCAATTCCTGGAGCCATTCGATCACGGGCGGCGCAAGCGGGATGTCGATGGCGGCCCGCGCCTCGAGCTTGTCCAACTGCCTGGCCGCGGCGACGTCCTTCCCCTGCTGCAGCAGGGTGCGATCCTGGCGTGCCTCGTCCGGGACGAAAAACCGCATAGATCAATGGCTTGGCGCGGCGTCCCGGACGGCCCGAAACCCCCTGAAACGTCACTCGACGTTCTGCACCTGAAGTGAGACGTCGAGGCCAGGCAATTGATCGGCAAAGGCTTCTCGTCCACGTGGTACGCCGAACCCCACGATTCACCCCACAACACGTAGCGGGGGAGGGAACGTCGGAGCCGGGATCTCGTTGTGGCCAGTCATGCGCGACGTTTCGATCTTATCAGCGACCAGCGGCGGGTGGGCCCACCCCTTGATGCTGTGCTGCATGCTGCATGCGGCGCAAGGCGACATCCATGAAGTTGCAGGCGCACGTCACGTCAAGGGCTGTAGTTGATCATCAATCGTTGAATGAGCGCGTCCAGCAGACTCGCTGGCCTCGATGACTATTCCTGTCGCCATAGCGGCGTCTGCCAACAGAACTGGGAGTTCCATACGGCGGGCAGGGCGGCCTTTGAACCGTTGCAGGTACCCTTGGCACTACGGTGGGTGCAGCCGTATGCCGGCACCCGGCCAACAGCGGTCGGTCGCCAAGGGCCGGTTTCGGGCGGGCTATTGCCATCGATCGGCGCCAAGAATCACCGGCTGCGCCGGACCGATATCAGTCGGCGGTCAGATCGGGTCGAGGGGGACGATTTCGAGGCCGGTGATGCCAGCCCCCCTGGCCCACTGCTCGATCACTTCCTTGCCGGCCTCGTTGACGTAGTTGCGCACTCGGGCCGTCTTCGGATCCTTGAACACCGCCGGCTCCGTCGGAATCTTCGATTCGTCGATCGCTTCGAGGATCAGG